>OATX01001368.1_pt1 | contig 11770 bp, 8 predicted proteins | sample 1516741 | NCBI WGS metagenome assembly OATX01 (sample SAMEA2579984, study PRJEB22360) | human gut metagenome | biome: human gut; feature: human-associated habitat; material: faeces | place: Denmark | collected 2008/2010
TGTCATCCATTGTCAGCTTATCCGCTGCTGGGATCGCATCAATGGCTGCCATAGCTTTTTCAATAGAATTACCTGAACCAGTCTCTGCTGCAAGAAGCTTTCTAAGTGTATCCTTGTTAAAGATTGCCTTGTGAGTTTCGTCTAATGCTTCGTAAGCGTCTCTCGCTTCTTTGATCTGCTTTTTCGTACTGTCATCGTTAAGGGCAAGGATCATGTTGTTAACTTTTTTTGTTGGAACAGTTACGTCTGTAAATTCCCAGAAGCTGGATGTTTTTTCATATTGTCTGATAAATGCATCCAGACCACGTGCAATCTGCGGAACATCATAATTTGTGAATCCATGAATACTTCCGTCAAAAACACCATCTACATCTACCAGATCAAAGAATGCATCAAGAATATTGTTTCCATTCTTAGTATATCCACTGGAAGAATCTAAAACATTTACACCAAACGTTCCTGCAAAAAGCATTGCCTGTGCATCATTCCATGCGTTGTTTCCATAAGACATACATCCTGTTTCAAATCCTGGTGTACAGAATGAACCTGTTGAACGTTGTGCAATTGCTGGAAGCTTATGTAATGCCTTGTCTACAGCTTCTGTTACATCATCGTAACCAGGCTTTTTGTACCAGAAAATAAGTGGCTGCCATCCCATGGTATTGTCGGCATTTGCAAAAATTTTGTCTTCGGCATTTGACAAAGCTTTTGCTGTATCATGTGCCCATTGGTTAAGTTCTGTATCTTTAAAAGTGTCAGCGGTATACCCACCTGCTTTTATTGCATTAATAGCATATACAGTTGTATAAGTAAGTTCTGTGCTTTTTCTTGATCCAACTGCCGAAAGAAGGTCTACAGACGAAATGTCCCTTGGATCATATCCAATAGCTTCAATAGCTAAAATTAATTTTGAAAGTTCTGTTGTCTTCCATTGAGAAACATCAGTTCCCTGATTTTTAAGTAACTGCAAATACTCTTTGGTATTTGCAAACCATTTGTCAAAATAATTTGTATCTCCATATGGAATATAGCCGCATCTAGCTGCTGTAAAAATGGCCCAAATATCTGTATTTTCATAGGATGGGGATTCTTTAGATCCAAAGGCATTTTTATTTTGGCAATAGTTCATAATAATGTTACAAGCCTTTTTAGCTTTTTCATAGTAAGATGGCCAATTACTTGGATTACTTGAGTTTCCCTTAGCTCCATTGTCTACAACTTCACCAGTACCGTCAACTACTTCAACTTTGAAACTATACCCATCTTCTTCTGCTTGTGCTTCTTTTCCATCTTTAAATTTCAAAATAGGCATATTAATCCATTCTACGCTTAATGGACGTTCGCCTAAAAAACTCGTATCAATTGTAGCAGATTTTATATCTTTCTTTACATCATCAGATGGCAAAACTACTTCTATACCATATTTTTCAATAATAGATTGTTGTTCATCAGTTAAATCTGTAAATTTTACACCTATCACATTTACAACATTATTATTACCGTCATCGTAAATATTCTTTTTTTCACCATTTATAATATCTACTTGATATGGGAAATGATAATTTTTAGCATAATCAACAAAACGATTATAATCTCTGGGTACGCTTGTACTCCATACTTTAGGTTCAGTGGAAGCCTGAACTTTAAGAGTTATTTCTTCGGTTTGTGGATTATAATATGGATAGCCATTATTATCTTCTGGGGAAATAGTCCATTTTTTATTAAAGTCAAACCCTTCATAAGTTCCCTGGTTTTTCATTTCAGACGTAGTTTTGCCAAAATCAGCATAATTAGGAAACTCTTTATTATTATCTCTATTTGTAATATATTCAGACATGATTTTAATGTCTGGCATATTTTCTTTATCATAATAACAATTGGTTGCACTTGCTGACGTACTAAAAAAACTTTTTCGTGTAAATGAAACACATAGATATCCCCATGTATTATCTTTTATTTTGGGTTCCAGTTCATCTGCTAATGACTTTATTGCTTCCGAATACTGTCCATATCCTATACAATTTTGGTAAGTTATTCCAGTATTAATTGTTCCTAATTGACAAAATTCAAATGATAAATCATTATCAACAATATCGTCAGCTATTTCTTCGATTGTTTTTTCACTCTGCAAATCGTAAGTTATTGCTATGGAAGAATCCATTAAAGTTCCGTTTCCCTCGATTGCACCTATATAAACATCTGTATCTTCATCGTCATAAATACAAGTTACGTTTCCTTTAATTGTTATTCCTTTTGCAATTCCATCACATCGCGAAAAGACAGTTTGAAATTCATCTGTTTCGCTATTATATGCATATGATTCATCAATTTGTACATTTATATTTTCTACAATTCCATTGTCATTTATACGAAAAGGAAATACAGCAATGTTTTCTTTTGCTTCTTTTGAAGCATATGTAATGGTGTGTCCTTTTCCGTTCAATATGCCGCCAAAACTAGATGTTGCTTCTGGAACATCTGAAATGTCAATGTCATTACATAGTATAACCGTTTTATTATTATAATTTTGTATATTTTCGATAAAATTATAATAATCTTGTTCTGTATTAATACAGTATTTCCCTGTTGAATCTTGTGATAATATATCTGAATTAGCTTTTACAAGATAGGCATTACTAAATAATAGAAAAGCTGAGAATATTAACTGATATAAGATTTTTTTTTCTTTTTTCTTTTTCTTCATATCTATTTACACCCTAAAATTAAAATAATATGAAAAAGAACTAATGCTTTATAAAGTGAAACTTTATAAAGCATTAGTATCTTCATCTTTTTTATTTGCTATTAAAATTTACTTTATTTCCAACCCGGAACCTGAATCCACTGATCTCCCTGCTGAACATAACTGGAAAATCCAAGATCTAATCCCATCATCATAGAAAAATCTAAGCATACAGTGTGTTCTTTAGTGTCGGAAAGTACAGTATCAACACCTAAGTTATCTGTATTACCATCAATAATAGTCATCCAACCTGAATAATTATTATAGTCTTTCTCAGAAAGCCAATCTGTTTTATGAACTGTATTATTCCAGGTTGAATTTTTTGTAACCTTCATGCTTTCTGTTTCTGTTGTATTAAGATCTGATAATTTGAAATATTTTTCTCTTCCGTTAGCAAGAGAGTTTGCTGTTTTATTTGCTGTACCATCATCTGCAAATACTTTCCCTAAATCGCTATTAGCATGATTTTCCATTTTAACAGCTGGAATATAATTTCCATACTGACTATCACACCAACTTAAAACTCCTTGATAATGATAAGTTTTACCATTTAAAGTCTCTTTTGTTTCAGTATCAGATCCCGAAACTGCTTTCAGAACATCTAGTGCAGTAACAGAACCGTTGGAATTTGTTACTGTAACAACTTTTTCTGGCACAATGTCTGGTGACGCACTTTTTTTTCCTGTTAAACCAGTTGTCTTTATAGACACTTTTGCAGTTACTGTATCTGCCATAGCCGGTACTGCTGTGCTTCCTACCATTGTTGTTGCCATTAAGAATGCAATCACACTTTTTCTTACTTTCATGTTCATTTCGTTTCCTCCTTGAAATTAAAATATAGTTTTGTTTTTTGCAGGTTATTCTGCAAAATATATCTTTTCGCAGTCATTCAGACTGCGTTGATATCTGTTTCCCCTAAAAAAGGGTGCAAAAAATAAACCTCTGCTCTGCCTGCATATGTCCATTCTTCATTTTCACACACACTCTAAAGCCCGTCTCCTGACTTAAAGTTCCAGAGTATTTTTCAGACATACTCTAACCTACTTACTGCCCTTCTCAGAAATAATTTCCAATGGCTTCGCAGTGTTCGTCCTTATTACAGTGGGGATGAGACCGTACCGGTATCTCACCGGATTTCCGAAAGCTAAAGATAAAGAGATAACGTTACTTCCGATATTCTGTTATCAAAGTGCAAAAAAAATCCCTGCCGGATTCGGCAGGGAATATCAATGTACAAACCAAGAATCCACTCCTATCCTTTATATTAAAGTATCCCTTATGAATACTTCTACAAGAATACAGTGAATTGCAGACTGAATATACTACAAGGGACGAAAGCCCTGTTTGGGATTCTCACCCAACGATTCTTCAATCATTACCGTAGTAATGAGCTGTACATGTGCGCTAAACGCTATTCGTTTTTTACGAAACCATCTTAACATTTTGTCCATAATTTGTCAATATCCCGATTACAAATAATTACTTCCCTTATTATCCCCGGAATACGTCTGAGAAAACACTCTTTTACAGAATCTCCACAATGCGGAATATACAAATCAAAGGAATGATCTTCCACACCTCTGTTGTGAATTACTCGGCAACTGAGTTACCAGAGCATCTGAATTAAGGCGGGATACCGCCTTTTTTCAGGGTGCATCCATGGCACCACTACTGTTTGCTCTTTAGAGCTATACAGCTACTTTTATTATTTCCGGTGTTTTCAGTCCGGTTACGGACAGTTCTTTTTTTACTCCGGATACGGAGTGATATTTTCTCAGGATATTATATGCGCCTACGGCATCTGCGTTATAGGTTCTGTTTCCATCTCTGTACAACCCTCTCTCTTTCCGTTTGGACGGCTCTGCATATCTTTTCCCTACTTCCGGTGACAGCGGACTGCACTGGCTGGTATAACTTTCTTCCTAAAGTAACGAGAATGCGACGCGCAATTATTCAAAACCAAAAACATTACCTGCAAATCATACAAATCCCCACACATCCAATAACCAGCGCACAGAAAAGAAACGCTTTCCCTGCGCGTCCCCTCCCTGATTTTGTCTCCCCCTCAAAAAATTTGTTGTCTTTTCTCCAAAAAAAGTGTATAATACAATTTAATCGAACATTCATTGACAATTACCGGTTTTTAGTTCTGTCAGTCACGGTATAGAAATGTCGGACTTTCAGCTAAGAGGGAATCAGGTCAGAATCCTGAACAGTCGTGCTGCTGTATACGTGCAGCCATATCTCATATCCATTGCATCGTTATGCGAGAAGGAGAGACATGGCGTTACTGCGTGAGTCAGAATACCTGCTATAAACTGCCGCCATTAACTACACGCAATAGGAAATGGAAGGGTGATCTTCTTTAGTGTTCTCTTTTTTACAGAAGTATCATCCTTACATATGTTTTCTCTGTTCCTTTTAAGGAATATAGAACACCGGCAGTTATCGGTACCTTGTTATTTTTATCATAGTCCATACTACTCCCATGCAGAGAAAACAACATTGTCTATCAGCAAAGGAGTATTTTTTTATGTCAAATTCTCTGACACTTACGCGTCGTAACTGCGGACAGTATATTGAGAAGAATATGGAACTTCCACAAAACTGCCGCTCTATCTCAGCAGAAACCTTTTTTAACAGACCTGATATTCGTTCTGTGGTATTTCCCTATGAAATGGAACAGATTGGAAACAAAGCCTTTCAGGGATGTTCCCGGTTAAGCAGAATAGAGCTTCCTGAACATCTGCAAAAACTTGGCATAGGGGTATTTTCAGACTGCATTTCTCTGAAAAAAGTCAAAATTCCCGCCAGCCTTACCAGTATTCCAAAAAATGCATTTAACAATGGCCGAAAACTGAACAGTCTGGAGTTCGCCCCGAACAGCAAACTGACATTTATCGGTCCGAATGCCTTTTCAGAATGCGCTACTCTTACGGAAGTTGTTTTCCCTGCCTCTCTGGAAGAAATCGATGACAGGGCTTTTTATAAATGTAAGAAACTGAGTTGTATTTCTTTTCCGGGGGGGGATTTAAGGGTTATCGGAAAGCAGGCTTTCTATTTCTGCGGAATGGATTCGCTGCAGCTGCCTGATTCGCTGGAAGTTCTTGATGAGAGTGCTTTTTTTAAGTGCTGTAATCTGACCTCTGTGGTGATTCCGCCCAATGTCAGATACCTTGGAAAATGGATCTTTCATGGATGTAACCGCCTGCAGTATCTGGAGATTCGCCATGATCCTGAATTTATCGGGGAATGGATCATCAACAAAGCGGCTACAATCCGCTGTTATAAAGGTTCTAAAGTAGACAGATACTGCCAGCAGTCAGGATTCAAAGTAGAATACTTTTCCTAATAACAACAAAATCTGTATTGAACAGACAAAAAAGAGGAATGTTTATGAATGATACTTTTACTTATTTTCAAAAGAAGGGATGTACTGTTTTTTCTTTTCCGGGAAAAACAAGGGTTCTTAGCACCAGTCCTCTTAATGGCGGGATCACTGCTCATCTCACGCATGCTTTAAATATCAACTGCATGAATGGTGCCTATGAATGTGAAATGCTTGGAAACACCTATGAGGAAGACCTGAACATTCATACAAAAGAGCTGGGAATTGATCCGCAGACAGCAACCGCACTCAGCACAGCGGCATGGACTGAACTGTGTGCTGTTGAGAAAATCTGTTATCAGGAGTTATCCGTGACTGCTGCTGTTACAGGGGGAATTGATTCAAACGGAATGTGTCCGGGAGATCCTTCTTCTTACTATGAAAGAAACGGCGCTTACGAGATGCTGCCACCCGGTACGATCAATGTTTTTATCTATATCAATCAGAATGTTACAGAGGCAGCCATGGTCCGCTCAATGATGATTGCTTCGGAGGCAAAAGCAGCGGCCGTTTCACATCTCTTACTTGGAAGCTGTTATTCAGAAGAAATCGCGACAGGTTCTGGTACTGACGGAATGGTGATTGCCTCGGCTATGGAGGGAGAGCTGACACTTACCGATGCCTCCGGACATTCCAAGCTTGGAGAGCTGATTGGCAGGGCAGTCCGTATGGCAGTAAAACATGCCCTGATGAAACAGACAGCTGCCTGTGGTCCGAGACAGTTTCAGGTTCTTGTTCGTACTGGCAGATATGGAATCACCCCGGGAACTCTGTGGGATTTTTATACAGAGCATGAGATTCTTTTTCATGCATACAATATTAGTTTTAAGAAAGCTTCTGAGCTGGAAGGAATACTTCTATCGCGAAACAGAAACAGCAATCTGGTTTTATGTGTGTCTCTTTATCTTCATCTGATGGATCAGCTTCGCTGGGGACTAATCATGGAACCGGAGGCTGTCCGAGAGGGAAAAAGGCTGCTTCTTTATGGACTGTACTGTGGACGGGATACTTATCTGGGCGATGTTTATCCCGAAGATGTATGGAAGAACGAAGTACTGAAAACATTTTCACTTAAAGAACAGCTGATTTATATTTTAATCTGTTATTTTTCTGTCAGATCATAGTTGGATCATCACATTTTTATGGTAAAAATATTCTATGCCTGCTTTCTCCTGATGAAATACAAAAGGGAAGTGAATAGAATAAGTTCAATGTCCACTCACTTCCCTCCTGAAATCGTTGAAATCTATATACACATTATAAGGGAAAAGCCGCAAAAAAGCGAATCCGGGTGGTTGTGGATAAAGTAAAAATGACGGATAAAAAACAGTACATAACATCAATAAAAAAATTTAAAATTCGTCATTTTTACTAATGCCCTATGCAAGGGTCTGAACAATAACCTAACATCAAGCATCAGGTAAACTAATAAACAGCCTGAAGAAAACTCTCCAGACTGTTTTTATCATTTCTGTGCGAAATACTCTTTTGTAAGTGTAATGGCGGTTCCTGAAAGCAGGAATACACCAATTAAGTTGGGGATTGCCATGAGACCGTTGAATGTCTCAGCAATACTCCAGAGAAGTCCCAGATCTACAGTTGCGCCAAGGATTGCTACTAATGAATATGCGATCATAAATGGGCGGATAACTTTTGCAGAGAATAAGAATTCAATGCAGCGTGCTCCGTAAAGTCCCCATCCGATAATCGTTGAGAATGCAAAGCAGCACATGGCAACTGCCGTAAAGATAGAAACCCAGCCTCCGTATGTAGAAGTAAATCCGGAAATTGTAAGTTCTGCACCTGCCGCTGCACCGTAATTTACCGGCACGCCGCTTACAAGGATCACAAGTGCTGTCAGAGTACAGATCACGATCGTATCTGCAAATACCTCAAAGATACCAAACATACCCTGTTTTACAGGTTTGCTTGTATCTGCACAGGCATGAGCGATAGACCCTGTACCAAGTCCGGCTTCATTGGAGAAAATACCTCTGGAAACACCCTTTTTCATACTGAGGAAAAAGCTTCCGATCACACCTCCTGTCACTGCTGACGGATTAAAGGCTCCATAAACAATATCATGGAAAACTGCCGGAACTCTTCCGATATTTAAGATCACAACACCCAATGCAAGTACAATATAAAACAATGCCATAAAGGGCACCAGCTTCTCGGAAACACTTCCGATTCGCTTGATACCGCCCAGCAGTACCATACCAACCAGCAGCGTGATCACAATTCCAAGGATCAGATTCAGTCTGCCTGTGGAAGACTCTGAAATCACATTGAAGTTAATAAGAGCTGTATCAATTGCTGTTGTAATGGTATTTACCTGAGTAGCATTACCTGTTCCAAATACAGTCAGTACACCGAATGCAGAATAAAGAACTGCAAGAAATCTCCAATTCTTTCCCAATCCGTTCTTAATATAATACATAGGTCCGCCTACATAATCCCCATGTCTGTTTCTCTCACGGAAATGTACTGCCAGAGTAACCTCTGTAAATTTCGTGCACATTCCAAGGAGCGCGGAAATCCACATCCAGAATACAGCTCCCGGTCCGCCGATGGCGATAGCTCCGGCAACACCGGCGATATTTCCAGTACCTACTGTACCTGCCAACGCAGTACAGACTGCCTGAAAAGGTGTCATGGAACCGTCAGAGGCCTCTTTTTTCTTAAAAATTCTTCCCAGTGTGGTTTTAAGCGCATACGGGAATTTGCGGATCTGGACAAAACCAGTCCGCAGGCTCAGGTAAAGCCCTACGCCGATAATACAGATCATAGCCGGGACACCCCAGATAAAATTATTTACGACGTTATTGATGGATTCAATTGTCTGAAGCATGTTAAATAAACCTTTCTTTCGTGTAATAATAACAGTTTAGCACTTTTTTCACCGTATGTACAGAAAAATTCTATTAAGATAAAGCATTAAAGCACAATAAGTTAACAGCGCAAACAGATACGATCAGCCGCTCCACTGCTTGCCATACCCATATCACTGCTTCACAGTTTGAGCAAAAGTCAAAATAACGTATAAATTTGTCATAATTTCAGTAGCATTTCCTCACCCAAACCTCTATTATTGTAAATATGAAATCAAGGAAAACATATGTGTATTTTCCAATAGCACTTAAGCGTTTCAGTCATTAATTTAACACTTTTCAACCTAAGGAGGACATGACAAAATGATTCAGAAATATACTTACGGGACCCCATTTGAAACCGATGCCATCGTAACTTCTATCCCGGCTTCTGAGGGAACTCCTGCATACGGAACTATCTCCACAGAGAACGGCTTCTCTTTTACTTATGACATGGATGACAACGATGTTGTCTATGGTCTGGGCGAATCAAGCCGCGGAATCAACAAACGTGGATACGTTTATGAAAGCAACTGTTCCGACCAGCCAAACCATACAGAAGATAAAATCTCCCTCTACGGAGCACACAACTTCCTCGTAATCTCCGGAAAACAGACTTTCGGTCTCTTCGTTGATTATCCCGGAAAACTGAAGTTTGATATCGGTTACACACTCTCTTCCCAGTTAAAGATCACCTGTGAGGATGCAAATCTTTATCTGTATGTGATCGAGGGTGAAACCCCTTACGATATCGTAAAACAGTTCCGCAAAATCATCGGAAGAAGCTATATCCCGCCTAAATTCGCATTTGGTTTCGGTCAGAGCCGCTGGGGATATACAACTGCTGACGATTTCAGAAAAGCCGCTGACGGATATCGTGAAAACAATATTCCGATCGATATGGTATACATGGATATCGATTATATGGAAGACTACAAAGATTTCACAGTCAATCAGGAAAACTTCCCTGACTTCGAAGCCTATGTCAATGAAATGAAAGAAAAAGGTATCCACCTTGTCCCGATCATCGATGCAGGTGTTAAGGTAGAGGCTGGCTATGATGTTTATGAAGAAGGCGTTGAGAAGAACTACTTCTGCAAACGTGAAGACGGAAGTGATTTCGTTTCCGCTGTATGGCCGGGCTGGACTCATTTCCCTGATGTCCTGAATGCAGATGCCAGAGCATGGTTCGGACAGAAATACGAACGTCTCATTTCCAAAGGAATCGACGGTTTCTGGAATGACATGAACGAACCTGCAATGTTCTGTACACCGGAAGGCGTTGCTGAATTAAAAGAATACATCAAAGACAACTTCATGGACAAGGAAGAAGCACCTGGATTTACACTCGGTGATAAAGTAAACGCCCTTGCAAACAATCCGGAAGATTACAAACGCTTCTATCACAATGTAAACGGTCAGAAAATCCGCCACGACAAGGTACATAACCTGTTTGGCTATAACATGACCCGTGCAGCAGGTGAAGCATTTGAAAAAATCGCACCTGGCAAACGTTTCCTGATGTTCTCCCGTTCCTCTTATGTGGGAATGCACAGATACGGCGGAATCTGGATGGGAGACAATAAATCTTGGTGGTCACACATCCTTCTGAACTTAAAGATGCTTCCATCCCTGAATATGTGCGGTTTCCTTTACACAGGAGCAGACCTTGGCGGATTCGGTGCAGATACAACACGTGATCTGGTACTTCGCTGGCTGGCACTTGGCGTATTCACACCACTTATGAGAAACCACTCCGCACTTGGAACCAGAGAACAGGAAGCTTACCAGTTCGAGAATATCGAAGACTTCCGTCATGTAATCGGTGTCAGATATCGTCTTGTCCCATACCTGTACAGTGAATACATGAAAGCTGCATTAAACGATGATATGATGTTCCGCCCGCTGGCCTTTGATTACACAGATGATGCCTTCGCAACTCAGGTAGAGGATCAGCTTCTCCTTGGAAACGAGATCATGATCGCACCTGTTTATACTCAGAACGCAAAAGGCCGCTACGTATATCTGCCGGAGGAAATGATGTTCGTCAAATTCCTTCCTGATGGAACCATCTCTCAGGAAATCCTTGAAAAAGGACATCACTATGTAGAAGTTGCCCTGAATGAAGTTCCACTGTTCATCCGCAAGGGAAAAGTAATCCCGGTTGCTGATGTTGCACAGACAGTAAAGGATATCGATCCTGCTACGCTCCGAATGATCGGATATGAGGGAGCTGAATATGACCGTTATGATGATGACGGAGTAAGTGCTCTGTAATTTAACCAAATCAATCAGATTTACCTGCCTCAATTGCAGGAATTACCAGACAGCAGTTAGAATTGAACGAGATGTCACCTCATAAAAAATAAAAAGAAACAGTCACATGTATCCAATGAATATCAATATATTCTTTCAGTTATGTGACTGTTTTCTTTTAACTTATCAATTCTCCAAAAGAACCTGGTTTTGCCGGAACAAAATTTCCACTTTCATCAGTTGTTCCAAATTTTTCTTGATATTCTCCTTCAGTACGCGAAATTTTAGGTTTTTATTCTCTTTAGCAGATTCTACTCATGGGGAGAACATACTCATACCCATTGTATCCATGGAAGCCACACTTACGCTGTAGGGCTTTCTATCCTCCCCATAGAAACGCTTCTCCGAAGAAGTGGGCAAACCTATAACATAAGAAGTAACATACTTACTTAATTCCGGTGACATGCTCTCGCCACTTAAATCTTACAGATTTTGAAGTGGGAGCTTCCTGCT
>OATX01001372.1_pt1 | contig 11719 bp, 10 predicted proteins | sample 1516741 | NCBI WGS metagenome assembly OATX01 (sample SAMEA2579984, study PRJEB22360) | human gut metagenome | biome: human gut; feature: human-associated habitat; material: faeces | place: Denmark | collected 2008/2010
TTAGTATTACTAAAGCCTGTAGAAATTATTTTCTACAGGCTTTAGTTTATTGTTACATTTAATTAATTTTCAACCTTTTTTCTTTTGTTATTTATTAGTAATGCTCCTCATTCAATTTTAATGATGAAGACTGGCTAGCCCCAAATCTTTGTCCCCCTGAATCTAAATCTTTAGTTGCTATATTTCCATTAGTATGAGCTGATAAAATAGCTTCTGTTGAAAAAATATGAAAATCAAATGCTGGTGTAGTATATTCAATACCATCCTTTACATATCTAAAAGTATTTTTGCTCTTATATTCTTCTGTCAATTTCTTAGTTGCATCCAAAACATTTATCGCTTCAAATTCAATTTAACTTTTTGTAATTTCTTCACATTCATCGATTTCAGATATTCCTAATACTTCATCAGTAACTTCAGTTGAATTTTGTATATCATCTATTTTTTCACTATCTTCTTTAACTTCATTAGTATTTTGTGTTTCATCTATATTTCCAGAAACCTTATCTGTACTAGATTCTATATTAACTGCTATATTAACTTTTTCTTGTCCAATATTAACGACAATACTATCATTAACTAATTCTTCAACTTCTAAAATTGTGCCAATAATAGAAATATTAATTTCAGACAAATCAACTACTTTATCATTCAGAGTTAGAGTATATACATTCTGACTATCAATCACAGGATTTGAAGTAAAACACTCTGGTTTATAACTTATTTTTACATTTTTAAATTTTAATAGCAAATCAATATTAACTTCATCTCCAGCTTGTATATTTTTATTGCTATTGGTATATTTTATATTTAATTCTACCTGATCATTTGCACTAAGGTTAACTACTGAATTAATGTCAGTTATCATTGAATTAATTTTTAATACACTTAATATATTTATATTCAAATTAGTTGCAAATACATTTGAAGTATAAAAAATATTAAACAATAACGTTATTACTAACATTAACGCTACCTTATTTTTTTCCCCATAACATAATCCCCCCTTATAATAACCATCAGTCAGAATAACCTTATGTAAAATTTTACTAGCAAACTAGTATTATATTCCGTTTTTTTTATCAAATAAATAATCCTATATAATAAAATAAAACTACATACTTATGATTAACTCTTCGTATTATTTTTTTCAGTTTATTCCTTAAGGTTAATAGGGGGATAAAAAAACTGATTCCTACACTAAATAGGAATCAGTTAATATATATTTGCTATGAAATTTATGATGAATGGATATATTGAAACTATATCTATTCATTAAGTTTTCAAAACAGTTCAAACACAGTATATCATATATACAATTATTTTAATTATGAGATTTTTAAATGACTTTCATAAAAATACTTAATGCAATTTCCTAGGAAATTATTTTTCCTTTAAATCATTAATCATATCTCTAAGCTCAGCTGCTCTTTCAAATTGAAGATTTTTAGCTGCATCTTTCATTTCTTCAGTATATTGCTTAATTAACTTCTTCTTGTCCTTTTCACTTAATGAAATTGAATCATTATTTACATTATATTCTGAGGAATCTTCTGCAACCTTTGTTGCTTCAATTACATCTCTAATTCCTTTAATTATAGTTTTAGGAACAATTCCATGTTCTTTATTGTAGTTCATTTGGATTTCTCTTCTTCTATTTGTTTCTTTAATAGCTCTATCCATAGACCCAGTCATTTTATCTGCATACATAATTACTTTACTTTCAGAATTTCTAGCAGCTCTTCCTATAGTTTGGACCATAGATGTTTCAGAACGTAAAAACCCTTCCTTGTCTGCATCTAAAATTGCAACAAGAGCAACTTCTGGAATATCTAGGCCTTCTCTTAAAAGGTTTATTCCAACAAGTACATCAAATTCACCTAATCTTAAATTTCTTATTATCTCCATTCTTTCAATAGTCTTTATATCAGAATGCATATAAGTAGTTTTAATTCCTAATTGAGTTAAGTACTTTGTTAAATCCTCAGCCATTTTTTTAGTTAGCGTTGTAACTAATGTTCTAAATCCCCTTTCCGTTGTTTTAATTATTTCTGCATATAAATCATCTATCTGACCTGTAACTGGCCTTATTTCAACAATTGGATCTAAAAGTCCTGTAGGCCTTATTATTTGTTCTGCTATATTAGTTGAATAATCTAATTCATATTGACCTGGCGTTGCAGAAACAAATATAAGTTGATTAATTTTACTTTCAAATTCATTGAACTTAAGTGGTCTATTATCATAAGCACAAGGAAGCCTAAATCCATAATCAACTAATGTATCTTTTCTTGACCTATCACCTGCATACATTGCTCTTACCTGTGGTAAAGTAACATGACTTTCATCTATAAACATTAAATAATCATCTGGAAAGTAATCTAATAATGTTTTTGGCGGAGTTCCAGGTGCTCTTCCATCTAAAACTCTTGAATAATTTTCAATTCCACTACAATATCCCATTTCCTTAATCATTTCTATATCATAATTTGTTCTTTGTCTTAGCCTTTGAGCTTCTAATAATTTATCTTGTGATGTTAATTCTCTTAATCTTTCCTCTAATTCATCTTCAATTTCTCTTATTGCTTTATTTAATGTTTCTTGTGATGCAGCAAAGTGAGATGCTGGGAAAATTGCAACATGCTCTCTTTCCCCCAATATCTTTCCTGTTAAAACATCAAATTCTCTTATTCTATCAATTTCATCTCCAAAGAACTCTATTCTAATTCCCTTAATTGAAGATGAAGCTGGAATAATATCTAATGAATCACCTCTAACTCTAAAAGTACCTCTTGCAAAATCAATATCATTTCTTTCATATTGAATTTCTATAAGCTTTTTAATTATTTCATCTCTCTCTTTTTCCATTCCTACTCTCAGTGAAATAGTTAATTTCTTATACTCATCTGGATTACCTAACCCATATATACATGATACAGAAGCTACTATTATTACATCTCTTCTTTCAAATAATGCAGATGTAGCAGAATGCCTTAATTTATCTATTTCATCATTTATAGAAGCATCTTTTTCAATAAAGGTATCTGTTTGAGGCACATATGCTTCTGGCTGATAATAATCATAATAAGATACAAAGTATTCTACTATGTTATTTGGAAAGAATTCTTTAAACTCCGAACATAACTGTGCTGCTAGTGTTTTATTATGAGCTAAAACTATAGTTGGCTTTTGTACTTTTTCAATTATATTTGCCATTGTATATGTTTTACCTGATCCTGTTACCCCTAATAGTGTTTGGAACTTTTCATTTTTATTTAATCCTGATACTAAACTTTCTATAGCTACAGGTTGATCTCCCATTGGCTTAAATTTAGAATGTATCTTAAAGTTTCCCATATATATCAACTCCAAATTTTTCTTATTTTCTTAAATATATTTTACTTTTTATATTCACCATTTTCAAAACTTTTATAACAAAAAATAGAGGTAAGTATAAACTTTCCTCTATTTTTTATTCTTAATTTCATTAATTATATCTTTTAAATCTTCTTGATTTATTTCAATCATATCTTCTCTTTTAACCATTTTAGGTACTAAAAGCACCCCTAATATTTTATTTCTAGGTTGTATATTATATTCTAATACTTGTCCCGAATTATTCTTTATCTTAATAGAAATCTTAAATATACTTTCTTTAATAGCATTAAATATATCAACTTCTGATTTTATTTTTTCTCCATTTACTTCTATAATTTTATCTCCACGCTTAACTCCAACTTCATATGCTGGCGAATTTGGAGTAACTTCAAGAATCATTATTCCTTCATCATCACTAACGTATAAATATTGACCCTTTTTTTCTACATTAGCTTCATATCTCATAATAAATTCATAAACTAATGGTAGATAAATAATAGATATTATTTGTCCCAGTATATTAAGCGTTGCTAATTGAGCTATTAATACAATTGAAATACCATAAATTAAAATAACTGTGCCACTTCTTAATGACTTTTTATTTTTTTCTTGAGTAAAAGTAACATTTCCATATCCAAGTATTCCGTATATAGGTATGGTTGCTACCATAGCAGAAGCTATTAAGCTTAATGTTTGGCTTTTATTTAATATTGGCCACCATGAACTAGCATTTAAATAAATTGAATCTGCTGGTGATGAACTATTAGTAAAAATCATTAATATAGCTATTGGAATAGGCCAATATCTACTAAAGGAAAATCCTCCAATTATCTTATCTTCTTTTTTTGTAAATACAGGTATTGCCCCTCTACTTCCATCAAACATTATCAATATTCCTTCAAGTATATATATTACTCCAACAAGTGTTATTAATGATACTACATTTATATCCATTAATAACCTTATTCCAGTAATATTACTTGCTACTTTTAATATAATTCCTATCATACCTAAAATTGCTGCTGAATAAGCATATGATATATACTTTTTCTTATAAAACAAACATAGTATTGATATCATAAATATAAATTCTATACCTGAGGTTTCATTAAATGAAACTCCTAGTACCGTTAATATAACAGTACCAACTGCACCTGCTAGTATGCCAAATACAATTTGAGATAATGTTAATTCAAGGGGTGTATTAACCCCCTCTCCTAATGTCATTTTTTGGATTGATACAATTCTAATATTTTTAAAATAAAATATTATCCCAAATATAAAAAGCATAAGTAAATGCATTGGCTCAATTATTGCTATTGATACAGATTTTAAACTATTAATTATTAAATCCATACTGAGCCTCCTACTTAATTCTTATCTCTAATTACCTCTAGAGCCTTTTTAAATTGTGGATCAATGTTTCTATCATAATCCTTTTCTAATATTTCTTGTGGAATTTCCACTGTAATATCTGGTGTTATTCCAGTACCATGAATATTTTCTCCATTTGGAGTATAATACTTAGAAGTTGTAACTTTAAGTCCTCCCATATCATTTGGCAATACCTTTAATTGTTGAACTATTCCTTTTCCAAATGTAGTTGTTCCTATTGTTATAGCAGCTCCATGATCTCTTAATGCTCCTGTAACAACCTCTGATGCACTTGCACTTCCACCATCAACAAGTACAACTAGTGGAACTCCAATTGCATCTCCTCCAATTGAATTTGAAACAACCTTTTTATTATATTTATCAATTGTATAAGTTACTACTTCTCCTTCTGGAATAAAATTAGAAGCAATTTTAACACATTCATTTAAGTATCCACCTGGGTTTCCTCTTAAATCTAATATTAGTTTTTTCATTCCTTCATTTTTTAATTCATTTAATTTTTCAGTAAACTTATCACTTACTTCTTCATCGCTAAAAGTACTTATTTGAATATATCCAATTCCATCTTCAATAATTTCACCTTTTACTGATTCTGTTTTAATTTCAGCTCTAACTATGGTTACTTCAAATGGTTCTTCAATTCCTTCACGTTTAATAGTTAGTGTAACTGGTTCTCCTTGATTACCCCTAACTCTTGAAACAACTGCCTCTGTATTTAAATCTGTTACTTCATAATCATCAACTTTTAAAATTATGTCTCCAGCTTTAAGTCCAGCTTGTTCTGCTGGTGAACCTTCAACAGGTGCTATTATAGTTATATTATTATCTCTAACTCCTAATTGAGCTCCTATTCCATAAAAGCTTCCTTGACTTGATTCCATAAATTTATTAAATTCTTCTTTATCCATATAAACTGTATATGGATCTCCAACTGCATTTGCCATTCCCTTCATTGCACCTTCAAGAAGTTTTTCATCATCTATTTCTCCATCATACATGGAAAATAACATACTTCGCAAATTAAATAAATTAGAATATTTCCCTGAATCTCCAATTTCCTCTAAGTCTGCAACTGCTTTTTTAGGAACAGCTCCACCTATAACTATTCCCTTAGTTGCTAAGTTATTTCCTAAGTAAAAAGCTGCAAAATAAGTTACTAAAGCAAATACTATTACTATTAAACCTTTTAAGAATTTATGTGTTTTTTTCCTTGGCTTAATTTCTTCTCCATTTAAATTATCCATAAATACTTATCTCCTTTCTGTATATTAATATTTATTTAATTTTACCCCTTATTTGCTTAAAACTACAACCCATAATAATTAATGAGTTGTAGTTTTTAAATAATTTCTATATATATTTTTGCCTAATTAACATACTCTATATACTATACAATTAAGAATTTTCTTAATGCAAATATACTTCCTATAGCTCCAATTAATATTCCTCCGCCAACAAAACAAGCTAATAATGTAGTTAAAACAAATTGAGGTTGTACTAAATTTACTATAAACATAGATGAAACTATCCATTTAAATACTGCATTATATGCAAAATATAAAACTATACTTGATAAGAATGCCCCAATAGCACCAATTACTATACCTTCAATAACAAATGGCCATCTAATAAACCAGTCTGTTGCTCCAACAAACTTCATAATTCCAACTTCTCTTCTTCTTGAGTAAACTGTAAGCTTTATTGTATTCATTATTAAGAATACAGATACACCAATAAATACTATAAATAAACCTATACCAACTATTTGAACTACATCAACAAACTTACTTATTGTATCAATAACTTCTTGTTGATTTCCTATACCTTCAACGCCAGTCATACCTTCAACTAATTTAGCTACTTCTTCAGCATAAGATGGATCCTTTAAATTAACTATAAATGAACTTGGTAGTGGATTATTATTTAAATCATATCCTTCTAATAAACCTTCATTGCTTCCTAAATTTTCTTTTAAATTTAAAAAAGCTTCATCTTTTGATTCATATTTAACTTCACTAACTTGAGGAGATTCCAATAGCTTTAATTCTATTTCTTTTTGATCAACTAATTTTATATCTTCTCTAAGATACACTTGAATTTGAATCTTTGATGCTACATCTTCAATACTTTTATTGAAATTTAATGCTAATAAAGTAAATGTACCAAAAACGAAAAATGTTATTAATACTGTAATCATAGCAGCAAAACTGATTGTCCTATTTCTCTTTATGCTCTTAAATGCATCGACTATAAAATAGTTTAACGTGCTAATTTTCATTTTCGTACATCCCCTTTCTATCATCTCTTACTATCATTCCCTTATCAATAGCTATAACTCTCTTTTGCATATTATCAACTATGTCTTTTGCATGCGTAGCCATTAATATAGTAGTTCCTGCCTTGTTTATATCTTCTAATAATCCCATAATCTCTTTTGCTGTTTCTGGATCAAGGTTTCCAGTAGGCTCATCAGCAATTAGTACTGATGGATTATTAACAATAGCTCTTGCTAATGATACTCTTTGTTGTTCTCCTCCTGATAATTCATTAGGAAACATTTTATATTTATGTGATAATCCAACTAATGACAATACCATAGGTACTCTTTTTCTAATTTCTCTTTGTGATGCTTCAACAACTCTCATTGCAAAGGCAACATTTTCATATACATTTAAAGTTGGTATTAACCTAAAATCTTGGAATACCATACCTATTTTTCTTCTATAGTATGGTGTTTGTCTTCTAGTTACCTTAGATAATTCTTTATCTGCAACTATAATTTCTCCCATTGTTGGCTCTACTTCTTTTAATAACATTTTTATAAAAGTAGATTTACCTGCTCCAGAAGGACCAACTAGAAAAACAAAATCTCCTGAATTAATTTTTATATTTACATTTGATAATGCTTTTACATTATTATCATATACCTTAGAAACGCCCTTAAACTCTATCATAAATACACCTCTTTATAACATTCATTTCTATATCTTGACAAACTATAAAGCCATTATAACATACAACTATCTATAATACCAATATTTAAGCTATATTTACCTAATATTACTATTATGATTAATATTCTGTAAATCCCTTTCCTAAAACCTCTGTAGATTCATTTACAGTTAAAAATGCATTTGGATCTATATTTTTTATAGATTTTTTTAACTCAATAAACTCTTTAGTACTTAAAACAGTATAAATTACTTTTATATCACTTCCTGTATATCCACCATTTCCATTAAGTACTGTACATCCTCTATCAATATTTTTGATTATATGATTTACTATTTCTTTTTCCTTTGCTGTTATTATAAATACTTGTTTACATGTATTAAATCCATCAATAAATTTATCTATTATCAATCCAATTAAAATAACACTAAAGAATCCAAATAATCCCTTATCAATCCCAAAAACACTTATTGCTGCCATACAAACAAATGAATCTGTAAGTAAAACAGAAATTCCTATACCAATAGGCGTAAATTTACTTATTATAGCTGCTATTATGCTAGTTCCTCCTGTAGAGGCATCTTGATGAAAAACTATTGCAGCTCCCATTCCTAAAATAATTGATCCAAATACACTTGCTAAAAACATATTTTCAGTAAGTACAGTTGGCTTAAAAACATTTTCAATTATCCACATAAATACAGATAACATTATTGTTGCATAAATACTTTTTGCACCAAAGCCTTTTCCTAATACAACAAAAGCTAATGCGAATAATACAATATTAAGAACAAGAATGACTACACTAGTATCTAATCCAAAAACCTTATTTATAACTAATCCTATACCTGAAACTCCTCCAGCTGCTATATCGCATGGAAAAAAGAAATACTCAAGTGCAATTGCTGTTAATGCTACTCCAATTGTTATTAATAAATATTCTTTAATCTTTTGCATAATTATCTCCTATCTTAATTTAATCTTCGTCTATTCCAATAAAACCTTCTCCCATAACCTCATGAACCTCACCAACTGTTATAAATGCATTTTTATCTATTTCTTTAATTTTATTTTTTAATTTTATAAATTGATTTCTATCTAACACAGTATATAATATTGAAGTATCTTTTCCCGTAAATCCTCCAATACCTTTAATAAAAGTACACCCTCTTTCTAAATCATCTAAAATAAACTTACTTATTTCTTTATTTTTTTCACTTATTATTGTGATTTCACTTTTAGTTTTAAATCCAGCTATTATATTATCTATAACCACTCCATTAATTATAACTGCTAATAGACCATATAACCCAATATTTATTCCAAAAGTAACTGCACCTAATAAAGTTACTAAAAAATCAACTATTAATAAGGATTTTCCTATTTCAATATGAAAAAATTTATTTAAAATTTTTGCAATTATATCAGTTCCTCCAGTTGATGCATTAGCATTAAATACTATTGCCATTCCAACTGCAGATATTAATGTACCAAATATAGTTGCTAATATCAAATCATTAGTAATATTAATTGGTATAAAAGTTTGCATTATCCACATTGATGTTGATAATAAAAAACTTGAATATATAGTTTTAGCTCCAAACTTTGCTCCTAATCCTATTAATGCAACTATAAATAAAATAGCATCCATCATTAAAACTAAGGGTCCTATAGATATAAATGGTATATAATGATTTATTACAATTGCTAAACCAGTTATTCCACCTGCAGCAATATTATTAGGTTCAAAAAAATAAACTACTGAAATTGCAACTAAAAATATTCCAATTGTAATTAGAGCAAATTCTTTAATACTCTCTCTTTTCATACACTTACTCCTTATGAAATAACTTTTTGTATTATTTATTATTTTATCCTATGTATTTTAACACACTTTTCTATTAAATACCTTATTTGATAATAAAAAAACTGCGATTTTAAATCGCAGTTTCAGTGGTAAATAGCTGTTCGTGGTATATATTAAAATTTATTTTTTAAAATAATTGCTTCTTTAACTTTATTAACTATATCTTGAGCTGTTAAATTATAAGCCTTTAATAATTCTTCTGGCTTACCACTTTCTCCAAATACATCTTTAATTCCAACTCTTAAAACTGGTATTGGATATTCTGTAGTAACAGCTTCTGCTACTGCAGAACCTAATCCCCCTATTATGCTATGCTCTTCAGCAGTTACAATAGCACCTGTTTCCTTAGCAGATTTAACTATTAATTCATTATCTAAAGGTTTAATTGTATGTATATTTATAACCTTTGCACTAACTCCATCTTTAGCTAAAATTTGTCTTGCTTCCATAGCCGCATCAACCATTATACCTGTTGCGATTATAGTAATATCCTTTCCATCTGCTAAAGTAACACCTTTTCCTAATTTAAATTCATAAGTTTTTTCATCATTTATTACATTAACTGCAGCTCTTCCTAATCTTACATAACAAGGCCCTTCATAATTTGCTATAGTCTTTATTGCTGCTTTAGTTTCAACAGCATCTGCTGGTGATATAACTACCATATTTGGTATACTTCTCATTAATGATAAATCTTCAACAGTTTGGTGAGATGCTCCATCTTCCCCAACAGTTAATCCTGCATGTGTAGCACAAACTTTAACATTTAATTTAGGATAACAAATTGAATTTCTTATTTGTTCAAAAGCTCTTCCTGCTGCAAACATTGCAAAAGTACTTACAAATGGAATTTTACCACAAGTTGATAATCCAGCCGCAACTCCCATCATATTTGCTTCAGCAATACCCATATTAAAAAATCTTTCTGGAGAAACAGCTTTGAAATCAGCTGTTTTAGTAGACTTAGATAAATCTGCATCTAATACTACTACATTTTCATTTTCTTTTGCTAATTCTGCTAATGCTTTTCCATATGCTTCTCTTGTAGCTATCTTATTACTCATTATCTGTTTCCTCCAATCTCAGCTAAAGCTTTTTCACATTGTTCCTTACTTGGTGCCACACCATGCCATCCTGCATCATTTTCCATAAATGATACACCTTTACCTTTAATAGTCTTACAAACTATTACTGTAGGCATATCTTTACAATTTCTTGCCTTTTCTATTGCATCTATTATCTCATCATAATTATGTCCATCAATGACTAATGCATTCCATCCAAAAGCTTCAAACTTTTTATCTATTGGAGATGGATTCATAACATCTTCTATATTCCCATCTATTTGTAGCCCATTAAAATCCACAAAGGCAGTTAAATTATTTAACTTATAATGTGCTGCACACATAGCAGCTTCCCAAACTTGCCCTTCTTCTAATTCACCATCACCTAAAATAGTATATACTCTATAATCCTTTTTATCTAATTTTCCAGCTAAAGCCATTCCTACAGCTGAAGAAATTCCTTGTCCTAATGAACCTGTTGACATATCTATTCCTGGCAAACATTTCATACTTGGATGTCCTTGTAATCTTGAACCAAATTTTCTTAAAGTAGATAATTCCTCTACAGGAAAAAATCCCTTTCTAGCTAATGCACTATATAAAACTGGTGCTGCATGGCCCTTTGATAATACAAATCTATCTCTATTTGGATTTTTAGGATTGTTTGGATCTATGTTCATTTCTTTAAAGAAAAGTGTAGTTACTATATCTGCAGCAGATAAAGACCCACCTGGATGTCCTGATGCTGATTCTGTTAACATTGAAACTATATCTTTTCTTATTAATTTAGATATTGATTTTAATTCTTCTACATTATTAACCATTTGTAAACCTCCGTTACAACAATTTATTCTTTATTATACTCTATAATTATATAAATTACCCAAATTTATTTTATCATACCACAAATTATTTGTATACACTATTTTTTCAAAAAGTATAACACTTACACAAAATAGTATACATTATTAATTATTTTTGAATTAATATTATAATTTAATGTATAATTAAAGGGGATGTCGCATTAATAATAAACATTACAATATATTGTGTTGATTTTTAT
>OATX01001393.1_pt1 | contig 11487 bp, 10 predicted proteins | sample 1516741 | NCBI WGS metagenome assembly OATX01 (sample SAMEA2579984, study PRJEB22360) | human gut metagenome | biome: human gut; feature: human-associated habitat; material: faeces | place: Denmark | collected 2008/2010
GGACTTGGAGAAAAAGGCTATCTAATCTCAATACATTTCTAACTCCCCATATATATTGGGGAATACATATCACAATTTGCGTAAACTACAATCAGCACACGGGGGAAGTGATCCGGGCGCTGTCTATGAGGGACGCAGGGAAAAGGATGACAATCTTTCCCTCGCCATCGCGGTCGGCGAGCTTCTTTCCCGGCAGGGTGTCTCTGTCATTTATACCCGCACAACCGATGTTTATCAGACGCCGTTTGAAAAGGCGCAGATGGCCAATCAGGCGGATGCCGACTTTTTTATTTCTTTTCACCGGAATTCTTCGGAGGAACCGAACCAGTATACCGGCGTGGAAACGCTTGTCTATGACAACTCCGGCATCAAACAGACAATGGCAGAAAACATTAACGGCGCGCTCTCGGAGCTGGGATTCCGGAATCTCGGTGTCAAGGCACGGCCAGGGCTCGTTGTTCTGCGGCGGACGAAAATGCCGGCTCTTCTGATTGAAACCGGCTTTCTGAACAATGAGCAGGACAATACGCTCTACGATGAAAAGCAGGAAGAAATCGCCCGCGCCATCGCGGATGCAGTGCTTGGAACGCTGGATCTCGAGACGGTCACGGAGGCTGACCGGCGCGCTGCGGAAACGGAAGCCGCCCGTCCGTCCGTTTCAACAACGGATACCGTCACTGCTTCCGCTTCGCCCCGTCCCACGCCGCCGGAACAGGAAAATCCTTCCGACACACCGGAAACCTTCTACCGTGTCCAGACCGGCCTTTTCCGCATCCGCCAGAATGCCGACCGTATGCTTTACGACCTTCTCGACCAGGGCTATCCCGCTTTTCTTCTCGCCGAGGACGGCTTTTTCAAGGTCCAGGTCGGCGCTTACCGCCAGCTCGGAAATGCCATTCTGATGGAACGCCGCCTGCGCCGCGACGGCTATTCCACCCTGATTACCACCTGAGCGTCTGACACACCAGTCGAAAAAAGAGCGTGCCGGAATTTTGTTTTCCGACACGCTCTCGTTCTCCTTATAACTTTTTCAGTTTTGCAAACGAAGCAAACATTTTCTTCGTACCAGCCTGGTCGAAGTTGACGGTAACTTCATAATCTCTTCCGCCGTCCACGATATCCGTGACAATGCCGACACCGAACTTGATATGGCGCACCGTATCCCCGATTTCGTAATCGAGTTTCGTCGCCTTCTGCGCGCTGAAGGTTTTCGCCTGCTGCGGCTTCTCGCGGAATGCCTGCTTCATCGCCGCATAGACGCTGCCTCTCGTCGGAATGTCCATCTTCGGCTTCCGGTCTTCGATCTCCCCGCGCTCCCGCTCCAGGGAAATCAGTTCCCGCGGAATCTCTTTGACAAAACGGGACATCTTGTTGTACTGCACTTCGCCGCGGATCATTCTCTGGCGCGCACACGTCAATGTCAGATGCTGCATCGCACGCGTGATGCCCACGTAGCAGAGACGGCGCTCCTCCTCCAGCTCCGACGGATCATCTCCGGTGATCGTCATGTAGCTCGGGAAAATGCCATCCTCCATGCCGGCAAGGAATACGTTCGGGAACTCCAGTCCTTTTGCAGAATGCAGTGTCATCAACAGCACGTAATCGCTCTCCTCATCCACCGAGTCGATATCAGACACCAGCGCAACCTCCTGCAGAAAACCACCGAGAGATGGCTGTTCGGCGCTCTCCTCATAATCCGCAATCTTTGAAATCAGCTCGTCGATGTTCTCGATGCGGGCTGCCGCTTCTTCGGTTCCCTCCGCCTGCAGATCTGCTACATAGCCGGTCTCCTCGATGATTTCATTCAGCAGCTCTTTGACCGACAGATAATCTGCTTTCGCGCGGAGTACCTGTAAAAAGGACGTGAAGGATTTAATCTTATTTAAAGACCGCATCAGCCCCGGCACATACTCGGCCTCGAGAAGCGCATCGTAGAAACGGATGCCCTGCTCTGCCTCCCAGTCCTGCACTTTGTTGATCGTCGCCGCTCCGATACCGCGCCGCGGAACGTTGATGATACGCAGTACCGCAAGGTCATCCTCCGGGTTCTCGATCACACGCAGATACGCCAGCAGATCCTTGATCTCGCGTCTCGCATAGAAGTTAACACCGCCCACGATTTTATATGGAACATTTGCAAGCAGCAGTTTCTCCTCAAAAAGACGGGACTGTGCGTTGGTACGGTAGAGAATTGCATAATCACGGTACTTCTTTCCCTCCGTGCGGACGCCGCGCGTGATTTCTCCTGCTACGTACTCCGCCTCCTCAAAACCGCTCTGGAACTGCCGCAGATCGATCAGGTCACCCTCCGGGTTCTCTGTCCACAGGCGTTTTGCTTTTCGTCCCTGGTTATTCGCAATCACTTCATTTGCCGCATTCAGAATATTCTGCGTGGAACGGTAATTCTGCTCCAGTTTAATGACCTTCGCATCCGGGAATACATGCTCAAAACTCAGAATATTTTCAATATTCGCCCCGCGGAATTTGTAGATCGACTGGTCATCATCGCCGACAACGCAGAGATTGCGGTATTTTGCCGCCAGAAGGCTCACAAAGCGGAACTGAACCGTGTTGGTATCCTGATACTCATCGACCATGATATAGCGGAACTGCTCCTGATAATAGTCGAGCACTTCCGGGAACTGCTGGAATAATTTTACGGTCTGTACCAGCAGATCATCGAAGTCCATCGCATTGTTTTTCTTTAACTCTGCCTGATACTCCGCATAAACTGCCGCATACTTCTGCAGCTTCCAGTCGATTCCCGCGTCAATCCGGTACTGGTCCGGCTCGATCATCTCATCCTTTGCGGACGAAATTGCCGCCATGATCGCACGGTCGCGGTACAGTTTCGGATCCATCTGGAGCCGTTTCATGATGTCCTTGATCAGCGATTTCTGGTCATCGGTATCGTAAATTGCAAAATTGTTGGCGTATCCCAGACGTTCAGCATGGCGGCGCAGAATCCGCACGCAGCTGGAATGGAAGGTGCTGACCCAGATCCGCTCCGATCCGTATCCCACGATTTTATCGACACGCTCACGCATTTCTCCGGCGGCCTTATTCGTAAAGGTGATCGCCATAATATTCCATGGATTGACGCCTTTGTCCCGGATCAGGGAGGCGATGCGGTGCGTCAGTACCCTCGTCTTTCCCGAACCGGCACCTGCAAGGATCAGAAGCGGCCCTTCGGTGTGCTCCACAGCTTCCATCTGCATCGGGTTTAATCCTGTTTCTGTCTGATTCATGTTCTTTCTCCTTCATCTGCTTCGAATCTTTTCACATGCATCTCAGTATATAACAAATCCGCCCCGGTTACAAGTAAGAACGAACATACGTTGCATTTTTATCATGGAAACTTTTTTTCGCAAAGTCCTTGCTATCTGGTATTAAAAACTATATAATGGGAACCGTGAGGTGATAACAAATGACGATAGACTCAGATAAAATTCTTCATGATTTACTGAATTCACTGGATTCTCTCGAAGGCATCCGCCCGGGGGAAATCCCGAACATTGCTTTATATATGGACCAGGTCACGACCTTTATGGACGCACAGCTCGCTTCTTCGCGCCGCTTCGAGTCCGATAAGGTTCTGACAAAAACAATGATCAACAACTATGCAAAAAACAAGCTGCTCCCGCCGCCGGTCAAAAAGAAATATTCGCCGGAGCACATGATGCTTCTGGTTTTTATTTACTACTTTAAAAACATCATCTCGATCACGGATATCCAGACACTGCTCGCCCCGATCACCGATCGGTATTTCGGCACGGAGAGCGGCTTTTCCATCAAAGATATCTACGACGAAATTTTCCAGATGGAAAAAGAAGAAATTGCATCCGTAAAAGAAGATCTTCTGAAAAAAGCGGATGTATCCAAGTCCATGTTCGGCAGCTCACCGGAGGAGGACCGGGAATTTCTCCAGCTCTTTTCGTTTATCTGTCTGCTGAGTTTCGATGTCTATCTGAAAAAACAGATGATCGAGCACATGGTGGATGAACTGGCATCCCTCGCGGCGCCTTCTGATCCTAAAAAGAAAAATTAAGAACAAACGTGTAAAATCAAAAAAGACGGCTGCGTTGGAATCGCACCGTCTTTTTTGATTTTACACATTTTCTTTCTTTTCCATCCGTTCAAACACCATCTCATATCCGTCGTTTCCATAGCTTAAGGAACGGTTCACGCGGCTGATCGTCGCCGTGGATGCTCCCGTCTTTTCGGAGATTTCCAGATACGTTCTCTTCTCCCGCAGCATTTTCGCCACTTCAAACCGCTGCGACAGCGAAAGCAGTTCATTGATGGTGCATACATCCTCAAAAAAAGTATAGCATTCTTCCTTATTCTTCAGACACAAAATTGCCTCAAAAAGCTGGTCTACTGCTTCTGAATGAAGTTTCTTGTTCATTTCAAGCCCTCCTGTACGAAAATTAAGTCCCCATCTCATTCTTATAACTCGGAATACTACCATTTTAGCACAGTAAAGTGTGAAATACAAGTCCTTTTATCCCTGCATCAGCAAAGCCTGTACCATCGACTCCCGTTGTCTGCGGTAATCGCTCGGCGAACAGGCCTTTACCGTCTTGAAGGTACGGTTGAAGGCACTTAAAGAAGCGAATCCGGAATTCATCGCCACATCCGTGATACTCATCTTTTTGTCATACAGAAGCTCCTCTGCGCGTTTGACGCGTTTAGAATTGAGGTACTCATAGAATGTCATGTTCATGTACTGCTTGAAAATTCTGGTAAAGTGGAACTTGGAAAATCCGCTGACCGCAGCTACTTCCTCGAGAGAAAGATTCTCCATGTAATGGACATTGATATAACGGCAGGCGCTTAAAACAGCCTCTATATATTCCTGCTGCTTCATTGCCCCGAACGTATTCTGCGCGTTGGCATCCGAAAAGCCCTTGCGGCCAAACTCTGAAAAAAGCTCTTTGAGGCCGGTGCAGATTCTGTGCGTCATCACTGCGCCCTCATTATCGTATTCCCGCACCAGTTCCAGAATCTGGCTGCGTAGAAACAGATAGAAGGGATCTTCCTCATCCTCTTTTTTGAAGTAGATGGCCGGAAGCCGCAGGAAAATCGTTTCCATTTCTTCCTGATTCTCCACACAGCCCGGTTCCACCAGCATGACAATCCGTTCTCCCTGGGATACGAATCTCATTCCGTGTACAACGCCGGAATTGATCATAATGATGTCGCCCTCTTTGAGATTATAGCTGTCTTTTCCGACAACAACCTCATATTCGCCTCTGGTCGGCATGATAATTTCAATTGCGGTATGCCAGTGCTTCGGATAGCCTTCTGTCACGGTGTTGTGAAAGATTTCAAACGCCGGCGGGTTTGCTGCATTCCGGTCAAATGTTTTCCCATGTTCCACTTTCTTCATCTTATTTCTTACCTCTTTTTATTACAGCAGCTCTGTAAACAGATCTTTTACGGTCGGATAAATCTTTGCAAATTTCTGATACTGGCGCTCATATTTCTCAACCAGTTCCGGTTCCGGCTCGATGGTCTCTGTCACACGAACAATTTTTTCTGCCGCCTCTTCTACGGATGAAAAGACACCGCAGGCAACGGCTGCCAGCATGGCTCCGCCAAGTGCCGGGCCTTCCTCGGACTCAATACGGTCCACTTTGATGTTCAGCACGTTTGCGATCATGCGTCTCCACAGCGGGCTCTTTGCACCGCCTCCGCAGATTTTCGTTCTCTCGATCTGGATGCCGAGGGATTTTGCTACCTCAAAGGAATCGCGGATCGCAAAGGCAACGCCCTCGAGAACAGCCTGGGTCATATCCTCTCTTGTGGTGTCCATGGTCAGGCCGATGAAGGTTCCTCTTGCATCCGGGTTGTTGTGCGGGGAACGCTCGCCCATCAGATACGGCAGGAAGAAGACATTATTCTCGCCAAGTTTTGTGATGTTCTCCTGCTCTTTTGTATATTCTTTTGTGCGGATGATTTCATCCATCCACCATTTGTTGCAGGAAGCTGCACTCAGCATGCATCCCATCAGGTGATAGTGGCCGTCTGCGTGTGCGAATGCGTGCAGGGCATTGTGGCTGTCTACGCCGAATTTGTTGCTGGAAATGAATACGGTTCCGCTTGTACCAAGGGAAACGTTGCACATGCCGTCGCCTACGGTTCCGGTTCCGACTGCGGCTGCTGCGTTGTCTCCGGCTCCTGCTACAACTTTACAGGTCTCCGGCAGTCCAAGTTCTGCTGCTACTTCCGGTTTTAAGGTTCCGACAGCGTCAAAGCTCTCATGGAGCTCCGGCAGCATCTCCAGGGAAATACCGCAGATTTCTGCCATCGCTTTTGACCAGCATTTGTTCTTGACATCCATCAGAAGCATGCCCGATGCATCGGAGTAGTCGCTTACGAATGCGCCGGAGAGACGGTATGCCAGGTAATCTTTTGGAAGCATGATTTTGCAGATTTTTTCGAAGTTATCCGGCTCATTTTCTTTCACCCAGAGAATCTTCGGTGCGGTAAAGCCTGCAAATGCAATGTTTGCGGTGTACTCGGAGAGTTTTTCTTTTCCGATTACGGTGTTCAGATAATCGGTCTGTTTTGCGGTACGGCCGTCGTTCCAGAGGATCGCCGGGCGGATGACGTTATCGTTCTCATCCAGGATGACAAGGCCATGCATCTGGCCGCCGAAGCTGATGCCGGCTACCTGGGATTTGTCTACGTCTTTTACCAGCTCGCGGATTCCCTCTTTGCTCTGCTCCCACCAGTCTTCCGGTTTCTGCTCAGACCAGCCTGGATGCGGGAAATACAGCGGATACTCTCTCGATACAATATTTACAATTTTGCCTTCCTCGTCCATCAGAAGCAGTTTGACAGCGGAAGTACCAAGGTCAACACCAATAAAATACATGTCGAATCTCCTTTTTCTACTCTTTTTCAAAAAGGGCGGCAGCAGACCTAGATCTCTGCTCCGCCCTTTTGCTTATGCGTTACTGCATATCTTTCTTATTTTTCAGTGAATCTTCCGGAACGGATTAGCCCCACGGATTCTCTGTCGGGTAACGAACACCCTTCGGCTGGTTGTAGCCGATCTCATCTACTTCAACACCGAGCATTTTGAATACTTCGAATAACGGTTTTCCGAAGTGTCCGAATGCTACTGCGCCGTGATGCGGATAGTTTTTCTCTACCAGTACGTGACGGTAGAATCTGCCCATCTCCGGAATAGCGAAGATACCGATGCTTCCGAAGGAACGTGTTGCTACAGGAAGAACCTCGCCCTCTGCGATGTATCCGCGCAGTTTTGCGTCAGATGTGCTCTGCAGACGATAGAAGGTGATGTCTCCAGGAACGATATCTCCCTCGAGGGTACCCTGTGTTACTTCTTCCGGAAGGGTTCTTGCCATGATCATCTGATATTTCATAGAGCAGAATGCCAGTTTGGTGGAAGCGGTATTTCCGCAGTGGAATCCCATGAAGGTATCTTTTAAGGTGTAATCAAATTTGCCTTTGATTTCGCTCTCATACATATCCTTCGGAACGGTGTTGTTGATGTCGAGGAGTGTTACGGTGTCTTTGGATACAACGGTTCCGATGAACTCGGACAGTGTTCCGTAGATATCTACCTCACAGGATACCGGGATGCCCATCTTGGTCAGACGGCTGTTGACATAGCAAGGAACGAATCCGAACTGTGTCTGGAATGCCGGCCAGCATTTTCCGGTCAGGGTTACGTATTTTCTGGAGCCTTTGTGTGCTTCGATCCAGTCTAACAGGGTGATCTCGTACTGAGCCAGTTTCGGCAGGATTTCCGGTTTCAGGTTTCCTTCGCCGAGCTCTTTTGCCATATCTTCTACGACTGCCGGGATTCTCTCGTCGCCTGCGTGTTTGTTGAATGCTTCAAACAGGTCAAGCTCGGAGTTCTCTTCGATTTCTACGCCGAGGTTGTACAGCTGTTTGATCGGTGCGTTACATGCCAGGAAGTTGGCCGGACGCGGTCCGAAGCTGATGATTTTCAGGTTCTTAACAGCTACAACTGCAGTTGCAACCGGTACGAAATCTTTGATCATGGCTGCTACGTCTTCTGCATCGCCAACCGGGTACTCTGGAATGTATGCGTGCAGGTTGCGCAGTTTCAGGTTGTAGCTTGCGTTCAGAACGCCGCAGTATGCATCGCCGCGTCCGCCTACAAGGTCGTCGCCGGTCTCTTCTGCTGCTGCTACTACCATGCAAGGTCCGTCGAAGTATTTTACAAGCAGGGTTTCCTCGGTCTCCGGTCCGAAGTTTCCAAGGTATACAACAAGTGCATCACACTCTGCTTTTTTCAGGTCTTCGAGTGCGTTCATCATGTCGATTTCATTCTCGACGATGATTGGACATTCGTAGATTTCTCCGTCGTATGCTTTTACGACTGCTTTTCTTCTGTTCTCGGAAAGGCTGTTCGGGAAGCAGTCACGGCTTACTGCAACGATACCTAATTTGATTTCCGGTGTATTGTTGATCATTTTTGAAGATCCTCCTTTTTGGGTTTTCTTGGTTTTTGGTTTCTTTTTATGTTCAGAACTGCTCTTTTGGGGCAGTGTTTCTGATTTCTGGTTTTGTCTCTGGTTTTATTTTACCGAGAGGTTTTCTCCTTTGATGCCTGCTACGCTTCCAGCGATGTTTGCATCCGGGTGGCTTAAGAGCCATTTGTTTCTGGCGAAGAGCAGGTCGTCTTCCGGGGTGTGTTTTTCTTCCAGGGTGATGTCGGTATTGGTTCCTTTTGGAAGGACTACGACGCATTTGAAGCCGCTGGCTGCCACGTTGCATGGTGCGTAGTGGAGGGTGGTTGCGTAGACTTCAATGGTGGTTCCGGCCGGGATTAAGAAGGCCTCCATTTTGGATGAGTCGTAGGTGTGGTCTTCGGTGATGTCCTGTTCTTTTCCGAGGATCAGGATCAGGTCGGTTACGGCGATGTTGATTTCGCTGTCGCGGTGGTATTCTACGGCGTTCAGTAAATGGTTGTGGCCGCCGTAGAGGCTGTCGGATACGGACTGGGCGCTTTTGCAGGCTTCGAGGCTTTCAATGGAAGGCTCGTAGACTACGTCGTCGGGACATGGGGTCTCGGACATGGCGGTGATGATGTCGCTGACGTCGAGGTCTTTGATGACTTTGCCGTACTGGCGGAATGCTTCGTCTGTTACTTTCAGAATCTGCATTGTTTTGGTGCTCCTTTCGTGCAATTAGTTTAATGATTGAACTAATTGTAATATAGCACTTGTATGTACTTCTTGTCAACATGTATTTGGATGAAAAAACGGGTAGGTTGACAAATAAGGGGGAGGTTGGTATACTTTAATACGTTAAAATAATAAGACGCTAGGGGAGCCTTTGGCTGAGAACGTGGGACAGGGATAAGCTCACGGACCCTCACTACCTGAACGGGATAATTCCTGCGTAGGGAAGCTGGAACGTGGTTTCGGAGGTGATTCGGGACTGTGTTTTTATGTGAGCCCCTCCAAGCGGAATGCGAAGGAGGTTTTTTTATGAGTTTTTTTGTTACTGCTGACGGCGGACTGACGACGGCCGGTTATGTTGGATGCGTGGTGCTGATGGTGGCGCTGGTGGTGATTGCTTCGGTTCTTTCTGCTCAGAAGAGTAAGGGGACGGGAATGGATGCAAGGAAGCTGGCGTTTTGTGCGATGGGGATGGCGCTGGCGTTTGTGACTTCGTATGTGAAGGTGTTTGAGCTGCCGTACGGGGGATCGGTTACGTTGTTTTCGATGCTGTTTATTGTGCTGATTGCGAACTGGTATGGGGCGAAGACGGGTATTCTCGTTGGTTTTGCTTATGGACTGCTGCAGTTTATCCAGGGGCCGTATGTGCTGTCGCTGTTCCAGGTGTGCTGTGATTATGTGTTTGCGTTTGCGGCGCTGGGTGTGGCCGGATTCTTTGGAAAGAAGAAAAACGGGCTGCTGATCGGGTATATTGTAGCTGTGCTGGCGAGGGGATTTTTCCATACGTTAGGCGGATATCTGTACTGGATGGATTATATGCCGGAGAATTTCCCGCAGTCTTTGAAGGCGCTGTATCCGATTATTTACAACTACAGCTATCTGCTGGCTGAAGGTGTACTGACGGTGATTCTGATCTCGCTGCCGCCGGTGAAGAAAGCACTGCAGACGGTTGCAAGAACAGCACATGGTGCAAATTAAATAGAATTACGTGAAAAAATCCGGGAACGCATGATTTTGCGTTTCCGGATTTTTTACGTGGATATCAAAATTTACTGAGCACTCTCCTCTGCGGCTGTGTCGGCGGCGGAGCTCATGGGGGTGATGACGATGTTTTCTACGCCGATTCCGGTTTTGCGGGTTACGATGTCTTCGATCTGGGCACGCTGTTCCTCGGTTACTTCTTTCATCGGAACGACGATGTCGGCGGTTTCGCCGGTCAGGTTTACAACGACGTCGGTGAAGCCTTTGGCTTCGAGGAGGAGTTCAGTTGCTGACTCTTTTTCTACGAGTTCCGTCATTTCCACCATGCTCTGGACAGCGCTCTGGCGCTCGGTTTCGGAGAGGTTGGTGTTGTTGATGATTTCATTTAAGGTGTCTTTGTTCTGGGAACGGATCTGTTCGCGGTCGATTCTGGCCTGGGCCATGTATGTAGATGCCCCGGCAAGGACTGCCTCTCCCGGCGTTTCGGTGACGGTCCGCGACGAGTCCCCTGCTGTGCCGGCATCCACCTCGTCGGTGATGTCGGTGTCCAGGCTGGAGATGTCTTTTAAAACGGTGCTGGCATCCGCCGTGGTTCCGTCTGCCTTCTCCTTCGTGGACAGGGTACTGTCAGCATAGTTGATGTATCCGGCGACGGCAATCATGATCGCAAGGGCGGTGATGATGACCTGATTTTTCCGGAATTTTTTCTTTTTCCCGGCCGTCTTTTTCGGCGATGGTGTCTCTGCCATTTTCTCAGGTGCATTCATTTCCTGTTCTAATTTTTCCACGCATTTGACTCCTTTACTTCATTTTGACTACTTTAATCTTATTTGCGCCCACCTGAAATAATGCCATCACGGCCTCCTGAATCTCCTGTATCGTCACCGGGTTTCCCCCGCCTTCTGCGATAACGAGCACGCCGCGCACCGCCGGGTACTCCTCGGAAACCACATACGGTGTCTCGGCTCCGTTCTGTGTCTTTTCATAGACAGTTGCCTCATCCTGCGACGAGGATGTAACGCTTCCGGTCTCCTCTCCCTTCTTGTTTTCCTCCGTTGTGCTCCGCGTTGGGACATCTTTTTCCACAATCTTTTTTCCTGTGGATTCCAGCGTCACCACGACGTGCACTGCGCCCACACCGTCCATCTGGGAAAGTGCGTCACAAAGGCGCTGTTCCATCTCCTCCTGCACCGAAAGTCCCGCATCCCCCGCCGGACGCGCAGCCGTCTCCTGCGGCTGTTCTGTCTCCTCACTGGTCTTTTTTGTTCCCGTCGGCAGCAACAGGACAAAGCCGATTGCCGCCAGCAGCGGGAAACAC
>OATX01001394.1_pt1 | contig 11472 bp, 9 predicted proteins | sample 1516741 | NCBI WGS metagenome assembly OATX01 (sample SAMEA2579984, study PRJEB22360) | human gut metagenome | biome: human gut; feature: human-associated habitat; material: faeces | place: Denmark | collected 2008/2010
CCTCAGATTTTATCTGATTTTGCAAGCCGGTATTTTTATATCCTTCTTATTTCGGTTTTTATTCAATATCGCACAGATCGCTTCCTGCCTCAGAACGGAACCGGAATGTATCCTCTACTCCATGATAGGAAATGGAAAAACTTCCCTCCATATCCAGATAGGAATGTGCTGCTGCAACCGCATCTAAAAATTCTGCGATATTTTCCAGAAAACCTTCTGCACATTCCGGTGAACTGCACGCTTCTTCCTCTACCTTTTCGTCAATATACAGACGAAGCGTAAAATCATCCATGTCGCTCTCATTGTCCACTTCCGCTTTCTGTAAATAGGAATTGGTGCAATTCTTAAACAGATTGCTTACATAAGATGCCGTAGAAGAAATCCGTGACTGTGAAATATCCTCCGCTTCTAAATATATCTTGTAACTGATTTTTAAACTGTTGTCTGCCATTTTCTCTTTCTCCCGTTTTTTATTTATACTTATATCGCATTTTGTAAAATGGATCGGTATATCTTTGTTATTTCTTTGTAGTGACTGCTTTTACCTTAGACCAGCCCGAATAGATCTTTTTTGATTTTCCATTCACTTTTACAGTCTTATAGGTGCGGACGCGTATGTAATATTTCTTTTTTGCTTTTAATTTTGAAACGTCCAGTTTTACCTTTTTGGTATTATTGACGTTCTTTGTCACAACCGACTTTTTGAATTTCGCATCCACTGCATACTGGATCTGGTAACCACTTGTCTGTTTTGCCTGCTTCTTCCAGGACACCGAAAATGCTTTTTTCTTTGCCTTTACACTGGAAATGGCGGTTCCTTTCGGTATGATCTGAAATGTTTTCTGGTATTTTCCGGTGTAATCACCTTTCATTTCAATCGTGACCGTATAGATACCGGCATTTTTCCGCCCGGACGGCTTCTTTATTTTATAATCCGTTCCCTCTTTCAACTTCTTTCCGGCACTGTTTGTCACTTTTACAGTCGGCATATGTGACTTTCCGTCATAGGTATAGGAAGTCTTTGAGAGCTGGACCGTCTTTACTTTCGGAAGGGTTCGTACCGTTTCCGTCTTTCCACAGACGCTGCATTTCCGTTTCACTTTTCCGCTCTCTCTGTACTCACTCCACTTATGACCGGCTGCCGGAATTACTTTCTGTGCCACAAGCACTGTTTTACACACACTGCAATGACTTCCTTCCGTAAGACCGGTCGTCTCACAGGCTGCTGCTACCGCTGCATCTTTTACCGGTGTATGCCCTGTTGCCGGAATCACTGTCTGTTCTGTCAATATTTCCCCACAGACACTGCAGTGGCTTCCCTCTGTGAGACCGGTCGTCTCACAGGATGCTGCTACCGCTGCATCTGTCACAATTGTATGACCTTCTATCGGGATTTTTCCAGGATCTGTCTGCGTAGCTCCACTATCTAATGTACATACCGGCAAATACCCCTCCCAATAATCTTCTTCTGTATGACATGTTTTCGACCAGCTGCTGTATGTATCATAAAACTCATCACTTTTCACAAAAAAATTATAATAATAACCATCACTCTGGTCATCCCATGTACAATCCACATTATACCAGGAGCTACATATTTTTACTTTATTCCATTCATGGTTGGAACTCGTCACCACCGCCGTATCGATTTCTGAGCCATTGCACATCATTGCAAATGACTGGGCATATCCGGCACAGACAGTCTTATCCGTACAGAAAACGCTGTACACAGACTGTGAATATTCTGTACTCTCCGTAGCAAAATCGCTATTCACAAGAGCCTGATTATAATACACTTTTTCACAGATCAGATCATGTATCTTTTTAACCTTTTCATAATCTTTACTGCATTGATCGATCTGCTCCTGCCAGGCATCCACCTGTTCCTTTACTTTTTCCGTCTTTTCCATCCGGTCTGTACCGTTTTCAAACGCAGGATAAATACCGAATACCAGAGAAATTGTATCATTTGAATATGAAATTGTATAAACTGTCGCATTCAAAAAATAATATTGTGGATTTGAATACCGAAACATCAACAGTACATTTTTCTGCTGTGCCTTCGCAAGTGTGCTTCCAGAAATTGCCTGCATCCGATATGCCCCCGACTTTGTCGTCACAGCATCCGTTTCCGTCGTCAGGTACTTTTCACAGATGACATCTAAGGCATTCCAGTACGCTTTTTCTTCGTCCGATAACTGATCATAAAAGTAATCGCTTCCATACTTGTTCCAGTCGTCCGCTGCTATGTCTGCCGTTCGAAGCAAAGACTGTTCGGCAATATCACTTTCTTCTATGGATTCATAATCCTCGTCAGCCGCCTCTTCGGTTTCTTCCTCAAATAAAAGCCGTCCTGTCGGCAATTCCATATCCGTTAGGACTTCATCCGCATAAATGCTGTTGTTTTTTTCTGAAAATGCAAATATCAGACTGCAAAAAATTACCGTCAATATTTCTATTTTTAATTTTGCTCTTTTCATAACATCCTTATCCTTACCTGCCGCTCATTTATCAGTCACAATCTTCTTCCCTGATTTTAAGAAAACTGTTCATTTTTCATGGCACTTTATGTCCATTATACCTTCCCGCTCGTCATCAAACAAGTCTTATCCACCATATCCTTTGTATTTTTCCCCGATCTTTTCTGTCAGGATTCTGCGATCAGTTCCGAAAGCGGTGCAAATGTATATCCCATCTCCTCCCATTTTGTCAAAAGTTCATCTAAGATCTCCCCATTCGTCTTTGAAGTGCTGTGCAGCAAAACGATTGCTCCCGGATGGATCCTGGTCAGCAGTTTATCAAATGCTTCCTCCTTCGTCGGCTGGTTATCGACATTCCAGTCCACATAGGCAAGGCTCCAGAAAAATGTATTGTAACCGAGTTCTTTTGCCATCTTTAGATTTTCCGTGCTGTATGTTCCCTGTGGCGGACGGTAATATTTGATCATTTCTTTGCCCGTGATCGACTGGTATAACGATGCGACATCATCGATTTCCTTTTGGAATGAAGCCAGCTCCGATATGGATGACATATCCGGGTGATGATAAGTATGATTGCCAACGGCATGCCCCTCTTCCTCCATGCGCTTTACGATATCCGGCGCTGATTCAAGGAAATGTCCCACGACAAAAAAGGTCGCTTTTGCATTGTGTTTCTTTAATGGATCCAGGATCGGTTCTGTATTTCCATTTTCATACCCGCAGTCAAAGGTCAGGTAAATTATCTTTTTATTTTTATCGCCCACATACCATGCGTTGTATTTTTTTAATTCATCCGCTGTCACATTGCCGGTCGGCTGGGTTCCCTCCGCTCCAAAGCCCAGTCCCCAGTTATCTGCCTGATTCTGGACAGACACTGTCTCCACTGTTTTTTTCATCTGCTGTTTCTGCAGCGAACCTGCGCCCCAGCCTAAAAAGAACATAAGAACAAACAGTGCCGTCACTTTTAAAATTTTCTTTTTGTTATGGTTCATGTTTTTCCCTTCCATCCCGATTATTGATATTGCATAACATCTACGCATCGCAATCATGCATGAATACTATACTTTACAATATTTCTTTTTGTATTATATGTGGGAAGGCGCATGTACCATGCCCGGAAATATTGATCCGGAAAATCTGTTACAAAAAAAGTACCGTATACTGACATTTTTCTTTTTTGTCATATACAGTACTTTTTCTTTTCTATCTATTTATCTGTATTCATTTAAAACTTTCCGCCCAGATTCTCTTCTCCGTACTTACTCATAGCGCAATGCATCGATGACTTCCATCTTTGAAGCCTTGTTCGCCGGATAATATCCGAAAAATACACCGGTCAGCATAGAGAAGAACAGTGAAAGCATGATCGCCGTTACAGAAGGATGCACCGTCATAATAATATAATTTGCATACTGAGAGTACATATTCTGAATGACAAATCCTGCCACTTTTCCAAGCAGTGCCCCGATTCCTATACCAATCAGTATACCGATGATACCTCCGATCAGACAAAGCATGATCGCCTCTATGACAAACTGCATACGGATGGTACGTCTTTTGGCACCAAGCGCCATACGGACACCGATCTCTCTTGTACGCTCCGTGATGGACACCAGCATGATATTCATAACGCCGACACCACCCACGATCAGTGAAATCGCTGCAATACCGGAAACCGCGATCGTGATCACGTTGAGTACCGTATTGATCATGCCAAGATCAGATGCCATATTGTATGCACTGACGTGGAAATTTTTGTTGTTTGCATACATCTCATCAAAATAAGATAAAACATCCGTTGTTGCCTGATTGACATCTGCAAGAGGATCGATCATAAGATTAAAATAATCATAACCAGTCCTGTCAGTCCCCTGCAGTTTAAAACAGGTCTGAAAAGGGATCATCAATTCTGTTACACGGTCTTTTTCCGGTATGGACGTGTCCACTTTTCCAAATAATGCTTGGTTATATACATAAACGCCAACTACAACAAAATCAAAAATTCCGCCATCCGATGTTGCAACAGAAAGTGTTTCACCGATCGGATCTTTACCTGCAAAGTATCTCTCTGCCATCGTATCTGCAATCAGGCATACTCTCTTTTTCCCCTGATTATCTGCCTTTGTCAGATTTCTTCCGGCATGCATTTCCAGTTTCATATACTCTAAATATTCCGGTGTGATACCATCAATATTGACATTTGCATAATTCTTGGAATCAGCATCATCTTTAATGGTTCCTGAACCAAGATAGTTCTGTGCTGCAACACCTGTTACCTCATCCGGATATTTTTCAATCAATCCATCGATCATATCCTGTGTGACATAATCGCTGTCTGTCATATCCGGCTGTTCCCAGGTAGCCCAGTCTTCATCATTTTCCGGATAACGTGCCTCGACATACGCCTGTACCATATTTCCACCAAGTGAATTCATGGTTGCCGTCAGCGTACTCTGTATGGAACCACCGATCGTCGTGATAATGATCACCGAACTGATACCGATGATGATTCCGAGCATTGTTAACAGAGAACGCATCTTGTTGCTGGAAATACTCGTGATTGCCTCTTTGATATTTTCCCAAAACATTAATGTTCACCTCCGTTATCCGCCACGATCTGACCATCTAACAGAGTAACGATACGCTCTGTCTCCTGCGCGAGTTCCTGGGAGTGTGTGATCAGAACAATTGTTTTTCCCTGCTCCTCATGAAGCTTATGGAATAAGTCCATGACCATATGTCCTGTCTTAGAATCAAGTGCTCCGGTCGGCTCATCTGCAAGAATGATCGCCGGATCATTGATCATGGCACGGGCGATCGCAACACGCTGTTTCTGACCACCGGAAAGTTCGTTTGGTCTGTGATCCGCACGGTCTTCCATTCCTACCATTTTGAGCATTTCCATGGCATGTTCTTTTCCGTTTTTGGAATGTTCCTCTCCATATAGTAATGGAACCATAACATTTTTTAATGCATTGGCTCTCGGAAGGAGATTAAAGTTCTGAAATACAAAACCAATCCTGCGGTTTCTGATCGCACTCCGTACTTCATCCGACATTCCATTGACATCCTGTCCCTCCAGATAATAATCTCCCTGTGTCTGGCGGTCGAGGACTCCTATAATATTCATAAGTGTACTCTTACCGGAACCGGATTCACCGACGATGGAAACAAATTCCCCTTTATTTACGGTAAGGTTGATTCCATGTAAAATTTCAAGTTCATTTGGTTTTCCCAAATAATATGTCTTAACGATATTTTCCATTCGGATTACTGGTTCACTCACTACTCATTTCCCTCCACGCTGGTGCTCATACCTTCTGCATCTGAGGTTTCATCTGTAGATGCGCCTGTTCCCATATCCTGCTCGGAATACATCTGTTCCGGTGTAAACTGCTGTCCTTCTGTCACCGTTCCGGAGTAATCATAAATTAATTTATCTCCTTCTGCCAGATCTCCACCGGTTACTTCCGTATAGTAATCTACTTCTTCACCAACTGTGATATTCTTCTTCACCGCTGTAGCAGAACCGTCTGCATTTGCCTCTGCAACAAGTACGTATGTATTTCCGTCATCATCCGTCTTGACAAGATCATAAGGAATCGCTAATACTTCACCTTTTTCCTTGATCATGACTTTTGCTTTTACTTCCATACCGACAAGTAATTCTTTGTTATCTAAAGATATCTCTACGGAATATCCTCCGGATGTTGTCTGTCCGTCAGATCCCGTGGACTGTCCTTTGACACGTACCACTCTGGTCACAGTTCCATTAATGGTCTCATCTCCCATGGCATCCGCTGTTACAGTTGCTTTCATTCCCTCTTCAATCTTTAAAATATCAGCTTCTTCCACAGTTGCCACCATTTTTAAAGAACTGGTATCTTCGATCGTTACAAGTGGTGTTTTTGAATCTGCATTAACATCTCCGACAGAAACATTGACTGCCGTCACAACTCCACCGCAAGGTGCTGTAATATTGCAATCTTCTAACTGTTCTTTTAAATCTGTCAGTTTATCTTTGGAAGATGAATCCGATCCTTTATACTTGTCAAGTTCTACCGCACGCTGTGCATCCTCGATCGTACGGTTCGTGGTCTCTAATACTTTCTGGTAATCTTCCTCAGCAGTAGTAACTGCTTTCTGTGCAGCTAACAAAGACTGAAATTCTGCATCCGATTTATCTTCACTCTTATCCCACATAATACTCTGTGCGTTATAAGCATCCTTTGCATCATCAATTGCTTTCTGTGCAGCTGCAAGCTGTGTCTGCTGATCTTCTTTTGCACGACTGACTGTTTCTGCTGTCTGCTGTGAATTAATACTGTCTGTCGCATTTGTATCAGACATATTTTTTTCGAGATCCGCAATCTGATCCTGAATCGTAGAGGAATCTAATGTACATAATACATCTCCCTCTTTTACAATATCTCCGACCTGAACATTAACTGCTGTGATTTCTGCTAACGCTTTTGAAGTTGCATTATTCTTCGTGATACCCGATACAGTACCTTTTAATGAAATCGTATCAGATAAATCTCTCTTCTGTACCGGCTCCACCTCTACTGTATTGACTGCTGTTGCTACCTGGCTTGTCATTTTCTTTACTGAACTTCCAATGATCGCAGCTACAACGACCAGAACCACAAGCACAATAATAACTACTTTTTTCTTTCCCTTTTTCGGTTTTGTCTTGTCACCCATTTTTATTTCTCCCTTTTCTTAATTCGATTTACGGTGATTGTATCATTATCCATTTGCCAAAAAAAGGCACTTAAGCAAATATTAAGAAATCTTAAGTTTTCCATCCGTAAATCTTTCTTTTTTGTATTACTGTAATAATACAGTAGTTTTGTTGGAGTGTCAAGACATTTTTCGTATTTGGTATAATTTTGCATACCAGTTTTCCCTGTCTTTTAGAATCTACCGTATTCTTTCATCGTATCATGTGCAAAACCGTCACATGATCCAATTCACCGTTCGTCAATCATGCAAGCATGTTGACTCACTTGCGTTCATTATATCCCGAAAACAGAGCATCATTTCCCGTGTCAGACTAAGTCCCTCCGAATCATCCGGGACATCCTCAAAATCAACCCATTCTGCGCAGGCAAGTTCCTCCTCATCCAGTCTCATCGCATCTCCCTCATCATCCAGTTCACAAAAATAGCCAAGAAGAAGATTGCTGTCAAATCCCCAAGGCTGACTCTTGTAATAACGGATATTTTTTACGGAAAGCCCAACCTCTTCCTTCACTTCCCTCGCCACCGTTTCCTCCGCAGTTTCACCGATTTCGGTAAATCCGGCAATCAGTGCATATCTTTTATATTCACGGTTTGCATATTTTGTCATGAGGATTTTTCTGCCGTTTGTCACGCCCACGATCACTGCCGGTGCTATTTTCGGGAAAACCATGTTGTTACAGTCCGGACATGAAAGCATCCGGAGTTTTTCACTATGTACCAGTTTATGCCCACATCTCCCACAATAAACATTATCGCGGTACCAGACATACAGATGCCATGCGGTCGCAGCTGCAAGCACCCGCTCTTTCGGCTGCATGGTGCGTGTCTCAAACATTTTATAGTATACAAATCCCGGCACCTCTATCCCTTCCCCCGGATCTGTCAGAAAATAATCATCCTCCCCGATGGAAAAAAGATAAACGCATACAGGGATTTCCTTTCCCATCCAACGACAGATTTCAGAAAGTTCTTTATAGGTCAGATAACACACCTGACCATCATTTTTTGCCAGAATATAGTTATCTTTAAAGATCATAAGAAAACTGTCTGCCTGTGGTACCTTTTTGTGATATTCATTACTAAGATGCATCGGAAATATATCCTGAATCATTGTATTTTTCTCCTTTATCTGCATTTATTCTGACAGAACCTGAAACAAATCACACCTAAAATCTAATCTTCTTTGTGCCATCATTCAAAAAACGGATGATATTTCGCTTTGAAATACCATCCGGCCTGTCATATTATTTAACCTTTTTTAATATGTTTATGTGTAAACAGATGATCCTGGCAATATTCATAATTGCCGTCACACTTTGAACAGAAACGGAACTCTAAATTCGGATCATCAAGTTCTGTCCTGCCACAAATCGCACATTTGTGCTTGGTAATGCCGGAACCCGGTCTGGGTTGACGCATCTGGGACTTGAACTGCTGTCTCCTGTGTATTTCATGCGGCGAATAACGTTTGAAATTCCGCGTTGAAAAGAAGAAAATGATAAAATTGAGCAGGGACATAAAGATTGCCACTCTGCCGGCCCATCCACTGACAATAAACTCATAAAGCGTCAGTACCGCATAAACAATCGCCATCCATTTCATCTTGATTGGGATAATGAAGTAAAGCATTACCTGCATATCCGGATACATCACGGCAAATGCAAGAAAAATGGACATATTGATATAGTTTGTGGAAAATCCCGACGCAATCGAATAAGATAACTGTGCCGCCAGTGCAGGCATCTGCGAAATTACAGATGCATTCATTGCATAATAAATACCGTACAGAACAAATGCACCGATCACGGTAAATATCATTCCACCGAAAATATAGACATTAAACCGGAAGGTTCCCCAGGTACGTTCCAGTGCCATGCCAAGCTGGTAATAAAACAATGCCATGATCAGTAAGAAGATCAGATTGGACTCTGTCGGCATAAACACCCATGTCACCAGTCTCCAGATCTGTCCATGTAAAATATGATAGGGACTGAGTGTCAGATAGCTTAAAATACCAGGCGATACGGTTCCGAATACATAGCCGATCGTATAGGCTCCGATCAGCCATATAATAAGGTTTGGAACAGCGTAACGACCAATTTTACGTTCTAATTTATTTAACCAGTTCATCGGATAAAACCCTAACCTTTCTTTGAAAACACTACTTTTTTCAGTATATCCGTATGCCTGTGCTTTGTCAATCCAGGCTGATTTTATTCATAAAAAGTTTATATTTTTCCCCGATTTGCACATTGTCTTTTGTAAAATCATGTCGTATAATGTACTTTGCTTGGCTTTTGCCCGGCATTCTTTTTAATAAGAAGAAACAGCCACTTTATTTATATATTATCCGGATTTTCCGGAGTTACTGACTGGAGGAAATTATGGAAAATAATACGCTTCACAAACTTGGAATTGATATCGGTTCTACCACCGTAAAGGTTGCTGTGCTCGACGAGCATGACAATCTGCTCTTTTCCGATTATGAAAGGCATTTTGCCAACATACGGGAAACGCTTTCTTCTCTGATCCAGAAAGCATTCGATCAGCTCGGTGACCGGAAGGTTGCTCCAATGATCACCGGTTCCGGCGGACTTACACTTGCAAAGCACTTAGATGTTCCTTTCGTACAGGAAGTTATCTCTGTGTCTACCGCCTTACAGCACTATGCTCCACAGACAGACGTTGCGATCGAGCTCGGCGGTGAAGACGCAAAAATTATTTATTTTGAGGGCGGTAACGTTGAACAGCGTATGAACGGTATCTGCGCAGGCGGTACCGGTTCTTTTATTGACCAGATGGCTTCCCTGATTCAGACAGATGCCTCCGGTCTGAATGAATATGCGAAAAATTACAAAGCAATCTACCCGATTGCAGCCCGCTGCGGTGTTTTTGCCAAAACAGACATCCAGCCTCTGATCAACGAAGGTGCCACAAGAGAGGATCTCTCTGCTTCTATTTTCCAGGCGGTGGTAAACCAGACGATCAGTGGTCTTGCCTGTGGTAAGCCGATCCGCGGCCACGTTGCATTCTTAGGTGGTCCGCTCCACTTTTTATCTGAGTTAAAAGTTGCATTTATCCGCACCTTAAACTTAGATGATGAGCATGCGATCACGCCGGACAATTCGCACCTTTATGCAGCGATCGGTTCTGCCTTAAACTGCAAACCGGAACAGAATACCACTCTCTCTTCCATGCTTGAGAAATTAAACTCTGATATACATATGGAATTCGAGGTAGCACGTCTTGATCCGTTATTTAAAGATCAGGCAGAATACGATACCTTCCGTGCCCGCCACGACGGACACAATGTAAAGACAGGTGATCTTTCCACCTACGAAGGCAACTGTTATCTCGGTATCGACGCCGGTTCCACAACAACAAAGATCGCTCTCGTCGGCGAGGACGGTTCCCTGTTGTATTCATTTTACAGCAACAACAACGGAAGCCCGCTTTCCACTGCGATCCGTTCCATCAAGGAGATCTATGAAAAACTTCCGGCAAATGCACATATCGTACACTCCTGCTCTACCGGTTACGGTGAAGCTCTCTTAAAAGCAGCGCTGATGTTAGACGATGGTGAAGTAGAAACGGTAGCACATTATTATGCAGCGGCATTTTTTGATCCTGAGGTAGACTGTATCTTAGACATCGGTGGTCAGGATATGAAATGTATCAAGATCAAGAACCAGACGGTAGACAGTGTCCAGTTAAACGAAGCCTGTTCTTCCGGCTGTGGTTCTTTTATCGAAACATTTGCAAAATCCTTAAACTTTTCTGTACAGGACTTCGCAAAAGAAGCTTTATTTGCCAAAAACCCGATTGATCTTGGAACACGCTGTACTGTATTCATGAACTCTAAAGTAAAGCAGGCACAGAAAGAAGGAGCTTCCGTAGCAGATATCTCTGCCGGACTTGCCTACTCCGTCATTAAAAATGCTTTATTTAAGGTTATCAAACTCTCCGATGCAAGTGAGCTCGGAAAAAATATCGTCGTACAGGGTGGTACTTTTTACAATGATGCCGTGCTCCGCAGTTTTGAAAAGATTTCCGGCTGTGAATGTGTCCGTCCGGATATCGCAGGTATCATGGGTGCTTTCGGAGCTGCTCTCATCGCAAGAGAACGACATGAAGCTGACTATCAGACAACGATGCTTTCCATCGACGAGATCAATGCATTAACTTTTGATACCAAACTTGCAAGATGTCAGGGTTGTACCAACCACTGTCTGCTGACGATCAACCGT
>OATX01001395.1_pt1 | contig 11464 bp, 9 predicted proteins | sample 1516741 | NCBI WGS metagenome assembly OATX01 (sample SAMEA2579984, study PRJEB22360) | human gut metagenome | biome: human gut; feature: human-associated habitat; material: faeces | place: Denmark | collected 2008/2010
CCATTGGTTTCATGTTATTTTTATGCCAGTTATTATTGAATTTTCAAGGTGCAAAGGCACATTTTAATGTGCGAAGTTTGAGTCAATAATTTACAAAGGAAGGGAAAACTATCATGGAAAAGATCAAAAAGCGTATAGCTAACTTAAAGGTTGCAGGAAAATTAAAAGTATATCAAATGACAGTGCTTGTTATGACATTATTTTTAGTGTTGGTGGCACTGATCTCGACATTAGTGATCCGTTCAAATATAGAGAAGATCACGGAGGTCTGGTCTCCGTCATTGGAATATCTGCAGGATTTAGAGACAATGACTGCGAAATACAGAATCAAACAGTATCAGCATCTGGTAGAATCAGATGCAGCAGTCATGAACTCCTGCGAAGAAGAAATCCAGAAGCTGGAGAGTCAGATCCAGGATACCGGTGCGAATCTGGATGCAATCATGTCTGCAGACAGTGATGCTCAAAAAGGACGGGATGATTATGAAGTAGCAAACGCTGCATGGGAAGAATACAGAGCTGCTTCAGATGAAATCCTGAAGTTGAGCCGTGAGGGTAAACAGCAGGAAGCAGCAAAGCTGATGACCGGAGAGGTGTATGAAGAATATAAAGCTTTTGCTGAAAAATTAACTATATTATGTGACAAGTTCCAGGCAGAATTAGACCGGGCAAAGGTCATGGCTAATGTATGCATTGTAATCATATTTATTGTGATCGTGGCAGCGGGTCTTGCGATTGCTGTAGTGACGACACTGATCGGATCATTACCAATTCCATTACCGAGCCGGTAGAACAGATAGATGCAGCAGTTGCCAGCCTGCGTAAGGGCGAACTGTCTAATGTAGAAATGCTTACCTATGAGTCTGAGGATGAGCTTGGCGATACCATCAGGAATCTGAAAGAAGCCATGGGTATTCTGGCAGATTATGTCAGCGAGATCTCTGTGGAGGTAAAGGCAATAGCGCAGGGTAACCTGACCAGAAATGGTGATGATATTACAGATTTCCTAGGCGATTTCTCGGAATTGAAGACATCACTGCTGTATATTCTGAAACGGTTTAACAGTACCCTGACCGAGATCAGCAATCTGGCAGAACAGGTATCATCGAATTCATCCGAGGTGGAAAAAGCATCAAAATCCCTGGCGGACGGTGCAACAGAGCAGGCAGGAGTCATCGAGGAATTGAATGCCACCATTGATACGGTCGTGGATCTGGCGGCAGATACAGCGAAGGTAACACAGAACGCATCGGCACGTGTAAAAGCCTCTGCAAATAAAGCGAACGAAGAAAAAGAAAAAATGAACGATCTGCTCAAGGAAATGGAGCACATTACAGAAATCTCCAAGGAGATCGGTAATATTATCACAGATATCGAGGATATTGCATCCCAGACCAACCTGTTATCCCTGAATGCTTCCATTGAAGCTGCCAGAGCAGGAGAAGCAGGAAGAGGCTTTGCAGTAGTGGCAGATCAGATCGGCAAGCTGGCAGCAGACAGTGCAAAATCTGCTGTAAATACAAGAGATCTGATCGATAAGACCTTAGTGGAAATCGAAAAGGGCAATACGATTACAAGAACAACAGCAGACGCATTCAATCAGATCATTGCAGATATGGAGTCCTTTGCAGAGCTTGCAGAGAACACCATGGAGAAAGCCAACTCCCAGGCAGAGTCCTTGGAGCAGATCGGCCAGGGAATTGAACAGCTGTCCGGCGTAGTACAGGGCAATGCTGCATCCTCCGAAGAGAATACTGCGATCAGTATTAATCTGGCAGAGGGAGCAGCCAAGATGCGTGACCGTGTGAATATCTTTAAGCTATTCTAGAAAATGGCAGGAATAGAGTGAAGTTGTCGGAAGGAAAGTTTTTGTTGTGATTAATGATATATTTAGAGTGTTTGGAGAGCAGACAGCAGAAATCTTATTTGAGATCATTACAGAATGTATGGATGATTACCTGTATATATTTGATCTGCAGAATAATACCTTTGAGATTTCACAGTCAGCTGTGGAACGGTTTAATATGTCGAAAAATGTTCTGACAGATGCTGCAAATGAAGTTATGAAGGTAGTATATGAGGAAGACCGCAGGATGCTTGCAAAGCATCTTGCGGATATATGCGAAGGAAGAGAAAATATACATAATCTTCATTACAGGTGGCTTGATAAAGAAGGTATGCCGGTCTGGATTAACAGCCGTGGTATCGTGATCATTGATCAGCAGGGAAAGGCAGAGTATCTGGTCGGGTGTCTGAATGAGACTGGCAACAGGAGAAGAGCCGATAATGTCACAGGACTGCTTGGCGGACCGGAATTCCTTGCTTATCTGCGTGTACAAAAAGAACCCATTACCAAGGGATTTTTTATGCATGTAGGAATTGATGATTTTGGAGCGATCAATAGCTCCAGGGGAGCTGATTATGGTAATTATATCCTGAAAAGCGTAGCCGGCTGTATGAAGGAATGCCTTTCAGACAAGCAGAGAATCTACCATCTGGTAGCGGATCAGTATGTGATCGTGGATCTGGAAGCTTCCTCCGCAGAAGACGCTGTGGCACTGAAAGAAAAGATTACAGATAAACTTCGTAATTTCATAGTAGCCGAAAATTATGAAGCTATATTTTCTATTTCTATTGGTGTTATAGATGCAGCAACATTTTGTGAGGGAACCGAAGAATGCCGCAAAAAGTTTGAATTTGCCTTGAAACAGGCAAAAAGCATGGGTAAAAATGGATTCTATATTTTTGACCAGGATGACTATGAGATCTTTTTACGAAAAGGAAGAATCATAGCAACACTTCGTAATGCTATTGTGAACCATTATGATGGCTTTGAAGTATACTACCAGCCGATCGTGGACTGTCAGTCCGAACAGATCATTGGAGCAGAGGCCCTGATGCGTTTTTCCATGATAACGGAAGAAGGGCGGGAGTTTGTTTCACCGATGGAGTTTATCCCATTATTGGAAGAGACCGGATTGATCATTCCCGCTGGAAGATATATTTTGAACGAAGCTGCAGCAATGTGCTGTGAAATGCAGAAATATATTCCTGACTTCCGGATGAATGTAAATGTATCCTATGTTCAGATCCTGCAAGGCAATGTGGAGCGGGATATTCTGGATGCAATTCAAAAATATTCATTACAGACGGAATGCTTATGTGTTGAAATGACAGAAAGCGGATTTATGGATATGACACCTTCGTTTTGTAAATTCCGTAAAACTCTGGACAAGAACGGGATTCCCTTTGTGATCGATGATTTTGGAACAGGATATTCGAATCTTCATTGTATCCGTGATATGAATCCAAGTTACGTGAAAATGGATAGGGATTTTACTGCCAAGGCGATGAACAGTGACAGGGATTATGAATTATATAAAAATATCATCCCCATGGTACATAGTATTAACGTCAGGATATGCGCAGAAGGCATCGAGGAAAAAGAGTGGCTTCTGAAAATGAAAGAAATGAAGGTTGATTATCTGCAGGGATATTATTTTGGAAGACCATGTGGAAAGAAACAGTTTCTGCAGCAATATGCCAGTGGCATCAACGTTAAATAAAGAGAGTAAGGCAGACTCAGCTATGTGGGGCTGCCTTATTTTATGGTCTTATCAGAAGGATGGATCCATAACGGCTTCTTTCAGTTTTTCCAGGTCATTGGCATCAGGGTGAGACAATGCACAGTCAAAATTCTGGATCAATACATCAAGATTTGCCGGATGATCAGGAGCTTCCTTCATTTTCAAGTAGCGTTCCCGGACAGACTGCGGCATTCTGCCCTGACACATATACTCTCCGACGATAACATTGCTTGCGTCAATGAACTGCTTAACCTGACTCAGAATTTTCCGAAAATAGATATCACTGCCACCAAAGCCTGCAGTTCCAAACAGAAAAATCTGTTTATTCTTTAACTGCGATAATAGCTGTAATGTCCTGGTATCTGCATTACCCTTGTCTGTCCAAAATCCGATATAGAGCAGTTCGGAAGAAGGGATCACTGTGTCGGACACACCGAAATACTCACATTCATCCTGAGGTAATGCCTCGTGGATTGCATCAGCCAGCACCTTGGTATTACCTGTTAAGCTGCTATAAACGATGGAATATTTTTTATTCTTCATATCATGTTGTCTCCTTTCATAGGATCATGAAATTATCATATCGCATTCTTATTTTAGTTCGGAAAGCATGATTTGTCGAATGAATTTTCCATAAACATTTTACAGAGCGAAATGGATAGTTGCTTTTCCTGCTACTTGTGATAAATTAGAGTAAATAATGGTCAAAAAACCATCGACATCCGACCTTTGGCACGTTAGAATTATTTGAAAAAGTAAGCTAAAATACAGGAAAAAGAACAGGTAGAGGGGAAATAGTATAAAAAATAAGATTTTTCACACGTAAGAATGGAGGTTATTATGGAATATTCAGCAATTTATCATGATATGGACAAAAGATTCTGTTACGCAATTGATAAGGATCTGTTTGTGATACGTGTGCAGGTTAAAAAAGATGATATGAAGGAGATCTTCCTTCACTGTGAAGATAAGTATATACCAATGGAGTGCAAGGATACGCGGAAGACTATTCTGATGAAGAAGATTGCCACTTCACAGTTTCATGATTATTATGAAGCACAGCTTCAGATGCATCTGATATGTCTCAGATATTATTTTGAATTTACGGACACGCAGGGTGAAAAAATATATTATGGCAATTATGAGTTTTCTAAGGAATGTATCACAAACAGGGACAGAATGTTTGATTGTCCGCAGAATCTTCGGGAAGAAGAAATGTTTGAGGTGCCGGACTGGGCAGCAAATAAGGTCGTGTATCAGATTTTTCCGGCCCGTTTTGCAGCATCGCAGCAGGTAGATAAGGAACAATGGTATAAAGCACCAATTTCGTCTATGGATGATCTGCATGGTGATCTCAGAGGAATAATTGAACATCTGGATCACGTTCAGAATCTGGGAATCGATGTTTTGTATATGACACCTGTCTTTAAATCAAATTCAAGTCATAAGTACGATACCATTGATTATTATCAGATCGATCCATCATTTGGAACGACAGAAGATCTCAGGGAACTGGTACAGGAAGCTCATAAGCGCGGAATGAAAATCGTCATGGATGCAGTGTTCAACCATACAGGAAGAGAATTTTTTGCATTTGAAGATATCATGGAAAAGGGAGAAAAATCGAAATATCTGGACTGGTATTATATTGAGAAATTTCCACTTAAAAGTGAAAGAGGAGAGATTCCAAACTATAAATGCTTCGGATACTATGGCGGAATGCCTAAGCTAAATCTGAAAAATCCTGAAGTTGAGAAATTCATTACAGATGTTGCGTGCTATTGGATTAAGGAATGTAATATTGACGGATGGCGAATGGATGTAGGAGACGAGATCAGTCATTATTTCTGGAAGAATTTTAGAAGAGCGGTCAAGGCTGTAAAAAAGGATATGCTGATCATTGGAGAAATCTGGCATTATGCAGGAGATTTTCTTGAGGGAGATGAATGGGATACGGTCATGAACTATCCGTTTTATCTGAATCTGATCGATCTGCTGGCAGATGAAAAGATACAGGTCAGTCAGTTTATACAGAATCTTGGATATTTGAAGGGACGTTTAAATAAAAAATGTTATCCTCTTATGTGGAATCTGATTGACAGCCATGACACAGCAAGATTTTTACATCTGTGTAATGGAAATAAGAAAAAACAGCATCTGGCAGCGGCTTTTCAGCTGTTATTGCCGGGAATGCCAATGATTTATTATGGGGATGAGTTTGCGATGCCGGGAGCAAACGATCCGGATTGCAGGCGCGGTATGTACTGGGATGAAGAATATCAGGACAAAGAGATGTATGAATGGTATAAACAGCTGCTTTGGATCCGAAAAAAACATGCGTGTATTTCAGAAGGCGAACTGATCGGGGCAATTACAAAGGATGAGGAAGAAACAATAGTCCTGATTCGAAAAAATGTCGAAGAGACAATTGCCTTGATTTTTAATTGCAGCAGTAATGCAAAGAACTTTAGCGAGTATGAGGGAAAATATAATTTGCTTAGAGATGAACCGTTTAATGGAAAAGTTGAGGGGCTTGATGCTGCGGTAATCATGCTTTAAGAATATAGAAGAATGACTCCTGTTTGCATATATTATCTGCAGACAGTATAGTCTGTATGGTCAGTCAATTGTTATATATAAATTCTAAGAACTAAGGAAGAACTACTGTATGTTAAATAAAAAAGATTTTTTAAAATATGCATCGACATTAGCATTTCCGATTATGCTCCAAAATCTGATCGGAACGTTGGTAAACATTGCAGACACGGTAATGCTTGGATACGTGAGCCAGACTGCCATGTCGGCTTCATCGCTTGCGAACCAGTATACGTTTATTCTTTTCTGCTTATATTATGGAATGGCAACAGGTACTTCGGTTTTATGTGCCCAGTACTGGGGAAAAGGTGATAAAAAGACAGTTGAGAAGATTCTTGGTCTCGCAGAACGTATCTCCCTGATTATTTCTCTTATATTTTTTGTTATCTCTTTTACTATGCCAACGGCAATTATGAAGATTTTTACAAACAGTCCTGACACGATCGCTGCCGGAAGTGAGTATCTGAAGGTGATTTCATTTTCATTTTTATTCATGGGATTCTCACAGATTTTTATGAGCTCTCTCCGAAGCATCGGGAAAATCATGCTGCCGTCGGTTACGTATATTGTTTCGCTTTGTGTCAATGTACTTTGTAATGCATCCTTTATTTTTGGATTGTTTGGTCTTCCAAAGCTCGGTGTTACCGGTGTTGCACTTGGCACTGTGATTGCCAGAATCTCAGAAGTGTTGATTTGTCTGATTTACTCATTACGCAGTTCAGACGTCAGATTCAGAATAAAATATTTCTTTGCAAAATCAGATATTCTGTTTCAGGACTTTATAAAAATTGCCACTCCAGCCGTGATAAATGACGTTGTCTGGAGCTTTGCCAATTCAGCATTTGCAGCAATTCTTGGTCATATTAGTGATGATATGGTTGCAGCAAATGCCGTTGCTGTTATGGTGGTAAATATCGGTGCTATCGCCTGCCGTGGTTTTGCCAACGCTACTACGATCATTGTCAGTCAGGAACTTGGGAAAGACCGCATCGATACAGCAAGAGAGTACGGAAAACGAATGCTTAGAATAACATTTATTGTCAGCCTGATCGGATGTGTCGTTATTCTGGCGATCCGTCCTATGATACTGGATTTCTACCGGGATAAATTAACAGAGACGGCTATTTATTATCTTGGCATTTTTATCATTATGACAACCTGGCGTTTTGTGGGCGAAGGTATTAATACCTGTCTTATATGCGGCTGCTTCAGGGGTGGCGGTGATACCAGATTTGGAATGATCGTAGATACTATATTTATGTGGCTTGTTGCAGTCCCACTTACTTTTCTTGCTGCATATGTTTTTAAACTGCCGCCTGTCTGGGTATACTTTGTCATGACACTGGACGAGTTCGAAAAAATGCCTGTGGTATTCATTCACTATTTCAGAAATAAATGGCTTACGAACATTACCCGAGATTTTGAGTGATTGCAGTTACCGTAAAGTTTTCTAAACAAGTTGATAAAAAACAAGACTGTCAGATTAAAGTTTCGGTAAATAAGGGGTAACATCATACTCCTGAATGAATTTTACAAATTTAGTTAGCTGATCCGGTACAAAAACACCCTTTTTCCAGATGATACCAAATTTACTGGTGATTTCCGGGGATACCGGGATCACAACAAAATCACGGGGATTGGTAGCGAGAGAGGAATACAAAAAAGCACCACATTTACCACCCCGGACAAAATTAAGGACAGTAACGAGCTGGCTGCAGTACATGTGGACATTTGGTGTGATCCCGGCACTGCGCAGACGGGTGATGACTGTCTGGGTTTGAACAGAGTCCGTATTGAATAAGATAATGGGCTCATCTTTTAACATATCCATTGTAATTTCTTTTTCACCGGCATACCGGTGCGTCTTGGAAACACAGTAGACATATCTGTCTTCCATCATGACATAACTGTTATATTTATCCAGATTATAAAAATCCATATTTGCCATGGCGATATCTAACTGTTCATTGTCGACTAAAGTACGGGCGCGGAGGGAGCCATATTCTAAAAGCTGAATGGGTATATTATACTGTTCCTGAAACTGGTCGGTCACCCGCGGAAAAAATACCGTGCTGATCATAGGAGGAATACCGATTCGCAGCGGGTGCCGCTTTTTTTCAATATTTGAAAAGTCGGTGTACAGTTCCTGCGTCTGTTTTAGAATAAATTCTGCTTTCTGATAAAAAGCCTCACCGTCTTTGGTGAGGGAAATTCTGTTCTTTCCATGGTTAAAAAGTTTCAGATGAAATTCTTTTTCCAGATCCCGGATCGAAGTGGAGATCGTAGGCTGGGAAACATAGAGCGCGTCAGCCGCGCGGGTAATACTATGGTAGCGGCATACCATACAAAAGTATTCTAATTGTGTCAGTGTCATAGAATCCTCCGTCATTGTACAGAAAAATTATACTATAGTTTCAGTATAGGAAAAAACTATGCTGACGTCAAGTATATGAAATGTACATTATACTGAAAATGCGATATGCTGTGTTTACAAAAGGAAAACGACAAGGCCATGTCACTTTTTAACATGATAAAAAAGAGAAAAAAGGAGGTTTTCTATGAGCCCGACAGTAATTACATTAATATTTCTGGCATTTGCCATTATCATGTTTGTTACAGAGAAGATTCCACTCGGTCTGACATCCATGATTGTCTGCATTGGTCTTGTGATTACCGGTGTGTTGAGCGTAAGTGATGCTTTCAATGGATTTATCAACAGTAACGTGATTCTGTTTGTTGCCATGTTCATTGTAGGCGGGGCATTGTTTGAAACCGGTATGGCAAATGAGATTGGAAGTCTGGTAACAAAATTTGCAAAAACGGAACGCAGTCTGATTATCGCAATCATGGTGATTGTGGCAGTTATGAGCGGATTTCTTTCCAACACCGGTACGGCAGCAGTTCTTATTCCGGTTGTAATTGGAATTGCAGCGAAGTCAGGGTATAAGCGGTCAAGACTTTTAATGCCGTTAGTATTTGCAGCAGCAATGGGAGGAAATCTTTCACTGATTGGTGCACCCGGCAATATGATTGCACAATCTGCACTTGAACCGTTGGGATTGAAATTTGGATTTTTCGAGTATGCGATTGTCGGTTTGCCGATTCTGATCGTTGGTATTCTATTTTATGCTACGATCGGATTTAAAATTTTACCGCATCATGACACGACGGATGCAGATGATTCTATTTTTGATGAGTCACAGGATTTTAGCAATGTTCCAAAGTGGAAAAAAGTATTATCGCTGGTGATTCTGATTGCCACCCTGATAGGGATGATTTTTGAAGAACAGATTGGTGTAAAACTTTGTATCACAGGCTGCGTAGGAGCAATTTTATTAATCCTCACCGGTGTCATTTCTGAAAAGAATGCTTTAAAATCCATTGATTTAAAAACTATTTTCCTGTTTGGAGGTACGCTTTCTCTGGCAAAGGCACTCGAGGTTACTGGAGCAGGAGAACTGATTGCAGATAAGGTGGTTGGAGCATTGGGTGAAAATCCTTCTCCGGTACTATTCACTTTTGTGGTGTTTATTCTGTGCTGTATCATGACAAACTTTATGTCAAATACAGCTACTACAGCCCTGATGGCACCGATTTGTATATCCATTGCCCAGGGAATGGGTGCAGATCCAAGAGCAGTTCTGATGGCATGTGTCATAGGAGGTTCCTGTGCCTACGCTACTCCAATCGGAATGCCTGCCAATACGATGGTAGTCGGAGCCGGCAACTATAAATTTATGGATTATGTAAAAGCCGGAATGCCGTTGATCGTCATTGCAACCGTGATCAGCATGATTATTTTACCAATAGCATTTCCATTTTATCCGTAGGATAAAATTTTTATCACGTAGGATAAAATTTTTATCACGTAGGATAAAATTTCACTTTTAAATTATATTATTAAAAAATCTGGAGGAAAAAAATATGTCAAATGAAGTACAAGTAAAGAAAATGACTGATATTATGGCGCAGTTCGTAGGATTTACAGCAAAGAAGCTGCCGGATGATGTTATCGCAAAACTGCAGGAACTGAGAGACAAAGAGGATTCTCCTATGACGAATGTCATCTACGATACCATGTTCCGCAACCAGGAACTGGCATTGAAATTAAACCGTCCTTCCTGTCAGGATACCGGTGTATTACAGTTCTGGGTAAAATGTGGAACAAAATTCCCACTGATTGATAATCTGGAAGCATTACTGAAGGATGCAGTGATGCAGGCTACAGTTGCAACACCGCTTCGTCACAATTCCGTAGAAACTTTTGATGAGTACAATACAGGTAAAAATGTAGGAAAAGGAACCCCTACTGTATGGTGGGACATTGTTCCAAATTCCGATAAATGTGAAATCTATACTTACATGGCAGGTGGAGGCTGTACGCTTCCTGGCAATGCCACGGTTTTAATGCCGGGCGAAGGCTATGAGGGAGTGACCAAGTTTGTATTAGATCGTATGACAACTTATGGATTGAATGCATGTCCTCCACTTTTGGTTGGTGTCGGCGTTGGTACTTCCGTAGAAACAGCGGCATTAAATTCGAAAAAGGCACTGATGCGTCCGGTAGGTTCTCACAATGACAATGCTAACGCTGCTAAGATGGAGAAATTGTTGGAAGACGGTATTAATGCCATTGGTCTTGGACCGCAGGGTATGGGTGGTAATTATTCTGTCATGGGAGTTAACATTGAGAATACTGCACGTCATCCATCTGCGATTGGTGTGGCAGTAAATGTAGGCTGCTGGAGCCACAGAAGAGGACATATTGTATTTGATAAGGATTTAAACTTTACGGTAGATACCCATACCGGTTTTGAATATAAGGAAGAAAACTAATTCAGAAGGGAGAGAATAATTATGGCAGTAGAAATAAAAGATGGTAAGAAAATTCTGGTAACACCTGTATCGGCAGAGGATTTAAAGGATATTCATATTGGAGATATTGTATACCTGACAGGAGATATTACAACCTGTCGTGATGTGGCACACCGTCGTGTTGTAGAAGAGGGAAGAGAGATTCCGGTGGATGTCAGAGATGCTGCAATCCTGCATGCCGGCCCGATTATCCGCCCTTTGGGAGATGACAAATGCGAGATGGTATCCGTAGGCCCCACGACATCTATGAGAATGGAAAAGTTTGAGTATGAATTTGTAGAGACCACAGGCGTCCGTGTCATTGTAGGCAAGGGCGGCATGAAGGAAAATACCGAGAGAGCCTGCAAGGACTTTGGTGCAATCCATTGTGTATTTCCTGCAGGAAATGCAGTCGTGGCAGCAGTAGA
>OATX01001398.1_pt1 | contig 11428 bp, 9 predicted proteins | sample 1516741 | NCBI WGS metagenome assembly OATX01 (sample SAMEA2579984, study PRJEB22360) | human gut metagenome | biome: human gut; feature: human-associated habitat; material: faeces | place: Denmark | collected 2008/2010
TGGGAGCAATCAGCGTGTATATCAAAATGAACAACGAGGAACAGGACGTGAAGAAGTCTATCATGATGATTGTAGGAGCTTGTATCTTCCTGGTAGCTGCTGCACAGGCACTTCCGTTGTTTTTCGGTATCTCCGCTTAACGGCGCATGGGAACCCAAACGGACAACAGCCGCTACACGGGGTACCCACTGTTCAAGGGGCTTCAACGGCCTCTTGAACTGATGGGACTTCAGGGGCGGTACATCTATTGGGCGGCCGGAGCTGTCGGCGGGGCCATTCTCGGCTTTATCCTTGCCTACTGCCTGATAGGTTTCCTCGCCGGACTGCTCACTTTGGTGGCCTCTCTCGCCGTGGGTGCCGGATTTATCCTGCTGAAACAGCGCAAAGGGCTGCACAGCAAGAAGAACGATAAAGGAGTATTCATCTATGCTTATTCAAAAAGGAAATGACAATAACCGTAGTTTGTAGAAAAAGTAAAATTGCTTGGCTGTTTCTTCCATGTGTCCTACTGCTCGCATCCTGTGGAAAACGACAGGTAACGAAATCCGCCACGGTAGAAGCGCAACAGACAGCCGGTAAAATTCGGCAAGGCTGGGCTACAGCCTGCCGTCCGTTGACAATCACTTCAGAGGGAATGGAAACAGGACTGCCGGACATCGGGGTGTATATGCATCTTGCGGACGCCACAGACACGGAACGGAACGCCTTTTACGGAGTGCCGTTCATTTATGATAACGGGCGTTATGTGGCGCAGAAACATCATACCGTGACCGCTGACACGCTTGCCGCCATCTATGCCTGTTTCCCTTATCGGCAAGGACTTGCCGCAGATGATAGTCTTGTACTGGCTGCTCCTTTCGGGGAAAACCTGTACGCTGTGGAAACGGCCCGGCATATCGGCAAGGAGATTTCCGTGGAAATGGATTGGCGCAGTTCAATGGTGCTACTCTGCATCGGATGCGAGAGTGACCGGTTGCAAGAGCGGCTGGATGAACTTACGCTTACGGGGGAGAACCTTTGCGGACAGGCTGTCTATCAGCCTTACTTGGGTAAATGGAGACCTGTGGGCAAAGGAGGCACGTTGAACGCCACGGATGCGGACTGCCTGTTGAACAATGGCCGGAAACATGACTTTTATCTGGTGCCTACCGATACGGAAGGCGCGGTGACGATTGCCGCCACCATTGACGGACACCCATACGCCGTGCGGACAACATTGCCTCCCATGCAAGCAGGAAGCCTTGTAAGGCTAAACCTGCACAAAGGCAAGGAAGGATTGGCGGTGAATGGCAGTTGGGTGGAAACCCGGCGTAAGCTCCGCTACCAGCCTGTGCAGCGTGTGGATTCCGTGGAAGTGGGTCACTACCTGCAAAAAGACGGTGGGATATGTCCTCAACGTGACAGCAATTCAATTGCCATGGTAGTGGAAACGGACGGGAGGCACGGCAAAGCGGTGGCGTTGCGCGACAGCGAGGGTCGGTATTGCTATTCGGGAAAAGTTTTGACTTCCGGTAAAACTTTCCAGACCATTGATGGTAAACGTAAAGAGGGAGTCGTCAATCCCAGGCAAACGGATGAAATCATCGATGAGAACAAACTCATCTTTACTTCGGGAATGCCCTACGGTGAGCAATGCGCCTTCGGCTATGCAGACGGTGCCGATCTTACCCAAAGGCTGATTGACAAGTACCGTCAAACGGAGCATGCCTACCGAAGGAACGGGAGGCTGCTCGCCAGGAAAGAAATGCTTGCTGAAGTGGAGCAGCATCCGGGAAGCTATGTGCCGTCACTTGCGGAACTGGCACAGCTCTATCATCACCGGCAACTCGGAGAAACAGTCGGCTGTGAACCGATGCGAGGAGAATACCTGACCGTCAGCGAGAGTTCGGACAAGACCTTTTATCTGATTGACATGGAGAACGGTATTGTGACCGGAACCTTGTCAAAACAATATGCCAGCTTACGGCTGCGGTTATTTTATCTATTTTGATTCACCTAAAAAACAACACAAATGAACAATCTGGTAATATACAACGAAGCGGAAATCAACTCAGTGGAAATCTGCGTGCTTCCACCTTTATTCAAAGTAAAGGTAGTTATGGACTCCGATACCGATGCCACTGTGACGATTACAGACATTAACGGTGCAGAGGATTTTGCATCCGTGTGCATTGAAACGAACCGGAAGGAGCTTTCCGATGTACAGTTCACCGACAAGGAAAGGCTGTATATCGGTCGGGAGGTGGCACGCTGTATTGCGGCAGACATCGCCCTGTTTGTGGGACATGGCATTGTGCCTTATGAGTGCTACGATGAGCATCCTACGTTTGACCTGTTCAAGTTTTCGGATAAATGGGAGAATGATTTAGCTTTCGGAATCCGAAAGGTTTATTTCGCCCGATGTGACGGAAGCCAAAAACAATAACGCCCATGACGATTTATATTCTACTGATTCTTGCGGCTGTAGGCACGGGTATGGCCATATCGGTATATGCCTTTGGCACAGGAGGAAAGCGCAAGCGCATCTTCCAAGACATTTACTTCTCCGTGGAAGACAACGAGGGTGTCGGCGTGGTATATACCAAAAACGGAGAGTATGCGGCTATCCTGCGCATGGAGAACCCGGTGGATAAATACTCCGCTGACATAGACGGGTACTATGAATACACCCGGCTGTTCACCGCCATTGCCCAAACACTCGGCGAAGGGTATGCGCTGCACAAGCAGGACATATTCGTGCGCAAACCGTTCTGTGATGAGAGCGAAAGCAAGCGCGAATACCTGTCCGAATCCTACTTCCATTACTTCAATGGCAGGGAATATACGGACAGCCAGACCTATCTGACCGTGACGCAGGAAGCGCAAAAGAGCCGCCTTTTCTCTTTTGACGGCAGAAAGTGGCGTGACTTCCTGGTGAAAATCCGCAAAGTGCAAGACCAATTGAAGGATGCCGGTGTACGTGCCGAATTTCTGACAAAGGAAGATGCCAGCGAGTATATCGACCGCTATTTTGCCATGGATTTTACCCACAAGACACTCTCAATGAACAATTTCAAGGTGGATGAGGAATGTGTGCGCATGGGTGACCGGAAATGCAAAATATTCTCACTTGTGGACGTGGACAGCATCAACCTGCCCAGCTTGGTACGTCCCTTTGCCAACATCGAGGTGAACAACACGCAGATGCCTGTTGATGTGATGGCGGCCATTGACCAAATCCCGGAAGCGAGGACGGTCGTTTACAACCAGATGATTTTCATTCCTAACCAAAAAAGGGAGCTTGCGCTGTTGGAAAAGAAGAAAAACCGCCACGCAAGTATTCCCAATCCGGGCAACCAAATGGCCGTGGAGGACATCAAGCAGGTACAGGAAGTCATGGCCAGGGAGGGAAAGCAACTAGTCTATACGCACTACAACCTGGTGGTGTGCTGCGACAGTGATGCCGACCTGCAAAAGCCCACCAATCATCTGGAAAACACGTTCGGACGTATGGGCGTCCATATCTCCAAGAGGGCTTACAACCAACTGGAACTGTTCGTCAATTCGTTTCCGGGAAACTGTTACGGCATGAGTGCGGAGTATGACCGCTTCCTGACGCTGGGCGATGCCGCCGCCTGTCTGATGTACAAGGAAAAAATACAGCACAGCGAGGACACGCCGCTGAAGATTTACTATACGGACAGGCAGGGCGTGCCGGTGGCCATTGACATTACGGGAAAAGAAGGGAAACACAAACTGACGGACAACTCCAACTTTTTCTGCCTGGGGCCTTCGGGAAGCGGCAAATCGTTCCACATGAACAGCGTGGTACGCCAACTACACGAACACGGAACGGATGTGGTGATAGTGGATACAGGTAATTCCTACGAGGGATTGTGCGAATATTTGGGTGGGAAGTATATCAGCTACACCGAGGAAAAGCCCATTACGATGAACCCTTTCAATATCACGAAGGCGGAACTGAACATCGAAAAGATAGACTTCCTGAAGAACCTGATTCTGCTGATATGGAAAGGTTCGGATAGTAAAATTTCGGAACTGGAGTTCCGTATCATCGAGCAGATTGTGACAGACTACTACGATGCCTACTTCCACGGTTTCAAGGGCTATGACCCGTTGCAGCGTGAGACCCTGCGCAAGACACTGACCGCCGCCGAAAAGCGCAAGGGTACGTGGAGTGTGGAGGAAATGGCGACACTCGGTAAGAAGATTGATGCGAAAATCAAGTTGCTGGAGGAACGGCGAAAAGCTTTGGCGGTGGCTTCGCTGTCGTTCAATACCTTCTATGAATACTCTTGTGAACGGTTGGAGCTTATCTGCCTAGAGAACAACATCACGGAAATCGACTACGACAAATACGCATACATGATTCAGCCTTTCTACAAAGGCGGCAACTATGACAAGATTCTCAACGAGAATGTGGATACCACGCTGTTCTCAGAGACCTTTATCGTCTTTGAAGTGGATGCAATCAAGGAAAATAAGAAACTTTTTCCTATTGTCACGCTTATCATCATGGACGTGTTCTTGCAGAAAATGCGTCTGAAAAAGAAGCGAAAAGTCCTGGTAATAGAGGAAGCATGGAAGGCAATCGCCTCGCCACTCATGGCCGAGTACATCAAGTTTATGTACAAGACGGCAAGAAAGTTTTGGGCAAGTGTCGGCGTGGTGACACAGGAGATACAGGACATCATCGGCAGCGAAATCGTAAAAGAGGCCATTATCAACAACTCCGATGTGGTGATGCTTCTTGACCAAAGCAAGTTCAAGGAACGCTTCGACAACATCAAGGCTATTCTCGGACTGACGGAAACGGACTGCAAGAAAATCTTTACCATTAACCGACTGGAGAACAAGGAAGGACGCAGTTTCTTCCGGGAAGTATTCATCAGGCGTGGTACGACCAGCGAAGTCTATGGCGTGGAGGAACCGAGGGAATGCTACATGACTTACACCACCGAACGGGCGGAAAAAGAAGCGTTGAAACTCTACAAGGCAGAACTGAAATGCAGCCATCAAGAAGCTACGGAAGCCTATTGCCGAGACTGGAAACGGTCGGGTATTGAAAAATCGCTGCCTTTTGCACAAATGGTAAATAAGGCAGGCAAAGTATTGAACCTGAAAGAAAAACAATTCTAAAATCATATTATCATGCAAGAAGAAAAATTTATCAGCGAGTTTTGGAAATCCAACGAACGTAGCAATTTCTCCAAGGAAGCAACGGTACTGTTCTTCTACCTTATTTATATTTGGAAGAACGAGAACAAACCAGAAAAGTTCTATGTGCATCCGGCGAGCCTGCTTTGCAAGGTACGCGGATTTACCGTAAAAGATGTGCTGTCAGCCAGCAAGGAACTGCAAGAGCGGAACTACATCAGCTTCACGGCACCGGAAAAGGACTGGTGTTCGGGGGAATACAGCCTGTGTATGGAACGAGCAGGACAAGGGAAAGAGATAACGGCTAACGGCAAATAACCCCTTAACCACCCCCCACCTCGCCATGTATAGAATCCTATTGCTTCTGACCTTAGCCTGCACCTTTGTCTTTCCAACAAGGGCGCAGTACGTGCGTGTAAACTACGACAAGAAAACGGTGGCCGCCATGGTCGCCGCCTATGGGACGGAAACGGTGGCTGAAGCCTACTACAATGAGCAGGTGAAAGCCATACTGGAACGGTACAATGCCGCCGAAATCGCCGCCGCCGGAATTTTTACGTCCAAATTCCTCGACCGCAAAGGATTGACGGAACTGGGAATCTGGAGCAACCAGACGGAGAACCAATACTACCGAAGGATTTACCACCTGGTGAGTGCCAAAATCATGCCAAAGATATGGACGGTGGCCGGGATGATGCTCCGATCGCCCCAGACTGCCCTGTATTGGGGAAGCTACCTGATGAAAATCTGCACGGAAGTGAAAACGCTCTGTATGCAGTTTGAGTCGGTAGTGACCAATGGCAGCCTGTCGTTCAACGACATCGCTTTCCTGCAACTGAATCCGCAGGTGGCCTCGCTGTTCACCCTGTCGGAGAACGGTGGCATTAATTGGAAAACCTTTCTTGACGACTTGGGCGACATTCCACATAACTTCACCAAAGAGAACCTGAAGGCAGACCTTGACAACCTCTATAACATGGGGGTCAATATCGCCACCGCCGGAACGGAGAACCTGAGCGAACACATCTTGGGAGAGAGCAACTTCCACGACCTGTTGCAAGGAAACGTGACTGCCATTGCCCACGCCGTGGAAAACAGCTACGACCTGTACCAAAGCCTTGACAATTCGGTAGGTAGCACGTTGCTCTCCTTAGTTGGAGGACCGGAGAACGTAGCCGGGCTGTTCCAACTCGACAATTACAATCTGACGGCGTGGATGACCGATTACCTGCGTGAGACGATGGGGCAATACTATACCCAACGGTGGTACATTTACCGCAGGGATGCCGGCCAGGAGGTGCTTTGCGACTACTCCCCTGCCACAGACGACAACAGCGTAATCAATGGTGGGGAATGGACACGCTTCAATACTTCCGATGCCAACTTTTACCCGAATACCACCCAGACCGAACAGGTGCTTAGCAATTCGGAACGATATGCCGGATGGTCGAGGGCGCAGGTGGAACAACTGAACCGCCGAAACGACGGAAACACTTACAGTATCAGCTATTACCGTTCCAGTTATATCATATCCAAAGGAGGCAAGCAGACCAAGAAAGCCTATGCATACAGCATCAAGGTGACGAAAAGCTGGAACCATACAGAAGAAGTGTATGAGGACGTGTTCGATTCATATACCATGGACTTGAACACTTTCAAGGGGCAGCTTCAAGCCCGGCTGTCAGAATACAACGAGAACGAGGAAGGCACCGTGTATTACATCGGCTCCGATGCGAAAAACTACTACCAGGCTACGGATGAAGCGAAACTGAAAGGCAGCGAGAGCGTAATGATAAGCGTGACCTGCCATGAGGGGGTGAGCCTGATTTCAGGCACCACCCAATACAAATGCCGCAGTTGCGGAAGCAGCCTGAACGCACACTCCAAGGAGTGCGTGATGCGGACAACCGTATCGGAAGATGATGAATTGGACTTGTCCGGCTTGGACGAACTGGAACAGGAATACAACGGGGAAGCCGCCGTGCTGCAAGCCCGGATAGACGGGCTGGAGGCGGAAAATGCGGAACTTATCAGGCAGATAGCTTCCGCCACCGTGGAGGAAGCCGCCGTGCTCCGGCAAACCTATAACAACAATAAGAACGAAATCAGCCGGATAGAAACGGAACTCTCCGCCGTGCGCCGGAAGCAGGCGGAACTGGCACAGGCCAAAGAAGAAGCCGCCGCCGACAACGACGTGCCTACCGATGATTACTACCGTATTCCGGCTATCATGCAGGACTGCAAGGCCGCCTACGACCTGACATGGAAAGGCGAAGGTTGGTGGTCGGGCTATACCTACCTGCGTGAAGCTGTCGCTCCGAACATCAACGGGGTGATTACATTCCGTGCCTCCCTGCAGATTGCCCGGAAGCCGAAATACTTCCTCGGCATCAAGATACACCGTGCCATTATGGAAATCAGTTGGGAGCTGACCGCCGAATACAGCGATACGGAGGTGGTGGATATTATCCAGTTTGATCCAGAGAAAAGCGAGACTGAGAAAAAGGACGAAGTGAACAGCCGCCTGTCGGAAATCGCCCGTGAATACCCCTCCTGCAAGATAAGCACGGAATACTTTCGAAGCGAACCGCCGGAAACGGACAATACTGGCGATACCTATCACCTGCTATGGTCGTCAGACCGGCTGGAAATCGCCCGCCAGGTACATACAAGGCTGAGCCATATCTATGCCGACCTGGTATCGCTGGAGAAAATGATGCACTACAAGCTCTCCATTGTGGACGTGCTGCGTGATGCGGCTCCCTATATCAATGACGAACGGGGCAGGCGGCTGACTTTAGTGGAACAATGCCGGAAACGGTGGTTGCACGGGGCGGCTGAAAACCTGCACTCCGTGGACTACAACGGCAAATACGAAGATGAAGAAAGGGGGAACGGAAATGAATGACCGGACACGATACCTACTCCTGTTGCTGTTGGCGGTGCTGCCCACCGTAGTAGTGAAGGCGCAATGGAACTTCGACATTCCTGTGGTGGAAGCCTATATCAACGACCACAAGCAGCAACGGAGCCTGTTGCTGGCACGCTCCACACTGGAGCTGAGCAACCAACTGTTGCATGAATACAGCAGCGATGCCGCCGTGGAATACAAGGAACTGAACATCGACCTTGACAAATACACGAGGGCGTTCGATGTGATTGACGTGCTGTACCAGTCGCTCCGTACCTCGCTGAATGTCTATTCTACTTATGACACAGTGAGTGACCGTATCAGGGATTACAAGGATCTGTTGGACGATTATCGGGAAAAGGTATTGGAACGGGGGAAAATCTCTCCGGCCGACACCTTGCTTATCAGCGTGAACCTGCGCTGCATACGGAAGATTACCGATGAAGGGGAATCGCTGTACCGTTCGGTGGCTGACCTTGTGCTGTACGCCACTGGTGCCGCCGCCTGCTCGACCTCAGACCTGCTGTTGATACTGGAGGGTATCAATATCGGACTGGATAACATCGAAGCGCATCTGAACCGGGCATACTTTGAGACTTGGCGGTATATCCAACTGCGGATTGGCTACTGGAAAGAGAGCATTTATCGGAGGCAAAGCAAGCTGGAAATCATAGAGGGGGCGTTTGGACGGTGGAGGGAAGCCGGTCTGAATCCGGAAACGAAATGAAAAATTAAGAATAAAGAATGAGGAATCGGACATGAAGAATCGGAAGATGGGGAAAGGAATTTTAGTAGTGGGGCTTGTGCTCTATGGGGCGATGGATGTGGTGGCGCAAAGCGTGACCTATAGCCACGATGCTGCCAAGATGAACCAGATAACGGTGGGTGAAATCGGCTCCGGGTCGCTTACGCCCGGACTCTATTACCAAGCGTTGCACAAGTCGTACAGCAAGAGTGCGGCGAGCAAGAACAAACTGTCGTACCGTACCCTTGCCGGGGTGAACCTGTATAACCAGGTGGATGAAGCGGAAGCGTTGGACTCGGCAATGGTGGCACGGGCGAAAATTGAAGCCCTGAACGTGGCTGACCGTAGCGGCGGTGCGCTCGATGTGGCTTGGGCAGCGGAGGGAGGAAAGATAACCGACAAGATGGGTGACTTTGGGCGGAACATCAACCGCATCCTGCAAACAGGCGGCAACGGTGATGACCAAAGCTATTGGAAGGAGCATTACCAGATGTTCCAATGCGCCATAAGAGCCACGCAGGACGCTTATATGCCCAATGCCCAGCGCAAGAAACAATACCTGCGCATCTATACGGATGTGGCAAGGAAGAACGAAGAACTTATCCGCTACCTCGTCCGGCTATCCAACGCACGCAAGACCTCGGAACTGCTTGCTGCCACCAATCAAATAGAAAACCGGAAAGCGCAAGTAGTGGCTGCCGCCATGGGGCGGTGGCGTTCTGCCGGATGGACTACCGTGGATGGCAGGGAATGAAAAAGGAAAGGGAAAAAGAATTTATTAACTCTATAAATAATGACAAACATGAATCATCAAAACCAAGTGTTCAATCATCCGCAATTCGGGGAGATTTGTACCGTTCAACAGGAAGAAGGGAAAGTGTTGTTCAAGGCTAATGATGTGGCCCGTTCTTTAGGGTATGCAGAAGCTGCAAAGGCCGTCCGTACCCACTGTAAGGGGGTGTCCGTTTTAGACACTCCCATTGAGAATCAATACGGTACGGTTGTAATGCAACCTACCAAGTTTATCAGCGAATCCGATGTATATAGATTGGTGATGCGCTCCAAACTTCCGGAAGCTGAAAAGTTTCAGGACTGGGTCTGTGAGGAAGTGCTGCCTGCCATTCGGAAGGACGGGGCTTACCTGAGCGAGAAAGCCCTGCAACGCGCGGTGACAGACCCGGAGTTCTTTATCGGACTTGCCAATGCCATTCGGAAGGAGAAAGAGCAACGGCTGGAGATAGAGAGCTGTTGCACGGAACAACAGCTTTTGATTGACCGCCAAAAGGAAACAATCGAGGAGCTTGGCAAGCGTTCCGCTTACGCAGAGACCGTATTGCAGAACAAGGACTTGGTGGATATTACACAGATTGCGCAAGACTACGGTCTTTCAGGACGCCGTCTGAACGCTATTCTCCATGAAAAAAGGGTGCAATACAAGAGCGGCAAGCAATGGATTCTCTACGCTCCCTACAAGGGGAACGGGTATGTGGGTAGCGAAACCTCCCAGTTGGAGAACGGTAAGACCGTGATGCGTACCCGGTGGACACAAAAAGGCAGGCTATTTATCCATGACTTGCTGAAAGCGGACGGCATATTGCCGGTACATGAGATTGAAACGGAACAAACGGAAACATCCTCTAATATCCAGTAATGTATGGCAGACAATATCTTATCGGATTTCGGCATTGACATTCTCGAAGAAGAAATAGATGATGTGATATTCCAGACCAATGAGTTCCTGTGCGATGCGACTTTCACCGGCTCACAAGGGCCGTTTTGGTGGATCCTCCAAATGTGCATGGCGTTGGCAGCACTCTTTTCCATTATTGTGGCGGCGAACATGGCTTATAAAATGATGGTGAAACATGAGCCGCTGGACGTGATGAAACTATTCAAGCCACTGGCAATCGCTATCATCCTGTCGTGGTGGTATCCTCCTGCAGATACCGGCATGAACCGGAGCGGAAGCAGTTGGTGCGTGCTGGACTTCTTGTCGTACATTCCGAATGCCATTGGCTCGTACACGCATGACCTGTACCAGGCGGAAGCCACACAGATAAGCGACAAATTCCAAGAGGTGCAGGAATTGATTTATGTACGGGACACGATGTACACGAGTTTACAGGCACAGGCGGATGTCGCCCATTCGGGGGTGAGTGACCCCAATCTGATAGAATCTACCATGGAGCAGACCGGAGTGGATGAGGTGACGAATATGGAGGTGGATGCAAGCCGACTCTGGTTTACCTCGCTGGTAAGCGGTGCAACTGTGTGCATTGATAAAATCGTGATGTGTATTGCGCTGATTGTCTTTCGGATAGGCTGGTGGGCAACCATATACTGCCAGCAAATCCTGCTCGGTATGCTGACGATTTTCGGACCGATACAATGGGCATTCTCGTTATTGCCGAAATGGGAAGGTGCATGGGCAAAGTGGATGACACGTTATTTGACGGTGCATTTTTACGGAGCCATGCTCTACTTCGTTGGTTTTTACGTGCTGCTACTGTTCGACATCGTGCTGTGCATACAGGTGGAGAACCTGACGGCGATAACGGCGAGCGAGCAGACGATGGCGGCCTACCTGCAAAACTCCTTCTTCTCCATTTAATTCA
>OATX01001405.1_pt1 | contig 11338 bp, 8 predicted proteins | sample 1516741 | NCBI WGS metagenome assembly OATX01 (sample SAMEA2579984, study PRJEB22360) | human gut metagenome | biome: human gut; feature: human-associated habitat; material: faeces | place: Denmark | collected 2008/2010
GTGGCACGCCCCGTTTTTCAGCACCCGTGCAAAACCCTCATATACAAACGGTTATCATCACAAAGAGGGCGGCACGGTTGGTGGCACGGTCACAGTCCCGAAAACAGAGCCTCTATTTTCCCTAAACAAAGGCTCTATTTCCCCTAAACAGAGCCTCTGTTTCACCGAAATAAAGGCTCTGTTTCACTGAAACGAAGGTTCTGCCTTGACCGGGCAGAATCCTCGTTTTTCTCTCCTTCCCTATCAACACCGACAATTTATTACCGGCTCTTTCCGTCCAAATACTACACCGCCGTCCATATCCGCCAACAGCGTCCAACGCTATTTTGCCGACGGGAAATATCGCCTTATATTTACACCGCATTCAACAACGAGTGTAAAACAATAAACCATTTCAATTCATGAAACAATTAACTACATCATCTCTCAAACAAGGTTACATCACTATCCCCCGGGCATTACTAAACAGACAAGCAACCGACGGCGCTGCCGGAGAGACAGAAGCATTTCTCCAAATCCTGGCACACACCAATTATTCCGACGTGCCATACGACATCAACGGGACAATCATTCTATGCAAACGCGGTGACTCCCTTATCAGCTATCACCACTGGAGCAATATTTTCGGCTGGACACGCCCCAAAACCACCCGTTTCTTTCAACGACTGGCCAAAGGAGGCATTATAGACCTCATCCCTCATCAGGAAAAGATACTCCATATCCGTATCACCAACTTTGATCTTTGGACCGGACGTATCCCTTCGGAAGCCAAAGACGCCCGAAAGGAAGAAATCTCCACAGACTTCGACCGTTTCTGGGACAAATACCACACCGTGATGCGGAAGCCGAAAGTCAACGTCGCCCGCGGCCGCCGCGAATGGAACAAGCTCACCCGCGAGGAACAACAACTGGCAATAGACCGCATCGAGGACGTCTACTACCACACCAACGACACCCGCTTCATCGCCCACGCTTCCACTTACCTGAAAGACAAGGCTTTTCTGAACGAATATATGGACTAAAAAGACAAAGAATATGCAACCACACGCACCCGAACTCGAAGAAGCCGTCATAGGCGCCTGCCTGATAGAGCAGGAAGCGTTGCCGCTCATAGCGGACAAGTTACGCCCTGAAATGTTCTACGACGACCACCACCAACTGATCTTCGCCGCCCTCATGGCGATGTATCATGCCGGCAAGAAGATCGACATACTGACCGTCAAGGAAGAACTCGCCCGTCGCGGAAATCTGGATGCGATAGGCGGACCGTATGCCATTGTGCAACTGAGCAGCAAAGTCGCCTCCTCCGCACATATCGAATATCACGCGCAAATCATTCACCAGAAATACCTGGCACGCGAAATGGTCGTCGGCTTCAACAAGCTGCTCACCTGTGCCATGGACGAGACGATCGACATCGACGACACTCTCATAGACGCCCACAACCTCCTCGACCGTCTCGAAGGTGAATCCGGCCACAACGCCCACATCCGCGACATGGAAACCCTTATGGCGGACACAATGGAAGAAGCCGAAAGGCGCATCGCCAAGAGCGTGAACGGTGTCACCGGCATTCCCACCGGTCTGACGGAACTGGACAAGAAAACAGGTGGCTTACAGGACAATGACCTCATCGTTATCGCCGCCCGTCCCTCGGTAGGCAAAACGGCCTTCGCCCTCCACCTGGCACGCCGTGCGGCTCTGGCGGGGAGCGCAGTAGCCGTGTACAGTCTCGAAATGCAGGGCGAACGCCTTGGGGACCGTTGGCTAATGGCCGCCTGCAACATCAACCCGTACCGGTGGCGCAACGGGATTCCCAATCCCCAAGAGGTAGCGGAGGCACGCACCACCGCCTCGGGACTGGCACAACTGCCTATCTACGTGGACGACAGTTCTTCCGTCAGCATGGATCACATCCGTTCGAGCGCACGGCTGCTGAAAAGCCGCAAGCAGTGTGACATGATTATCATCGACTACCTGCAACTTTGCGACATGAGCACCAAGCAGGTCAACCGGAACCGGGAACAGGAGGTGGCACAAGCCACCCGCAAAGCGAAGTTGCTGGCAAAGGAGTTGCATATCCCCGTCGTGCTGCTGAGCCAGTTGAACCGTGAATCGGAGAACCGTCCCGGAGGTCGTCCGGAACTGGCACACCTGCGCGAAAGCGGAGCAATCGAACAGGATGCGGACATCGTTATACTCCTTTACCGACCGGCTATGCTGCATATTCCGACCGACCGCGAAAGCGGTTACCCGACAGAGGGACTGGGTGTGGCTATCGTTGCCAAGCAACGTAACGGGGAGACGGGAAATGTGTATTTCGGACATAATCAGTCTATTACAAAATTTTATGACTATGTTCCTCCAATGGAATATTTGAATAAATACGCCAAATAGTTTTGGTTATTTATATAAATAATATAACAGTAAATAATAGATTATCAACTATTATATCTGCCAAATTATTTTATAAATATAGAGAAAATAAACGGTTGATTACTTGACTTCGCCTCTTGGATTTTGTATATTTGTAGTATCAGAAAGAGATTATAGAATTATTTATCTAAACCTTAACTTTTTAATTTTATGGATGTATTAGTAGAACGCTATCAGCGTAGGAAGTATGTGAATCAGGAGGATGCTCCGATGTTGTATTACATTCGCCAGAAAGCCGGCAATGTAAGAGTCATGGATGTCGATACAATGGCTGCCGCCATTGAAAGCAAGTCGTCGCTTACGGCAGGTGATGTGAAGCATACCATTGAAGCATTTGTGGAGCAGTTGCGGTTGTCGCTTACTCAGGGCGATAAAGTGAAAATCGACGGGTTGGGAACGTTTCATATCACCTTGACCAGTGACGGTACGGAGGTGAAGAAGGATTGCACGGTACGCAGTATCCGCCGTGTCAATGTCCGTTTCGTTGCCGATAAGGCGCTGAAGTTAATCAATTCGAGCCACACGAGCACGCAGAGCGATAATAATGTGGTGTTCGCATTGGGTGGTAAAGGCGACGGCAGCGATCCGGACGAGGGTGGTTCGGGTAGCGGCTCCGGAGGTTCGGGTGAGGAGAAACCGGGCGGAGGCGGAGTGACACCGGACCCGTCAGTATAAAACCCGAAAAACAGTTCCGCATGGCTTCAGGAGCCGACTTCTACGGTTCCACGCCATGCGGTTTCTGTTTTCAATCTTCAACTTTCAATATTCAATTTTTAATTAAATAAGATGTTAGACAAAATCATTGATATTATCATGACCGTCCTTCCTTTTTTCGGAGGTCGCAAGAAGCGTCAACAGATGATGCAGGAAGTCAAAGAATTCAGCGAATTAGTGAAAGAGCAGTACAATTTCCTCATGCAGCAGCTTGAGAAGGTATTGAAGGATTATTTCAACCTGAGCGACCGTGTGAAGGAGATGCATTCCGAAATCTTTTCGCTGAAAGGTAAGTTGTCGGAAGCTATTGCCCTGCAATGCGTCAATAAAGAGTGTATCCAACGAAATAACGGCAACGCATGAGAGCTATCAGTCTGATCGTTGTCCACTGTTCCGCCACTCGTGAGGACAAGAGTTTCACCGAGCACGACCTGGACGTTTGCCACCGTCGTCGTGGTTTCAACGGTGTGGGGTATCATTTTTATATTCGCAAGAATGGGGACATCAAATCGACCCGTCCTCTCGAACGCATCGGTGCGCACGCCCGTGGCTTCAACAGTGAAAGTATCGGTATCTGCTATGAGGGCGGTCTGGACAGCGAGGGACATCCCAAAGATACCCGGACACCGTGGCAGAAACATTCTTTGCGTGTGCTTATCCTGACGTTATTGAGGGATTATCCCGGATGTCGTGTCTGCGGACATCGTGACCTGAGTCCCGACCTCAACGGCAACGGTGAGATTGAACCGGAGGAATGGATCAAGGCTTGTCCTTGCTTCGACGCCGAAAAGTGTTGGAGCGAAGAGTAAGTATTGAAAAGCCCGGACTTTCGCAAGCCCGGGCTTTCTATATCCTCAAGACATCTCCCTTTTCATAGGGGAAATTATGACCGGCATTACGGCCGGCACAATAAGGGAAATGCATTAAGAGTAAATAAAAGGGATGCCAGTGGGAAATTATTAGGAAGACATCCCTTTTCTTAAGAAACACAGCATGGAAGAATTGACTTTCACAAGCGAATGACTTCGTACTGGTGCTCCTCGGAGTTTTCTTCACCACGAGGGTGAAGAAGGGTTTATCTTGTTGATTCAAGTTTCGCAAGTATCCTGCATAGCTTCTCCTCCTTCGGGAAGGAGGAGTCCCCGTAGGGGGAGGTGGTAGGAAAAATAATGAGTTTACCTTTTTAAAAGAAATAAGGAATATACCTTATCTCTACCTACCACCCCGCCCTTTGGGCACCCCTCCTTCCCAAAAGGAGGGGAAGCCTGCGGTATAATTCCCTGCGGTATAATTCTCAGCGGAATATTTCTCAGCAGTATAATCCATGCAGTACAATCCATGCGGAATGCAGCACTTACGAAACTTGAATTATTAATTCAAAGATATCTCCCGCTCCGATAAGTCCATAATGGGAATAAGCGAATGACGAGAGATATCAATGAAGTTTGTCGATATCCTGGTTTCTAAATATTTAATTATTTAGTTGAACCTTCCGGATATGTAATAGTCAATTCTGTTTCAGCATTCTCCGGTGCTCCCCAAGCTGTAGTAGCTATCACTTTAATTTTCACTGTAATAGGATTAACGATTGCACCTTCTTGTGCTCTGATAACATCATTCAACTGAATAGTCTTATTAGCAGCAGCTATTTCACCTGTTTCAGCAGTGTAGCCTTCTGTATTGAAACAATTCAAGAAAGTAGCACGGCTTTCCTCTGCAACGATATATTTCACTGAGCCGCTATAAATAGCCAATGCACCCTCTACAGTTGCAGGATTCGTTGTAGCACCACCGCTTGCAACAGCAAATGTCGGCCATATTGTCACACCTCTAAATTCTTTCCAAGTGAAGTTTGTAGACAAGTCATACGTATCAGTCAATTTAGTTTTGGTAATTGTACGGGCTTCTTCTTCCGGAGCTGTAATTGTACCAGCAACCTTAACAGAAGGTTTCAAATTTACTGTCAGCAGATTAGCATTGAGTACAACCGGATCTTGATCCTTAGGAGTATAATACAAACTAAATGTATAAGATACTGCTTTATCAGTTGCAGCAGCAGCTTTCACATTAAAGTCGTCGAAGTTAATAGTACTAGGGTACAAATTAGCTTCGCCTTCATCACCACCCTTAGTAATCTTCAACTGTACTGTCTTATCTGTTACCACTGCCTTTTTGAGAGCTGCGATATCTGTAGCCAAAAGTACTTCAGACAATTTTCTGCTTACTGTCAAAGCAGTCATTTCCTGAGCATTAGCAGACGGCATCAAATCTACAACAGATTTACCATCCCAGTTTATTGTATTAGCACCCAGTTTCAAATCTGTAACAACCGGAGCCAAAACTTTCACATCAACGGTGATATTTACTATTGCAGAATTAGCATAAGTTAATGTCAATGCAGGTTTAAATGTATAATCTTTAGCCGCATCACCTACCGTTCCCTGAGGAATAGTTACTGTCACATCGTTACCAGATGCAGCAATAGATACATCTCCGTCAGAAGTTGATACATTACCGTCCGAAGCAACAACACCAGCTAGAGCAGCAGTTAAGTTATCATAAGTCTCTCCAGTAACTTTGTTGATCTCTTTAACAATATCAGCAATCTGTTCAGATGTAAGGGTAACTGTTTGTGCTGCTGAAGCATTACTCCAATACAGCTCATCAGCCACAGCATATTCCAAATTAACACCTTCTGCAACAATCTTCGCAGTAACAGCAGTTCCTGTATAATCAGCCTTAACAGGCTGGCCTTCGTTAGTTGCAGTTGTAGTTACTTTTATCTTCGGTGTAACTGTACAAGTCTTATTATATCTGCTAGAAGCAGGTAATTTGCTTTGATTAACTGTAAGAGCATAAGTAGTAGGATTCAGAACAAAGTAATCCGCATCCACAGGTGATTCAGTCTTTTCAAATGTCACCTCAAAGAGATCGGGAGACAAACCAAGAGAAGCTAATGTAACAGCCTCGGCAGCAGGAGAACTTCCGTTCTCATTATCAGACAATTTCACCTTGATATATTCTGAATTCTTCTCGGCGTCATAGAAATTGATAGCGCTACCGGCTTTATCTACCAAAAGCTCCGGACTTCCGTATGTTTTTGCAGCATAATCAACAGCATTAATATACTTCTTTGATACAATAACTGCAAAATAATCCGAATTGATTTCAGTAAAGTTGGTAACATCCTTACCCTCCTCATTATTTCCTACTACAGAAAGAGAAAGAGCATAGCTCTTCACTGCCGTTGCAGCATTCAGAGTCACAGTAATCATACCTTCGATATTTGCACCTTCTTCATCTTTAGCTTGTTCTACACTAGCCACAGTCAGGATACCGTCATTGGTTGCAGCACGACTAGTAATGACGTGTTTGTCCGTAGTTATTGTATACTTAGGATGTTCGCCAATCAAATCAGCTACGGCAGATGCCGGAGACACACGGAAGTTTACTTTCACACTGGTCGGAGCAGAAATTACTACAGGTCCTTCCGCAGTTTGAGCAGTAGAAGTATAGATCGATGCAAACGATACACTTCTAACCAATTCGCCACTAGCATCATATTTCTGCGGTGCAAAAACAAGACTCTTAAGCATAGAGGTCAATCCGGATTGAAGAGCATTCAATTTTGTTTCCAAAGTTTCAACTTTAGAATCAAGGTCAGAAATGCTGTTACCTATATACTCACCAATCTTCGCATTCAAATCCGCAATCTGCACATAGTTTTTCTCTAATTCTGTAGTAGTGGTATACTTACCAAACTCTGTCGCCAGATCTGTAATATCGCCTAATGCTTCAAAACATGTATTAGCTTTGTCAATCGTATTATTCTTCGGATCTGTCAAGGAATTATAAAGTTCCTCCATTGTAGACAAGTTATATCCTTCCAAAGTAGCAAGACGTTTTACAATAGCCTTATAATCTTCACCTTGCTCAGTTTTATATGTTATCCATTCCTGACGGAGAGCCTCCATTTTGGTATCAGCAATTTCACCACACTTAGCCTCAACCTGAGTCATAATATCAGTGGTAAATACACCTTCAAGATATGCCCGAAGGGCGCTTTCCGGCTTGTCCAGATTTTGTTGCAATAAAGCTACAAACTCATCATCGATATACTTCTTCACATCCGCATCTGTCTGTATAAAAGACAACACATCGTCAGTGGTAAGATGCTTTATCTTTTCAAGAGTTTCAACTCTATCACTTAGAGCATTCAAATCAACTTTAGTAGCATACAACTTCGCATATTCTGCGGCATTTGCATCCATTAAGTCCTGAAGCTCTGTTTTCAAATCAGCGATTTGAGTTGCAATACTGCCTTTTATCGCCTCGTCAGCTTCTTCCAATTTAGTTTCCAGTCCCGCAATTTGACCTTCCAACTGTGTTTTGGCTGCATCAATCTTAGGCTGAATGGATGAATCTACCGTTGCAATAGCTTCATTCAACTCCGCTTTCAACGACTCCAGTGTGCTAGCATCAGCTTTTCCATTTACAGCTTCTTGCAATTTTGTAACAACTGCCTGCAATGCATCTAACGCTGACTTGTCTGCCTTGCTTGCAATCTTATCCAGATCGGCCTGCACTTTAGCTATTGCACTACTAATAGCAGCATTCATTGCTTCTGTTGTCACATCAGCCCCCTTCTGGTTAATGTTGTCAATCTGCTCTTGCAGACCTTTCACATCATCATCGTAGTCTTTACAACCTACATAGGTGACAGTAGAAAGTGCCAACGCCCCGAAGAACATCACTTTTACAAATTTTCTTTTCATAACTACTTAAAAATTACATTAATAATATATTATTAAACACTAAGTTTCAATAATAGACAACCCGTTACTTTGTAGGTAACGGGGAAACCTTTGTTCCTGCTCTTTTAGAGTAGTCAATACAGAAAAATGATACGATAGATTATGAAAGTTCTTTACCCCTGCTTCTGACGAGCGGCAGAGGGGAGGGAAATCTTATGCAATATTTAGAAGTTAACAAAGCCCTAATACAAAGAATCCACGTGTTTTATCTGTCCTAGTTCCGCTTTTGAGTAGTTTATTGGAAAAAATGTTTGATTTCGTTTGGTTGTTTTAAGAAATATGCTCATATTTGCACCGATATTCATCTCCGTTACCTACGGAGTAACAGTCTCTTTTCTAAGCATTTGCCCCTACCACAGAGCGCCTTACAAAATCAAGAACCTGTTTATTTGCTTCATCAATTTTCTTGCTTCGGAAAGGCTTGAGGTATGTCTCTGTTACCGTAATGGACGAATGTCCCATAGCTTCGGAGATAATGCCCGGATGAATTTCGCAATAATAAGCCGTTGTAGCCCAAGTATGCCGGGCAGTGTATGAGCTTAATTTATCACCCAATCCTAATAACTCTCCCAACAACATTAGTTGTTGATTAAAGCTGCGCAACGCCAACTGATATTCACGATACGCCTCTTTCGTTCCTTCACGGCTTTCCAAAAAAGGAAAGAGATAAGGAGAAGAAGAATCACGGTTCATGTATTTCTTTACCAGAATCATTGCTTCCGGAGTCAACGTCACCGACAGGGGACGGCCTGTTTTACGCCGACGATACGTGATTACATTATCACGCAAATCACTCTTGCGCAGATAAGCAAGATCGACAAACGGCATACCGCGAAGCGAAAACATCAGCATAAAATATTCCTGTGCACGGCGCATATTCGAAGATGCACCCGAAGACTGCGACAATTTGCAAAACACTTTCTTCATATCATCGTCGCATAGGGCACGTTTATGATCGGCACGAGTGCCCGTATACACCGAACGGAACAGATGCGGAACGTATGGTGCCCGATGAAGATCGACGGCACGATTGTAAACGGCACGAAAGGTACGAAGATAGGTAGAAACCGTATTCCAACTACACCCACGACCACGAAGATAAACTTCGAACCCTTTTAACCACTCTGAAGTTACCTCATTGAAGGCAAAATCATCTTTCCCACGATAAGCAATAATGGCATTGAGACTGCTGCGATAAACATGAGCAGTTCCAAAGTTTCCCTCCACTTGCAGCCCACGGGCCACTTGCTTCATAAATCCTAATACTTTTGACATCTCACGATTGTTTTTAATTAATTCGACAATAAAGATACAAGTATTCCCTGAATAAGAATACCTCATACGAACAAACAAAACAAAAAACGAAGATGTTTTGAAACAACAAAAGAACATCTACAGCGACAGACATAAAAAAGACGGCCTGCTCAAACAGACCGTCTTTACTAACAACAAGTTACATTTTGTCTCGCTTTAGTTTTATTCGGATTCTACCAGCCACTTTTCAATATTCCGCGTTTCTGCACTAAAATTTACTCCTATCTTAAACAGCTCACGCCCGTCACGTTCGAACGGCAAAGCATAATGTTTCTCATTAATCTGACGTAAGGCCTCCTCTGCCGTACCGTTCAACTTAAATTCCATTACATAAATGAATTTATCTGTCTGCAAGACAAGGTCCACACGTCCTTCACTCGTGTGGTATTCGGCTTTGACATAAAAGCCCACAAGCTTGAAAACAATGAAAAGAACATTCTGATAATGCAATTCCAAGTCACGAACCAATTCATAAGGAGTATCAGCAAAGAAACTTTGCAGGCGACGGAAGAAAGATTCATAGTCACCGGAACGTATTTCACGAACGAATTTCTGTATTTCAAAGGAAGCCTCCACGGTATTAACACTAGCGTAAAAAGGAAGTAGAAATTTAATAAAACCTTCTTCCACTTCATTATTCGGAAAACCCAAACGATAATTACCAAACTCTACATCATATCCTTTTATAGTAAGATAACCACTCTGATATATCACAGGAATAGGATTATCGGAAGTTGAGTCTATGCTATTTAAAACCTCGGCAGTGGTTTCTTCATGAGCCATGCGGTGGAGATCATAATGATGCTTCTTCAATAATTCGACCAAATAGGTAGGCGTACCCGTTTCAAACCAGTAACTGCCAAACTCCTGATACTTGAATGCATTAAGCAAACTAAACGGATTGTAAATGCCGATAGAGTTATATGCAAAATGATAACCGTCGTAATAGTCACGCAGTTTCTCGCATATTTCATCATACGTTACTCCCTGGGCATCCGCCAATTCATGCAATTCACTTTCAAGATTATCATGAAGCTCCTGTTCGCTGATACCGCAAAGGTCCACATATATCTGACGCATAGATATATCGTCAAGATTGTTCAAGTCACTGAATACACTAACTTTACCAAATTTCGTAACACCCGTCAACATAGCAAACTTAATATAACCGTCCATTGACTTCAACACACCATAGAAAGCCTTCAACGTATTCCAATACTCTTCTTGCAACTCATCTCTTCCAATAGCCTGCAACATGGGCTTATCATACTCGTCAACGAGAATCACAACACGCTGTCCCGTTTTCTCCGCCGCCAAACGAATAAGGGTGACCAAACGGTCGTCTATCGTCTCATCTTTAGAACATGAGCCATACTGAGACTCATATACCAGCAACTGACGGTCGACAAGACGAATAAGATCATCTACCGTATCGAATTTCTTTGCATTCAGATCCAGATGAATAACGGGATATTTTATCCAATCCTTCTCCAGCTTTTCCATTGCCAGCCCCTCAAAAAGTTCTTTTTTCCCAGAAAAATAAGCCTCAAGCGTGGATATTAACAAACTCTTGCCGAAACGACGCGGGCGGCTCAGGAAGTAATAGCCACCTGTCTTTACCATTTGATAGATTAACGCAGTCTTATCAACATAGAAATAACCGTCTACACGGATTTTTTCAAAGTTCTGTATACCGATAGGATAAATCCTATTACTCATATATTTATAATTTTTGAGGTTGCCACACACAAAGATACACCTTTCTACCTAAATAATAGTAACTATCCATGCAAAAACAATTAAAAGATTGGTTGCCAAAAATAGAAAAAGGGCATACCCGAATGGATATACCCTCTCCTTGCTTTCTAATATCTTAGCAGACTTCTAATATTATTTTTTAGAAGCTTCTAAAGATGCTTTACGGAATTCTTTCATTGCTTTTTCAATGTCCAGAGAAGCCTTACGAGCGCGAGTTCCTGCTGCCTTGTTACCGTTTTCAATCTGAGCGTTAGCATCTTTTGAGAAGTCAGCATAAAGAGCTGCTACCTTTTCTACCAATT
>OATX01001416.1_pt1 | contig 11240 bp, 9 predicted proteins | sample 1516741 | NCBI WGS metagenome assembly OATX01 (sample SAMEA2579984, study PRJEB22360) | human gut metagenome | biome: human gut; feature: human-associated habitat; material: faeces | place: Denmark | collected 2008/2010
CCTCGTTGTTTTCGGAGATAGAACGGTTCATCTTGCTCATAATCTCGGCAGGCGAGGTGGCCTGTTGGGCGAGGGTGCGGAACAGGCTGCGTGCAATGGCCATGAAGAGTGAGGCCGGAACACCTTTGCCCGATACGTCACCGATGACGAAGTAAAGCCGGTCATTGTCGATAAAGAAATCGTAGAGGTCGCCGCCTACTTCTTTGGCAGGATGCAATATGGCATGTAGGTCCACGTCTTCCCGTTCGGGGTAGGGTGGGAAGATTTTGGGAATCATCCCCATCTGTATCTCGCGGGCAATGGACAATTCGCTTTCAATGCGCTCTTTGGAAGCGGTTGTTGTGCGCAGTTCCGAAACGTAGCCCGACAATGACTGCTGCATATAGACCAGTGAGTCGTGCAAATCTTTTATTTCATCTTTGGAGTGTACTTCGGGTAATGCCACATCAAAACGTCCCGTGGCAATGGAACGGGCGGATTCGGAAAATTTTCTGAGCGGACGTACCAGTCTGTGAATGATTTGATAGATCAACGGAAGCAGTACCAGCATACCTGCCAGGAAAATATAGATGATGCGGTGGGAGGTGGCATCCAGATTGTGGAGTATCACCTGGCTGGGGCAGATGGTGCATACAGACCATCCACAGTTAGGGATGGCGGTATATAGAGCGTATGAGTCCTGTTCCGCATTGTTGAATTGTGCTGTGCCGGTCACACCGTTAAGTATATTGCGGCCTATTTCCTCTTCCTGAACATCATTCTTGCCCAGGGCAACGGAGAAAATGGTTTCGTTCATTATCTTTTCCCGGTCGGGGTGGGTGAGGAAACTACCGTTCCGGCTGAGCAGGAAGGTATAGCTGGATTGGTAAGGTTTCAACTTATTCACCATATCGGTGAAACGGGACAGGGAAATGTTGGCCGTAAATATGGCATATACCTCTCCTTGTGGGTTGCGAAGAGGTAGCGCGTATGTACTCATAATTGTATTTCCGCCTCCCGTGTCGTAGTAGGGTTCGCTCCAATAACTCTTTTTCAGAAGTTTAGGTATCAGATACCAGTCCATGCAGGGATAATCGTAGTCTGCTCCACCCAGTTTCAGATAGTTCACGATCTCTTCTGCCCCCTCGTTGATGCTGAAGGCGTATGGCATGAAGTATTTCCCTTTCTCCTTATAATATCCGGGAATGAAAGCGATACCGCTTCCTACAATCAGGCTATTGTTTTTCACGATGGCGGTGAGGACATCTTTTAGAGAATCGGGGGTGCTTAGGTTTTTCTCCACAATCCAGACGGACTGTTCGAGGGTAGATTCTACAATCTGCAACTCTCCGCTGATTTGTGTAGCTGTGTTGCGCAGCAGTCCGTGTGCATGGTCTATGGCATCTTCCGTTATCTGCTTCCGGCTGTAATTATAGAACAGTATCATGATGCAGACAAAAACTATCAGCGTGAAAGACAGCACATAAATGCTTAGTTTGGTGGCAAACGATGGGGAAAAAAATGCTTTCATGGAGGAATGATTATATAATTAGGGGGATATGGTGATGTGCAGTGTTGTTTATTTTACAAAATCCTCGTAACGGATACTGGCACTTCCGGCAGGCGTCAATATCATTGCAGCGCGTGCAAATCCTTCCCGGCTGAGGCGGTAGGTACGTTGTCCGCTTTGCTGGTCCACTTGCAGGCGGAGAACTTCCTCCAGCATTTTGCGTTGGTGGTAGCGGTTGGTGCCTATATTGCCCTTTTTCACTTCTTCCATAACCATATCGAGGGCTTCTTCACGGTGCTCGTTGGTCCATGCCCAACCACGCATACTGGCTTTTACCAGTTTGCGCACGACTTCCGGATATTGGTTATAGAACTCTTCCGTGACGTACAATCCATCTTCAGGCAGGTTGTAGCCATAGTCCGCAAGACGTATGGAGTATATCGAATCAACGTTCATCCCGTATTCCGATAATTGGAGATACTCATTATAACTTCCTACCAGGCAAGGATCGGCAGCCCCGGAAAGAAACACATTGACTCCAGTATGCGTCTACCTGTTTCAGGGCGTAATGCTCTGCAAGCCGGTCAAGTAGTTTTTGGCTCAGATGATTCCATACGGCTATCTTCTGGTTTCGAAGAGATTCCTCGCCTTTAAGAGGAGAGTGGCTGATAAGCATCAGACTGTTTTCCTGTGAGGTCTGCATGACGTTTACTACACGTGCGCCTGCAAGCCGCTCCATGAATGCGTATGAAAGGTTCATGATCACTACCGGGGCACGACCTTTCTCCATAAACGAAAAAGAGCTTTCTGAGATGGCAGGATGTTGTACGCATACGTCAATTCCCTCCTCCTTATAGAATCCCAGCTTATCCGCCACGTAATAACCGGTAAATTGGGCTTGGGCGGTCCACTTCGGGGTGAGCATGATGCCTTGTGCTTTAGTCTGGGGTGAAGCAAGTAGTAAAGGCAATAGGAAGATGCTGAAAATAAATCTTTTCATCATAATATTTACCGGATATTAAAGAGAGAAGTGCAACCCGTCATTTCAAAGATGTTTTTTATTTCCGGTCTCATAGCCTCGATAATCAAACTTCCCTGATTTTTCTGTACGCTCTTTTGCAGGATAAGAAAGCATCGCAGGCCGGAACTGCTGATGTAGGACATTTGTTCGCAATTGACGATGATATTGGGCTTGTCTTCTTGAAGCAAAGGCTGTATGGCTATGCTGAAGTCGCGGGCGTTGGCTGTATCCAACCGGCCTTTTATATCCAGTACAATGATGCCGTCTACTCTGCAAATGTTTGTGTCCAGCAGAGCGTCCGGTTTAAAGTCTATATCCAACCGTTTCACTAGAGTCAGCAGATTTTGGGTGTCCGTAGTTCGGTAGTTTACTTCGTCCATTGTGCGGTGAATAAGGAAATGCCCTAATCCTTTGGTGAGCTGCTCTTCGAGGGATGGCTTTTCATCCGGACGTTTTTTCTGGAACGGATCAACTGCGATTCCTTCGTCCGTAATCTGGAAAGTCAGCCTTCCGGGAGTGATATGTGCCTGAAGCTGAATTTCGCTTGATTCTCCTTTCGGATAGGCGTATTGAATGATGTTGGCTATTATCTCTTCTATCGCGAGATTCATGCTCATCGCTATTTCCGAGGGGATGTTGAGTGATACTCCCAATTCTTCCATAAATTGGGAAATACGCCCGGTCTCATTCAACTTGTTGTTGATAATAATTTCTTTTTCCATGTTCTTTCGTTAATGCTTTATAGTAACGTGTATAGTAGCTGGCTTAATATGTGCAAATATCCCTATTTCCCTTTATATCGAACGGCCTTCCTCGCTTAAAAGCGTCCCACTTTGGGTGGAATGGCTGAAATGGTACTTAATACTACTTGAAAATGGTACTAAAAAGATTGTATATATTGCCCCATAGTTGATAAGTTTTATAACTTTGCGCCAGAAAAATATATCGGATAAACGAACACCTGTAAAATAAAAAGCGAAAGGAAAAATGACCAGTGTAATCATGTTGTTTATAGAGCTGCTGCTCGATATCGTCGGTCTTGTTACAGGAGGGATTATCTGGGCACATTCTTCTGAAAGCAAAATTCGTAAGGCTTGGGGAATGTTGGCTACCACTCTGTCGCTACTTCTGCTGTGCGATAATATAGAGTGGATGTGGCTTTTTAGCCGTGGAGTGGAGGAGATACCCCGCTTCGTTGAGGTGCCTATGGATCATTTGTCTATTTGGCATATTGTACGCGTGATTTTCTTTTTCCAGCTCTTTTCGCTATTTCCCATTGCTTCACTGAAGCCTGGATGGATGACGCTGACAAGGATCACCAATTATTGCATTCCTATACTGCTGATTGTTTGCATTGCTTGCTGTTATCAGTTCTTTAACGGGCATTATACGATGCTGAAGTCCTTCGCTGCTATTGGAGAGAATCTGGGAAAGCAGGATGTAGTGGTCAGACTGATGTTGTTTGTCATCAGTGTATTGATGCCTTCCTTGAACTTTCTTCTTCCTTATCTGAAGCGTTGGATACCTATCCGACGGGTACAGAGTAGGGGGATGTATATTTATATGGGATGTTTTGGATTGATTATGTCGGGGTATATCTGGCTGATGTTAGGAACCAGTGGTTTATGTTTTAACCTTTTCGGGTATTTTGTGGTTGTGCCTACTATCTTGCTGAATATACTCTATCTGCGCAATGATAACCCGCTCTCTTTACCGCCATTGCCGGTAATTGATTTAAGTCGGCAGGAAATAGAGGCAATCAAGGAAATTGAAGTGTCTCCCGTAGTGCTTGAACTTAGTGAGCAACTGATGGCCTTTATGAAAGGGCATACACCTTTTACCAATCCCCAATATTCATTGCAGAATGTGTTGACGGATATAGGAACCAATGAGCACCGGTTCAATAAGGTATTGCGTTACAATGGTTTCTCAGGATTTCGGGATTATATTAATTTCAATCGCCTGCAATATTTTAAGGAACAGGCGGCTTTACGGAAAGAACTGACAGTGAAAGAACTTATGTTTATGAGTGGATTTACTTCGCGTTCCAGCTTCTATCGCTATTTCGCCAGTATTGAGAAAATGTCTCCGAGCGAGTATATGGAAAGACTTCAGCAGGAAGGTTAGGGGATTTCACCACGGAGTAACACTGAGTTTCACAGAGTTCAATATGCAATATATGCAATTAAAGAAATAAGATTCTCTGTGGTGAATCATTGTATCTTATTCTTTTTCTTCCACTGCTCGTACTTCTTCAGCACTTTCAGTCCGTCGCTATTATACCAACTATATCCGTTACGGCGTTCGTGTCCTATTTCTGAGATATCGAACTTCTTCACTCCATCGCGGTCACTAAAGAAAGGACGGTTATCTTCCAGTGTATAGAAGCGTGCCCACAAAGGAGGACAATCCGTACATGGTACCATGCGGTAGTCTTTCTTTCCTTCGTTATTGGTGAAGAACTCTTTCTTTATGCCTTCAATCTTGGATGACTTGAACCATTCAACTGCATTTTCTATACAGTTGATAACCTCTTGTGAGGGATTGGGCAGAGACATTAATAGAATGACTATTTCGTCAGACTCTTGTCCGCTCAGTGAGGGTAACTCATAGGCGCGTGCTTTAGCGGGAGCAAGGGTGTGTTCGTCATGTTGTGCACACCAGACGGTTGGTTTGCCATTTAGGACAACTTGCGTTTTGAGGATGCACTCCACACCTTTGTTGAATGCGGCGCGAGCACGGTTGCAGATGCTGTCGGGGACATATTCATAAGGGGCTTTCTTTTCGTATACCTCGCGCAGAAGTTCCATTACATTTACCATCGCGTTGTCATTGTAGGTGATATGTGTGTAGTAACCTTTGGGACGGGGCCAGAACTGAGGCCAGCCTCCATTGGGATATTGTGCTTTGAGGATATAACGGATGCCGTCCAGCGCACTGTCTCTGTATTTCTTAATATGAGTAGCCAGATACAGGCGGGAGAGGTATTGGATTTCCGTACTGGTGGCGTCGTTGTCTATGGTGCTTTCGTTCACTTCATCTTTGGAAGCAAGTACATCTTCCAGCTCTTGTTCTGTCAGTTCGGCAGGCATATAGATGTTTTTAGGCCAGCCGCCGGTAGTTTGTTGATAGAGCAGGACATTGTCGCCAATGCGGATGGCTTCAGGAGTTTTAAAGAATTCGTCGTTTAACTTGGGTGCCATCTTTACCCAAGTTTTATACGGCTTTTTTTCTTTGTAGTTTACGGTTTCTTGTGCGAATAAGTTTGTCAGGCACAACAAGGCCAGACAACACAGGCAAATCTTTTTCATGGTCGTTGTTTTTTATAGTTCTACTGATGGCAAAAGTAGAGGAAAAAAATTCGCCTGATGGGGAATATTTGTTTTATTCCAGGTATTTTGTTACTTTTCCACTGATTTGCAACAAAGAAATCTCGCATAATTTAGTGTTATACTCCGCTGAAAGAATTCTTTCTTCTGCATCTAAAAGACTCTTCTGTGCTTCACGCATTTCGATACCTGAAAGATTTCCCAGCATATAACGCTCCATGGCAATCTCATGGTTTTCTTTAGCGGCTACAAGGTTCTGGCGTTCCAGGTTCAGCATTTGCAGGTTGTTCTGGTAAGCTTGCCATAAGTTGCTCAGGTCTGCACGTAAGGCTTGTTCCAGTTGTTCGCGTTCCAGGCGGGCATTCTGAATGGCAATACGTGCATTGTTGCGTTCCCGGCGACGGTTTCCGTCGAACAGGTTGAAACCGATAGTCAGGCCGAAGTTGGCACCAAGATTACCGCGTTGGATGTTAGTGGCGATATCGTATTTGTTGAAGGTATAGCCATAACCGCCGTTCATCTTCAGATAAGGATAGTCGCGGGAACAAACCTTTTTGTAATCCAACTGGGCAAGCGTGTTGTTTTGATAGGCTTTCAACAGAGAAGCGTTGGTTTGCAGAGTCATGTTCCAAAGCTCTTCAAAGTTTAGTCCACCGTCTACGTTGATCAGACTGTCTTGAATAATGATGGGCTGGTCTACATCTTCGTTCGCCATCAGTTCGTTCAGTTGGATACGGGAGGTATGCAGCAACTCTTGCTGTTTCATATACTGGGCACTGTCTGCATTGAAGTCTACCTTTGCCTGTTGGTAATCCAGACGGGAGAAGTTACCGATGTGATAACGCTCTTCCACGATACGCAAACGCTCTTTGGACAAAGATACGGCATAGCGGAAATTATTCAGACGGATCTTATGTTGCAAATAGTTGTAATATTCGGCAGCGATGTTGGCTATCAGGTCTTCTACGGCGATACGGGTATTGGTTTCACCTTGTCTTTCCAACTCTTTCAGACGTTGGTAGTTGGCGGTGATGTTGAAGCCGTCGAAGATAGTCCAGTTCAGATTAAGCCCCACGTTCATGGTCTGATCGAATACACCATTCTCTTTGACATGTTCTCCGGTAGCCCGCACTTTGCTGTCTGTATTGTCTACGGTTCCTTTATAACTTGCAGAGAGATCAAGTGTCGGTAGATAACCGGCGTTTCCCAGCGTGGCGTTGTTTTTGCTGACTTGTTCCTCGTTGCGGGTAATGCGCAGCGAGTAGTTATTTTGAAGCCCGTATTCCAGGCAGGACTTTAATGTATAAGATTGCGGCATCTGCGCTTGTAACGCAAGCGAGGTGCTACAAATGGCTATGAGGGATAAAATCGTACGTTTCATGATTTCTTTAACTTACTTCTGTTAGTAGATACATAACTATATATGGCAGGTACGATGTACATAGTGAGGAATGTGGATACCAACATACCGCCCACTACGGCTGTACCCATGGCAATGCGCTGGTTACAACCTTCACCCGAAGCGAATGCCAACGGTATCAATCCGAGAATGGTAGAAGCACTGGTCATTAGGATGGGGCGCAAACGTTGCAAGGATGCATCCTTGATAGCTTCCATTTTATCTTCTCCGGCTTCTTGTTTCAGGTTGGCAAACTCTACAATAAGGATACCATTCTTTGCCACCAGACCAATCAACATGATGATACCGATCTGACTGAAGATATTCATTGTAATATCGTTGAAGTACATGAATATTAAGGCTCCGGCAATAGCCAAAGGCACGGTAAGCATGATAATCAACGGGTCTTTGAAACTCTCGAACTGTGCTGCCAGAATCAGGTAGATCAGCAGGATTGCCAATACAAAGGCAAACATCAGACTGGAGGAACTTTCTCTATATTCTTTGGAGTCTCCCGTCAGTGCGGTACGGAATGTATCGTCCAATGTCTCTTTGGCAATCTTGTCCATCTCGTCCAACCCTTGTCCGATGGTTTTCCCATCAGCAAGTCCGGCAGAAATAGTGGCGGAAACGAAACGGTTGTAACGGTATAATTGCGGAGGAGCGATACCGCCGGTCAGTTCAATCAGATTGTCCAACTGCACCATTTCACCTTTATCACTACGAATATAGATGCCTTTCAGGTCGGAAGGTTTATTGCGTTGCTGGCGGTTGATCTCACCCAATATCTCGTATTGCTTTCCATTCATATAGAAATAACCCATACGCTGGCCGCTCAATCCGTATTGGAGTGTTTGCGCAATATTGCGTGTGCTTACTCCCATGATACTTGCCTTGTCGCGATTGATGTTGATGCGGGCTTCCGGCTTACTGAACTTCAGGTTCACGTCGGCCATTTGGAAAACAGGATTTTCATAAACTTTCGCCATAAATACCGGTAATACTTCTTGCAGCTTTTCGATGTTGGTAGCTTGTAATACGTATTGCACCGGCATACCACCACGTCGTCCACCGAAAGAGGATGATTGTTGTACAAACGAACGTGCCTTGGTCTTTTTCTGCACAGCCTTCGAAATTTGTTCGGCTACTTCCATCTGTGTATAGTCACGATCTTTCATGTCCTTCAACGTGATACGTACATTACCGCTACCACTTGATACACGTGCCGTTACCGATTCTGCATCCGGCAGAATGGAATCTACCAACTGGTTGATGTCTTCCGTATAATCTCGTATGTATTCATAGGTTACACCCTCTGCTCCACGTGTATTGATACTGATTTGTGAACGGTCTTCCAATGGTGCCATCTCGGCAGGGATGGCATTCCACAGAAATACGATAATTATCAATGTTGCTAAGATAAGTGGCATAGCCAGCCAGCGCTTGTGCAGGAATATTTCCAATGACCGGCTGTAGATGCGGTTCATTCCTTCGAAAAATGGCTCGGTTTTCATATAGAACCAGTTCTTCTTTTCTTGTTTTACCAGCAGTTTGGTGGCAAGCATCGGAGTGAAAGTCAATGCGGCAAAAGAGGAAATGTCGTCCAGTCATACCGTCCATAAATACGATGGGGAAGAATACGGCTACCAGTGTGATGGTGGTAGAGATTACGGCAAAGAAAATTTCCTTGGCACCCTCGATACCGGCCCCTTTGGGTGGCATCCCACGTTCAATACGGACATAAATGTTTTCTGTCATTACAATGGCATCATCCACCACCAGACCTACTGCCAGCACTACCGCCAGCATGGAAAGTACATTGATGGAGAATCCTGCCAGATACATTACGAAGAATGCTCCGATAAGTGAAACGGGAATCACGATACAGGGTACCAGTGTTACACGCCAGTCGCGCAGGAAGAGGAAGATAATGATAATAACGAGAATGAATGCTACATATACCGTTTCCTTTACCTCACTGATAGAAGCACGGATAAACTTGGTATTGTCGAAACCATAAGAGTATTGCACGTCATCCGGAAGGTCTTTTTGCATCTGTTCCATGCGTTCATAAACGGCATCGGCAATCTTGATGTGATTGGCACCTGGTTGAGGTACTACAACAATACCTACCATCGGTACACCATTCATTTTCATGTAACTCTTGATGTCCGCCGGTCCTAATTCTGCCCGTCCGATATCGCTGAAACGGATGATACGGTTATTATCTTCCCGCAGAATCAGATTATTAAATTCTTCTGCCGTATGCATCAATCCCAATGTACGGATGGTGAGTTCCACCGTATTACCTTCGATACTACCGGATGGAAGTTCCACATTTTCTTTATCTACTGCATTCTTAACGTCGATGGGCGTAATACCGTAACCTGACATCTTGATAGGATCGAGCCAAAGACGCATGGAATAACGTTTTTCACCCCAGATACTAACACTGCTGACGTCTGAAATAGTCTGCAACTGTTCTTTGACAGTGAGGTCTGCTATTTCGCTCAGTTCCAGTAAAGAGCGTTTGTCACTTTGCAATGCTACCATCAGGATCGGTGTAGCATCCGCATCTGCTTTTGATACGGTAGGAGGGGCACAGTCGCGAGGCAGATAACGCTGGGCGCGTGAAACTTTATCACGCACGTCGTTTGCGGCCGTTTCCAGGTCTACGGAGAGTTCAAATTCTACCGTAATACGGGATGAACCTTGTTGGCTGACACTGGACAAGGAACGGATTCCCGGGATACCATTGATGTTTTGCTCCAATGGTTCGGTAATCTGGTTTTCGATAACATCGGCATTTGCACCCGGGTAGGAGCAGGATACCGAAATGATGGGATTATCCACTGACGGATATTCGCGGACGCCGAGATAGCTGTACCCGATAAGTCCAAAAAGCAGGATGATAAGGGTAAGCACTGTGGAGAGCACCGGGCGCCGTATGCTGAGTTCGGATATGTTCATAAGGCGTCTGGTTTAATAGATATTATCCAATGTTACGGGTAATCCTGTGCGGAGCTGCAATGTTCCGGAAATTATAATTGTATCTCCGGTCTGCAAACCCTGCAATACTTGGGTTTCAGCTTCTGTACGTATGCCAGTTTGTATTTCTACAGGTTGGGCTTTTCCAGATTTATAAAGGAAAATCTTGTCCTTACCCATTTCTGGAACGATAGCTTCGGATGGAACGGCAAGGGCATCATGGATTTCATTTTTACTTAAGCGAATATCCGCATAGCGTCCCGGCATTACATTACCGTTGGCATTGGGGTAGAGGGCACGCAATGTCAATGTATGGGTGTTTTGATCCATTCTCGACTCGCGTGCGTACACTTTGGCATGGAACGTTTCAAGCTTACCCTCAAGTCCGAAGTTTACTCCTGCACCGATTTTTACGTCATTGGCATAACGTTCGGGAACGGAAAATTCTACTTTCAGCGGAGATACTTTTGTAAGTTTGGCAACGATGGTAGTGGGGGAAGCATAGGTTCCGACACTGACTTGGCGCAGACCGATTACACCGTCGAACGGAGCACGGAGCTCGGTTTGTGCAATGTTAGCTTCTATCAGGTCTATGTCTGCATTCAGGGTTGCCAGTTCTGTTTTTACCTGCTCGTAGGCTTCCTTACTGACTGCATCCCGCTCCCACAATGCATTCTGGCGGAATACGCGGTCTTCTGCCAATTTCAGTTGGGCAACAAGACGCTGCAACTGTGCCTGTAAAGGCCGGTCGTTCACTTTAGCCAGCAGTTGTCCTTTTTTAACCTGGCTGCCTTCCTCAAAATTGATTTCTATGATTTTACCTGAGGTTTCGAAAGAAAGATCCACTTCCTCATCAGGCAACAGGCTACCGCTGATTTTGATTTCATCTTTGAGCAGCTGTGGCTTTATGATCTTTGCGTTTACATTTAATGCTTTTTTGCCATTGCGGTTACTGCTCATAACTTTGTCGGCAGCTGCCCATTCTTTATTCTCTTTTGGAAGCTTATTACTTTA
>OATX01001425.1_pt1 | contig 11212 bp, 8 predicted proteins | sample 1516741 | NCBI WGS metagenome assembly OATX01 (sample SAMEA2579984, study PRJEB22360) | human gut metagenome | biome: human gut; feature: human-associated habitat; material: faeces | place: Denmark | collected 2008/2010
TATTTGTAAATCTCTGTATTTGGCGCATCCATTCCGCTCTCAAACTGTTTGTAGATTGGACGGATTCTTGCATAGTACTGACTTAATTCTGTTAATTCATCTGGATTAAGTCCCGTATCTCGCTCTGTTCCTTTTAATGCTTCTACTAATGAATTCATACATGGGTTACTTGTCATAGAACTCATAGAACCGATCGCACAGTCAGCGATATCTAGTCCTGCTTCAGATGCCATTAATAATGTGCTGACACCATTTCCAGTAGAATCATGTGTATGAAGATTGACTGGAATATTTAATTCTTCTTTTAATGCACTAATAAGTTTCTTCGCTGCATATGGTTTTACAAGACCTGCCATATCTTTGATCGTAAAGATATGAACACCTAAGCTTTCTAATTCTTTGGCTTTCTTTACATAGTAATCTAATGTATATTTTGTCTCGTTTGGATCTGTGATATCTCCTGTGTAGCAGATCGTTCCTTCTACGATCTTACCTGTCTTTAATGCTGTCTCGATCGGCATCTTCATATTCTCAACCCAGTTTAAGCTGTCGAAAATACGGAACACATCTACACCTTTTTGTGATGCTTCTTCGATGAATTTCTTAACAACATTATCTGGATAGTTGCTGTATCCTACAGCATTGGATGCTCGAAGTAACATCTGGATCAATGTATTTGGCATATGTTGTCTTAATAATTTTAATCTCTTCCATGGAGACTCTTTTAAGAAACGATAAGCTGTATCATAAGTAGCCCCACCCCATGCCTCTACAGAGAATGCATTCTCCATAAATGCGTTTGTCGCATCAGATGCTCCGATCAGATCTTTTGTTCTCATACGTGTTGCCATTAAAGACTGCTGTGCATCACGCATTGTTGTATCTGTAATCAGTAATCTCTTCTCATTTAACAGGCTCTGTGTGAAGTCTTTAGCTCCCATCTCTAAGAACTTGTCTCTGGAACCATAAATCTTCTTCTCTGTATCATACTTTGGAAGAGTTCTTGCTTCAAAATCTGGTTTGTCAAGAACGGCTTTCTGCACATTCACCATCTTATTTCCTAAAAATTCAAGGATCTTTGTTGCTCTGTCCTGACTTTCTGGAAGTAAGAATAATTCTGGCGTTTCTTCAATAAATGTTGTATAGCATCTTCCCTCACGGAATGTCTCATTATTTAATACATTGATCAAGAATGGGATATTTGTCTTAACTCCACGAATACGAATCTCTTTTAATACACGGATAGATTTGTCAACCGCTCTTCCAAATGTACGATCATGAGAGATCGCTTTTACCAATAAGCTGTCATAGTATGGTGTAATCTCTGCTCCTGCATATGCGTTACCACCATCTAATCGAATACCGTTACCAGCTCCAGAACGATATACCGTAATCTTACCTGTGTCTGGCAGGAAGTTATTCATTGGATCTTCTGTTGTGATACGTGTCTGAATAGAGTATCCATTACATGTCACTTCCTCCTGAGATCCAATACCGATCTCTTCAGAATCTAAAGAATATCCTTCTGCTACAAGAACCTGTGTCTGTACGATATCGATTCCTGTTACCATCTCTGTGATCGTATGTTCTACCTGTACACGAGGGTTCATCTCGATAAAGTATGCATTATTATCTGCATCTACCAGGAACTCTAATGTTCCAGCATTCTTATATCCTACATGTTTTGCAAGACGGATAGATGCTTCAAAAATCTGCTGTCTTACTTCTTCTGGCACGCTGAATGCTGGTGCATATTCTACAACCTTCTGATGTCTTCTCTGTACAGAGCAGTCACGGTCATATAAATGAACAACATGTCCATACTGATCACCAATGATCTGAACCTCGATATGTTTTGGACTCTTTAAGTATTTTTCAACGAAAATCTGATCGTCTCCAAATGCTTTCTTGGATTCATCTCTTGCTTCTGCATATTCTTTTGGCATCTCTTCGGCTGAATGAACGATACGCATTCCACGTCCTCCACCACCATTGGAAGCCTTTAACATTACAGGATATCCAACTTGGTTCGCAATCTTAGTCACTTCTTCCAGTCCGTGAACCGCATGGTCTACACCAGGAATGATTGGAACATCAGCTTCAATTGCCATCTGTTTGGAAGAAATCTTATCTCCCATCTTGCGCATTAAGCTTGAGGATGGTCCGATAAATGTGATTCCATTCTTCTCACAGGCATCTACAAAGTCAGGATTCTCTGATAAAAATCCATAACCTGGATGAATTGCATCTACGTTCTTCTCTTTTGCAATACGAATGATCGTATTGATGTCAAGATAGGCATCGATTGGTCCTTTGTCCGGATTCAACTGATAAGATTCATCAGCTTTAGAACGGAATAAGGCATAACGGTCTTCTTTTGAAAAGACACCAACCGTTGTAATTCCAAGTTCATTTAAAGCTCGGAAAACTCGGATCGCAATCTCACCACGGTTTGCAACCAATACTTTTTTAAACTTCTTTAATTCCATGGTCATAACTCCTTTTCGAGGTTTATCATTTTAAAAAAATGTATTTTTAAAACTGATTATATCGCAAAACTTGTTTTTTTACAATACTTGTACGAAAAAAGAACCCTGATTTATAAAAATCAGGATTCTTTGATAAAGATCTTATTCTTCTGTTTTTTCTTCTTCGTTAGCTAATGCTTTCATACTTAAGCTGATCTTCTTGTCGTCTTTCTTGAAGTCAACTACTTTAGCTTCGATTTCCTGTCCAACACTTAATACGTCAGATGGTTTGTCAATATGTTCTTTTGCGATCTGAGAAACGTGAAGAAGTGCATCGATTCCTGATTCTAACTCAACGAATGCTCCGAAATCTGTCATACGTGCAACTTTACCTGTTACAATACTTCCTACTTTGTATTTCTCTTCTGCTTTTAACCATGGATTCTCTTCTGGGAATTTTAAGCTTAATGCAATCTTTTCTCCCTGAATATCCTTGATCAGAACTGTTACTTTATCTCCAATATTGAAGACCTTCTTAGGGTTTTCAACACGTCCCCAAGACATTTCAGAAATGTGAAGAAGTCCGTCTGCTCCACCTAAATCGATGAATGCACCGAAGTCTGTTACATTCTTAACAACTCCTTCTACTTTCATTCCTGCTTCGATCTTCTCGAATAATTCTTTCTGTTTTTCTTTCTTAGCAGCTACTAATAACTGTTTGCGGTCTCCGATGACTCTTCTCTTACGAGGGTTGAACTCGCTGATAACGAATTCGATTTCCTGTCCTTCGTATTTCTTTAAGTCTCTTTCATAAGAATCAGAAACTAAGCTTGCAGGGATGAATACACGTGCTTCTTCGATCAGTACGCTTAATCCACCATCTAAAACCTGAGCTACAGGTGCTTTTAAGACTTCTTTATTCTCGAAAGCTTCTTCTAAACGTTTGTTTCCTTTTTCAGCTGCTAATCTCTTATAAGTAAGAAGAACCTGTCCTTCTCCATCATTCACTTTTAATACCTTAGTCTCCATAGTATCACCAACTTTAGCAACAGTTGTTAAATCTACGTTGGCTGAATCATTAGAGTATTCACTTCTTGTTAAGATACCATCTGCTTTGTATCCGATGTTTAAGATGATCTCATCTGGTTTCACATCGATAACTGTACCTTTCACTACCTCTCCGTTGTGAATTGTCACAAAACTTTCCTCTAATAATTCTTCAAAACTCTTTTCTGTCATGCTAGCATGAACCTCCTTGATAATTTTCTGTGGGGTTGAGGCCCCCGCTGTAATACCTACCTTACCAGTCGATTCAAAAAGTTTCAAATCCAGGTCTCTAAGTGTCTGCACAAAAAAGGTGTTCTCACACTCTTTCTTACTAATCTCATATAACTTCTGGCTGTTGGAGCTTTGCTTATCTCCGATCACAACCATTGCATCTACACCCTTAGCGATAGACTTTGCTTCCAGTTGACGCTCTTCCGTGGCATTACATATTGTATTACATACTCCTATATCATAACCCTTTTTATTCAGAATTTCAACTAAATCTTGAAATTTCTTGTAATTAAATGTCGTTTGTGATACAAGAGTCGTCGGCTTGTTAAGATCGATCCCTTCAAACTGCTCTGCATCTGAGATAATATGCACTTCTCCAGTACACCATCCTTTGATTCCCTGAACTTCTGGGTGCTGCTCACTTCCAACGATGATCACCTGATCACCATCGTTGCCCGCTTTCTCTACGATCTTGTGGATCTTTCTGACAAATGGACATGTTGCATCAACTAATTCCAATCCTTTTTCATGGATCAGATCATAAATTTCTCTCGCAACTCCATGGGAACGTATGATAACCGTTCCTTCTTCCAAAGCTTCTAATTCTTCTCTGGAATTGATCACTTCCACGCCCTTTTTCTTCAGATCATTAACAACCTCTGAATTGTGAATGATCGGCCCGTATGTGTATACATTTTTCTTTCCTGCTTCTTTATATACAGTGTCAACAGCACGCTTCACGCCAAAACAAAACCCTGCTGTTTTTGCTAAAATAACTTCCATCTTTATCCTCACTGCTTGTAAATAAACTTTTTATTATTTTACTTTTTCAAATTCTGTAACGATCGCATCAACAACTTCTTCGATCGTCATATCAGAAGAATCAACCAGCACTGCATCTTCTGCCTGTTTTAGCGGTGCGATCTCACGTTCCATATCCTGACGGTCACGGATAATGATATCTTCCTCAATCTTATCGAAATCAGCCTCTACACCTTTTTCTACCAATTCTTTGTAGCGGCGCTCGGCTCTTACTTTAGATGATGCAGTTAAATAAATCTTTAAATCGGCATTTGGCAGTACGTTTGTTCCGATATCTCTTCCATCCATTAAGATATTAGCCGTCTTGGCAAGATCTCTCTGAAGATCTAATAGTGTTGCTCTTACCATTTTATATGCAGATGTCTTCGAAGCCATATTTCCAACTTCCTCGGTACGGATCAGTCCATTTACATTTTCCCCGTTTAATAACACCTGCTGCACTCCATCTTCATAGTTGATACTTACATGAATATCTGGACATGCTTTGTTGATCGCCTCTTCATCCTTTGGATCGATCTCATGTCTGATGAAATAAAGAGCCATCGCACGGTACATTGCTCCTGTATCCACATAAATAAATTCTAATTTCTTTGCAATTGTTTTTGCAATCGTGCTTTTTCCTGCTCCTGCTGGTCCATCAATCGCAATACTATACATTATCTTTTCCTCCTGATCTGCTTCCTAATATATTAATTCATTCCTGCAAGATATCCTGTTGACCATGCGATCTGAAGGTTAAACCCACCTGTGACCGCATCAAGATCTAATACTTCCCCTGCAAAATATAATCCTTTGATCTTCTTTGATTCCATCGTCCCCGGATCGATCTCTTTGACGTTAACTCCGCCTTGTGTAATGATCGCTTCTTTAAATCCACGAACTCCTGTAATTGTAAGTTCTAAATGCTTTAATAAAGAAACAAATCGTTCTCTTTCCTTCTTTGTGATCTCGTTGACTTTCTTATGCTCTGGAATTCCTGATAACTCTATCATAACAGGAATCAGCTTCTTCGGCAAAAGATGATCTAAGGAATTTACAAAATCTTTGTTTAATGTCTTATTAAAATCCTTTAATACTCTGTGATCTAACTGTTCTTTGTTAAGTGCTGGTTTCAGATCAATGATAAATTTTAATTCTTTGCCCTGATATCTTCCAATATAACTACTTGCACTTAAAACAACTGGTCCACTGATTCCAAAGTGTGTAAAGAGCATTTCCCCAAAATCTTCGTAAATCTTCTTTCCATCTGCAGTCATTATCACTGCAACATTCCTTAAAGATAATCCCATCAACTGTTTACAATAATCTTCTTTGATCTCAAACGGAACAAGTGCAGGCGTAAGTTTTGTCACTTTATGTCCTGATTTTCTTGCAAAATCATATCCATCTCCAGTCGATCCGGTTGCCTGATAGGACATACCTCCTGTTGCAACAACGACTTTATCTGCCTTCACTGTGTCTCCAGATGCCAGTCTTACTCCTGTTACAATTCCATCTTCGATCAGAATCTTTTTGACAGTTGTATTGAAATATATGTCAACATTTTCTTTTCTAAGACCTCTTTGTAATGCTGCGATAACATCTGAAGAATGATCAGATACAGGGAATACTCGATTTCCTCGTTCCACTTTCAGAGGGCATCCCAATTCTTCCAATAATTCCATCATTGCATCATTGGTAAAAGAGTAGAAACCACTGTATAAAAATTCCTTGTTGGTCACAACATGATCTAACAGCTCTTCGATCTCACAGGCATTTGTCACATTACAGCGTCCTTTTCCTGTGATAAAAATCTTCTTTCCTAATTTTTCATTTTTTTCATATAAGGAAACATCGTTTCCACATTTTGCTGCCTGATATGCAGCCATCATGCCGGCAGCTCCGCCACCGATAATGATCACTTTCATAGATTACTTCCTTCTATTTAATTTAATTCTAAAATTCAATTCCAGCTTTCTTTCGTGCTGTCTCAAGTACTTTCACAACCGCAACTGTCTCATCCAAAAATTCTTTTGCCGTCTCATAATCTTTTTCATCAATGACTCTTGCAAAATCTGTAAATTCCTGTGTCATGCGGTGGTGATGCTCTGGAGCCTTATAATCTTCTGTGATCGTTGCACGAACCATCGCTCCTGCTGCATCTTTTACTTTTTCTTTGATATTTTCATCTGCATAAACCGTCTTTAATTCAGAAGCAATGTTTGGTTTAGAATCTACTTTCATAAAACCTTTTTCACCCTGAACACAGACATATCCTGGACTATCTGAATCTTTACTTCCTGTACAAACCGCACTGAATCCATCATATTCCATCACAAGTGTTCCTGATGTATCAATTCCATTTGGTCCGATATTTGGATAATATGTCGCATCCTTTGGCTCTCCAAATAATCCTACACAATAATGAATATTATAGACGTTGATATCATATAATGAACCTCCATAATATGCAGGATCAAAAGAATGTGTGATATCTCCTTCTAAATATGCATCGTAACGGCTGGGGAACTGAGGAAAAATAAAAAAGGCCATATCAGAAGCAGACGGATATTTCCCAGTTTATTCAGGTTCTTTTTCATCTCATAAAACACTTCGTTGTGAAGTACTGTGATCGCTTCAAAGATAAATAATTTCTTGTCATTTGCAATCTGCTCTAAATCCTTTGTTTCTTCATAAAATCCAGTAAATGGCTTCTCGAGGATGACATTCTTTCCTGCCAATAATGCCTGTTTTGCATATGGATAATGAGCACTGTTGATCAGTCCTATGTAAACAGTATCTGCTTCTGTCTTTTCGAGTAATTCTTCATAGTCTGTGTAAACTTCTTTGATCGCATACTGTTTTGCAAATTTTTCTGCCTTATCTCTGCTATGTGGTCTCGCAAAAATCGCTGTTCTCTCAATTGATTCTACTGGTTCCATTGCAAACAATGCATCTTCAATAATCTTTCCTGTTCCAATAAGTGCAAGTTTCATAAGCTTTCCTCCATTTCATATCTTATAATAATGTTTCTATATCTTTTTTCATTTGAACAATATCTGCCTCTTCCAAAGATACGCCCAATGCCTTGGCATTATCTTCAACCTGCTCTGGTTTCCTTGATTGCTTTTCCCACCGATCGCCCATGTTCCCATTCCTAAGAATGGTACTTTTATTCCACTTTTCCTATTTCGATCAAATTTACCATTGTGACTCCTTTCTAAGATATCCTTTTATAGTAAATTCTTCTTATGGATGAATGAACATCGCATCCCCGAAAGAAAAGAATCTGTATCTTTCTTTTACTGCGATATTATAAGCATTTAAAATATGTTCTCTTCCTGCGAGTGCAGAAACTAACATTAATAATGTAGATTCTGGCAGATGGAAGTTTGTGATCAGTCCATCGATCACTTTAAATTTGTATCCTGGATAAATGAAGATGTCTGTCCATCCGCTCTTTGCATGCAGAGTTCCATCTTCTTCTGCAACAGATTCCAAAGTTCTTGTACTTGTTGTTCCAACAGAAATAACTCTTCCACCGTTTTTCTTTGTCTCATTGATAAGTTCTGCATCTTCCTCTTCAATTCTATAAAATTCAGAATGCATATGATGCTCTAAAACATCATCAACTTTTACTGGACGGAATGTTCCAAGTCCAACATGAAGTGTTACATATGCGATATTAACTCCCATGTCTTTGATCTGTTGTAATAATTCCTTTGTAAAATGAAGTCCGGCAGTTGGTGCTGCGGCTGAACCATCATATTTGGCGTAAACTGTCTGATAACGATTCTTGTCTTTTAATTGATGTGTGATATATGGTGGTAATGGCATCTGTCCAAGTTCATCTAACACTTCCTCAAAAATACCTTCATATTCAAACTTCACCAAACGATTTCCTTCATCAACAACATCTATGACTTCTCCAACTAATTTTCCATCTCCAAAAGAAATCCTTGCTCCCGGACGTGCTTTTTTCCCTGGCTTTACAAGAGTTTCCCATACATTGTCCTGTTTTCTCTTGAGAAGTAAAACTTCAACTTTACCGCCAGTTTCTTCTTTGGCTCCGATCAGTCTTGCAGGAATTACTTTTGTGTTATTCAACACAAGACAGTCTCCCGGTTTTAAATAATTTACAATATTATGGAAGACATCATGTCCGATCTCTCCTGTATTTTTATCTAATGTTAATAATCTTGAACTTGATCTGTCCTCAAGTGGATCCTGAGCGATCAATTCTTCTGGTAAATCAAATGTAAAATCTGATACTTTCATTTTATTTGTATCCCTTCTATATTATTTCTTGATCATTCAAATACATTTCAGTATAACACGAACCGTCATCATCCGCAACGAACATCAGATCACCTGATGAGCAAGCCATTTTCTATTTTTAAATCGTATTGTATAAATAATTCCACGGATCGTCCAGTCTGTAAACATTCCGATCCACACTGCGATCGGTCCCATATGAAAAACTCTCGCAAGTACCATGGCAAGCACGACTCTGCAAAACCACATACACAGCATGGAGGTCGTCATTGTAAATCTAACATCCCCTGCTGCCCTGAATCCATATGGTGGAATAAATGCCATGATCCACACGATTGGTTTTACGATTGTGATACATGTTACCATGAATATACAAAGTTTTGCACTCTCTGGTTCCATGCCTCCAAAATATGTGATCGGATAAGTAAGCCCAAACATCAAAAGACATGTAGCGATCAATACAACTTCTGCTGCAATGGAAATCTTCTTTATATAATAGACTGCTTCTTCTTTTTCTCCTGCTCCAAGACATTCTCCAACGACTGTCATCAATCCGATCCCCATTCCGATCGACATGATCCCATTCAAGTTCTCGATGATATTGGTCATTCCCTGTGCTGCGATTGCCGCCGTTCCCATCAAAGATACCGTTGACTGGATCGCAAGCTTTCCAAACTGGAACATTCCATTTTCAATTCCTGAGGGTACTCCGATATGTAAGATTCTTTTGATTTCTTCCCATTCTGGACGAATCGAAAAATAATCTCTAAGCTGTATCTTCATCTTCGGATTTCTCAATTTATAAAGCACCGCAACCATTGCAAATGCTCTGGCGATCATCGTCGCCGCAGAAGAACCTGCTACACCCAAATGCAATACCCATACAAATATCAGATTCAATGTAACATTAATGCCATTTGCAACAAAAGAAATCTGCATCGGAAGTTTGCTGTTCTCCTGTGCTCTTAAAATGCAGGCTCCGTCATCGTACAATGCGATAAATGGATAAGACATGGCCGAAAAGAAGAAATACTTCTTCGCATTGTCCATAACCGCTGGTTCCACCTGTCCAAATATCACTCCAAGAAGCTGATCGCTGAATAAATGACACGCGATCGCAATGACCAATGACATTGCGAATGTAATAAACAATAACTGTCTGGCTGCATTCGTTGCTCTCTCTTTCTTCTCACATCCAAGATAATGAGAACAAACAACCGTACCCCCTGAAGCCAGTGCAAAAAATGCCTGTACTACCAGAATATTAATGGAATCTACCAGACTGACAGCAGAAATCGCTGCTGATCCTAAATTGCTGACTACGAGGGTATCTACCGTACCCATAAACGAATTTAAAAGCTGATCAACTGCCAATGGTAACATGAGGGCGATCAGCTTTTTGTTTGTAAATCGTCTTTGTTTCATCTTTTTCTTTTTACATCTCTTTTCTATCTTTATTTTCCTAACCAAAATATACCTTTTTACATTCTATAAACATGATGTTCTTCTGTCAATATAGGAAATATAATTTTTTATTTTCATGTCTGGTATATCAAAAAAGGAAGAGCGCACAAGAATGATTCTGCATGAATCTTCCTTTTACGCTCTTCCTATATAAATACTGTATTGGTAATTTTTCTAGCTATCCTATGATACGTCTTGCACAGATTGGTGTTCTATAATTTACGTTTGAAATCTTAATTCCTCCTCGCGGATATGGTGCGGAATTACTTGCATGTACTACCTGACCACCGCCGATATAAAGTGCCACATGATCAATGCTTCCACCATCTCCATAGAATACCAGATCACCGGCTCTTAAATTGCTCGTAGATACTGCTCTTCCATCACCAGACTGGGAACTGCTCGTACGACTGATACTGTATCCAAACTTCGCCATAATCTGCTGCGTAAATCCAGAACAATCAATTCCGTTGGTTAAGCTGTTTCCACCATATCGGTATGGATTTCCAACAAACTGCTGCGCATAACTTGCGATCCTGCTTCCTGTTGCTGATGAGCCACTAGATGATACGGATACGGAAGCTTTCTTTGTTGTCTGTGTGGAACCTGTTGTACTTCCAGATGTTGTTCCATCATCAGAAGTATGACCGCTTGATGTTGTGGATACTGATTCATTTTCAGACTTACTTCTGGCTGCTTCTTCTGCTCTTTTCTTCGCCTCTTTCGCTTCTTGCTCTGCCTGAATCTGCTTCATGGATTTCGCTTTTCCAAAAGAGTATGTTACTTTTGCATAATCTTTTGACACATATCCTGTCTGTCCATCTACTTTGACTTTTGCCCAGTCATCCGTCTGTTTCTTTACTTTTAATTTGTCATCTTCAGATACCAATGTAACAATCTTTGAATCCGTAGATGCTTTCTTACGA
>OATX01001433.1_pt1 | contig 11153 bp, 14 predicted proteins | sample 1516741 | NCBI WGS metagenome assembly OATX01 (sample SAMEA2579984, study PRJEB22360) | human gut metagenome | biome: human gut; feature: human-associated habitat; material: faeces | place: Denmark | collected 2008/2010
TAAAATGGTGAGAAATTTCTCATTTTAACTTGTACTAAATCTTGACATAGGACCAAAAGATGTGTGTTCCTATGTTAGTGACATCACATGTGGAGACGGTTGTTCTTCTTTCCCAACTCCGTCAGAAGCCGGATGATTATATTGATGTTGCTGAATTGGAAGGTACTTCAGCAGAGACAAAGGCAACCTATGAAAAGATAAAGAAGTATGTTGCAGAGCATAATGATGGGATGAAGGTTTCGAATCTCTATATTGCTCAGGTAAAACGGAAATGTGGTATTGAATTGGCTGAGAATTTCAATTTGCCAAAGTCGGAGGATGCTAGACAGCCACGGTGCCCGAAGGAGAAGGAAGAGGCAATTGTGGAGGCACTGAAGGCGTTTCAGATGATATAAACATACTGGAGCAAGTTTATTTATAATTAAAATTGAGGTTTTCATATATTAGGATGGAACTTATACTTAATCAGAAGAGGTGATTTAAATGTGGCTAGAAACTAATAGATTGATTATTCGATCCATACAGCGCGGAGACGAGATTATCTTTTCTGGTATGTCTCAAGATGGGAGTCTTAGTCAAGTTGGGTTTGATGCTAATTGTTCAGAGTGGATCAATGATTGGATTGAAGAGGCTTTAAAATTAACAAATAATGATAATCCAAGAGAAAATTATATACCTTGCACTGTTATACTAAAAGAAACAGAAGAGGTCATAGGCTCTGTTGGTTCTACATATTATGAAGATGTGGATAAGGTTGGTATTTGTTATTTTATAGGAACACCTTTTAGGAAAAAAGGATATATGACAGAGGCGATAAATGCATATGTTCAGTTTTTCTTTAAACAATATAGTGAGTCTGAAATAATAGCAACTATTCTCGATGCGAATACACCATCATGGAAAGTAGCAGAGAAATCTGGTTTCAACTTAATAGAAAAGAAAATGTACAAAGATATTGATGATGAAAAAGAAGAATTGTATCGCTTTTATGTAATACGAGGCCAGGAGGATAAATAAATGGAGATAAGAGTAGTTAATCATAATGATATCGAGGAGCTTGCCGGAGTAATGGGACAGGCATATTCAGAGGAGCCTTGGAATGAGGCTTGGGTTCAGGAAAAGGCAGTAAGAAGAGTGCAGTCCATTTTGTGTGGATTTGAAGCCCTGGGTTTAGCTGCAGTAGAAGACGGTGAAATTACAGGTGGTCTTTTGGGATTTGTGGATCCTTATGCAGACTATGATATGTTCTTTGTTTCAGAAATTTTTGTTGCTCCAAAGTGGAAGAGAAAAGGAGTAGGGCGTAAGCTGCTTAGTGCCTTAGAAGAGCAACTTAAAGTAAAGGATATTCATACAATAGAACTTATTTCTATAAATGATAATCTAGAGTTTTATAAAAAATGCGGACTAAATAATGGTGATGTTAATTGCTTGGGGAAGTCTTTTTAATAAAGGAAAGGGGCATTTTATTTATGAAAAAAAGATATGTTTTTGCTCAGTAGTCTGAGCTTAAAATAAAAAGAATAGTTAAGCTCAGATGAATCCTAAGAAATTATATTTAGGAGGATACTATGAGCTATATTAGAGCAGAAGAGGTTCTGCCAAAAGAATTAATAGAAACTATTCAGCAATATGTAAATGGAAAAGCAATATATATTCCCAGCACATCTAAAAAGGAGTGGGGAAGTCATACTGATACAAGACAATATCTGATACAGCGAAATCACGAGATTAGCCAGAAATATCAAGGTGGTAGTTCTATTGCCAGTCTTGCCATGCAGTTTTCACTTTCGGAGAAAAGTATTCAAAGAATCGTTCGCGAAGGAAAGAGAAAATCTGGCAAGTTGTGAAGAAAAGTGCAAGTGGGATTTTTAAGATATAATAGTGCTGAATTTGATTAAGAATTAGAGATAAGGTGGGCTATTTTAGCCTGCCTTTCATATTATTGGAGGATATTAACAATATGAACAATTATAGAATTATAACATTAAGAGAACGGCCGGAATTAGTAGCTATTGCAGCTGAGTGGTTTCATAGTAAATGGGGTGTGCCGGCAGAGGCATACCTGGAGTGTATGAAAGCGTATTTATCAGGAAAAACCGAGTATGGTTGGTATATATGCTTATATGATGAATCCATTGTCGCAGGACTTGGGGTAATAGAAAATGACTTTCATGATAGAAAGGATTTGACTCCAAATGTATGCGCCGTATATGCTGAAGAAGAACATCGAAAAAAGGGACTAGCTGGGAATTTGCTAAACAAAGTTGTTGATGATATGAGAAATAAAGGAGTAACGACTTTATATTTGGTGACGGATCATATTGGCTTCTATGAACGATATGGATGGGAATTTTTATGTATGGTTCAAGGTGATGATGAACCCAAAATGACAAGAATGTACATCCACAGATAAAAATGATTGACAAGCGTTACAAACAAGAGTAATCTTAACATAATAATTTTTGAAAGGAGTTTTCTCATGAATAGATTTGCAGTCGGATATTCATATACTGAAATTTATGCTATGCACATTATGAACGTGTATGGTCTTAATTGCGTATGTAAATATTTGAATTGCTAAGATGAGAAAATGGTTCAATAATTAGAATATAGTATATGCTGACCACTTATCTTTGCAGGTAGGTGGTCTTTTTTATCCGAATAAAGTAGTTACAATAATTGAAGAGAAAGAGTGAGCGATATTATGCTACAGAGTGATTTTTTTGACAAAGAGACAGAGGCATTAATTGATTTAAATGTTATTTATGGAGCCGGAAAGCATATTACAGACAAATGTATGATTATCTTTTCTAAGGAGATACATACATATTTAGTATCACATTATAAATGTGAAATTATAGGTGAAATTGGCGCTTGTAATGGAAACATTTCAATCTATTGTCTGGATTACAAGGGAGGGAAAATAGCTTTTTATCTGACGGGAATAGGTTCTGCTGTTGCATCCTCTATGTGTTATGAAAGAGTATATGAAAGAAAGAATTTATGAAATCAGAGGACAAAGAGTAATCTTAGACTCAGATCTTTCTGAAATATATGGTTATACCACAAAAGCATTCAACCAACAGGTAAAAAATAATATTGAGAAATTTGATGAAGATTTTATGTTCGAATTAACGGATGATGAGGTAGAAGATTTGCGGTCAAATTTTTTGACCGCAAATCTTAACAGTAAGAGTAGATATAATCCTCATGTATTTACAGAGCAAGGATTATATATGTTGATGACTGTCTTGAAAGGACCGTTGGCAGTTAAGCAGAGCAAGGCATTAATAAGAACCTTTAAGAAAATGAAAGATTACATTTTAGAAAATCGCGATCTTATTGGTCAGCGGGAAATACTTCAGTTAAGCATGGAAACTGCTAACAACAGAATAGAAATTAACAAAATCAACTCAGATATGATATCTCTTGAAAAGCAGATTTCAGATGTTGCAGAAGGCTTGAAGGATGTTGTGACAAAATCTGAGTTGGCTGATATGATGAACAGCTTTGTTTCAGATGATGATGAAAAGTGGCTTATGTTTAATGCAAAATTTAGTAGTGCAGATGAGGTATATGAGTCCATTTATAAGCAGGCAAAGTCGTCAATATATGTCGTTGACAATTATATTGGATTAAGAACGCTGGTACATCTTAAAAATTCTCCTACAGGAGTAAATATTACTTTATTCAGCGATAATGTTGGGAATAATAAACTTCATAATATAGAATTTACGGATTTTTGCAAGGAATATCCATCTGTAAAAATATCAATGAAAAAGACAGGTGGTATATTCCATGATCGTTTTATCGTATTGGATTATGGAACTGCTGATGAAAGGGTTTTCTTATGTGGGGCTTCATCAAAGGATGCAGGGGCTGCAATAACCAGTATTGTTGAAGACTATGGAGTATCTAAATATACCCCGGTTATTGCCACATTGTTGAAAAATCCGACTTTGATTTTACCACAATAGAGGCGAGAGAAAGCAAGCTGTCACGGTTCCCCGTTACGATAAAAAATGCCACCATCTGAAAAAGGATTTGTGTACCCACTCCCATCCAATTTGTGCTACAATATCAATTAACAACAACATACCATACCAAAAGGAGGACATCCAATGCTTTTTATAGAATATCCCAAATGTTCCACCTGTCAGAAAGCGAAAAAATGGCTGGATGAACATGAGATTACATATACGGATCGTCACATCGTAGAGCAGAATCCGTCCTACGAGGAATTGAAAGAATGGCATGAAAAGAGCGGTCTGCCATTAAAGAAATTTTTTAACACCAGCGGACTTTTATATAAAGAAATGAAGCTTAAGGACAGGCTTCCTGAAATGAGCGGGGACGAGCAGTTAAAGCTGCTTGCGACAAACGGAATGCTGGTAAAACGTCCATTGATCGTAGATGGAAGTACGGTAATTACCGGCTTTAAAGAAAAGGAATGGTCAGAGCACTTTTTATAAAAATAAGAATGTTGTTTTTATAAAGGGACGTGCAGGAATGGAGGATTATTATGATTATAACAATTGCCAGACAATGTGGATGTGAAGGGGACGAAGTAGGAAGAAAATTGTCAGAGATTTATGGCATCCCGTGTTATTCCAAAAAAGAACTGATAGAGCTTGCAAAAGAGAAAAAAGTGTATGACAAATATCCATTTTATTTTGGGGAACGCCAGGTGGATGATATGATGAGTATGGTTGCGGACGATATGAATTTAAAGGTGCGTGAGACACCGAAAAAAGCATTGTCAGCACTGTTTGAGGATCAGCCGTGTATCGTAATCGGCCGTGCATCGGATTATGCATATAAAGAACATCCGGATGCTGTACGCATCTTCCTGTGTGGGGACAAGAAAACAAGAATCTCCAAAATTGCAAAGAAACATCAGGTATCCGAATTAAAAGCCAAAATGATCGTGGATGACACAGACCGCCGGAGAAAGCAGTATCATAATTATTATTCCGGGGAAACCTGGGGATTGGCGGACAATTATGATCTGTGTTTAGATGAGTGCAAACTTGGCATTGACGGCGTGGCAGCAGTTGTTTCCGCATATATTGGCCAGATAAACGGGAAAGACTGATAAAAGAATGCAGGCCTGATGTAAAATCAGGCAGAAAGTGTTGGTATATCATGGCATATTATTTAGCAGAAGGTGCGATCGTAAAAGGTGATGTCACGATCGGCGAAGATTCAGGAATATGGTATCATGCGACGGTCCGGGGCGATACGGAAAAGATCACGATCGGAAGCCGAACTAATATACAGGATGCAGTTCTTCATGTTGGAGCCGGGCATGCGCTTACCATTGGGGATGATGTGACGATCGGGCACAGTGCAATCGTGCACGGATGTACGGTTGGAAATAATACATTGATTGGAATGGGAGCAATTATTTTAAATGGAGCGGTGATCGGCAATAACTGTATCATTGGGGCCGGGGCGCTTGTGACACAGAATATGGAGATCCCGGATGGCAGCCTTGCATTTGGAAATCCGGCGAAGATAAAAAGAAAACTTACGGAAGAGGAGATTGCCTCAAACCGTGACAATGCCTTATTATATGTGAAAGAAGCAAAAGATCAGCTGATGCAGATGTGATCAGAAATGGGGAGTACTATGGGAGAACAGGAGTTTTGGAATGGAAAAGAACGTTTCTTTTCAGACATCATAAATCGGGTGAATGATCTTTTGTCAGATGCATATCTGTTAATTACGAATAGGAACAGTCATGTTACTATGATTCCGGAAAAGACGGCGGCTTTTTTTGAGATGCAGGCGGGATATGTAAAAGATTTTTATCAGATATTATTGGATCATGTGCATCCGGATGACAGGCCGGAATATTTACAGGCAATGGAGAAACGCCTTCTGGGACAGAAACTTTCGGATGAGCTTTATATCCGTTTGAAAAATAAAGATCATTATGATATGTTTGGATTTTTCATGAGTGTGGTAAAAGAAGATGGAAACGAATATCTGTTGCATATTCTGGTCAATCAGAATGTGATCCCTGAGATTGATGCGCTGACAGATCTGTATGGACAGAAGAAGTTTGAGAAAGATGTGGAAGGATATATCAGAACCGGCAGAAAGGTGGCTGTTTTGGAGGTTGAGATCGATCACATGGCAGACATCAATATTTTATATGGGGCGAATTATACAGACCGTCTGCAGCGGGAGATCGCACACCATTTTATCTATATGATGGATGAAAATAAAGCGGTTTATCATATGAATAACTCCAATTGTGCATTTATTTTAAGGGATGCGGATCGGGTGGACGCAGGAATTTTCCTGGAGGAAGTAAGGAAAAATCTTGAGAAAAATATCACGTTAAACGGACGTCATTTTGAGTTGAAACTCTATGCTGCAGGTCTGATGTTAGAAAATTATAGCGGAGAGACCATGACAGTGCAGAGTAAATTAGAATACACATTAGAGAAAGCGCGTTCCGCCAGAAATCATAAACTTGTGTTCTTTAATGATATCGTAAAGACAAATGGTGGTGTAAATCTGGATTTTATGAAAATCATCCATCAGTCGGTGCTGGACGGTTGTGACGGCTTTTATGTGGAATATCAGCCAATCGTGACATCGGAAGGTGGAAAAATCGCAGGGGCGGAGGCACTGGTAAGATGGAAAAAGGAACCTTACGGGGCAGTTCCTCCGGGGCTGTTTATCGACTGGATTGAGGATAATCCGTGCATGTATGATCTTGGAAATTATGTGCTGGCAGAGGCATTGAAAAACAGTGCAGAGTTTATAAAAATTAATCCGGATTTTTTTATCAATGTAAATGTGTCTGCAAAACAGTTAGAACAAAAATCATTTCGGGATGTTGTACTTTCGCTGTTAAAAGAAAATGATTATCCGCCAAACCATCTTTGTTTAGAAATCACAGAACGCTGCAGGCAGCTTCCGATTGATGTGATCAATGAAGAAGTATGTTTTCTCCAGCAGTATGGGATCCATTTTGCGATGGATGATTACGGAACGGGAAATGCGTCTTCAAGTATCGTCTTAGGTGTGCCGATGAATGAGATCAAGATCGATATGAGTTTTATCAAAGGAATCCTGAATAATGAAAAACAGCAGATGCTGGTAAAGAATATAGTCAATTTTGCGAGATCAACAAACATGAAAAGCTGTATCGAGGGCGTGGAAGATAAATCCCTGCAGGATTATCTGAGGAGTTTCGGGGCAACCTGGTTTCAGGGATATTATTATTCCAAACCGGTTGGTGAAGAACAGTTAAAGAAACTATTACTTGAAGAGATGTACAACAAAAAGGATGCTTCCTAGTTTACAGGATGCATCCTTTTTGTCAGTATACGATTCTTATGTATTTCAATAAAAAGCAGTAAACTTTAACTTATTCTGCAATTGCATCGAGTGCCTGGGAAATGTCTGCGATCAAATCCTCTTTATCCTCAAGTCCAAGGCTGATACGGACAAGTTCAGCCGGAACACCGGCTTCTTTTAACTGTTCATCCGTCATCTGGCGATGTGTGGAGGTTGCAGGATTTAAGCAGCAGGTTCTTGCGTCAGCAACATGTGTTTCGATTGCTCCGAGTTTCAGATTCTGCATAAATGTGGATGCAGCGGCACGTCCGCCCTTTAAACCGAAGGAAACGACACCACAGCCGCCGTTTGGCAGGTATTTTTTTGCACGCTCATAATATTTATTGGAAGGAAGTCCCGGATAGTTGACATAGGCAATCTTTGGGTGCTGCTCTAAAAATTCAGCAACAGCCTGACCGTTTTCTACATGTTTTGGCATACGGACATGCAGGGACTCCAGACCGAGATTTAAAATAAAGGCACTCTGTGGGGACTGCATGCAGCCAAAGTCACGCATCAGCTGTGCAGTACATTTTGTAATGAAGGCACCTTCTTTACCGAATTTTTCTGCGTAGGTGATTCCATGATAGCTTTCATCCGGAGTACACAGTCCCGGATATTTATCAGCGTGAGCCATCCAGTCAAATTTACCGCTGTCCACGATCGCTCCGCCTAAGGCAGCTCCGTGACCATCCATATATTTGGTCGTGGAGTGGGTTACGATGTCAGCACCCCATTCAAACGGACGGCAGTTGACCGGGGTAGGGAACGTATTGTCCATCACAAGCGGAACGCCGTGTGCATGAGCCACTTTTGCAAACAGTTCGATATCTAAAACAGTGAGTGCAGGGTTGGCAATTGTTTCGCCGAACATCAGCTTTGTATTTGGCTTAAATGCGGCATTTAACTCTTCTTCGGAAGCATCCGGGGAAACAAATGTGGTCGTGATCCCCATCTTTGCCATGGTAACGGCAAGCAGGTTGAAGGTTCCGCCATAGATAGAGGAGGAAGCAACGATGTGATCGCCGCATTCGCAGATGTTGAACATGGCAAGAAAATTGGCTGCCTGTCCGGAAGAAGTCAGCATTGCAGCCGAACCGCCTTCCATAGCTGCAATCTTTGCAGCGACGATATCGTTGGTAGGATTCTGAAAAAATAACCATCTGCCTCTAAATCAAAAAGTTTTCCCATATCCTCGCTGGTACTGTATTTAAAAGTGGTAGACTGGATGATCGGCACCTGTCTCGGTTCTCCATTGCCAGGTGTGTAACCTGCCTGCACACATTTTGTCCCCATTCTGTATTCACTCATAGTAATCTAATCCTCCGTTTCTGCATTGTTTTATAAAAACAGCTGCATTAAAAATTCCTTCGCGATTCATCACATTAGTAAGAAAAAGCGCATAAAAATATCGTATCATTCATAGGAAGATTTTACAAGGGAATATCTTTTGATTTTAAAAAATTTGTGATACAGTAAGGAAGAAAAAAACTGGAACATGTCAGGTTTGAATAAAAAGAGAGAAGTGTGATTGAACTATGAAATTGCAACCATTCCAGACATTAAAACATTATGATAAGAAAAATTTTCCGAAGGATATCCTTGCGGGAATCATTATCATGGCAGTTTCCATTCCGATTTCCATGGGATATGCGCAGATCGCAGGGCTTCCGGCAGTTTACGGACTGTATGGTTCGGTGTTCCCGATCATTCTATTCGGATTATTTTCCACGTCACCACAGTTTATTTTTGGTGTGGATGCAGCTCCGGCTGCGCTGGGCGGATCTGCCATCGTCGGGCTTGGAATCGAAAGTGGCACAAAAGAAGCCATGGCGGCAGTTCCGGTGCTGACTTTTTTTGTAGCATTGTGGCTGCTGGCGTTTTATTTTATGAAGGCAGGAAAACTGGTCAATTTTATCTCCGCACCGGTTATGGGTGGATTTATCACCGGAATCTGCACGACGATCATACTGATGCAGGTGCCAAAACTGATGGGCGGAACGGCAGGAGTCGGGGAACTTTTTGAACTGGCAGAGCACATTGCAGAAACTTTAAAAACGATCAATCTGCCCTCCCTTGTGATCGGGCTTACCGCGCTTTTTATTCTTCTGGTATCAAAAAAAGTGATGCCAAAGTTTCCGATGGCAGTTGCACTGATGGCAGCAGGCGCACTTATGACACGCTTTCTGCCGGTCAGGGAGTGGGGGGTGCAGACACTTGCAGCAGTAGAACCTGGCATGCCAGAATGGAGCATACCGGATTTTTCTGCAATCGCACCAAAGGATGCGATCATCACCAGTCTGTCAGTCGCTGTTGTCATTATGGCGGAAACTTTGCTGGCTGAGAATAGTTTTGCACAGAAAAATGGTTACAAGATCGATGATAATCAGGAAATTTTTGCATTTTCCATGGGCAACTTTGTGGCGGCATTTACCGGCTGCTGTCCGATCAACGGTTCAGTATCGCGCAGTGCAATGGGCGAACAGTATCAGGCAAAGACACAGCTTACCGGTATTGTGGCTGGGTTATCAATGATCATTCTTCTCCTCTGTGGAACCGGTTTTATCGGGTATCTGCCGATCCCGGTGCTGACGGCGATCGTGATCTCGGCACTGCTTGGGGCAACGGAGTTTGAACTTGCGGTAAGATTGTGGAAAGTCAGCCGGACCGAGGGTTTCATTTTTATAGGTGCATTTTTTGGTGTGCTGATGCTTGGCACGATCAACGGCGTTCTGATCGGAATTATCCTGTCTTTTACAGAAATGATCATCCGTACCTCAAAACCGGCAAGATGTTTTCTGGGAATCCAGCCGGGGCATCAGCATTTTAGAGATCTGCGGGAAGGCAGACAGATCCATGCGGTGGAGGGAGTTTTGATTTACCGTTTCAGCAGCAATTTGTTTTTTGCCAATATCGGGGTGCTGCAAAAGGATATCGAGGAGCATATCAAAGATGACACGAAAGCAGTCGTTCTGGATGCCGGAGGAATCGGAAGTCTGGATATCACAGCGGCAGACCGTCTGGAGATCCTGTACAAATCTTTGAAGGAAAAAGGAATCCGTTTCTATATGACAGAGCACATCGCAGACGTGAATGAGCAGCTTCGAAAATTAGGCCTTGGCTATCTCATCGAGGAAGGCTGTGTGCGGAGAACCATACATATCGCGTTAAAAGATATGGGAATCAACAGACCGTATCCTCTTGAGGGCGGCGTGGATAATGAGGAGCGCAGCGCATCGAGAAAACGTGCGGATAACCGTGTGCAGGAATTTGTCTGGGCATTTGGTTCGGAAACGGAAGAAGAAATCGAAAGACAGATTGTGCTGCAGATTGAGCAGTTAAAAAAGACTGGGGATGTCGAAAATCTGTTTCATGGCCGCTGGGCACACATGGAGGCACTTGATGAGGATGAATGGCTGGAACATTTAGAGGAGCACTTAAAGGAAATCGTCAATATCTCCGGCAAGGACGAGATGACATTAGCGGGCAAACTGGAGGCGCACCGGAAAGAAGTGCATGACCGTATCGCAAAAGAACATCCGGAGCTGGCAGAGCGTTTTAAGGAGCGCAGGCATCTTCTGGATGAGCATTTAAAAGAGCACAGACCGGAGGTGTATGAGCTGGTGTTAGAGCTGCGGGAGAAGAGGAAAGAGTAGAAAAAGGAACTAGTGAAAATTCATAAAGATAACAGGAAATATAAAATTATAATGACATATGTATAAACTTATGTTATCATTCATCCAAAGCATTACATTCTAGCAAAATCTACAAGGCAGACTGTGAGAAATTATATCATA
>OATX01001437.1_pt1 | contig 11125 bp, 8 predicted proteins | sample 1516741 | NCBI WGS metagenome assembly OATX01 (sample SAMEA2579984, study PRJEB22360) | human gut metagenome | biome: human gut; feature: human-associated habitat; material: faeces | place: Denmark | collected 2008/2010
CTGCCACTTCTGCAATTTCCACTGCAAACCCCACCAGACGGAGCGGGCTTTCATCACTACGCTGGATGAATACAAGGAGAAAATCGAGCGGATGCTCGCCCTCGGCGGCGACCAGTTGCTGCTGCAGGGCGGTCTACACCCGAAGCTGGGGATCGATTTCTACGAGGAGCTCTTCTCGACACTCAAGAGCCTCTATCCGCAGGTACGCCTGCACGCCCTCGGAGCGCCCGAAGTGGCGCACATCGCCCGCATCAGCGGCCTCACCACGCTCGACACCCTGAAACGGCTGATCGCCGCCGGATTGGACTCCCTGCCGGGTGCCGGGGCCGAGATCCTCGATCCCGGCGTGCGGAAAGCCATCTCGCCCGCCAAACCTTCGGTCGAGGAGTGGATCCAGGTGATGCACGAAGCCCACTGCCTCAACCTGCCGACCTCGGCGACGATGATGTACGGCCATGTAGAAACATCCCGTCAGCGTGTGGACCACCTGCTGCGCATCCACGACCTGCAGGCCCGCTGTCCCGAAGGACATTACGGCTTTCTGGCCTTCATCCCTTGGATTTTTCGCTCGTCGGGCACCGAATTGGAGCGGCAGGGAGTTGCAACCCGCTTTTCACCATTGGAATACATTCGCATAATCGCCGTCAGCCGACTGGTTCTGAACAACATCCGCAACATCCAGGCTTCGTGGCTCACCGTCGGCAAGGCCACCGCTCAGGTAGCGCTGCACAGCGGCGCCAACGACATGGGTTCGATCATGATCGAGGAGAACGTCGTTTCTTCGGCCGGGGCGCACAACCAGTTCGATGCCGCAGGCATCCAACAAGCGATCCGCGAGGCGGGCTTCACGCCTCGTCTGCGGGACCAGCTTTACCGAATGCGGTAACGATCCCCATGCGGCAAGCCATATCAACTGAAGAGGGGTATTTCCCTGCACGAAAAAAAGCCGGAAAATTCCGGCTTTTTTATTCGGAACGAATTTTGAACTCTACCCGACGATTATAACCAACTCCCTATGACGGCATATTTACGGCCTGCTCTTCGACAGACAAGATTCTTCTCTCGATCCGGACTTACACGACATCTCGGACTTCTATACCGGACCGTACAGCCGACTATTGTGCTGTTCCTGCTTGTACTCGCCCTAACGGGCTGCCTTTCCGAAGAGATCCCGACGGAAAAGGAAACCACGCTCGTCCGCGTCGGAGAGGAGGCCCCTCACTTCACGGTCGGAATGCTCGACGACACAGCGATCACCCTGTCCGACCTGCAAGGCAACGTGGTGTTGCTTACCTTCTTCTCCACGTGGTGCCCGACCTGCCGGAAACAAATGCAGCAGATGCAAACCCAAATCGTCGATCGCTTTGCTGACCGGAAATTTCGCTTCCTTCCAATCAATCGAGGCGAAACGCAGCAGACCGTTCAAGAGTTCTGCCGCGAGCTGGGAATCGCATTCTCCGTAGGTCTGGATCCCGACATGTCAATCTACTCGCTCTACGCCACCCGATACGTTCCCCGCAACTTTATCATCAGTCCCAATGGCAAAATCCTGCTCTCCGAAACCGACTACGACGCAACAATACAACGCCTGCTGATCGAGCAAATCGAACAAGCGCTCCAAACAACAGAATAAAGCAGCATACCCAACAAAGCCGACCACACAAAACAGCCGTCTATGACTGACATGACCGGATTCCGAAGACACCCCGGAATTCCAGCGGTTTCCACCCCGTAACCGTCCGATCTGCCGGGACACAGCAACATTGCCGAACCCCGCAATTTACTCCACCTCGAATCGAACCGTCCCCTCTCATGCCTTCTCCAAAACCCCTCCACACACACCCTCTTCCTCACAAAACACAAACAGGCGGAGCTTGCAGAAGCTCCGCCTTTTCTTTCGAAATCCCGGATTTCGATTACTTCATCAGACCGGTTACCAGGAAGGTGATCGCCACGGTCAAAATACCGTACAACTCCGGGAAAGCGGCGAGGATCAGGGTTTTGGTACCCACGTCATGACCGTTACCTACGGCAGCGATACCGTTGGCGCAAAGCTGGCCCTGACGATACGACGAGAAAAAGTTCACCAGGCCGACCAAGATACCCAAACCGAAGATAGCGGCCGCCTGCAGCATCGTAACCGAATCGGTCAGGTAATTCATGATAAGGAAGAGCGAGGCAAAGCCGTAAAGACCCTGCGAAGCGGGCAGACCCGACAGGATGATGTAGTTACCGAAGGCATTCGGGTTCTTCTTCATCGCACCGACTGCGGCATTGCCCGCGATAGTAGTACCATAGCAACTGCCTACGGCCGCCAGAGTAAACATGATGGCCATACCGAGATAGCCCAACGTAATAGGTTCCATAAATCGAATTTTGTTTTAGTTGTTAATATTGATTATCATTTAGTTTATTCGTTTTTCAACGGGGTGAAGACGCGCGTTGCGGCCTCGAACCCGGCGTTCTTGTAGAACTCCACGAACGTCAGACGCAGCGGATGCACCACCGACGAGAGAACGCACATGAAGAGGTTGATGCCGTGTCCCAGCAGCAGGATCAGCAACATCACGAGCTGCTTCACGACCGGAATATCGGGACTCATACCAACGGCCAACTGGTTGAAGACCATCGCCAGAATACCACCCGAAAGGCCGATGGCGAACAGACGGATGTACGACAGCAGATCGCCCACCAGCCCCGACACATTATTATAGGTATTCCAGATACCGAGTCCGAAGTTCACGAAGATATTCTTGCCCGGCGAATTGAAGAAGAACATCAGCACCAGGCCGACGCCCAGGATCACCAGATAAGCGACCGAATGGAACGTGAAGCCCACGCTCTCGGGCAACAGGAACGCAGCAGCACTATCGACCAGCACGATGATCCAGCCGATCAGCCCCAGCGCATAGCGCAGGCCGAAGCTGCGGGCCGTGACATAAGCGTTGATCATCATGGCAAAAAGCACCTGCACGGCACCCAGTCCGATCGAAAGCGGGAAGAGGATGTCCGGTGTCAGCAGGTGATCGCGCAGGCTGCCCAGCCACTCCCATTCGGAAAGCTGCAATCCGAAGAACGAGCCCGACATCAGGCCGAAGACCATGCCCGAAAATCCGCACAGCATCGTCAGCATACCGATCTCCTTCATGGCTGAACTCCCCTTCTTGCGACCCAGCATCACTGCGGCCAAACCGCCCAGCATGATGACCAGTCCGTAACCGCCCTCGGCCATACAGAAGCCGAAGAAGATCATATAGAAAGGCGCGAAGAAGCGTGTCAAATCGATCGTGCCGTATTTGGGCAGCGCATACATCGCGCCGATCACCTCGAACAGATGGGCGAAGGGACGGTTGCGCAGCTTCACCGGGGTATTGTCCTCGGGGGTCGGCGTACTCTTCAGGAAAATCAGATTGGGGTATTCGGCCAGCAGAGCATCTACCTTCGCGGAATCGGACTCCTCGGCCCACCCCTCCAGAATAACCAGCGTACCGTCGGCTTCAGGCTGCGCAGTATTCTTCACGCGAATCTCTTCCAACTTCCGCTTGAGCTCGATCCCATGCCGGCGGATCGCCTCCACCGAAAGAGCCGCACGGGAAAATTCCCGATCCAGCTCCGCGAGCTTCCTGCGAGCCTCGGCGATCTGGGCTTCGGCCTGACGACAGTCCATCGTCGGCGCCTTGACCTCCTGCGCATCGAGCACCACCTCCTCGCCCGGCCGGGTCACGACCACGAAGTAATCGAAGGTTTCACCCTCGTGCACCAGAGCGATCGTATAACGCTCCGACCACGCCTCGATATCCTTCTCGTAAGCCGCACGGCTGGTGAAGAAATAGCGCAACACCACGCCCTTGTCCGCTAACTTGCGAAGCGTATCGACCGAAAAATCGCCCCAGGGACGCAGCTCGTCGGCGGTTTTCTGCAAGCGTGCGATCTCCGAGGAGGTGGGAGCGCCGCTGCCGGCTGCGTAGCGGCCATGTAGCGGTCGAAAGCCTCGCCGCCGTCGGCGATGGGCTGCTCGTCCTTGACAAAGCGCTCGTCCTCCAAGAATCGTTTCAGGGTCTCGACCGCCTTGTGATGGTTGTCGATCGTAAGCAGCAGCTGACGGTCTTCGTCCGAAGGCTCCCAACCCGTAGTGGTGATATCGACCAGCCCCAGGCCGCGCAGCTTCTCGATGAAGTCGCTGCTCTGACCCGCATAGAGTACCAGGTCGTATTTCGACATTCTCGCTATCATAACATCGCGCCCTCCCCGGCTTGCTGTTGTTTGGTTTTCACGATCTTCTGAGCCGACTTGGAGAGGTTCTCCTCATCCTCCATGAAGCGTTTGATCTTGCGTATGGCATCCTCGTACCCGGGTATCTGCACCTTTTCGTAGAGGTTTACCTTCTGAGTAGTCTTGCGGCGTGCGAAATCCAGCAACTCCATCTTGCGGTTGAACACCTCGAACTCGATACCCAGGCGCGCGAGGCGCTTGAGAATATCGACTCCGTCGGCGAACCACACGGGAGCCGAGAAGAGGTCGTAATCCTTCTCCTCGAAACGGATGTCCTGCAACACCGGCGTACGCACGCCCGCGATCTTCTGCTCCGCAAGATCGACGTCGGCGATGCGCAGCAGGTCCGCATCGAACTCACCCCACAGGGAAACCATGTAGTCGTACTGCGCCGTGAGCGCGTCCAACTGCCGTCGGAAATCCTGTGCGGTGTCCTTCGCCTTCTTCACTTCGGAACGCAGGGCCGACTCCTTACTCTTGATCGTAGGGAGCGCCTTCTGCCGCATTTTCAGCTGTTTTCCGAGTTCGCCCAGCGAGGTCTTGTTATATTGGAATTTTATAGCCATTCTGTTTGAGTTGAATTGCTCTACTCGGTTTTAGGCCAGTATTTCTCCACCAGTTCGCTCTTGATGGCCACCTCTTCCTTCGAGAAGTATTTGGCGAAGAGCTCCCATGCCGTGTCGAGCATCTGCGTAATTTCGATATTGACGTCGATCGCCAGCAGTTTCTCCGAATAGTCGTAAGCGAACTTGAGCGCGCGCTCGTCGTAGTCCGAAAGGTCGAAGCCGTTCTCCAGTTTGGTCTTGGCATTGGCCGCATCGGCGTAGAGACGCACGGCGGCGTTCATCACCTGCGGATGATCCTCACGGGTCTTCTTGCCGATCACCAACTGTTTCAGACGCGACAGCGAACGGAACGGATCGACGATAACCTTGCCCGTGTCCGAATCGTTGCGCAGGAACAACTGACCCTCGGTGATGTAACCCGTATTGTCGGGGATGGCGTGCGTGATGTCGCCGCCCGAAAGGGTCGTCACCGCGATGATGGTGATCGAGCCGCCGTTGGGCAACTGCACGGCCTTCTCGTAGATCTTCGCCAGGTCGGAGTAGAGCGAACCGGGCATCGAGTCCTTCGAAGGAATCTGATCCATACGGTTCGATACGATGGCCAGCGCATCGGCGTAAAGGGTCATGTCCGTCAGCAGCACCAGCACCTTTTCACCCTTATCGACGGCGAAATATTCGGCAGCGGTCAGGGCCATATCCGGCACAAGCAGACGCTCCACCGGGGGATTCTCCGTGGTATTGACGAACGAAACGATGCGATCGAGCGCACCGGCGTTTTCGAACACCTGTTTGAAGTAGAGGAAGTCGTCGTTCGACAGACCCATGCCGCCCAGGATGATCTTGTCGGCCTTGGCACGCAGGGCCACATTGGCCATCACGGCGTTATAGGGCTGATCCGGGTCGGCGAAGAAGGGAATCTTCTGCCCCGTCACAATCGTATTATTGAGGTCGATGCCGGCGATGCCCGTGGCGATCAGCTCCGACGGCTGAATACGGCGGAACGGATTCACCGTCGGACCGCCGATTTCGCGGGCTTCGCCCTCGATCTGCTCGCCGCCCTCGATGGGTTCGCCGTAGGCGTTGAAGAAACGGCCCGCCAGGTTGTCCGAAACGCGCAGCTTCGGGGGTTCGCCGTGGAAAATTACCTCCGAATCGGTGGTAATACCCTCCGTGCCCGCGAAAACCTGCAAAGTCACCTGGTCGCCCATAATCTTCACCACCTGGGCCAACTTGCCGCCTACGGTGGCCAGCTCGTCATTACCCACGCCTTCGGCACGCAGCGTCACGGTCGCCTTGGTAATGTTTTCAATCTTGGTATATATCTTCTGAAATGCTCGTGTTGTCATACCGCGCCTTATTTGGATTCTTTTTCACTCACTGTTTTCTCGATCTGACGGCGGTAGTCCTCGAATTTCTCCGATTTCCACTCCGAATAGTTCATCTGACGGAAGAGGTTGATCAGGCCCTTGAAGAACGAAGCGCACTCCTCGAATCCGGCGAACGCGAACTCCGGGTCGCAGATGTCGAGCACCATCTCGTACATCATCTTCTGGCGTTCGATCGGGCAGTTGGCGTCGATCTCGTCGAAAGCATCCTGCTGCAGGATCACGAAGTCGATCAGCTCCGATTTCCAGAATCGTTCGTGGTACTCCACCGGCACGCCGTCGTCGCCCAGGATGTTGATCTGGTCGTTGGCCTCCTTGCCGCGCTGCACGAGCGTCTTGCCCGCATAGACCTTCTCCACCCAGCCCTTTTCGATACGGCCGTCGAGGTACTCCTCGATTTCGGGATATTCGAGGTATTTCGAGTAGGACTCCAGCGGGTCGATAGCCGGGTAACGCTTCGAGTCGGCGCGGCCCTGCGAAAGGGCGTAGAAACAGCGGGCTGCCTTCTTCGTCGATTCGGTCACCGGCTCCTTGAGGTTACCGCCCGCAGGCGACACCGTACCCAGGAAGGTCACCGAACCCGTCTTACCGTTGTTGAGTTTCACCAGGCCGGCCCGCGCATAGAAGTTCGAAATAATCGCCGAAAGATCGACCGGGAAGGCGTCCTGACCCGGAAGCTCCTCCAGACGGTTGGACATCTCGCGCAGCGCCTGCGCCCAGCGCGAAGTCGAGTCGGCCATAACGAGTACCTTGAGGCCCATCGAACGGTAGTACTCGCCGATGGTCATACCCGTATAAACGGACGCCTCACGCGCCGCGACGGGCATGTTCGAAGTATTGCAGATGATGATGGTACGTTCCATGAGCTTGTGGCCCGTGCGGGGATCGACCAGCTCGGGGAACTCTTTGAAAATCTCGACCACCTCGTTGGCACGCTCGCCGCAGGCCACGATGATAATTACGTCGGCATCGGCCTGCTTCGAAATCGCATGCTGGAGCACCGTCTTGCCCGCACCGAAAGGTCCGGGGATGAAGCCCGTACCGCCCTCGGCCAGCGGGTTGAAAGTGTCGATGGCCCGCACGCCCGTCTCCATGACGCGCGAGGGGCGCGGCTTCTCCCGGTAACAGCGCACGGCCTGCTTCACGGGCCACCGCTGAACCATCGTAATATCGTGACCCCGGCCATCGGCATCGGTGATGACGGCAATCGTATCCGTAACCTTGCACTCTCCGGCGGGCACGACGCTCTTGACCGTATAGGTTCCCTCCATCGTGAAGGGTACCATGATCTTGTGCTCGACCCACTCCTCCTTGACCTGCCCCAGCCACGACGCGGCCGAAACCTTGTCGCCGGGCTTGGCCAGCGGCTTGAACTCCCACTTCTTCTCGAAGTCGATAGGGTCGGTGATCGAACCGCGCGCGATGAACAGACCGTCCATCTTCTCCAGGTCGTTCTGCAGACCGTCGTAGTTGCGCGAAAGAAGACCGGGAGCGAGCGTCGCTTCCAGCATGTGACCCTCGAATTCGACCTTTTCGCCGATCTTCAGTCCGCGGGTCGAGTCGAAAACCTGCACGTAGGCATTGTCGCCCACGACCTTGATGACCTCGGCCATCATCTTGGTATCCCCGCAGTAAACGTGACAGATTTCGTTCTGGCCGACAGGGCCGTCCGCCTTCACGATCACGATGTTCGAGATGATACCGTTTACTCGTCCTGTTGTTTTCATTATCTGTTTTATTGTTTATTGATCAAATCCTTGCCGTCCAGACTGGTCATCAGGCGGTGCAGCATTTCGCGCCCCTGCTTGTCGTCCAAACGGGTCCAGCGCGCCACGATGTTCACCTTCACCAGGTAAGCCAGCAGCGCGTTGATGTCGAAATAATCGAAAGTGGAAAGCTCCTCGGCCTGGTTCCAGCGGATCGCGTCGATCTTGCGCTCCTTCTCCACCAGGTTGGTTTCGTCGTTCACGGCAGTGATCACCGCCTCCAGATAGGGGACATCGCCCCGCAAGCCGAAATCGGCGGCCGACGAGCGTTTGAGCTGCTGCGAAGTTTCATCCCCGCCCACGACAGACTGCTCGGCCGAACGTCCCGTAACGCGGGCTACGACGGCGGCAGAGATGTTGCGCAGGTTGCGGTCGAAATCGGCCCACTGGCGCAGGAAACGGCTTTTGGAGTGGGCGCACTCGTCGTAGTAGGCCGAGAAAAGAGCGTTCTCGAACGATCGGTCGGTGTCGATCCCGTCCTCGTTGTCGGCATCTTCATCGACGATGGCCGAATAGGAACGGACCACGGTCGCCATACGCGCCGGAAGCCGGTCGGGGTTCTTGGTCTGCTCCTCGATCTCTTCCCGCGAGAGGTTGCCCAGCGGGTTGTGCGCCGTGCGTCCCTTGCGGAAATTAACCAGGTTCTCGCAGTCGTAGTAACCGTAAAGCAGGCGCACGCAACGTGCGTCGCGGGCGGAAACCCCTTCGAGAATCTCCTCGATGATCGCCCGGGCGTTGAAGCCCTTGGTATCGGCATCGAGCGAATACTCCCGCAATCCGGCTACCAAACAGTAGTAATTCTTGTCGAACATGGCGCCCGGCTTAAGCGTTATACAGCATTTTATAGACCTTGTCGCGCAGGTACTCCTTCAACAGAGCGTCGAAATCCTGGTCCGAAAACGAAATGTAGTAGCCGCCGTCTTTGGCACCCACCTTGAATCCCGTCCTGACCTCCTTCGAATAACCCACCTCGACGCCTGCGGCCAGCAGCTCCTTCGCAGCGGCTTCCAACGTCGCTTCGAACGCCTTCTGTTCCGACTCCGGCAGCAGGGCCTTCAACTGGTTCTTCGACGAATCGGCGCCGCTCCAGTTCTTGGCGACGGTAAGCAGCATCTGCTTTACGAATTCGGGATCGAGCGTCGCAGCTTTCACGGCGGGAGCGGTGCTCTTGGCGATAATCATGGAGCTGATCTCGGACTTGATCTTCGAGAGGGCCTGCTTGCCCGCGAGCGAAATCTCGGTCATCGCGTTCTTCTCCACATCCTGCGCTTTGGTATTGGCATCGGCGAGGATCTTCGCGGCCTGCGCCTCGGCTTCCTTCACGATCTTGGCCGCATTGGTCTTCGCTTCGGCCACCAGACGTTCCGCCTCGGCACGGCCTTTCTCCAGTCCCTCGTCGTAGAGCTTCTGGGTTAACTGTTGAAGTTTGTTTTCCATAGAATTTATGTTTATTATATTTGAATTTCTTATTCGTCACTCCATGACCTCGCGTCACGGATTCCGGGATCACCGGAATCTTTCTCTTCCTCACCTCCATCCGAGACTCGCTCGCAAGCGATCTCTCCCCGACTCCGACCGGAAACATCGGAACTGTTCCCGAAATCACACTCCTCCGAATTAGTTCCTACAAATATATAAAATCCATTTTAACCCACGCATATTCGGCGCATTTTTTTTCGGATCGAACCATAAAAAAATCGTTTGGGACAACCAACGTCTTCATCTCGAAAAAAGCTCCCTCCGAATGAAAATCCGAAGGGAGCAATGGCTTATTCAAAATTCATCGCCCTGATGTTCGGGACGCAGCAGATCGGTGACTACCTTTACGGGCGAAAAAGTCGTGATGGGGACTTCGACGAAGACCGTATTCCACCGGGCCATGGCACCGTTCCAAAGACCGGGCAGTTCCTGCGCGAGCAACTCGCGTCCGCCGTCCGATTTGCGGGAGATAAAACCCGTGGCGGGATCGACGAACTCCCGCAGATCGAAACGACCGCCTTTCGAGGTGCGGAAGCTGCAAACCAGATCCACCGGATTGAAATGAGTCGCCGAGCGCATCAATTTCCGCTTTTCGGGAGCGATCTGGTTCGATTCGGCGATCTGGAGCGTCTCCAACCCGTCGGCCCCGGCCACCCAGAAGGGGCCGCCGCCCGGTTCGCCTTCGTTGCGCACCATGCCGCACACCCGGATCGGGCGGTCGAGTACCTGCCTCAAAAGAGCCGTGCCGTAGTCCTTGGGCAGTTTCACGCAGAGCTCATTCTCGATGAACGCGGCGATGGGCTCCAACTCGGCACCCGGCACTTCGAGAGCCATGAGGTATTCGAAAATCCGCTCCTGCAATGCGAGCAGCACTCCGGCCAGCGCTTTTTTATAAAGCACCGTATCGCCCCGCCGGGCATCGGTAGTAACATTATCGATATTTTTAACGAAGACTATGTCCGCATCGATCTTTCCGAGGTTCCCGATCAGCGCCCCGTGTCCCGCAGGACGGAAGAGCAGCCGCCCGTCTGCCCGTCGGAAAGGCGTACAGTCGGAATTCACGGCCAGCGTGTCGGTCGAAGGGTCCTGCACGGAGAAGGAGATGCGATACTTGACCCCGAAACGGGATTCGTAACCCGGTATCTTTTCGGCCAGCAACGCTTCGAAACGGGTCAGATGCTCGGGCGAGACGGTAAAGTGAATCTTCACCTCGCCCCCGGCGGCGGCGTACTGCGCCCCTTCGACCAGATGCTCTTCGACGGCTTTGCGCACCTCGTCCCCATAGCGGTGGAACGACACCAGTCCCTTCGGGGTTTCCCCGTAACGGAGTCCTTCGGTGACGATATTTTCGACCGTCTGCCGCTCGTCGGCATCGTCACCGATGATCGTCCGCAGCTCGGGCCAGAAGGCGAAGCGGCGGCGGTTGGCCAGCAACTCTCCGACTACAGCCGTACGGCGCCCCTCGCGGACGAACTCGAACAAATCCTTGAACATACGGGTCGCGGCGCCCGAAGCGGGCACGAATTTCACCACCCGCAAAGACTCCTTCGCACGGTCGTAACGGGCCGCCGCCTGCTCGATCCCGGCAGCATCCAGCACCCGAATACCGTCGCCGCACGAAGCGGCCCGCGTCACGGGAAGAAAGGGAAAACCTTCC
>OATX01001445.1_pt1 | contig 11062 bp, 7 predicted proteins | sample 1516741 | NCBI WGS metagenome assembly OATX01 (sample SAMEA2579984, study PRJEB22360) | human gut metagenome | biome: human gut; feature: human-associated habitat; material: faeces | place: Denmark | collected 2008/2010
AATTGATACTTTGGCAACTTCTTTGCTTGCTTTGATCTCTTCATAATAGCTGTCTGGGAGGTAATCTTCTAATGCTTTAACTGCGATATCTAATTCTTCTTCTTTGACTGTGAAGGAGATATCTTTCTTGTCATTATGTCCAACTGACTGCAAGATCATATCTACGTTTACATTTTTCTTTGCTAATACATTGAAGATCTTGAATGCCATACCTGGTGTATCTTCGATTCCCATAACTGCGATTCTTGCTGCATCATCATCTCCTGCTACACCGCTGATCTCGTTGTCTCTTGATTTTACGCTTTCTTTTACGACAGTTCCTTCTTCTGTTGTAAGACTTGATCTAACAACTAAGGCAACTCCATGTTTCTTAGCAAGTTCTACAGAACGATTATGAAGTACTCCTGCTCCGAGTGTTGCCATTTCTAACATCTCATCATATGTGATCTCATTTAATTTTTTAGCCTCTGATACTTTTCTTGGGTCTGCTGTATAGACTCCGTCTACGTCTGTATAAATCTCACATGCATCTGCGTGTAACGCTGCTGCCAGTGCTACAGCTGTTGTATCAGATCCACCACGTCCAAGTGTTGTGTAGTTATCGAACTGGTCAACTCCCTGGAATCCTGTAACGATTACGATCTTTCTCTGTTCTAATTCATTCATGATACGGTCTGTATCGATTCTTTTGATTCTTGCATTGCTGTATACAGAAGTTGTATGCATTGCTACCTGGAATGCATTTAGGGAAACAGCAGGAACTCCAAGAGAATCCATTGCCATTGCCATTAATGATACAGAAGTCTGTTCTCCTGTTGTTAATAACATATCCATCTCTCTTCTGGATGGATTAGGATTGATCTCTTTTGCTTTTGCGATCAGTTCATCTGTCATCTTACCCATTGCTGATAAAACAACAACAACATCATTTCCTTTTTTGTAATCTTCAATACATCTTTTTGCAACGTTCATGATACGATCTTTATTTCCTACAGAAGTACCACCAAATTTCTTAACTACTAGCATCTTGTGCCTCCTAAAATTATTTCTCTTATTTTTGTAATAACCGATTCATTAAATCATAAGCGTGGGAAATGACAATTCCTGTCTCTCTCGCTGCTTCTTCGCTGTACTCTTCCTGACCTTCATAATCTTTCGTGCTGTCGTAGATCATAAATGGTATCGGTTCTTTGGAATGGGTACGGATCGCAATTGGTGTCGGATGATCCGGTCCGATCAGAATTCTAAAATCCTCTCCAGCTTTCTCAAGTTCTTCTTTGACAACCTTCACAACTTCTTTATCAAGATGTTCGATTGCTTTGATCTTATTCTCAAGACTTCCCTGATGACCCATCTCATCAGGTGCCTCTACATGAATATAAGCGAAATCATCATTTTTTTCAAGTAGTGCTTCAACTGCTGCCATCGCTTTCCCATGATAATTCGTGTCAAGACCGCCATTGGCACCCTCTACATCAAGATTTCTCATGTTTGCTCCAACTGCGATTCCTTTTAACAGATCGACGGCAGATACCATAGCTCCATTCATTCCAGTCTTCTCTTTAAAATCGTCCAGTGCCGGTTTCGTCCCTGCTCCCCAGAACCAGATGCTGTTTGCTTTATTCAAGCCTTTCTCAGCTCTTGCTTCATTGATCGGATGATGATTTAAGATATCAAAACTCTTTTCCATCATCTCTTTTAGCTTCTCCTGCTTTGGAAGATACTGCCCGATCTTCTGTCCTAAAACATCATGAGGTGGTACAAGTTCGACTACTTCTCCATGATCCCAGATCGTTAAATGGCGGTAGCTGACTCCCGGATAAAATTTATATTCATCATCTTCTAATTCTTTTCTCACAGCTTCGATCAGGATCGCTGCTTCCTCAGAAGTGATCTCTCCTGCGCTGTGGTCGATGATCGTCTTATCTTCATAATCTTCGTCTTCAGATACGGTTACAACGTTACATCTAAGTGCAATATCTGTATCTTTCATATCAACACCAATGCTTAATGCCTCAAGGGGTGATCTTCCGGAATAATAAACCTGTGGGTCATATCCTAACATAGAAAGATTGGCTACATCACTTCCTGCTGGTAAATTGGATGGTACTGTATAAGCGATTCCCTGTTCGGAAACTTTCGCCATCTCATCCATCACTGGTTTGTCTGCTAACTGAAGTGGTGTCTTCCCACCTGCTGCTTCGATTGGCTCGTCAGCCATTCCATCTCCTAAAACAATAACGTATTTCATTCTGTCCTCCAAAAATGTGTCATGTATATTTATACATCTATTCCATTGCAATTATTTTTACATAAGATACATCTTCTATCTTCTCAACATCCTGAATCATAGCCGAGACATCCGTCTCGCTGTCTTCGATGTCAACACTGACTGTTAAGAGTCCCTTTCCATTAATTGGAATACTCTGGTGGATCGTCAGGATATTTGCCTTATAAAGTGCAAAAATGTTAAGGATCGAGGCCATAACGCCAGGCTGGTCATCGACTTCGATCACGAATGTGATACTACGTCCTTTCTTACCAGCATAAAATGGGAAAATATCATCCTTATACTTGTAATAAGAACTTCGACTGATTCCCACTTTCTCTGTAGCTTCTAATACAGAAACTGCTCTCTTTGAATCTAACAGTTTCTGGACCTCTAACACCTTTAACAACACTTCTGGAACTGCTTTCTTTTTAATTACATGATAGTTGGTTTCTTTCATGTCTGGTTCCTTTTGTTTTTCTGTGGTGTACAGTTGTCTTTGCACAAAATACTACCACAGATATTTTTATGATGCAATAGAAAATTTGGTTTTAAAATAAATACATGATCTGGCCGGAAGTTTTCTGTTTAATTTTCTTCCTTCTTGCTGTTGTTATCCCATGCAAGATAGGCATTCATAAATCCATCCAGATCCCCATCTAATACAGCGCTTGGATTTCCGCTTTCAAAGTTTGTTCTGTGGTCTTTTACCATTGTATAAGGCTGCAGGACATAGGATCTGATCTGGTTTCCCCATCCATTATCCCCAACATCACCTCGGATATCTGATAATTTTTCCAAATGTTGCTGCTGTTTTAACAGATACAGTTTTGTCTTTAACATCTTCATTGCCTGATCTTTGTTCTTGTGCTGTGAACGCTCATTCTGGCACTGTACAACGATTCCTGTTGGTAAATGCGTAATACGGATTGCGGAATCTGTTTTGTTGATATGCTGTCCACCAGCTCCACTTGCACGATATGTGTCGATCCGGATATCTTCATCTGCAATCTCAACTTCTATATCATCTTTGATATCTGGCATTACATCACAGGATGCAAACGATGTCTGTCGTTTTCCTGCTGCATTGAATGGAGAAATTCGGACAAGACGGTGAACACCTTTTTCAGATCGTAAATATCCATAAGCGTTCATTCCCGTGATCTTCACAGTAACAGATTTGATCCCTGCTTCATCCCCATCAAGATAATCAAGAACTTCTGTTCCATAACCTTTCTTTCCTGCCCATCTCGTAAACATACGGTATAGCATTCCTGCCCAGTCGCAAGACTCTGTTCCACCTGCCCCGGCATGTAGTGTAAGAATTGCATCATCCTTATCATATTCACCTGTTAGCAGTGTTGAAATACGTAATTCCTCATATGTTTTTTCAAATTCATCCATCAAAGCAGTGGCTTCTTCGATCAGATCGGCATCTTCATCTTCTTCTGCCATATCGATCAAAGTCTCGATATCTTCATATTTTGTTTTCAGATCATCATATTCTTCCACGACACCTTTCAGGCTTTTGACTTCTTTCATAACATTCTGGGATTCCTCAACATTATCCCAGAATCCTGGTTCTTCCATATTCAGTTCTAATTGATCAATTCTCTCTTTTTTTGCTTCTAACGCAAGGGAACCACTAAGATCTTCTAGTGGTTCCTGAAAAGAGTTTAATTTATATTTTAATTGTTCTGCTTCAATCATTGATAAAAAACTCCTTATTTATTCCTTCCGCAGCAGTTCTTATACTTCTTACCACTTCCACATGGGCAAGGATCATTTCTGCCGACTTTTGCTCCTTTTCTTACATAAGGCTTCTTCTCAACTTCTGCATCTTTGTTTGTTCCAGTGATCTTTGGAGCTTCTTCTCTCTCGATCTTCTGCTCAACCTGTACGTGGAACAGTGCACCTGTTGTCTCTTCCTGAATTGCCTTTGTCATATCATTGAACATCTCAAATCCAGCCATACGGTATTCAACAACTGGATCTCTCTGTCCATATGCCTGAAGACCAATTCCTTCTCTTAATTGATCCATATCATCAATATGATCCATCCACTTGCGGTCGATGACTTTCAGTAAGATAATACGTTCAATCTCACGAAGATCAAAGTCTTCGAATTCTTTTTCTTTCTGTTCATATAATGCAACTGTTTCTTCCTGTAATCTTGCTACCAGATCATCAACTTTACCAGAAGATTTCTCTGCATCTGTTAATACGATCTTATTCAGTGGTACAATTGGAAGCAACTCTGCATTCAGTGCTGCCAGATCCCACTCTTCTGGTGGAAGCTCATCACTGATCACCTGATATACATGATTTGCAACTGTTTCTTTCATCATGCCTAAAACAGATTCTTTCATGTCATCTCCGTCAAGAACACGGCGGCGTTCTTTGTACATAACTTCTCTCTGTTCATTGTTGACTCTATCATAATCTAACAGATTCTTACGAATACCAAAGTTGTTATTCTCAATCTTCTTCTGGGCTTTCTCGATCGTCTTGCTGATCGTCTTATGCTGGATTTCTTCTCCTTCTGGAATTCCCAGTGCATTGTATATACTGATCATTCTTTCAGATCCAAACAATCTCATCAGATCATCTTCCAGTGATAAATAGAACTTAGATTCACCTGGATCTCCCTGACGTCCAGCACGACCACGTAACTGGTTATCGATACGTCTGGATTCATGACGTTCTGTACCGATGATCTTTAATCCGCCAAGTTCTGCAACACCATCTTCCAGCACGATGTCAGTACCACGACCAGCCATGTTCGTAGCGATCGTTACGGCACCAATCTCACCTGCGTGAGAGATGATCTCTGCTTCTTTCTCGTGGAATTTCGCATTCAGTACGTTGTGTTTGATTCCACGTTTCTTAAGCATTGCACTTAATTCTTCAGACATCTCGATGGTGATCGTACCAACTAAAACAGGCTGTCCTTTTGCATGAGATTCAATGATATCTTCGACAACAGCATTCATCTTCTCACGTTTTGTCTTGTAAATCGCATCATCATGATCGATTCTCTGAACTGGTTTGTTTGTTGGAATCACAACAACGTCCATTCCATAAATCTCTCTAAATTCCTGTTCTTCTGTAAGTGCAGTACCTGTCATACCTGCTTTCTTGTCATATTTATTGAAGAAGTTCTGGAACGTGATCGTTGCAAGAGTTTTGGATTCTCTCTTGACCTTTACATTTTCCTTCGCTTCGATTGCCTGATGCAGACCATCAGAATAACGTCTTCCTGGCATGATACGTCCTGTAAATTCATCGACGATCAATACTTCATCATCTTTTACTACATAGTCTTTGTCTTTAAACATTAAGTTATGTGCACGAAGTGCTAAGATGATATTGTGCTGGATCGCAAGGTTCTCTGGATCTGCAAGATTCTCGATATGGAAGAATTTCTCGACTTTCTTCACGCCATCTGCAGTCAGCATAATCTGTTTATCTTTTTCATTGACAAGGAAATCTCCATCTTCTTCGATATCCTCGTTCATTAAGATATCCATCTTGGATAATTCACCATCAGAACTTCCTCGTTCCATCTGGCGGGCTAAGATATCACATGCACGGTACAATTCTGTAGACTTACCACTTTCACCGGAAATAATCAGTGGTGTTCTTGCCTCATCAATCAGTACGGAATCGACCTCATCGACGATCGCATAATGAAGATCTCTCTGTACAAGATCTTCTTTCTCAATGACCATGTTATCTCTTAAGTAGTCAAATCCTAATTCATTGTTTGTAATATAAGTAATATCACAGTTATATGCTTCACGACGTTCATCATTCTCCATATCATTTGTAACAACACCCACAGTTAATCCAAGAAAATTATGAACTTTTCCCATCCACTCGGCATCTCGAGTTGCCAGATAATCATTGACTGTTACGATATGAACGCCCTTTTCTTCCAGCGCATTTAAATATGCAGGTAACGTGGATACTAAAGTTTTACCTTCACCAGTTCTCATCTCTGCGATACGTCCCTGATGCAGGATGATACCACCGATCAGCTGTACACGGTAATGTTTTAAACCGATCGCACGGCTACTGGCTTCTCTTACTGTTGCATATGCTTCTGGTAACAGATCATCTAATGTCTCTCCATTTGCAAGTCTTTCTTTAAATTCAACAGTCTTATGTCTTAGTTCCTCATCTGACAATTTCTGCATGGACTCATCGAGTGCTTCGATCTTGTCAACCGTCTTGCTGATTCGTTTTAGTTCCTTATCACTGTGAGACCCAAATACTTTATCAAATAAACCCATAAATAATCTCCTAAGTTTCTTTTTATGATTGTTCCATCTTGTGATCGTTCTGTCTCTGACATCTGATATCAAGATAGTCTTATATCTATTATATAGTCTTTGCTATTGTAACACTTAACATTATAAGGTGCAAGTTAACTAATTGTAAAAATTCTCAATAAATTTTGAATTTTTTATAAAAAAAAGTATGAAAAAAGGAGATCCTTGTCATAAGGATCTCCTCCATCTTCCGATCTTCTAAAATTCAGGTTCGATCAGTCCGTATGTATTTCCTTTTCTCTTGTATACAACATTGACTTCAAATGTATCAGCATTGCGGAATACAAAGAAATCATGTCCTAATAATTCCATCTGTACACAAGCTTCTTCTACATCCATTGGTTTGATAGCAAACTTCTTGCTTCGGATGATTCTGATCTCATCATCTTCCACATCGTCTTCCTGCTCCATAAATTCCTGTTTGAAGCTTGTTCCATCATATTTCTGATTCATAAGTCTTGTTTTATATCTGCGGATCTGGCGTTCGATCACATCTACTACCAGGTCAATAGATACATACATGTCTTCACTGCCTTCTTCAGCACGGATAATGTGCCCTTTCATAGGAATGGTAACTTCTATCTTCTGTCTTCCCTTCTGAACACTTAAAGTTACATTCACGATCGTATCGTCTACTAAATATTTGTCGAGACGTCCGAGTTTCTCTTCAATTGCTGCTTTGATACCTTCTGTAACTTCAATGTTCTTTCCACTAATAATGAATTTCATGGCTCCCATCTCCTTTACCTTTTTTGTATGAATTCATTATAACATATAATTCTGATTAAGAAAACAAAATCTTTTTATAAATAGTAAACAAAACATATGTTTCTTTTTGAAGTTATCCACAGTTATTATTTGTCGAATTGTGGATGTGGATAATGTGGATAACTCTGTGGGTAACTCATTTTTGGCTAAAATATGCCATTTCTGTATGTTGATAACTTTGTGGGTATTTTGTTAGCAATATGTGTGTAATTTTTCCATTAAAAAATCAACCTGCTTTTTGTTATACAACTAGCACAAATCGACAAAAAGCGGTTGATTTTTAATTTATGAGTCACTATATAAAAAATAGCTTAAATTGTCTGAAAATTAGGCATTTTGAAGATATCGCTCGACTGAATACACACAGTTGGCACCATCTGACACCGCCGTCACCACCTGACGAAGATTTTTGCTTCTTCCATCCCCTGCAGCAAAGATTCCCGGAATATTTGTAACACCGTCTTCTCCTGCGATAATATATCCTTTTTCGTCTGTTGATAACTTTCCAGATAAAAGCTCGGAAGCTGGTTTTGTCCCCACAGCGATAAAGATTCCATCAACATCTAGTAACTTATCCACATGGTTATCTACATCTTGTATATGAAGTTTCTCCACAACCTCATCTCCATCGATTTTTGTCACGATCGTGTTCCATAAGATTTCAATCTTGTCGTTCTTCTTTACTTCATCCTGAAGAATCTTTGCACCACGAAATTCATCTCTTCGATGGATCAGATAAACTTTTTTACACATACGGCTTAAGAATATTGCATCTTCCAATGCAACATTTCCACCACCAACAACTGCTGTTACCTTATTTCTAAAAAATGCTCCATCACATGTTGCACAATAAGATACTCCCATTCCCTTTAATTTTTCTTCTCCTTCTATTCCCAAAGTCTGATGAACTGCTCCTGTTGCAAGAATGATCGTCCTTGTTTTTAATATATCTCCATTCTTAAGCATGATCTCTTTGATTTCTTCGTCTGCATAGATTTCTTTAACTTCTGCTGTAATACTTTTAGCTCCAAGTTCTTTCGCATGCTCTGAAAATTTTAATCCAAGATCCATTCCATTTGTCTTTGGAATTCCAGGATAATTATCAACTTCATAAGTCTGTACAACCTGTCCTCCTGGCATATATTCTTTCTCGATCATAACAAAATCAAGCATTGCTCTCTGTGCATAGATTGCTGCAGACATTCCAGCTGGTCCGGAACCTATAATTACTAAATCGTATATTTTCATGATATTATCTCCTTTTACTCAAAGTTTCTGTCTTATTCTTTCTTCGTTAGTTTTAATAAAACTCCACTGTATCTTGGAAGTGTGATCGTAAGCTCACTGTCTTTTCCTTTTTTCTTTAGATGAATATTTTCTTTACGTTTCTTCATCGTTCCACCATACTGTTCCCATTCAGTATGTAACAATGTTCTTCTCGTATGGTGTCCTTTGATCGTTAATTTATAATCTTTCTGCTCTTTGTCAGAGAAATTAAAGATTCCAACGATCATGTGATCTGCCGTTTTTCTTCCGATCGCATAAATACATCGTTCTTCCTGATGGCAGTCCAGCCATTCAAAGTTTTCTCTATGATAATCATAATGGAAAGCTTTTTCTTTCTTGTAAATGTCATTTAATTTGACCATATATTTATGGAAGGCATCATGAATCGGATATTTTAAGATCATCCAATCTTGTTCCTGTGCCTCGCTCCATTCCCTGATCTGTCCAAATTCATTCCCCATAAAGTTTAATTTCTTTCCTGGATGGATCATCATATACATATACATAGCCCTTGCCTGTGGAAATTTATCTTCATAATCCCCATACATCTTCTGTAAGATCGTTGCCTTGCCATGTACAACTTCATCATGACAATATTCTAGCATATAACGTTCATTCCAGAAATACACCATAGAGAATGTTAGTTTGTGATAATCACGACTTCGATATTCTGGTCCAGTCTGAAAATATTCCAGAGTATCGTGCATCCATCCTAAATCCCATTTGTAATCAAATCCTAACCCGCCTTTCCATACAGGTTCTGTCACACCTGGATAAGCGGTGGAATCTTCTGCGATCAGCATGGCGGTTGGATGACGTTGTTTCAAACCTAAATTGAATGCTTTTAAGAAGTCGATCGCTGTATCGTTGACTCCTCTGCTTTCATCTCCCTGCCAGTAGATCAGGCGGCTCACTGCATCCATACGGATTCCATCAAAATGATACTCTTCCAGCCAATAGTTGGCCGCTGATTGCAAGAAGCACTGAACTTCTCTTCTGGAATGAATAAAGTTGCAACTTCCCCATTCACTCTCTCCAGTATCTTTATTATCGTATTCATATAATGGAGTTCCATCATATAATTTCAGTCCATATCCATCTACTGCAAAATGAACTGGCACAAAATCCATAATGACTCCAATCCCTGCCTGATGCATCATATCAACAAATTTCATTAATTTATCTGGAGTTCCATAACGTTTCGTTGGTGCAAAAAATCCAGTGTTTTGGTATCCCCATGATCCATCAAATGGATGTTCTGACAGTGGCATTAATTCTACATGGGTATAATTATTTTGTTTTAGATATGGAACGAGCATCTTGGCAATCTCATCATACTGATACCAGCCATTCTCATCTTTCTTATTCATTCTCCATGAACCCATATGCATCTCATAGATATTGATGGCATCTTCCATTCCGACACTTCTCATCTGCATCCATGATCTGTCATTGAATCTGTATGTTGTGATATCTCTGATAATAGAACATGCCCCCGGTCTTAGTTCCATCTCAAATCCATAGGGATCACAATGTTCCTGCCGGTTTCCATCTGGTCCGTAGATGCAGTATTTGTACATCTGACCTTCTTTAGCTTTGTCGGAGTAGAATAAAAAGAAACCACTTTGTGCGTCTTGTTCCATAAATTCTTCATTCCAGTCATTAAACTCCCCAATGATCGATATCCTGGAGGCTCTTGGTGCATAGGTTACAAAACGAATCTTATCACCGTCTTTATGTGCACCCATATAACGATATGCATCAAATAATTTTCCATCATAAAAATCTTGCCGGTTCATGTTTGTGCCTCCTTTTATCATACAACTGTTGTTTTTCATTCATATGTATATTATAATAAATGTATGTGTATACAACAACCACCAAAATAGTGTTTTTGGTGGTTATCGAACATTTTTCATTGTTTTGTAGATTATCTTTTTTATATGATTTTAAAGGAGTTTTTGATATGGTAGAGAAGAAAACTGATCGTCGTATTTTGAAAACAAAACGTGCGCTCAGAGAGAGCCTGCTTTATTTATTAAAAGAACAGCCAATACAAAAATATCCGTTTCCCGCCTATGTGAGAAATCGGATATTAACCGCAGTACATTTTATACGTATTATTCCAGTCCGATGGATCTTCTGGAGTCGATTGAAGATGAAATTCTAAATACACTAGAAGAAGATATGATCCAGTTTGAGAAGGAAAATTCAATTTCACAGTTGATGAATTCTATTATCTTTTATATCAGTGAGCATAAGCAGTTGGTAAGATTGTTGTTCTCAGACCATGGTGATCCAGGATTTCAAAATAAACTTCTGCTTGCCCCCCAACACGGGACCATGCCAATGTGGCAGAGCCGCCGGCCTGATTACGATGCGGAGGCTTTGTCTTCTTTGCATA
>OATX01001459.1_pt1 | contig 11003 bp, 3 predicted proteins | sample 1516741 | NCBI WGS metagenome assembly OATX01 (sample SAMEA2579984, study PRJEB22360) | human gut metagenome | biome: human gut; feature: human-associated habitat; material: faeces | place: Denmark | collected 2008/2010
ACCGCCTGCACTCCCCTGCGGCTCAGCCTGCCATCGATGAGTTGTTCAAGATCGTCTCGTAGCATGAGATCCACCAGAAAAACAGCATTCGGCACTTGGTCGCGATATTCGCGCACAATGGATCGGATTTCAGCATTCGACAGACCAGAATCGGAAATCGTTTCGCTATTTTCGGAATTACTGGTTTTCCTAGAATCACCGGAATTTATAGAATCACCGGAATTCCCAGCTTTTGTGGTCTGCGCCGGAACAATTCCCGCCGATACGAGCGCACGATACCGGTACACCGTATTCACCCTCTCCGCCGTGTCCGCAAGCGCCTGCAGATCGTCGGCCTCAACTGCGAATCGTGGCGTCGCCAGCAGTCGCATAAGCGCCGCGCTGTCGGTATGGTCGCTGACCACGTGCAGCAGGGCGAACACGTCCTGCACTTCCGGACGTTCCAGCAAGGCCGCCTGCCCCACGACCAGCGTGGTCAGCCCGGCCTGCTCGAGCGCTTCCGCGTATTTCGACATGGTTCCTTTGGATCGGAACAGCACCGCCACATGCGGGCGATTGTCTTTCGCGCCATGGTCGAGATCACGCGCAGAGGGCGTATGCAGGGCGATCGCATGTTTGACGAAACGCACGACCGCGTCGACTTCCTGGCCGAATGTGGCGAATCCGAGCACGCCAATCGTGCCTTCGGGGGCTTCTTCGATGTTGGCGAGCGCAGGCACGTCAACTTCGCGCATCAGCGAGCTGCTGAGGCGTCTGGCTGGCAGGCGCAACGGTTTGGTGAGATTGTTCGCCGCTTCGAGCACCATGCGCGAATTACGCCGCGTCACCGTCAATGCGAACGGTTTTCTGTTGGCATCCATGCCGAAATCGTGTTGCAGCATACGGAATGCGCCCGGACTTGCGCCTCGCCATGCGTAGATCGATTGGAAGGGGTCACCGACCGCGTTGACCGCGCTGCGATGCATATCGTCAGCGTGGAACAGCGCGCTCAGCAGTGCGGCCTGCGTGGTGGAGGTGTCTTGGTATTCGTCGAGAAGCACATGCGAGTAGCGTTTGCGGTACGTTGCGCCGATGGATGGGAATCGGGAGACCAGTTGGAATGCCGCGATGGTGAAATCGCTGAATTCCGCCATATTGCAAGCTTGTTTTTCGGCATGATAATCAAGCACGAGGTCGAGCAGCAAGTTGCGCTGCTTGGCGACGGATGCGAGTCGCGTACTGTTGAATACGCACATGCTGTGCCCGAGTTCGCGGTATTTCTCCAGTTTCTTTTCGTAATCCGCATCGGAATCCTTTTTCAGCCGTTTCGGCGGTTTTGGGGATTTCGGCTGCTCAGTTGGCACGGTTTCGCCGTCAAGCGCCTTATCAACCTGTCTGATGAACGCTTCATCCCAGTCGCGCACACGTTGCACCGCCTCGTCGAAGCTGGTGCAGCCGCTGCCGATCATAGCTCCGGAAATGGCGTTAGACAGGGCGAATACGTTGCCCGCTATGGTGTTGAACGATTTCAGATCGCCGTCGAACGCCATGAGATCGACCATATGCTTGTCGAGCACGGTGTGGATGAGCTGCATGGCTCCGGCCTCGCTCAATGGCTGCGTGTTTTGGTCGAAGCCGACAAGCAGTCCGTATTGACGCACAATGGATTGGAAGAAAGCGTCGTACGTGGAGACTTCCGGTTTGAGGAACGTCATATTCGCCGATTTCAGCCCACGTTCACGCTGGTTGCGGCTCACGGCCGCGGACACGCGCGACAGCAGTTCCGAAGCCGCTTTGCGCGTGAAAGTCAGTCCGAGGATTTTTTCGGGGCTCACGCCTTGTTCGATCAGTGTGATGATTCGCCTGGTCATTGTGTAGGTTTTGCCCGATCCAGCACCGGCGACCACCACCACATCCTCATAGGAGGGCGCTTGGATAACGGCGGCCTGCTCCGGACTGTCGGTGAATTTCATGGTTCCGCTCATGCCGTTCTCCTTTCGAATACGGTGTTCTGTTCGCCCGCGCAGGCCGGGCAGACCGCAGTGTTTCTGCAATATTTCATATGTTCCGATGTTGGCCTTGCCGTGATTTCGTTTGCCCTGCTGGCTGCGGCCGCGTAGAAGACCCTGGCGATCATGGTGAGAGACCATACCGCCATGGTGGTTCGCAAGCCGACGAATTCACTCCAATGCTCGTCGCTTACTTCCATCGGTGGAAGCATCTCGTCGAGTCCGTCTTGGAAATCCTTGTCAAGTTTTTTGACGTAGTAGCGCGGCACGAATGCGCCCGTATTTAGACTTCCGCTCGCGAACAACGGCTGTTGCATATGCGATTCGGCGGCGGTGTTGCCATATGGTGCCGGGAATGCATGCTTCGTTACGTGGAACAGCGCGCTTTGCGTGATGTTCGGCGCAGCAGCCACCGCCTGCGCCCCATGCAGACCGCTTCCTTCGGGGAACACGAGTCCCAGCTGGTAGCAGACGAGCTGCAGATCGTTGAACAGGCCTTCGCCGTTCGGACTTGCACCGGTTTTGTAGTCGATCAGACGCACTTGCTGCGTGCCGTCCGCCATATCACGACGTTCCACACGGTCGATTCTGCCGGTCAAGCGCACGGTGAGATGTTCGCTCATGCCTGTTTGAGGCCATCCTCCAACCAACGTTCCCATAATGGCGATCAATTCGTTTCGTGAAATCGCATGAATGCCGTCCATCGCATTGTAGGCTGCGAGAATATCGTCGAAATCGAATTTTGCGGTGAATTTCAGTTCAGGTTCAGCTTTCGTGAGTTTTCCAACGCTGAACGCATCATTGTTTTTAATTGGATAATCACCATGATTCGATTGAACGAAATACGTGGCGATGTTACGCAACGCATCCTTCGCCTGTTCATCTTTTTTCAATGCCTGATATCGTTGCGCGGGATCGGTGATGCCGTTCAGATCGCCGCGTAGACGCTCATATTCGGCATACATTTGCTCGGTGATCGCGTCGATGTTGTCCATATCGCTGATGGCGGTGTGCTGTTCCGGCATGTCAAGTCCGGCTTCGGTGGCCTTCTGCGCCACCGTGTGGATCAGCGAGCCGAAATTCGTGGCGACGCTGCCCATGCGCGGGCCGGAGAAACGGTTTTCAAGCATCCAGCACACCGGGCACGCCCACAGATTGTCCACCGCGGACGGAGACAGGGTCACCACGTCGGATTGCCGTGTCTTGCCATCTTGAATCGTTTCCCGTTCAGCGAGTGAAACAGGCTCCTCCACGAACGGCCAACAATCGGGATCAGCCGCCCTAATGCCTCGAGAGGCCAGCAATGCCAATGTTTCAGCGGCGTCACGGGCCTTCGGGCTGTTCGACGGTTCCATCGCAAGCACGCTTCGCGCGGCCGCGATCAAGCCACGGGGATCGGATTCAAGTCCCGCATAATCGCCCTGACTGCCGATCGCCGCATATTCGCGCCGTTCCATATCGGCGTCTCTATCGCGGTCAAACCATTCCGGCACATATCCGTACAGAAAATCAGATGGCACGTGGTCGTCGTTCAGCACGGCGCTCATCACCGCGCACTCATCGGCACGGGTCAACGCCACCAGGAAGCTTTTCTGCTCGGATGCGAGCACGGCAGCCAATTGCGCATCCCGCTTGCCCGTCGAAGTGGTGACGGTATCGGACAGCTCGCCATGCAACATCACATCGGCGAGTTCCTCACCGCCGAACAATGTGTTACGTGGCGTAAGATTCGGCCATTGCCCTTGCTGCAAGGACGGCAGAAACACCAGGTTCCAATGCCTTCCCGCCGCGCCTGCGGGCGTGGTCAGCGTCACTGCCTGGTCGATGGGCGCGGTGTGAGCCAACGAATCCGCCTCGATAGTCAGCGAGCGCACCTGTTCCATGAACGCTTCAATGGTGCGTGCGGCGAACTCGCCGCTTGATTCGCCGCCGGAAGCGTAGTTGAACAAGCGCATCGCCGCATCAAGTCGGTCGTTCGCGGCACGGCCGGCCGCCGAATGCTCCAAGGCTACGCGCTGCCAGATTTCCGCCTTTCCGCAGGCACGCCATGCGCAATCCAACACGTATTGCGGTTCACGCAAAACCAGCTTGTGTTCCGCCTCGCACGTTTTGTCAAGCACTTTCCACAATGATGCGAAAGCCTTGACCTGTGGATCCGAGCCCGTCACGGAGGCGATCGTGTCGATCACACGATCGGTGTTTCCTTCCAAAAGAAGCACGTATAGAGCGTCCATATCGAACACGGGATCATTCTGGTCTCCATCATGCCCACCATCATGTTGACCTTCGTCGGAAATCGCATGGCATTTCGCCATGTATTCATGCCAATCCGCCATCAAACGCAGCAGCGACGACTGCTGTTCGACGTCCGTCTTCGCCATGTTCGCAGAATCCTGCGCGCGAATCTCATCATCGCCCACAATCTCAGCGAGCGAAGCCAACGCATGCATCGCGGATTCCACGGACGCGAGACGGGCCGGGCGCCCTTCATGCTGCCTGTCGCCGCCGACCGTAATCAGCGGGGATGCCATGATCGACGCCACACGTGAACGAATATAGGATCCGGCCGCCTGCGGGTCCATACCCGAAGCCGCGATTGTCCGCCTTTTCAATTCCGCCAATTCAATCAGCGCGAACAGGCCTTGCACGAACGGTTCGTCCTTCAACGGCCGTGTCACGCTTGAATAGCGCACGGGAACGCCGTCGGCACGCAGCCGTTCGCCGAACGCGCGTACGGTGGCATTGTCATGCGTGATCACAGCCATGTCGTTCCATTCGCGGGAACGTTGCAAATGCTCGGTTTTGATCTTCCACACCACGTCATCGAGCTCTTCGGACGAGGAACGGTACAGGGCCGTTTCCACACTGCCGTCGGCAGGCATGACACAAGCATCCGTATTGCCGGACGGCAATGCTTCGATAGGCATCGCCCCCGGTATGTTCCGCATTTTGCCTGGTCGCTCCGGCAGAGGCACGTCAGTCGGTTCCGTGCTTGCGATCGACAGGCTTACGCGAGTCGCGACAAGAGTGCGATAGTCGTCATGCACGCTTTGTCTGTTCGACGCGTTTCGAATGGTTTGCGCGCCATCATTTTCGCATGCGGCATACAGGTTTTCGATGCGTTCCAATCGCGCTCCCATGCGCGACTGCGCCTCGTTGAACAGATATTCCGGATACGATCCGCGGAACGTCTGCACTGCTTCGTCGGGATTGCCCACCAACAGCAGGCGCGTCCCGCGATTATGCAAGGCCTCAAGCAGGGCGAAGCCAGCCAACGTCGCATCCTGGAAATCGTCGACGATCAGCATGTTTGGAATATCGGCATCCCGTATGTCAGACACGGCCTCGGTGGCGTCGATCATCAGTTGCGACGCATCAAGACGGTATTCGCCGGAATAGGCTGCACGAATCGCCGCATTGTATTCCTCACGCAGCGCGAAGGCGAGACGCCATTGGGTGCGCAGGCGTTCGCGACGCGCGTCAAGCTCGCCATTCCTGCTGGCCGCGCGGGCGATGAGCATGTTTTCAAGCTCCGGTTTCGCACCGATCTCGTTCATGCGTGCAAGCATGTCTCGCAATTGGTTGGCGAATGCGTCGGTGGAATCGTCGGCCACCAGTCCGGACCATTCGGAAACAGCGAAATAGACACGCAGCAGATCGCAGGTGTCGCACTCGTCGCCATGCTGCCTATGTTCCACATGCGATGCAAGCACCTTGCGGATGATCACATCCTGTTCGGCGCCGTTCAACAGTTTCGGCAACGGTTTGCCCTGTGCGGATCTTGCGGCCGTCAGCAGGCGGAATGCGACGGCCGACAATGTGGTGACCGGTCGAGCCTGCGAAACCGCCGACAGTTCACGGATCGCGCGATCGCCCAACATGTCGGCGATCTGTCTGCCGGACACCGTCATCACGGCATTCGCATCACCATACCGCTTCATCGCGGCGATCAGCATGTCCAACGCAAACTCGGTTTTTCCACTGCGCGGCGCTCCCGCAACCAACGTGACGTGAGCAAGATCTTCCAAATCCATCATGCCTCCCAACACTACTAGTCTCGCCCTCCCTTACCTGACAAATCCGGCAATGGAGGAAACTCATGCTGGAAGGCTCGGTGGCCGCGAAAGGGCGGGATATGGGAACACCTCGGATGCCCGTCTTCGCATACGGATATTCAACCCCTTACTGGTAGGTTTCCGGGTTGGTCTTCGGATAGCATGGCCTTCAGAGAAGGCAGTGAAAAGCATACGCATTACGAGGAAAGAGAGCATATGGAAGCCATGGATAGCATTCCCCCTCAAATCCCTGGGTACACATTCGCCCAGAAGTTGGGGTCCGGTTCCGAAGCGAACGTGTACTTGTATCAGCAGCTTTCCCCCAACCGTCAGGTGGCCATCAAAGTCAGCAAGGGAATGCTCGACCCGCGCGCGGCGGCAAGATTCCGTTCCGAAGCGAACTTCATGGGCAAAATCTCATCACACCCTTACATTCTTTCGGTGTATGAAAGCGGCGTCACTACCACAGGCAACGGCTACACCGTGTTCGAATACGCTCCGGGAGGCAATTACAAGACCTTCCTGGAATCCAACCGTCTCAACGCAGACCAGATGCTCACCGTCGGCATCAATCTGGCAAGCGCCCTTTCCACTGCGCATCGCGAAGGCATCATCCACCGCGACATCAAGCCCAGCAATATTCTCATCAACACGCACGGCATGCCCATGCTTTCCGATTTCGGCATCGCGGGAACGATTTACGGACGCCCCGGCATCGGCTACACCATCGCGTGGGCTCCGCCGGAAGTGCTTGCGAAGAACGGCGGAGGCAACGAATCCTCCGACATTTATTCTCCGGGGGCGACGCTGTTCGCCATGCTGACAGGCCAGTCGCCGTACGAATACGGCTATTCCGAAGCTCTTGGCGCAACCCGAGGCAAAGAACGCGGCACCCTACTGAGGAACATCATTCTCACCAATCCGCTGCCCAAGCTCAACAGTCCGGATGTTCCTCCACAAGTGGAGCGGATCCTGCGCAAGGCGTTGAATGAAACGCCGGAGGACCGATATTATTCCGCATATGATTTCGCGCGCGACATGCAGCGTGTACAGCAGGAATTGTATGGCCATGCCACGCCGACCACGGTTGAGGGGGAACCGCCGTTCCCGCAGAACCTGTATGCACAGTCGCAGGCGAACATTCAGGTTTCGCCAACTGCCCCAAAGCAGCGTAGCATTTGGGCCAAGTCTCTTGTGATCGTTGTTTCGGTGGTCGCCGCGATTGCAGCCGTCGAGCTGGTGTTCGCGTATGTGATCATGCCGAATATGGATTCCGTCTCAGACAACAGCAGCGTGCAGATCAAGAATCCGGAAACGTATGATCAGGAGAACGATTCGCCTGATTCGGCCATCACCACCGGCAGTGTGCCCAGTATCGAGAATCTGACCGGGTCATATTCCGCCGATGGCGGCAGTGTGCAGTTCACTTGGGCAAATCCCGACCCGCAGAACGGGGATTCATACGCATGGTCGATAGTCGGCGATGCCGGTGTTAATCCGAATACCCAGGGAACCACCACCGACACGCATATCAGCATCGAACCCGCCGACGGCTCGCAGACCTGCATTCAGGTGAGCCTCATCCGAGCCGACCGTCAGATGTCGCAGAATCCTGCGATCGCGTGCGCAGCCAAACCATAAGCATCACAGCACTTCATAACAGGGTTGGCCAACGGCATTATTCAATCGCAGGCGATGTCCGGAACGAACACAACGACCATCGAAACGCTCAAGGAAGAACCGAAAATGGGCAAACGCAAGAACGCAGCCAATCAGTCGGCACAATCGCACGAACGACAATTGCGCTTCGGACCGATGATGCGCAAACTGCTGTTGCCGTCGAGAAGCAGACGGTGGATCACACCGATCGTCATGCTGCTTCTGCTGCTGGGCATCATCGCAGGCGCGTTCATCGTCAGTTCGGTAACACAACAGCATGTACAACTTGACGACGGCACCGTGTGGATCACTTCGCTGAAGGACCGCAAGGCCGCACGATTCAATGCGAAAAACAAGGATGTGGACGCTGGAGTCTCGTCCACAGCCTCCCGTTTCGACGTGGCCCAACATAATGGCGTCTGCTTCCCGAAGGTACGAAAGCCAGCAACATCGCAGCTTCCACAATCAGCGAAACCGGCAACACCGCCATCAAAACGGATATCGAAACCATTGTCGGAGGCGATACCGCAGCGTTCATCAACGTCAAAACCGGCAATGTGTGGGTGGGATCCGCTTCCGATGTGAAATCCGTCAATCCCACCACCGACAAGCCGAAAATGAAACTGGGATCCGGTGGAAAAATCACGGTGACGCATAACGGAACCGTGTACGGATATCGTGCTTCCGATGGCGCGGTGATGAGCATCGACAAGTCGCAAGGCGCGTGCGAGCAAGTTGGCACGATAGGAGGCGCACCGCATGCCGAATCGTTCACCGTCATCGGCGAAACCCCGGTCGTGGCGGCGAAAGGCACCGTGTATTGGCCGCAGGGAAGCGCAGCCATCAATCTGCAGGGCAGCATGACCTTGCAGGCCCCTTCCACGGACGGCAAACAAAACGGATGGGTGGCCGTGGCGACACCACGCGGGCTCGCAACGGTGAACCTCAGCACCAAGAAAGCCTCTGAAACACCAAATTCCGGCAAGGGCGAGCCCGCCCAGCCGGTATCCACAGGCGGATGCGTATTCTCCGCGTGGGCGCAGAAAGCCAACAATTACGCCAAAGTATGCTCCGCCGACGGTTCGGACATGGCGTTCGACACCCTGACCAACATCAACGCCACTTCGGAACTGATATTTCGCACCAACCATCGTCTGGTCATACTCAATGACGTGGTCAACGGCAACGTCTGGAATCCGCAGGAATCCACCAAAGTCATCAAAATCCAATGGAATAAGGTGGAAACCAAACAGTCGAAGCAACAGGAACAGAACAACGACAGTGCCAACAACCAGCATAATTTCAGCAAAACCTGCTCGTCGCAATCCGGGCAGATCAAAGCGGAAGACGATTCGTTCGGCGCGAGAACAGGATCGCAGCAGATCCTCGACGTGCTTCGCAACGACGAGCAGACCGACTGTTCCGTACTGCGCATCACCTTGGTAAGTGCCCCGGACGGAGCCAACATCAGCGTCTCGCCCGTATACGACGGACGATATCTGCAGCTCGACGCATCCGCGACAGCCGAAGGATCGGCATCGTTCAGCTATGAGATTTCCGACGGGCGCGGGCAGACATCCAACGCCAAAGTGAACCTCACCTTGGTCGGAGGCGACGACAACGCGCCCCAGCAAACCGATACGCCACCGGAAATCGACGTGGAGCAAGGAGCCACCTACACCACTAACGCATTGGGCAGCTTCTCCGACCCCGACGGCGATCCGCTCACGCTCGTATCCGCAACCCTGCAGAACACCGACCAGGTGACCGTCTCCACGCGAGCCGACGGGCAGCTCGTATTCAACGCGGGATCCATGTCTTCCGGACGCGCCGGCATCGAAGTAACCGTTTCCGACGGCCAGCAGACCGGCACCGGCATGGTGTATTTCTCAGTGAAACCGGCCAACACGTTGGCCGCGGTAATCGATCCGGTAGTCAAGCAGACCACGCCAGACACGCGCGCCACCGTCTCACTCAAACAATACGTGCACGGCCCCTCGGCCGAGCCCGCGCAGCTGACCGCCGTGGAAACCCCATCCGGCGCATCCACCACCATGAACGCCACCGACATGTCGTTCACCTTCAGCGCACCCAACCCCGGCACCTACTATGTGCCCTACACCATCACGCAAGGATCCATTCCCGCGACCGGCCTGGTTCGCATTGAAGTGCAGACCGTGGCCGGAGACTCCGCCAAGCCCATCGCCGCCAACGACGTGGCGCTGCTCGGTGCCGACAACACCGCGATCGTGGAACCCCTGGCCAACGACGTCGACCCGATGGGCGGCGTATTGTCCGTGACCAACGTGACCGCCGACGCGGAAAGCGGCATCAAAACCGGCGTCGTGAGCAACAAGCGCGTCTACATCACCGCACGGCAGGTACCGACCGAACCCGTGCAAATCAAATACGGCGTAGCCAACTCGGCAGGCACGTCGACCGGCGTGATCGTACTGCAGCCGCCGGCATTGACCACCTCCAACTCCGTGCCGAAAGCCGACAACATCACCACGCAGGTACGCACCGACGGCATTGTTTCCATCAACGTGCTCGACCACGTTACCTATGCCGACGGCACCACGGTAAGCCTGCAAAACGACCTGCAATACGACAAGAACACGTTCAAAGGACTCGTATTCGTATCAGGCAACACCGTACGATACCAAGCATCCGACCGAACCGGATCCTTCCCCGTAACGTACACGGTCAAAGACAATCTCGGCAACGCGGCCGCCACAATCACCATCAACGTGCATCAAAAAGACGCCGAAAACAAGGCGGCGCCAACACCATCCGACGTTGAGGCACAGGTTGCGGCAGGGCAGAAAGTCCAGATCCCGATCACCTTGACCGGCATCGACTCCGATGGCGACGACGTGCAGCTGCTTGGTCTTGGTAACAAGGCTCCGACGCTCGGACGCATCAGCGAAGTCGGAGCCACCTACCTGGTATACGAAGCATATGCCGACTCCGCAGGAACCGACACCTTCTCATACGCCGTCGAAGACTGGACCGGTCAACGATCCCAAGCGCAGATCCGCGTGGGCGTGTTCAAATCCGGCACCGACTCGGGCGTGTACGCACGCGACGACGAAATCACATTGCGTCCCAACACCGCGGCAACCGTACCCGTGGCGCAAAACGACATTTCCGGAGACAGCACCGACCTGACCGTCAGTGAAGACATCGAATCGCAAGACATCAGCAATGTGACCGTAGCGGATAATGTGCTCGCCTTCACCACACCGCAGCAGGTGGGCACCTATTACATGGTGTATACGGTCAAAGACAAAGCCGGATT
>OATX01001463.1_pt1 | contig 10986 bp, 7 predicted proteins | sample 1516741 | NCBI WGS metagenome assembly OATX01 (sample SAMEA2579984, study PRJEB22360) | human gut metagenome | biome: human gut; feature: human-associated habitat; material: faeces | place: Denmark | collected 2008/2010
ATCTTTAAGATTTAGTCTAATTCAAAATAAATTAATTATATTTAAAATTCAGTATTAACCATATAATAAAATATAGTCTATTATTTAAATCATATTTTATAGTAAAATGTGAATTTATATATCTTTTCTAAAATATTTCCCTTTAAAATCAACCATATTTGTTAATTTATAGACTTCTTTTCTAGCTTCTTCTATAGTTTTTCCCTTACCAACAAGCGATAAAACTCTTCCCCCACTAGTTATTAATTCTCCATTTACTAATTGGGCACCAGCTAAAAATACCTTATTATTAATACCTTCCTCAATAGTAATTTTAAATCCCTTTTCAAACTTTTCTGGATATCCCTTAGAAGCTAAAACTATATTAACACAACTTCCTTCATACCATTTAACTTCAACTTCATCTAATTTACTATCTAAAGCCGCTTGTACTAAATCAACTAAATCACTTTCCATTAAAACTAAAATAGATTGAGTTTCAGGATCTCCCATTCTCACATTATATTCTAATAAATAGGTTCCTTTTTTAGTTATCATTAAACCAAAGAAAATAATTCCTTTAAAATCAAATTCTTCTTCTTCAATTCCCCTTAAAGTATTAGCAACTATATTTTCTTCAAAATCCTTCATCACATCTTCAGTAACAAATGGATTTGGTGCTATAACTCCCATACCCCCAGTGTTTGGTCCCTTATCCCCATCAAAAATTTGCTTATGATCTTTTCCTGAAATAAATGGTATTAAGGTTTTACCATCAGTAATTGAAAGAATTGAAGCTTCTATCCCTTCTAAGAACTCTTCAATAACAATACTTTTACCTGCACCTTTAAAAATATCTAAAATCATGAAGTCATCAATTGTATTCATAGCCTGTTCTCTAGTTCTTGCAATTACAACACCTTTTCCTGATGCTAATCCATCTGCTTTAATAACTATTGGATAGTCACATTTTTGTAAATATTCTTTAGCTAAATTGTAATCAGTAAATATTTCATATTGAGCTGTTTTAACTCCATATTTCTTCATGAACTCTTTAGCAAATGTTTTACTTCCCTCTAATTGAGCCGCTCTTGCATCTGGCCCAAAACACTTAAGACCTACCTTCTTAAACTTATCAGTTATGCCATTAGTTAATGGCTCTTCTGGTCCTACAAAAGTAAAATCAATATTATTTTCTTTTGCAAATTCAACTAATTCATTTAAATCAGTTATATTAATATTTTCACATTTATTTTCAAGTGCAGTTCCACCATTACCAGGTGCTACAAATATTTTACTTACATTTTTATTCTGAGCTAATTTCCAAGCAATAGCATGCTCCCTTCCACCAGAACCAACTAATAATATTTTCATTATAATACCCCCAATTTAGTGTTTAGTTTTTAGTTTGTAGTTAATATGGAAACTCCCTAGAGAGTTTCAAGTGGCAAGTGATAAGTTTAGGTAAAAATTCAACTTAAGCTGAATTTTAAAATATATTTTCAGAAACCACTTTTATAGTTTGTAGTTAGTAGTTGATGTTGAAATTCCTTGTTGAACTTCTTAAATTTTTATTTTTAAAAACTCCACTAGGAGTTTCATCCTTAACTACTAACTCCTAACTTCCTTCCACTTGTCACTCTTAACTAGTTCTTAGTTCTAGTGTTTAAAGTGACGAATCCCAGTAAACACCATAGCAATTCCATGTTCATTACAAGCATCAATTGATTCTTGATCTCTTATTGAACCACCTGGTTGAATTATTGCTTTAATTCCATACTTAGAGCATTCATCAACTATATCTCTAAATGGGAAAAATGCATCTGAAGCTAATATAGTAGCTCCCTTACCCCTTTTTAGAGCCTCAATTGTTGGCCAAATTCTATTAACTTGTCCTCCACCAATTCCTACAGCAACACCATCTTTAACTGTAACTATAGCATTTGATTTAACATACTTAACTACCTTCATTCCAAATACTAAATCTCTAATTTCAGCTTCAGTTGGTACTTTTTCTGTAACAACTTTTAATTCATCTAAAAGTTTAATATCTTCTTCTTGAACTAATATTCCACCATCAACACTTACCATAAACTTCTTATCACATGGTTTAACATTACATTTAATAACTCTTAAATTTTTCTTAGCTTTTAAAATTTCTAAAGCATCTTCATCAAAATCTGGAGCTGCAACTACCTCTAAGAATATTTTCACCAGTTCTTCTGCTGTAACTTTATCAATTTTCTTATTAATAGCAACTATTCCACCAAATATTGAAGTTGGATCCACATCATGTGCTTTAGTATAAGCTTCTATAGTAGTCTTACCTACTGCAACACCACATGGAGTATTATGCTTTAATGCGCAGCAAGCTGTTTCTTGAAATTCATTAACAACCTTCCATGCAATATCTAAATCCTTAATGTTATTGTAAGAAAGTTCTTTACCATTTAATATATCAAAATCATTCATACCACCATCAAATTCATTTGAAACATAATATGCAGCACTTTGATGTGGATTTTCACCATATCTTAAACCTTGCTTCTTCTTATATGAAATTGAAAGATATTCTGGATATTCTTCTTCATCACTTAACATAAAATTAGATATTGCTGCATCATAAGCACTCATTAAATTAAATACCTTTCCAGCAAGCTTCTTTCTTAACTTATAACTCACTTCTCCAGTTTCCTTAATTTCATTCATTACAACTTCATAATCAGAGACATCTGAAACAACTACAACATCTTGAAAATTCTTAGCTGCTGCTCTAAGCATCGTTGGCCCACCAATATCTATAAATTCAACCTTTTCTTCAAAATTTAAATCCTCTCTTACCTTTTTAAAGAATGGATATAAATTAACTATAACCATATCTATAGTTTCAATATTTTTTTCTTTTATAGTTTTTATATGTTCTTCATTATTTCTTATAGCAAGTATTCCTGCATGAATAATTGGATGAAGAGTTTTAACTCTTCCATCTAGCATTTCTGGGAAATTTGTAACTTCATTAATTTCTGTTACAGTAACACCATTTTCCCTTAAGTGTTTATACGTGCCTCCAGTTGAAATAATCTCAACTCCATTTTCTATTAAAAATTTTGAAAAATCTAAAATTCCATTTTTATCAAATACACTAATTAATGCTCTTTTAATCATGTAAAAATCCCCCTATTTTAAAATATTTACTCTGCCGTCTATAATCTCAATTTTATCTTTACTTATTAAATCAATAGCTTTAGGTAATAATTTATGCTCTTCTACTAATACCCTCTTTTGTATATCTTCTGCAGTATCATCAAAATATACTGGAACTACTTCTTGAAGAATTATTGCCCCACCATCTACTTTTTCATTAACAAAATGAACTGTACATCCAGTAAATCTAACCCCACAAGCTTTTACTGCATTATGAATATGTATTCCATACATTTTATCTCCACAAAAACTTGGTATAAGTGAAGGATGAATGTTTATTATTTTATCTTTAAATTCTTTTAATATATCACCATCTAATATGGAAAGATATCCTGCTAAAACTATTAAATCAACTCTATTCTTGGTTAATTCTAATATCTTATTTGAAATTTCACTGCCATATTCCTCTTTAGAAACAACATATGTTGGAATGTTCTTGTTTTTAGCTCTTTCTAGTGCATATATTCCTTCTTTACTTCCAATAACCATTTCCACTTTAAAGGAAGTTTGTCCATAATCTAAAATTGATTGCAAGTTTGACCCGCTACCAGATACAAGTACTGCTACTTTAAGCAAACTCCTTCACCTCCAGCTGTTACAACCCCAATTTCATAAGCCTTCTCCCCTAATTCATAAAGCTCTTTTATAACAGCATCCACATCTTTTTCATCAACACATAATACAAATCCAATTCCCATATTAAATGTGTTATACATATGATTTCTATTTACCCCTTTTTCTATCATATCTTCAAATATTGCTGGTAATGGATAACTATCTTTCTTTATTTCTGCTGTTAATTTTAAACCATTAAACATTCTTGGAATATTTTCAATAAATCCTCCACCTGTTATATGAGACATACCTTTAATATCATACTTTTCAATTAATCTTAATATTGGCTTAACATATATCTTTGTTGGCGTAATTAATGTTTTCCAAATCTCTTTTCCATTAAATTCTTCATTTAAATTTGTATATAACTTTCTAACTAAAGAAAATCCATTTGAATGTATTCCTGAAGAAGCAATACCAATTAACTTGTCTCCTGGCTTTATATTTTTTCCATTTATTATTTTATCTTTATCAACAATACCTACTGCAAACCCTGCAATATCATATTCTCCTTCTTTATAAAAACCTGGCATTTCAGCAGTTTCTCCACCAACTAAAGCACAATCTGACATAATACATCCATGTGAAATACCCTTAACTAATTCTGCTGCTACCTCTGCTTCTAGTTTTCCACAAGCTATATAATCCAAGAAAAATAATGGCTTTGCTCCATGACACAAAATATCATTTACACACATAGCTACACAATCAATTCCAACTGTATCGTACTTATTACTTTTAAATGCTAATTCAAGCTTAGTTCCTACACCATCTGTACCTGAAACTAAAACTGGATTTTTATATCCCTTTGGTAATTCAACCATTCCAGCAAAACTTCCAAGACCATTTAAAACATATTTACTAATTGTTTTTTGTGCATATTCTTTTATTAGCTTTACTGATTTATATCCCTCTTCTATATTAACTCCAGAATCTTTATAAGTTATCATTTAAATTCCCTACCTTTCACCTTCTATTGGCGTTGCAACAGGATATATTCCATTAAAGCATCCTACACAATACCCTTGATTTGTATTAAAGCACTTATACATACCTTCCATACTTAAATATCCTAAAGAATCACAACCAATTATTTCTCTTATTTCTTCTAATGAATGATTAGCACCTATAAGTTCTTTTCTATAAGGAGTATCAATTCCAAAATAACATGGATATTGAACTACTGGTGATGCAACTAAAAAGTGAACTTCCTTTGCTCCTGCTCTTCTTAAAGATTCAACTAAATGTTTTGATGTTGTCCCTCTTACTATTGAATCATCTATAAGCACAACTTTCTTATCTTTAATATTTACTTTTAAAGGATTTAATTTAACAGCTACAGCTCTTTCTCTAACTTCCTGAGAAGGAGTTATGAAAGTTCTTCCTACATACCTATTCTTTACAAATCCAGTATCATAAGGTATTCCTGAAGCTTTAGCATATCCTATAGCTGCTGGCGTTCCTGAATCTGGAACTGCAATAACTATATCTGCTTCAATTGGATTTTCTCTATATAATTGTTCTCCTGCTCTAACTCTTGATTCATGAACATCTAATCCATCTATAATAGAATCTGGTCTTGCAAAGTAAATGTACTCAAATGCACAAGTTTGACATTGTGTATTTTCAGAATATCTATATGAATTTATTCCACATTCATCAATTACAACTATTTCACCTGGCTCAACATCCCTAATTAATTCAGCACCTATAGCATCCAAAGCACAACTTTCAGATGCTAATATATAGCCTTCTTCAATTTTACCTAAACAAAGAGGTCTTATTCCATGAGGATCTCTTACACCAATAAGCTTATCTTTAGTTAATATAACCATTGCAAATGAACCTCTAACAGCTTGAATGGCATCTAATACCGCTCTTTCAACACCTTTTTTAGCACCTCTTGCAATTAAATTAGCAATTACTTCTGAGTCAATTGATGTATGAAATATATGCCCTCCATCTTCTAATAACTCTTTAATAACATCTGCATTAACTAAAGTTCCATTGTGTGCCATAGCTATTGGCCCTAACTTTGTTTGACTTAATAATGGTTGTGCATTTTCTATTCTAGTATCACCACTTGTTGAATACCTAACATGTCCAATTCCAGCAAAACCCTTTAAACTATTTATATCTTCTTGAGAAAAAGCTTCTGTTATAAGCCCCATACCTTTTTTAATATTTATATCTTCTCCATTAGCAACTGCTATACCAGCACTTTCTTGACCTCTATGTTGAAGTGCATATAATCCATAATATATTACCGAAGCTAAATCTAATGACTTATTAGAATAAATCCCAAAGACTCCACATTCTTCTTTAAATTTATCATTACTTAGATCAATTATTGTATTATCTAACTTTGGATTCATACCTTTAATCCCCCCGATTAATCACTTTTAACTAGTTTCAAGTGACAAGTCATAAGTTTCAAGTTTAGGCAAAAATTCAGCTTAAGCTGAATTTTGGAAAAATATAATCTAAGAAATTCCCTAAGGAATTTCATCCCTAACTTGTAATTTGCCACTTTTCACTTATCACTTGAACTTGCCATTTGCTTCCCTTGACTAACTTATTCTTTTTAATATTTCAACATATGCTTCTTTAACATTTCCAAGATTTCTTCTAAATCTATCTTTATCTAACTTTTCTCCAGTTGTTGCATCCCATAATCTACATGTATCTGGTGAAATTTCATCTGCTAATACAATTTCTCCATTACATCTTCCAAATTCTAATTTAAAATCTATTAATTTTATATTAGATTTTAAAAACATTTCCTTTAAAAATTCATTAATTTTTGATGTTAAAGAATAAATTTTTGCTAATTCCTCAAAAGTTGTTATACCTATAGCAACTGCATGATAATCATTTATTAATGGATCTCCTAATGCATCATTTTTATATGATAATTCAAATACAGTTACTTTTAATTCACTGCCTTCTTCTAACCCTAATCTTTTTGCCATTGAGCCAGCTGCAACATTTCTAACTATAACTTCTAATGGTATCATTTCAATCTTTTTACATAATTGCTCTCTATCATTTAATTTTTCAATAAAATGAGTTGGAATACCTTCTTTATTTAACATTCCATATATCATTGAAGTTATTGCATTGTTTAAAATACCCTTATTTTCAATTTGTTCCTTCTTTTCTCCATTAAATGCTGTAGCATCATCTTTATAATAAATTATTACTTCTTCTTGATTTTCTGTAGCATATATTTTTTTTGCTTTACCTTCATACAATTTTTCTAATTTACCCATTACAAATCTACTCCTTCACCATTTTCATCTATAAATTTTCTCTTCATTTCTTTTCTATATTTAATTAATTTATCTTTTAAACTTTCATCTCCAATTGATAACATTTGAACAGCTAACATTCCTGCATTATAAGAATTATTTATACCAACTGTTGCAACTGGAATTGTCTTTGGCATTTGTACAATTGAAAATAATGCATCTAACCCTTCAATAGCTCCCTTACAAGGAACTCCTATCACAGGTATTATTGTTTTAGAAGCTATTACACCTGGCGAGTGTGCTGCAAGCCCAGCTCCTGCTATTATAACCTTACATCCCTGTATTTCAATTTCTTTTAAAACCTCTTCTAATTTTTCTGGAACCCTATGAGCCGATAATATAAATGCTTTATATTCAACTCCAAATTCCTTTAAACACTTAGCTGCCCCTCTCATTATTTCAGTATCAGATTTAGATCCAAAAAATATTGCTACTTTCATAAAAACCCCCTATTTTAGTTTGTAGTTAATAGTTATGTATGAAATTCCTTAGGGCATTTCTTAAAAATATATTCTCAGAAACTCCCAAGGAGTTTCATCCTTAACTTGTCACTTGCCATCTTTAACTAGTGAGTAGTTTGTAGTTTATGATGAAATTCCTCAGGGAATTTCTTGAAAATATATTCTCTTTTCTAAAATTCAGCCCAAGCTGAATTTTTTCCTTAACTCCTAACTTCAAACTCCAAACTACTAATTACCTAAAGTATTCCACTCCTGATTCAAAAATCTTTTGATTAAAGTTTCCTGGTATATTTTTGTATAAATTATCTCCAATTCTTTCAGAATGACCCATTTTACCAAGAACTCTTCCATCTGGACTTGTTATTCCTTCTATTCCAAGCATTGATCCATTTGGATTAAATGGCATATTTAATGATATATTTCCTTTATTATCAACATATTGAGTTGCTACTTGTCCATTTTTTATTAATTCTTTTATTAACTTTTCTGGTGCAACAAATCTTCCTTCTCCATGAGAAATTGCTACATTATGAATATCCCCTAAATTGACTTTGTTAAACCAAGGTGATTTCTTAGAAACAACCTTAGTTTGAATTATTGAACTCATATGTCTATTAATTTCGTTATAAGTTAATGTTGCCATTTCCTCTTCAATATCAATTATTTCACCATAAGGTACTAATCCTAATTTGATTAATGCTTGGAAGCCATTACAAATTCCTAATATTAATCCATCTCTATTTTTTAATAAATCCATAACTGCATCTTTAATTTTTTCATTTCTAAATACAGTTGCTATAAATTTACCTGAACCATCAGGTTCATCTCCAGCTGAAAATCCTCCAGGTAACATTATTATTTGACTTTCTCTAATTTGCTTTTCTAAGTTTTCAATTGATTCTACAAATGCTTCCTTAGAATAATTTCTAAATACTAATGTTTTTGTTTCTGCATTAGCTTTCTTAAATTCCCTTTCGCAGTCATATTCACAATTTGTACCTGGAAATACTGGAATTATTACCTTTGGTTTAGCAATTTTTATAACTGGTGATTTATTATTTGATTCTTTATATAAAACTTCTTTTACTTTTTCATTTTTATCATTAGTTTTAATTTTAAATACCTTTGATAAATTTTTTTCATAAGCATTTTCTAAAATATTTAATTTCAAATTCAAATCAAACTCTTTAGAAGTTATTGTTTCTTCTTCAGTTGTATAGCCTATTGCCTTATAAGCGCATCCTTTAAATTCTTTATTTATATTTACTTCTTGGTTTACTTCTAAAACTAAAGTTCCATAATTTAGTCCAAAAAGCTCCTCTTTACTTAAATTAAAGAATTCAACCCCAATTTTATTTCCAAATGCCATTTTAGATATTGTTTCTGCAACTCCCCCAAATTTAACACTTGATGCTGATATCACCTTTCCTTCTAAAATAAGCTCATATAATCTTTCTAAATTTCTTTTATATTGATTTACTTTTAAAGTAAAATCTTCATTTTTTTCAGCCATTAATAATACTAATTTAGATCCTACTTTTTTAAACTCTGCACTAATTATATTTTTTGCTTTTTCAATTCCAACAGCAAATGCTACTAATGTTGGAGGCACATCTAAATTTCCAAAACTTCCTGACATAGAATCTTTACCTCCAATTGCAGGTATCCCTAAATCAACTTGAGCTTGATATGCTCCAAGCAATGCAGCAAATGGTTTTCCCCATCTTTCTGGATTCTTTCCTAATTTCTCAAAATACTCTTGAAGAGTTAATCTTACTTTTCTGTAATCTCCACCTACAGCTGCAAGTTTTGTAACTGCTTCTATTATTGAGTAATATGCCATATGATATGGGCTCCAAACTCCTAAATCTGGATTAAATCCATAACTCATTATTGTTGCTTCTTCACTTACACCATTTAATACTGGAATCTTAGCAACCATTGCTTCTTGTTCTGTTGCTGAATATTTACCTCCATATGGCATAAGAACTGTTCCAGAACCTATTGTTGAATCAAACCTCTCAACTAATCCCTTTTGTGAAGCAACATTTAATTTTGATAAATTTTTTATCCATTCCTCTTTAACATTTATATCTCCAACTGCTAAAGGATATTCCCCTGGCAACTTAACTTTTACATTTGTTACTTGTTTTGCACCATTTGTATCTAAGAAACTTCTTTTTAAATTAACTATTTCCTTTCCTCTCCAATACATTCTTAAACATTCATTATTTGTAACTTCTGCAACAGCAACTGCTTCTAAATTTTCTTCTTTAGATAAATTTATGAACCCTTTTACATCTTCTTTAGCTACCACTACAGCCATTCTTTCTTGTGATTCAGAAATTGCAATTTCAGTTCCATCTAACCCCTCATATTTCTTAGGAACCTTATCTAAATTAATATCCAATCCTCTTGTTAATTCTCCAATAGCTACAGAAACTCCACCAGCCCCAAAGTCATTACATCTCTTTATCATTTTAGCAACTTTAGGATTTCTAAATAATCTTTGTATTTTTCTTTCTGTTGGAGGATTTCCTTTTTGAACTTCTGCTCCACACTTATTTATTGATTCTTCAGTATGCCCTTTTGATGAACCAGTTGCTCCACCAACTCCATCTCTTCCTGTTCTACCTCCAAGAAGTATTACTATATCACCAGCCTTAGGTTCTTCTCTTATTACATTTTTACTTGGAGCTGCTGCTATAACTGCTCCAATTTCCATCCTTTTAGCAACATAATTTGGATGATATACTTCTGAAACTTGTCCTGTTGCTAATCCTATTTGATTTCCATATGAACTATAACCATGAGCTGCACCTAAAGTAATTGTTCTTTGTGGTAATTTTCCTTTTAAAGTTTCTTCTACAGGTACTGTTGGATCTGCCGCACCTGTAACTCTCATTGCCTGATATACATATGTTCTCCCCGATAGTGGATCTCTTATTGCTCCTCCTAAACAAGTTGCTGCTCCACCAAAAGGCTCAATTTCAGTTGGGTGATTATGTGTTTCATTTTTAAACATTACTAAATATTCTTCAATACCATTATTTGTTTCTATATTAACCTTTATTGAACAAGCATTTATTTCCTCTGAAATATCCAAGTCATCTAACATTCCTCTTTTTCTCATTTCCTTCATGGCAATAACTGCTATATCCATTAAGGTCTTATCTTTATTGTTTTTTTCATAAACAAAATCTCTTGATTTTAAATACGATTCATAAGATTTTTGTACTGCATTATTTAATTTACCTTTTTCAAATTTTATATCTTCAATTGAAGTACTAAATGTTGTATGTCTGCAATGATCTGACCAATAAGTATCTATTACTTTTATTTCTGTAATTGTTGGTATTCTTTCTTCACTTTTAAAATAGTCCCTTATCATCAATAAATCATCTACACTCATTGCA
>OATX01001466.1_pt1 | contig 10930 bp, 9 predicted proteins | sample 1516741 | NCBI WGS metagenome assembly OATX01 (sample SAMEA2579984, study PRJEB22360) | human gut metagenome | biome: human gut; feature: human-associated habitat; material: faeces | place: Denmark | collected 2008/2010
AGATTGTTATTTTATATTTTAGGACTGTTGATCATGTCTGTTGGTTCTAATTTATTTTTGAAAGCAGCTCTTGGAGTTGCACCTAGCTGTACGATGGCTTTGACATTAAGTTATCTTTCCCCAATTCACAGCTATGCCTTATTTAACTTCCTGATCAACTCTACTTTCTTAGTTTGCGAAGCTCTGATCCTTCATGAATTCGGGAAAATGCAGTTGACTCAGCTTGGTTTGACTTTTGTTTATTCTTTATTTATCGAATTTACTTCTTATGGTTTATTCTTTATTGAACCTCATGGACTTGCCGCTAAGATTTTACTATCTGTCATCGCATGTGCCGTTCTATCAATAGGTGTCGGATTCACGATCAGTTCCGGATTCGCTGTTATGCCAATGGAAGGACTTGTGAAAACTATCTCTGATAAGAAGAATATAAGCTTTGGCGCTGTCAGAGTTTGTCTGGAAGTTTTATTTACTGTATGTTCTGCGATCTCTTCTTTTGTATTGCTTCCAGAATTACCATCCGTTGGAATCGGAACCGTGATCGCCGCTTTCTTAAGTGGTAATATTACAAATATATTTTCTTCTCTATTTCATAAGAGAATCAATGCCTACCTTGGATTTCAGGCATGATCCTATAGAAAAAAACGTAATCTCAAATGAACCTCTTGAGATTACGTTTTTTATTCTATCCTGCTTCTTTAGTTTTTGCCTATTCCCATGGATCGATTTGCTGATTCGTCGGTACGACTTTGATCTTCTTTGAAATCGTTATCTTTGTCCCTGTTTTTAATTTTGCAGAAATCGTCGCTGTTCCAGCTTTATTTCCTGTGATTCTTCCATTCGAGTCAACAGATGCCACGGACGGATTACTACTCTTCCATGATGTGAAAGATGATGTATTGATCACTGTTGGATACACACCGTACTCTTTCATCATTTTACCTTGATATGTTGGCTTCATCTGCATTTTTTCTGTTTCCCATATTGTACCGTATCTGCTGTCTAGTTTTAAATAACTCTTCTTTAAATATGAATTCTTTGTCACGATATTTTTTGTAAATTGCTTTCTTGCCTTGGATTTTTCTACTTTCTTTGCTTTGGAACTGCTAAAGTCTAATACCCAGGTATTGGCTTCGTATCCGTCTCTTGACACAACCGTAACTGCTGCAACCCCTACACTTTTTGCATTCGAAAGTAACAGACCTTTTCTATGTGTGGAAGAATTGATCCAACCCTTTACGATCTGCTTCGGTGTAGTTCCTGCAGATTGTGCGCAGTTTTCATAGATGATCTTCTTGTTGATACTTTTTGAAAGCTTTCCATTTGGTCTTCTATGCGGACTTGTTTCTGGAATATAGATCGTTGTTTCAAATCCACGCATAATTGCTGAATTTGTCAATCCTCGATCCATCTTCAATGCTTTGCGTCCATTTTTCTTACGGTATTTGTTCACTTCTTTTAAGATTTTCTGTGCATCGTTATAATCCTGATATCCTGTAACAGATAATTTTCCTGTAGAAGCAGCCTCTACCTTCTTCTGACTGACTCCTGCAGTTGTAAATAGCATTGCCGCTGCTAATGCAATACTGGCAGCTCTTCTTGATAGTTTCCTCATAAACTTTCTCCTTTCATACTTTTGATCATGGTACCTTTATATAATTTGTGCACAGATATCATTCAAACAACATCTCTCACAATGAGGCTTTGTTCTTGCCGTACAGACATCTCTTCCATGCCATACTAGCCTGTGGCAGAAATCACTTCCTTCTTCTGGTGGAACGATCTCCCATAATGCCATCTCAACTTTTTTAGGGTCTTTTATCCCATCAACTAATCCAATCCGGTTGACCAAACGGATACAATGTGTATCCGTAACGATCGCAGGTTTGCCAAAGACATCTCCCATGATCAGGTTGGCACTTTTTCTTCCGACCCCAGGAAGACTTAGGATCGATTTAAAATCGGTTGGGATCTTACCGTTATATTCATCTCTTAAAACTTTCATACATTTGCTGATATCTCTTGCCTTGCTCTTTCCAAGGCCACAGGGCCGTACGATTTCTTCAATATCTGCAACGTCTGCTGCTGCCAGTGCTTCTACTGTTGGATATTTTTCAAATAATCCTTTTACTACGACATTTACTCGTGCATCCGTACACTGAGCCGCCAGTCTTACACTAACTAATAATTTCCACGCCTGATCATATTCCAATGTGCAGTCTGCATCTGGATATTCATTCTTCAGACGCTCAATGACTTCTAGTGCCAGTTCTTTTTTATTCATAACAGTATCCTCCTTGAAGGTTGTTTTATCCTTATTATACCTTACATTTTTGCATATTTCTATGCTATAATGATTTTGTATTTTTTGTTCATCGAAAGGAGATTTTTATGAAGAAAAGTTTTTTAAAAGGTGCCTCTATTTTTCTGGCATCTGTATTAACAGTAGGTATGTGTTCTGCTTATAGTGTAAATGCGAAAGCAAAATTTTCTCTACCTAAAAAGACAACCTTAAGTTATGACAAAAAAAATAATGGTGGGAATGGTTTTTACACAAATGTGATCTATATCAAGGGAACAAATCGCTCTAATTCAGAATCCATCCTGCGTAATGGTATGAAGGTTAAATCTTCAAATAGAAAGGTTATTTCTACAAAAACTTTTGGAAAAGATTATTATCTTATTGCAGATAACAATCAAGTAGGAATCGGTGTAAAACTTAAGAAAACAGGATCAACAAAAATCACTGCAAAATTTAAATACAGAGGTAAAACTTATTCTGTAAAAACAACAGTCAAAGTTATAAAATACTCAAATCCTTTTAAGAAGATCGTAGTGGATGGAAGAGACTGTACTTCTGATTTTAAGAATAAAAACGGATCTTCGATCTCCTTTATGGGACGTAACATCAAGATCACTCCTAATAAGAACTGGAGAGTAAAATCTATTTATACTTACAAGCCAGGAGCTACTAAAATGAAAAAAATAAAAGGTTCTTCCGTTACAATCCCAACAAATTGCCGTGCTTTTATTACAATGGAAAATAAAAAGAATAAATTAACGGAAAAAGTTACTTTTGATGAAATGGATACTTCTGAAGATCCTGGATTTATATTCTAGACACAAATTTTAAAACATCCCAGAATCGTCTTTTTATACCTGACGATTCTGGGATGTTTTTATCTTCTACAATTTCTTTATTTGATCTGTTTCATGTTAAATCAATGCCATTCTCTGCCATTTCCCTTGTATGTATCGTTTGACAAACAGGATTCCTCTGAATACCCAGTCTAATGTCATTGCTACCCAGACTCCGAAGACTCCAAGTCCCATCCATTTTCCAAGAACAACGCTGCAGAAGATTCTAAATATCCACATCGTAGCTGATGCTACAACCATACAGTATTTGACATCATTTGCGGCTCTTAATGTGTTCGGGATCGTGAATGCTGGCGGCCAGATCGTTACACAGCATAAAGTATGATATAATAAGATCTTTCTTGTGATCGCTGCTGTTTCTGGTGATAAATGATATACCTGAATGATCAGTGGTAAGATCATAACTACGATGATATTTAATGCGATCAATGCTGCATAAGCTACTTTTAACAGCTTCTTTGTATAGTATCTTGCAGCTTCATAATCTCCAGCTCCGATGCATCTTGATACAACGGTCAACACTGCAAATCCTACTCCGATTCCTGGGATCAACTCAAATGATGCTACCACATTTCCGATGGCATTGGCTGTGATAGATGATGTCCCAAATCCTGCAACGATACTTAATACCATGATTCTTCCTAGCTGGAACATACTATTTTCGATTCCGTTTGGTACTCCGATATGTAAGATCTTCTGTATTAAATATCCCTTAAAATGAAAATGGATATGTTTGCTTAAATGCACATCCTGATTTTGTTTTGCGAGCAGTCTTACCATAACAACTGCTGCAACAATTCTTGATACTAATGTTGGGATCGCAACTCCTTCAACTCCAAATTTAAACCCATAGATCAAAATCGCATTTCCTGCGATGTTGATACCGTTCATCAACATAGACATATTCATAGAAATCTTTGAATTCCCCATGATACGGAATAATGCGGCGCATCCATTATATATTGCAATAAATGGAATAGATGCCGTGACGATCATCAGATATATTTCCGCGTTATGCATAACTCCTGGTTCAATATTTCCAAACACTACATTTAAAATAAAGTTTTTACATGCATAAATTCCTGCCATGATCACTACAGATAATGAAACAATAAATAAGATCAACTGGTCTGCTGTCTTACATGCCATGATATTTTTTCTCTGTCCGAGAAACTGCCCTGCAACGACGGCTCCTCCAGTTGCCAATGCCGAGAACAGATTGATCATCAATACCATAACACTGTCTACCAATGAAACTCCTGATACAGCTTCTTCTCCAACATTCGCTGTCATGATAGAGTCCGCAAGTCCTACCGTTACAGTTAGCATCTGCTCAATGATCAACGGTATGATCAATCGTACGAGATCTTCATTTGAAAACATCCTGTTCCTTGCATCGTCTGTAATTTCCATATTATTTCCTTTCTTTTTCTGTGTTTTAAATATTATTTCTGTGTTTGTCTTTTGTTTTACAGTTTTTATCTTATCACACTTTTGATTTTGTTCAAGGTCTGATTAAAAATATTTACATTTTCTCATTTTTATACAAAAAATATACAAGGTATCTTTTGATACCTTGTATACATTGCATATCATCGTTTTTTATTTCACATAATCCATGATAATTTCAACTGCTTTCTGGATTCCTGTCCTTGCTGAATTGATCATGAGATCATAATTACCGGGGTCTCCCCATTTTTGTTTTGTATAATAATTATGATAAGAAGATCTCTCCCAATCGGTTTGCTTGATCATCTTCTTCGCTTGTCGTTCTGTCACATGTTCTGTCTCTACAATCCGTTTAATCCGTTCTTCTAGAGGACTGTGGATAAAGAAACTGTAGCAGTTTTCGTGATCCTTAAGCACCACATCTGCACATCTTCCCACGAAAATGCAGGATTCATTCTCTGCTGCCAGTTCATGGATCACATGTGCCTGGATCATAAATAATTTCTCTGGTGTCATGATTTCTTCTGTGTCAACGCCTGGAAATCTGTGTCCGATCGGGACATTGATAATGTGGCTGTAGACTGCATTCTCCTCGTGATTCTTTACAAACTCTTCCGACATATCACTTTCTTCGGCAACTCTTGCCAAAATCTCTTTGTCGTAGAAAGGAATTCCAAGCTTCTTGGATAACTGCTGTCCGACCTCTCTTCCTCCACTGCCGAATTCTCTGGAAATGCATATGATCGTATTTTTCTTCATATTGCAACACCCCTTTTCTTGAATTACTTTATGTATTCCTTTGGTAATTGTATTAACCATCCTGTGACTGGTTTTATTCTTATATCAAAAAATTACAAATTTCTTTTTCATCTTTATCAGGATATTTTCTTATTAAATTATATATTTTCTCAATAATTTCTTGATCTTCTAACAGATCATCTGCTATTTTATCTACCGTATCTCCTTTTTCAATTTTTCTCTGTACTAGTGTCACTAATTTTAAAAGTTCACCTTTCCTTATTCCTATATTCTCTGCACTTCTTAATTGACTCGCTTTATCGCGGATTGCCATTTGTTCCCTTAAATAAAGATATCTCTCACTCTCATCTTGGCTCATCTTAATCATTTCATCCCTCACCTTTTCCATGTAATGATTTCCTTCAGATTCTTCTCTGATTTCTTCCCAAGTACTAGCTGAAATTAATCTCGCCCATCGGTAAAGTTCTTGCTTTTCCTTTTGTTGTTTCTATTTTACTTAATTCTATCACATGGAATTGAAATTTACTACTATAGTAGTCCTCCATACACACCCTCTTGAATTTTTCAATCTTAAATTGTCCACACTCTAGACTTCTGGTATATGATAAAAAATAAATAAACGATCGGAAGAGCAGCATTAGAATTTTGCCACGTTTTTTGCGGATTCGCAGCCGGCTTGGTGCGTTGTTTGAGCCTCAAAGAGTTTCTGTTTTGAATACCCTTGAAGGCGAGTTCGCAAGGAAAGCCGGCGGATCAGCGATCTGTAAAAAACGTGAGGAAAATTCTCTAGCTGCTCTTCCGATCGTTTATTTATTTTTTATCATATACTCAAAATCTACAGTTGGCCAACTACAATTAAAATTTAATACACTCTGATTACTGTAGAAATCTCACGAGTATGTTCCATTCCCTTAATCTCGACCAAAGCATCTGCAAAGTTCTGCTCCAGTACAAGATCCGTGATAACAACTAATTCTGCCATATCATTAACCTTGTTCTTCTGAATCACCTGTGCGATACTTACTTGATTCTTTCCTAACGTATCTGCGATTCGAGCAAGAACTCCTGGTTTGTCATCAACTAACAATCTCATGAAATATTTGCTTTCAATCTCTGTGATCTTCTTGATTGGAAGGTCTTTGTAGCATGTACAATGGATTCTTCCTGTGCAATAGAACTGAATATTACGTGCGACATCAATGATATCTCCCATAACTGCACTTGCTGTTGGGAATTCTCCTGCTCCTCTTCCATAGAACATTGCATCGTCAACTGCATCTCCATGTACAAAAACTGCGTTAAATGAATCATTGACAGTTGCCAATGGATGATCACTTGGAATCAGCATTGGATGAACACGTACTTCAATTCCAGATTCTGTGTTCTTTGCTACCCCTAACAATTTGATCGTACATCCCATTGCTTCTGCATATTTGATATCTTTTGCTGTGATATTTGTGATTCCTTCTGTGTATACATCATCAAATGTGACTCTAGAGTTAAACGCAATGGATGCCATGATCGCCATCTTACGTCCTGCATCATATCCTTCGATATCAGCTGTTGGATCTGCTTCTGCATATCCTAATTCTGTTGCGAGTGCCAAAGCTTCATCAAATTCCATTCCTTCGTGTGTCATCTTTGTCAGAATGAAGTTTGTTGTTCCATTGACAATACCCATTGCTTCTGAAATATAGTTTCCTGCCAGACACTGTTTTAATGGACGGATAATTGGAATTCCACCTGCAACAGATGCTTCAAATAATAAGTCACATCCATTATGGGAAGCGATATCTAATAATTCACCACCATGCACTGCCATTAAGTCTTTGTTCGCTGTGACAACATTCTTACCTGCCTGAAGAGCTTCTGTAATATAAGTACGGGCGGGTTCGATTCCCCCCATAACTTCCACTACGATCTGAATCTCATCATCTGTGATAATATCTTCCCACTGGTCAGTTAATACAGAAGGGTCAATTCCTTCTCTCTTCTTGTTCTTGTCTCTAACTAGAACTTTGCTGACAGTCAGACCTGCACCAACTTTGTGAGGTAATTCTTCTCTCTGGCGTTCGATCAGTTTGTATACTCCTGTTCCGACAGTTCCAGAACCAAGGAGGGCTACTTTGATGTTCTTTAACTCTTCCATGATACACTTCCTTTTCTGTTTTTGTTTATCTTTGCTTTTATCGAAATGTGATTTTTTGATCTAATAAATTCGTATAAGTAGTTTTTAGTATATCATATTTTTTTTGATTATCCTATATTTTTTTAATTTCTAGTTAGGAAAAACTATTATGTATAATTCCAAGATTACACCAAACAATACGTCTATTAACTATTTTTCTCATTTCTGTTGACATCAATATTTAAAAGTATTATATTTAAAACATAAACAATTAAGCAATCATTTAATCTTATAAAAAGGAGATTTCTATGGATAAAACGGAGAAATATAACATTGCTTCCATAGATATCCATGGTCATGGATGTGATGTTACAGAATTAAAACATGTTCTTCCACCAGAAGAATTTGCCATTGAAACTGCCAGTTTATTTGGTCTGTTAAGTGACAGTACCAGACTTCGTATTTTGTATCTTTTATACCACCGTGAAGTCTGTGTTAGAAATATCGCAGAAGCGATTGAAATGAGCCCACCAGCAGTGTCTCATCATCTTCGCTCTTTGAAGCAATTAGGTGTGATCACAAGCAGACGAATTGGGAAAGAAGTTCATTATACGATCGCAGACACTGCTGACGGAGAGCTTGTATCTGATCTGTTAAAGACTGTATTTGAAAGGAGGGGTATTTATGAAGAAGACTTATGAGTTTGAGAATCTTGGCTGTGCTCATTGTGCAGGTAAAATGGAAGAAAAAATCGGGAAACTTCCTGATGTTAAAAGTGTAAATCTTTCATTTCCTATGAAAAAAATGTATGTTGAAACTTCTCGTGAAGATCTGCTTCCTGAGATTCAAAAGATTTGTACGGATATTGAACCGGATGTTATTGTGACGGAAGTTACGAAAAAATCATCTAAACGGAGAAAACATGTGGAAGAAGATTCTCATGAAAGTCATGAACATCATCACCATCACGATGACCACTGTGACTGTGGATGTGATCACAACCATAATGAACATGAGCACCTCGAACATCATCACCATCATGATGACCACTGCGACTGCGGGTGTGAACACGATCACGAAGAACATGAACACCACAAACATCATCACCATCATGATGACCACTGCGATTGTGGCTGGTGTGGTGATGACGATGACGATGATGAATCAATTGCAGCTGCTGCAAATCGTGAAGGAAATGGTCAGGCAACCGTATTTATTGTCGAGAAATTAGGCTGTGCTCATTGTGCAGGTAAAATGGAAGAACAGATTTCTCATCTTCCCGGTGTTGAAGCCGTCAATCTGACATTTGCAACAAAGCAGTTACGTGTATGGTCTGATGATGCCAAAACATTATTGCCTCAGATTCAAGATATTTGTACTTCCATCGAACCAGATGTCAAAGTCGTTGTCCGTGAAAATACTGTCCGTGCACAAAAAGAAGCGAAAAAAGCCAAAGAGAATTCTGAAGATAACAGAGAATTCTGGGAACTTGGTGCTGGTATCGTTTTATTTATTGCCGGAAAAGCATTGGAATCTTCCAAGCCTGTATACAGTATGGTATGTTTTATCCTTGCATATTTAATCTTAGGAATTAAGATCGTATGGACCGCTCTTAAAAATATCTCTAAAGGTCAGGTTTTTGATGAAAACTTCTTAATGAGTATCGCAACGATCGGTGCTTTCGGCGTCGGAGAATTTGCGGAAGCGGTCGGTGTTATGATGTTTTATCGTATTGGTGAATTATTTGAAGAAAAAGCTGTGGAACGAAGCCGTTCCCAGATCATGGATGTCATTGATATGCGACCTGAAGTTGTCAACCTTGTTGATGATCATGGAGATGTCACTGTAATTGATGCCGAAGAAGCTGAAATCGGAGATATCTTATTAGTACGTCCTGGTGACCGTATTCCATTAGATGGTATCATCACAGATGGGGAAACGATGATCGATACTTCTCCTGTTACCGGAGAACCTATTCCTGTTTCTGCCTCTATCGGAACAGATGTAACTTCTGGATGTTTAAATACTTCTGGTGTTATCAAGATCAAGGTAGAAAAAGTACTGGAAGAATCTATGGTCACAAGAATCATGGATTCCGTAGAAAATGCAGCCGCAAGCAAACCAAAGATGGATCGTTTTATCACACGTTTTTCTCGTGTATATACTCCATTTGTCGTACTTCTTTCCCTTGCAACTGCGATCATTCCTTCTTTAGTGACAGGAAACTGGACACACTGGATATACACAGCTTTAACTTTCCTTGTAATCAGCTGTCCTTGTGCCCTTGTATTAAGTGTACCTCTTGCATTCTTCTCTGGAATCGGGGCTGGATCTAAGATCGGTATCTTATTTAAAGGCGGAGCTGCACTTGAAACATTAAAAGATATTACTTCTGTTGTCATGGATAAGACTGGAACGATCACAAAAGGAAACTTCAAAGTTCAGGATGTGATCCCTCTCGGAAATGCAACCAAACATGAAATATTATCACTTGCTGCTTCCTGCGAAGAATCTTCTACTCATCCAATCGGAAAGAGTATCATGGAAGCTGCCAAAGATGAAAATGTAACTTATAAAACACCTGAAAACGCAAAAGAAATCGCTGGACATGGTTCTGTTATCACAATTGATAACTCAGAAATCTTAGCTGGCAATAAAAAATTGATGGCTCAGTATCATGTAACTGGAGACTATCCAGAAACAACTTCTTATGGAACTGAAGTTTTTCTTGCAAAAGATGGTGTGTTAATTGGTGCGATCGTTATTGCAGATACATTAAAAGACGATGCGAAATCCGCCATTGCTTCCTTAAAAGCACAGAATCTTCACACGGTTATGTTAACTGGAGATTCCGAAACAACTGCAAATGCGATTGCAAAAGAAACTGGAATTGACGAAGTTTACTCAAGACTTCTTCCTGATGAAAAACTTGCCAAACTTCAGGAACAGAGAAGCAAACATGGAGCTGTTATGTTTGTTGGTGACGGTATCAACGATGCCCCTGTATTAGCTGGTGCTGATTGCGGTGCTGCCATGGGAAGCGGTGCTGATGCTGCAATCGAAGCAGCAGATGTTGTATTCATGACCTCAAACGTTGAAGCAATTCCACAGGCAATCTCTATCGGCAAAAAAGCTTGTAAGATTGCTTGGCAGAATGTTGTATTTGCATTGGCGATCAAGGCATTAGTAATGATCCTTGGACTGCTTGGATTCGCAAATATGTGGATGGCTGTGTTCGCAGATAGCGGAGTTGCAATGCTATGCGTAATAAACTCTATACGTGCAATGAAATTGTGATTTGAATAACGGAAATTGTTGGTGGAATATTATAAAAAGAGATCATGTGCCTGCAACCCACTCGCGTTCGGACTCCCACGTAGCTGTACTAAGCTCCTGAATGGTCTAACGACCATCCACTCGCTAAGTGCAGACGTG
>OATX01001483.1_pt1 | contig 10827 bp, 9 predicted proteins | sample 1516741 | NCBI WGS metagenome assembly OATX01 (sample SAMEA2579984, study PRJEB22360) | human gut metagenome | biome: human gut; feature: human-associated habitat; material: faeces | place: Denmark | collected 2008/2010
AGGCATCACTGGATGCAGGAATGAATGCACATTTGTCAAAGCCGATTGTGATTGATGAAGTTATAAAAACGATTTTAAGGTATGTAGATACTTTCACTTTTGGAACAAGAAATAAGTAGTAGTTAGGAGATAGAGAATTGGTAAGACAATACAGCGATAACGATATAGACGCAGTGATGCAGATATGGCTTGAAACGAATATTCAAGCACATCATTTCATACCGTCCGATTACTGGCGTACTAACTGTAATATGGTAAGAGAAATGCTTCCTCACGCAGAAATATATGTACATGAGGATGACTGTACAAAGCAGATAGATGGCTTCATTGGATTGAATGATGACTATATCGAAGGTGTTTTTGTAAAAGAAACAATGCAATCAAAAGGTATCGGAAAACAACTTCTAAATCATGCAAAGGAATTCAAATCAAAATTAAAATTAAGTGTCTATCAGGAAAATGAGAAAGCAATCAAATTTTATCTACGTGAGAAATTTAGTATTCAATCCGAAAGTGTAGACGATAACACAGGCGAAAAGGAATTTATAATGGTATGGAATCGGTAGATTCATATTTGTCTGACTCACAATAATTTAATAAAGTAAACCTCCAAACTGATGTAAGATAAAATTAATCAGTTTATTGGCCACATAACGGTTTACAGATGAATCAATAGCGCCAGCCCCTAAACCATATGGAACTGCAAAATGGTTTTAGTTACAGAATGCTTGCTGAGGCAATCAAAGCAGACCTGCAATATCGTATCAGTTGTCCGGTACTTCTTATCTGTGGCGAAAAGTATAAAGCGGGTTCAGCAAAAAGATATAATAGAAAATGGCATCAGAGGTTTCATTTCCGGCATTATTGCAGTTATATCGGTATTGGTAATATTAGCAGGAACCTATATGACGTCAAGTGGAATTAAAAACTGTAAATGAATAATGCTTGCAAAGAATGTAAGTATGTCCTGGTTGATTGTAACTAGTATATGAGAGGTATATGATAATATTTTACAATGATTTTAGTTGACAGTCAGAAAATGAGATTATACAATTAATTCGACAAATGTTAAGAGTATATATTGGGTATATTAGATTGGTGTGTTCAATATATTTTCTTAATATACAATATATTAAAAGTGAGGTGACGATAATGGACGGGCATGATAGTCCTCGAATAGGGAACAATGACATAGATTATAAGCCGACAAAGCTATTGTCTGCGTTTCTTAAGGGACGTGTGCAATAGTCTGTTAAAGTCGCGTATTTTCTAATCTTAGTCATTGTTCTTGCCATAATGAAAGGAGAATAATGATGAATAAGATTCTATCAAATGTAGTTATACATAAGGATTATAGCAAGGATATTGTTAGAGTCCTTAGAAGTAGTAAATCTGATGAATTAATCCGCAGGAAGTTATCTAAATATCACGAGAATGATATAGCAGATGCAATTAAGCTTTTGGACAAAGATACAAGAATAAGGCTTTACAAGATTCTTGGTGTAGACTGGACGGCAGAGATTTTCTCATATCTGGAAGATACACCTGAATACATTGAAGAATTTATGACAGAATTATCTGTAGATGAGGCGGCAGATGTCCTTGAAAAAATGGATGCTGATGATGCTGTAGATATTCTTGATAATGTATCAGAAGAAGAAAGACGGGCACTTATATCACATATGGAAAAGGATGCCAAAGATGATGTGTGTCTGATTTATTCATATGACGATGATGAGATTGGTAGTAAGATGACTACTAATTTCATATGCATAAACAATAAGCTTACAATAAAGGAAGCTATGAAAGAGCTTGTTGCACAGGCAGAAGAAAATGATAACGTCAATACAATATATGTGGTTGATGATAATAACATATATTATGGTGCAATAGATTTAAAAGATCTTATTGTAGCAAGAGATTACCAGAAGCTTGAGGATATAATAAGTACATCATATCCATATGTATATGCTCACGAAAAGATGAGCGAATGTATCGAAGATTTAAAGGATTACAGCGAAGATTCAATTCCAGTATTAAATAAAGAAATAATAGGTGCTATCACATCTTCTGATATCATAGAAGCGGTAGATGAAGAGATGAGCGATGATTATGCAAAGCTTGCCGGTTTGACAGAGGAGAATGACCTTACAGAGGGGCTTTTTGCAAGTATGAAGAAAAGGCTTCCATGGCTTATTCTGTTACTGTTACTTGGTATGGGAGTATCATCTGTAGTTGGCATATTTGAAAATGTAGTGTCACAGCTTGCGATTATTGTATGCTTCCAGTCACTCATACTTGATATGGCAGGAAATGTTGGAACACAGTCACTTGCCGTTACAATCAGAGTTCTTATGGACGAAGATATATCAGCTAAGCAGAAGCTTGAATTTGTGTTAAAAGAGATGAGAATTGGTTTTGCTAATGGCTTACTGCTTGGTTCTATGGCATTTATATTACTTGGAATATATATTACCCTTGTTAAGGGCAAGCCAGTACATTATGCATTTGCAATATCGGGTTGTGTAGGTGTATCATTACTGCTAGCAATGCTTATATCAAGCCTTATTGGCGTGCTTACACCAATGTTCTTCCATAAGATAAAGATAGACCCTGCTGTAGCTTCTGGTCCACTTATAACAACAATTAATGATCTTGTTGCAGTTGTTACATATTATGGACTGGCTGCGGTTGTGCTTATCGGTATGCTTCATATAACAGGATAAATGATATATAAATGATACCAGAATTGTGGAAGTGCGTAGCACGGAACAATTCGTAGGTATCAAAGTCGTGGGCTTTTGACCCCGACATCATATAAATATAATTATAGAAAGGAAGCGCACTATGAGTGATATATTAGATGTTATTAAGACAAGAAGAAGCGTAAGAAAGTATAAAAATGATATGGTTCCTGCGGAGATTATAGATAAAATTATTGAAGCGGGAACATATGCGGCTACAGGAATGGACAGACAGTCGCCAATTATACTTGCAGTTACTGACAAGGAATTAAGAGATAAGCTTTCTAAGATGAATTCTAGAATAATGGGAAAGTCAGAAGATTTTGATCCATTTTATGGTGCACCAGTTGTGCTTGTTGTTCTTGCTGATAAGAGTATGCCTACATATATATATGATGGTACTCTGGTTATGGGGAATCTTATGCTTGAGGCACACGCACTTGGTGTGGATAGCTGCTGGATACATAGAGCTAAGGAAGAATTTGAGAGCGAAGAAGGCAGAGAGATACTTAAATCACTCGGCATAGAAGGTGATTATGAAGGAATCGGACATTGTATACTTGGTTATGTAGATGGAGAAGAACCTCAGTGTCACCCAAGAAAAGATAACTGGGTATACAGAGCATAGTTTTTAATATTTTGATGAAATTATACATTTAATAGTTTTGCAAATTGATATTTAACAGATAAAAATGCAGGAAAAAGAAATGGAAGAATAAAGAAACTGATAGAAAAGGAGATTAAGATATATGGTTAAACACGTTATATTGTGGAAGTTAAAGGAAGAACTTACAGCAGAAGAGAAGGAAAATGTAAAGGTAGGTATTAAGGAAGGTCTTGAAGGACTTGCAGGAAATATACCGGGTCTTGTAGATATAAAGGTTAATATCAATGGTTTAGCAACATCAACAGTAGATGTTATGCTTGATACAACATTTACAGATGCAGATGCTCTTAAGGCATACAGCACTAATCCGCTTCACGTTGCCATAGCAGATGGAAAGGTACGCCCATATACGGCAGTAAGATCCTGCCTTGATTATGAAGTGTAGAATTAATTATTGAATAGACTTCAGAAATTGAATCATAATAATTTTTAAAAATGGAAAAATAAAGTTATAGATTGACATGATTCATAAGGATATGCTATTATTTATCTATATGAATATATTAAAGACTGGGAAAGAGACTTCTTTTCATGGAACCTGACAGGAAAGTGATGCCACCGACTGAAAGCATACACAGGGAATTGTCAAGAGGAACACTCTGGAGTTGAATATCTGAATTATATCAATGCCCTTGGAATATGTTATGAAATGCGTATGCATGCAGCTGTTATAGACAGGCAGGTGATATATGTAGGTTATTACGTTGTACGCGTTAAGTACTTAAAGAGGAATGATAAGAAGCCTGAGTGGTTAAGTTATTGATGACAAGTTTCTAGATGACAGCTATTCAGAAGCGGATTTCGTTCAATGCGGGTGGTACCGCGGATAATTATGTATTATTCGTCCCGGAATGCTGGTAAGGCATTCTGGGATTTTTTGCGTGCAGATAACGATTGCCACTAAGTTATATCGTTACAGCCTTTGCAGAAAGCAGGAACAATATATTTATCAGCTGCAACAAGACACACATTAACAATATAAAACAATAAGAGAGGAGTTATTAATAAGATGGCAAACATTTACAGAGATGTCACATTACAGAATGTAAGTGAGAACGACATTGGAAAGCAGATGAAGGTATCAGGATGGGTTGAGAACATTCGTGATCACGGTGGAGTTTCATTCATCGATTTAAGAGATATGTACGGAGTATTACAGGTAGTTATCCGTGAACCAGAACTCTTAAAGGGTATTAAGAAGGAAGAATGTATCAGTATCGATGGTATTATGGAGCAGAGAGATGAGGAAACTTACAATCCTAAAATTCCATCAGGAACTATTGAACTTGAAGCTAAGAAGATTACAGTATTAGGACAGGTTTACCAGCAGGTTCCATTTGAAATCCAGACATCTAAGGAAGTAAGAGAGGATGTAAGACTTAAGTACAGATACTTAGACTTAAGAAACCCTAAGGTTAAGGATAATATGGTATTCCGTTCAAAGGTTATCTCATTCCTTCGTCAGAAGATGACAGATATGGGCTTCCTTGAAATCCAGACCCCTATTCTTTGTGCTTCATCACCAGAAGGCGCAAGAGATTATATCGTTCCATCAAGAAAATATAAGGGCAAGTTCTATGCACTTCCACAGGCACCACAGCAGTACAAGCAGCTTCTTATGGTATCTGGTTTTGATAAGTATTTCCAGATAGCTCCTTGCTTCAGAGATGAAGATGCAAGAGCTGACCGTTCACCAGGAGAATTCTATCAGCTTGACTTCGAGATGAGCTTTGCTACTCAGGAAGAAGTATTTGCAGTTGGTGAAGAAGTGCTTACAGAGACATTTGCAAAGTTTGCACCAGAGGGTTCAGTTGTAACACAGGCTCCTTATCCAATTATAAGCTACAAGCAGGCTATGCTTGAATTCGGTTCAGATAAGCCAGACCTTAGAAACCCACTTAGAATTATAGATTTGTCCGATTTCTTCAATAAATGTACATTCAAGCCATTCCAGAATAAGACTGTAAGAGCTATCAATGTTCACGCTAAGCTTTCAAAGGGCCAGCACGAGAAGCTTCTTAAGTTCGCTACAGGAATTGGTATGGGTGGACTTGGTTACCTTGAGGTTCTTGAAGACCTTTCATATAAGGGACCAATTGATAAGTTCATTCCAGAAGAACTTAAAGGCGAAATCAGGGAACTTGCAGGACTTCAGGCAGGAGATACTATTTTCTTTATCGCTGATAAGGAAGATAAGGCTGCATTCTTTGCAGGACAGATTCGTAACGAACTTGGCACACGTCTTGATTTAATAGAGAAAAATGCATACAGATTCTGTTATGTAAATGACTTCCCTATGTTTGAAAGAGACCCAGAAACTAAGAAGATTGGTTTCACACACAATCCATTCTCTATGCCACAGGGTGGCCTTGAAGCACTTAATACTATGGATCCACTTGATATTCTTGCTTATCAGTATGATATCGTATGTAATGGTGTTGAATTATCATCAGGTGCTGTGCGTAACCATGATATGCAGATTATGGTTAAGGCATTTGAAATTGCCGGATATGATGAAGAAGTACTTAAGGCTAAGTTTGGAGCACTTTACAACGCATTCCAGTTCGGTGCACCACCACATGCAGGTATGGCACCAGGTGTTGACCGTATGATTATGCTTCTTAGAAATGAAGAGAATATCCGTGAGGTTATTCCATTCCCAATGAGTGGTACAGCACAGGATCTTATGTGTGGAGCACCTAATGAGGTAACAGAACAGCAGTTAAGAGAGGTTCATATTAAGGTCAGGGACTAATGGAAAAAATCCACTAATAAAAACAAAACAAAGATTTTTCCATACAGGATTTGCGCGTGAGGGCGCAAACCTGTCTGACATAATAGAAAGGATGATATGTTATGGCTAATGTGATTAGTGATGAAACTATCGAATATGTAGGTATTCTTGCTAAGCTTGAGCTTTCTGAGTCGGAAAAAGAGGATGCCAAGAAGGATATGGCAAGTATGCTTGATTATATAGATAAGCTTGGCGAGCTTGATACAACAGGCGTTGAACCTATGTCACACGTATTCCCTGTTAATAATGTTATGAGGGAAGATGTTGTTACTAACGGCGATGGAAGCAAGGCTACACTTGCCAATGCACCAGAAGCTAACGAATATGGATTTATAGTTCCAAAGACTGTTGAATAAGAAAGGGAAATGCTATGAGTTTATTAGATTGTACAGCCGTTGAACTTGCTGCAAAGATTAAGGCAGGTGAAGTGACAGCGGTAGAAGCTATGCAGGCTGTTGTTGCTCAGATTGAAAAGTCTGAAGACAAGCTTAACTGCTATGTGACATTTGACAAGGAAAAAGCATTACAGGCAGCAGCTAAGGCTGACGAGGATATCAAGGCTGGAAAGCTTACAGGACCTTTAGCTGGTGTACCTTTTGCTATTAAAGATAATATGTGTACAGAAGGCATGCTTACAACATGTTCTTCTAAAATACTTGGTAACTTTGTTCCAACATTTTCTTCTGAAGCAGTTATAAAACTTCAGGAGGCAGGTGCAGTTATTATCGGTAAGACTAATATGGATGAGTTCGCCATGGGCTCAACAACAGAAACAAGTGCATTCGGAGCAACTAAGAATCCAAGAAATACAGAGCACGTTCCTGGTGGTTCATCAGGTGGTTCAGCTGCAGCAGTTGCAGCAAATGAATGCTTTGCGGCACTTGGTTCAGATACAGGTGGTTCTATAAGACAGCCTGCATCTTACTGTGGTGTTGTAGGTATGAAGCCTACTTATGGTACTGTCTCAAGATATGGACTTATAGCTTATGGTTCATCACTTGATCAGATAGGACCATTATGTAAGGATGTAACAGACTGTGCTACTATTATGGAGGTAATAGCAGCAAAGGATGATAAGGATTCTACATCAGTAAAGAGAGAAGATACAGCATTTACAAAGGCTTTAGTAGATGATGTTAAGGGACTTAAGATAGGTATTCCAAGAGATTACTTTGGAGATGGACTTGATCCTGAGGTTAAGGAAGCTGTTATGTCGGCAGCTAAGGTGCTTGAAGAAAAGGGTGCCATAGTTGAAGAATTCGACTTAAGCCTTGTAGAGTACGCTATACCTACTTATTATACAATAGCTGCCGCTGAGGCAAGCTCTAACCTTGAGAGATTCGATGGTGTTAAGTATGGTTACAGGACAAGTGAGTATGATGGTCTTCACAATATGTATAAGAAGACACGTTCAGAGGGCTTTGGACCAGAAGTTAAGAGAAGAATAATGCTTGGTTCATTTGTACTCAGCTCAGGTTATTATGATGCTTACTACTTAAAGGCATTAAGAGTAAAGGCTCTTATTAAGAAAGCATTTGATGAAGCATTTGCAAAGTATGACGTAATCCTTGGACCTGTTGCACCAACGACTGCACCTAAGATAGGCTCATCTTTAGCAGACCCTATCAAGATGTATCTTGGCGATATATATACAATATCAGTTAACCTTGCAGGTCTTCCAGGAATAAGTGTACCTTGTGGAAAGGACTCTAAGGGGCTTCCAATAGGTGTACAGCTTATAGGTGACTGCTTTAAGGAAAATAATATAATACGTGCTGCATATTCATATGAGCAGGCACGAGGAAGATTTGAATAAGGAGGAGGTCAGGTAATGAAAGATTATGAAGTAGTTATTGGTCTTGAAGTTCACGTTGAGCTTGCTACAAAGACTAAGATATTCTGTGGCTGCTCAACAGCATTTGGTGGAGCACCTAATACACACACATGCCCTGTTTGTACAGGTATGCCAGGCTCTCTTCCAGTTCTTAACAAGAAGGTAGTAGAGTATGCTATGGCAGTTGGTCTTGCAACTAACTGTTCTATAACAAGAGACTGCAAGTTTGATAGAAAGAATTATTTCTATCCTGATAATCCACAGAATTATCAGATATCACAGCTTTATCTGCCTATATGCCGTGATGGACATGTAGAAGTAAAGCTTGAAGATGGAACAGAGAAGTCTATAAGAATCCACGAGATTCATATGGAAGAGGATGCAGGTAAGCTTATACATGATGAATGGGAGGATGTATCCTATGTTGACTATAACCGTTCAGGTGTGCCTCTTATAGAAATCGTATCTGAGCCAGATATGAGAAATGCAGAAGAGGTTATTGCTTATCTTACTAAGTTAAGAAATACTATCCAGTATCTTGGAGCATCTGACTGCAAGTTACAGGAAGGTTCCATGAGAGCTGATGTAAATCTTTCTGTAAGAGAAAAAGGCAGCACTGAATTCGGTACAAGAACAGAAACTAAGAATCTTAACTCATTTTCAGCTATCCAGAGAGCTATTGAGGCTGAAACAGCCAGACAGATAGATATAATTGAAGCTGGTGGACAGGTTGTTCAGGAAACAAGAAGATGGAATGATGATAAGGAATATTCTTATGCTATGCGTTCTAAAGAGGATGCACAGGATTACAGATATTTCCCAGACCCAGACCTTGTACCAATCCACATAAGCGAAGAATGGCTTGATACTATTAAGGAAGCACAGCCTGAGTTTAAGGATGAGAAAATGCTTCGTTATAAGGAAGAATTCGGAATTCCTGATTATGATATCAATATGATTACTGATTCTAAGAAGCTTGCTGATATATTTGAAGAAACAACAGCTTTATGCAATAAGCCTAAGAAAGTATCTAACTGGCTTATTACAGAGACTATGCGTATTTTAAAGGAAAAGAATATGGATCCTGAGGATATCGCATTCTCACCTAAGAGTCTTGCAAGGATTATTGAACTTGCAGATGAGGGCTCTATTAACAGTAATGTTGCTAAGGAAATATTCGAGAAGATATTTGATGAGGATATTGATCCAGATAAGTATATTGAAGAACACGGACTTAAGCAGGTTAATGATGAAGGTGCACTTAAGGCAACTGTTGAGAAGGTTATAGCTGATAATCCACAGTCAGTAGCTGATTACAGAGCAGGCAAGGAGAAGGCTATAGGATTCCTTGTGGGCCAGACTATGAAGGCTATGCAGGGTAAGGCTAATCCGGGAATGGTTAATAAGCTTTTAAAAGAGCTGCTGTAGATTTTGGGAATATGTTTAACAAAGACGATGTGGGAAGCGGCAAGGTGCAGAGTGCGGCGGACGGCGGACGGACGATTGGAGAAATCGGCGGAAGCAACAAAGACACGTTTGCACTGAGTGTCGCTCGCAGCGGTACTAAAGCGCTAAAAGACAGCACTTAAGTGCCGGCGGCTCCCCATCGTCTTTTTATGCTTCCGCAGGTTTCTCCAATCTGTGCGTTGGCGGACTGCGATGGTTGCGGGGCTGGAGGGGTGAACATATTTTGTTAAATGTATTTGGAGATAGACAGATAAACAGAAAGAGAGGGGTGTACCGCCTCTCTTTTTTGATGAAAATATACTAAAATATATATTTGGATTTATATGTTTGGGGTTATTCTGTGTGGGTTATTCCACTGTTTAGTGTGAATTATTCCACTTGGGTTATTAGGCTTGTGGGGGCTCGGTGTGTGAGCTGTGGTTGTCTACAGTGTCACCTGTGACGGGTGACATTCCTACGAATTCACAGCCGTAGGCGTAGAGGTCTGAGTTATCTACTGGCTGACAGCGGATGATTTTGACAACACAGTTTATTGGGTCTTTTTCATCATCTAACTGTAACACAGCATCAAAATAGAAATCTAAAGGTAAAATGCTTTTTGAGCGAAAGCCGATTCCACCTTTTGATATATCAGTTATATTTATAGGTGAGTCGAGATTTCTAATATTGATGTAATCCTGCTTAAAAAGCTTAGACACATTTAATGTTAAATTCGCCTTGTGGCGGTTATAGCGTCTTTTTTCAATTCCATCATTCATAGTACAATCCTCCATCTACAATTGCGTATAATAATAATCTGAATACATAAAAAAGTTGAATAAATAAAACATATTGTATAAAGATTTTCTATAATAATACAATTTTTAAGAATAATATGCAAGTATTGTCTATTGATTTTGGTAGTGTACTGTTATATAATTTTTAGTTGTTGAGTGTATAATTAAATTCACTATTACTATAATTTAAAAGGATGGATGCGATCATGGAAAAGTTTAAGTTACTTTATGAAGGCAAAGTAAGAGAAGTGTATGATATAGGAGATAAGCTTGTTATAGCGGCAACAGATCGTATATCAGCATTTGACCACATTTTAAAGAATAAGGTCACAGATAAGGGTGCAATTCTTACTCAGATGTCTAAATTCTGGTTTGATTATACTAAGGATGTTATTCCTAATCATATGATATCTGTTGATGTTAATGATATGCCGGAATTCTTCCAGAATGAAAAGTATGCAAGAAGAAGTATGATGTGCAAGAAGTTAACTATGCTTCCAATCGAGTGCATCGTTAGAGGATATATAACAGGAAGCGGCTGGGGG
>OATX01001497.1_pt1 | contig 10718 bp, 7 predicted proteins | sample 1516741 | NCBI WGS metagenome assembly OATX01 (sample SAMEA2579984, study PRJEB22360) | human gut metagenome | biome: human gut; feature: human-associated habitat; material: faeces | place: Denmark | collected 2008/2010
TCTGCAAGCGGAATTTATGATCAGTCCGGGCTCGGCATGAATATGTTTTTAAAGATCAGGGAATATCTTGTAAATGAAGAAACCTTCTTCTTTTAAAAAACGTATAAAATACAAAAGATATAAAAACTGCCTGTAAGGCACAGAAATGAGGAAATTTATGAGTCTTTTTATAGAAAAAGAAACAGATACTGATTTTTCATTTGATGAGGAGGCACTTGCAAAAGAAGTGACAGACTATGCAATCGAGCATGAGGGATTTCCGTTTGAAGCTGAAATCAATCTGACGCTCACGGACAATGATGGAATCCACGCCATCAATAAAGAATACCGTGACATTGATGCGCCGACGGACGTTTTGTCATTTCCGATGCTTTCTTATGAGAGCGCAGGAGATTTTTCGAAATTAGAAGATGATTACGATGACAATTTCAACCCGGACACAGGCGAAATAATGCTCGGTGATATCATTATCTCTGTTGACAAAGTAAAGGAACAGGCAAAAAGTTATGGGCACAGTGAAAAACGTGAATATGCATTTTTAATCCTTCACAGTATGCTTCATTTATTTGGATATGACCATATGACACCGGAGGAAGCTGCTATTATGGAGGGAAAACAAACTGAGATCTTAAACGAGATGAACATTTTAAGATAACGAGGATTAAGTCATATGGGCAAACAAAATAAAAAAAGCAGTACAAGTTTTCTTGTGCAGGGTTCTATTCTTGCTATCGCATCCATCGTCAGCCGTATTATCGGTCTGATCTACCGTATCCCGCTGACAAATATTATCGGGGATACCGGAAATGACTACTATGGAACTGCTTTCCAGATTTATAATATATTATTGATCATTTCATCCTACAGTCTGCCGCTCGCAGTATCAAAACTTGTATCTGCAAATTATTCACAGGGCAGAAGACACAATGTATACCGCATTTTAAAATGTGCATTGATCTTCGGTGTATGTACCGGTACGGTCGCCGCACTGATCCTTTTGTTTGGTGCTGAGTTTATCACAGGCACGCTGATGAAAACACCGATGAGCGTCTTCGCTGTGCGTGTACTGATCCCTGTACTTCTGATTGTTGCAGTACTTGGTGTTATGAGAGGATTTTTTCAGGGACTTGGAACAATGATGCCGAGTGCAACTTCCCAGATCTTAGAGCAGATTGCAAATGCAATCGTCAGTGTATGGGCAGCGTATGTATTGGCTGATTATGGTGCAAAGGCTGGAGCACTGCTTGGTGATGCTGATAATTATTCCGCAGCATACGGAGCAGCAGGAGGAACGCTTGGTACTGCGATCGGAGCACTGGTTGCATTATTATTCTGTACCTTTGTACTGATTGTATATCTGCGTGCGTTTAAACGCAGTCTGCACAGAGAGCGGAAAAGAAACGTTGATTCCTATGGCTCGATATTTCATCTGCTTATCATAACGATCATCCCGGTTTTACTGAGCAGTACGATCTACAACTGCAATACCGTCATAGATCAGGCTGTATATAAACACATTGCTGCATATCAGGGATATACCGCGAACCAGTATGGTTCCTGGAATGGTATTTATACTGGAAAATATACGGTTCTGATCAATGTTCCGATCTCCATTGCATCAGCGATGGCGGCATCTGCCTATGCAGCCGGGAAAAAAGGCGAAGCAAAACGACAGATCGGGATTGCAACACGTTTTATCATGGTGATTGCTTTTCCATGTGCAGTTGGCATGGGCATACTTGCATCACCGATCTTACAGCTTTTGTTCCGTGATTCATCGGAGACTGCTGCACATATGTTACAGGTAGGAGCTGTTACGATTTTGTTTTTTTCACTGTCAACGCTTTCAAACGGTCTTTTACAGGGAATCGGCCGCATGAAAGAACCGATCAAAAATGCGATCATTGCACTGGTACTGCATTTAGGACTGCTGGCAGCACTTATGTTCTTGTTTGACTTAAACATTTTTGCAGTCGTTATCGCAAATGCAGCATTCGGTCTTATCATGTGTATTTTAAATGCAGGATCAATCCGCCGTTACAGCGGATATCATCAGGAAATTCGAAAAACATTTTTTGTCCCTGCAATCGCCGCTGCCGGTATGGGTGTTGTTGTATGGCTCGTCTATCATGGCATTCTGTACGTGCTGCGTGTTATTGCTGTCGCAACGCTTTTGTCGATCGTGATTGGAGCGGCGGTATATGCAGTGTTACTGTTGCTGTTAAAAGGATTAAATGAGCAGGAAATCTTGCGTTTCCCGAAAGGCCGCATGCTGGCAGATGTCGCAAAAAAAATGCACTTATTAAAATAGCTGACGGCATGTGTTTAGACATTCTATGACCATGAAAAAATATTTCTGACAAGTGAATAAAAAGTAAAATTTGGCAAATACTTATCGTAAAACCGGAATAGGGAGTGATGGGATGAAAAAAACGACGAGTATTTGCCTTTTTACCGGAATGATCTTTCTTTTATTGGTCATGGTTGTTTATTTACTGTTTACACAACAGGATACGGGGGAAAAAGAACAGGATCTTGCTGCGGCAACCGAAGAAATGCCGGCAGAAACGGATACAGAAAAAGAAGTTAAGACAACAGAGAGTCTTGCAGTTTATGAACCGTATGCGTATATCATAAAACAAAAGGATGGGATTCTGGTCGTATACCAGAGTGATGGTATCACAGAATTCTTTGAAACAAATATCCGCATCCGTGATCTGAATGAAGATATGGTAAAGAAATTGGAAAATGGGATCCGGTTTTCGGACGATCAGGAATTGTACGCCTTTTTGGAGAGCTATTCCAGTTAGATTGCTGCAGCCTTTCTGATATTGATGAATTACCAGCAATAACTATGGGTTTCACGGATTGAATGTTTGTTTTTTGTATGTTAAAATAATCAATAGTTTATCCTGTTACGGACAAATAAACTATATAAATATCGAAAAAGGTTTTTAATATGACAGAAACAGAAGTTGCAGTCATTGGCGGCGGAGCATCCGGGCTGATGGCTTCTATTGCGTCTGCTTTAGCAGGTGCAGATACAATCATCTTAGAACATATGGACCGTGTAGGTAAGAAAATACTTGCCACGGGGAATGGAAAATGTAATTATACAAACGAGGTGCAGGGATTATCGTGTTACAGAGGCGAAAACCCTGCTTTTGCTGTACCGGTATTCAGACAGTTCGATCAGAAAAAAACAGTGGCGTTTTTTCGTGAGATCGGTATCGAACCAAAAATAAAAAACGGCTATTATTACCCGGCAAGTGAACAGGCTGCTTCTGTTCTGGATGTCCTTCGCATGGAAGCCGCATATACCGGTGTAAAGGAGATTGTCTCCTGTGAGATCAAAGCAATAAAAAGACAGGGAGATTTCTTTCTGATCCGGACAGGCACAGGAGATTTTCGCGCAAAATCAATCATTTTTGCAACCGGTCTTTTCGCTTCGCCGAAGAGTGGGAGTGACGGCAGTGCGCTTCCATATATTGAACACTTTGGGCACCATATCATAGATATTGTACCGGCGCTGGTGCCGTTGCAGTGCAGGCAGTCATTCTTTAAAATGCTTGCAGGAATCCGTGCAGAAGTTTCGATAAGACTGTACATAAACGGAGCAGAAACGACCAGAGAACGTGGTGAATTACAGCTGACGGATTATGGAATATCGGGAATTCCGGTTTTTCAGATCAGCCGATATGCAACCAGAGCTTTAAAACAAAAAAAACAGGTATATGCACAGATCGATTTTATGCCGGACCGGTCTTTTGGGGAAGTGAATGATCTGCTGAAACTGCGTTTTTGCATGAATGCTCACGGAAAAGATGCCTCTCAGGCGATGATCGGTCTCTGCAATAAAAAGCTTGCAGAGGTACTCTTAAAAGAAGCCGGGATTGATCTTCATATTCCGTCAAAAAAAGTACCGGAAAAACAACTGACACGTCTGACAAAACTGCTGAAAGACCTGCGTGTCGACATCACAGGAAGCAAAGATATCGCGCAGGCACAGGTCTGTGCGGGCGGTGTGGACACACGCGAGATCGATGCAGCCAGCATGATGTCAAAATTAATTCCGGGACTGTTTTTCGCAGGAGAAGTCGTTGATATTGATGGTATCTGCGGTGGATATAATCTGCAATGGGCTTGGTCCAGCGGATATGTGGCAGGAAGCCACGCAGGAGAATATGCACATCCGGGAAAAAAAGCGCACAGGAAGAAACGAGGAAATTATGATTCGAATTAATCAGATCAAGCTGCCAGTAACACATGATACGGTGCAGTTAGAGCAAAAGATCAAAAAAGCGTTGAAATTAAAGGCGGACACGCCTTTTCAATACCAGATCGTCAAAAAATCCATTGACGCAAGGAAGAAGCCGGATCTGTTTTATGTGTACTCCGTAGATGTAGAGACGGCAGACGACCAGAAAATTTTAAAAAAGGTTAACAATAATAATGTTATGTCAATCAAAGTGAAAAAATACGTCCTTCCGGAAGTCATAAATCCTTCACGCACACCTGTGATCGCGGGGGCAGGCCCTGCCGGACTGTTCTGTGCCTATGCATTAATGTCAGAGGGTTTTCATCCGATCGTGACAGAGCGTGGTAAAAAGGTCGAAGAACGGACTGCGGATGTGCAGAAGTTCTGGGAGACCGGTGTCTTAGACACCGCCTCGAACGTCCAGTTCGGAGAGGGCGGTGCAGGAACCTTTTCCGATGGAAAATTAAATACATTGGTCAAAGATCCCATTGGAAGGAACCGTTTTGTTCTTGAAACATTCGTAAAATTTGGGGCACCGGAACATATTTTATATGAAAACAAACCACATATCGGCACAGACATTCTTGCAGATGTGATAAAACGGATGCGGGAATTTATGACAGAAAATGGCGTAGAGTTTTTATTTGAGACCTGTGTTACCGGATTTTCCACCGGCAAAAACGGGAACTTAAAATCTATCGAATTAAATCACGACAGACAGATCGATACCGACTGCCTGATCCTTGCCATCGGTCACAGTGCAAGGGATACGTTTTCGCTGTTACAGGAAAAGGGCTTAAATATGCAGGCAAAATCCTTTGCGGTCGGATTCCGTGTGGAGCATCCGCAGAGCGAGGTCAATCTGACACAGTACGGAGATTTATATGCAGACAAACTTCCTGCGGCACCTTATAAAGTGACGGCAAATCTTCCCTCCGGCAGAGGCGTATACTCCTTTTGCATGTGTCCGGGCGGTTATGTCGTAAATGCTTCCTCCGAGGAACACCGTCTTGCAGTCAACGGCATGAGTTACTCGGACCGTGGGGGCAGCAACGCAAACAGTGCAATCATTGTCTCCGTCACACCGGAAGATTTTAAGGCGGATGCAATCCGTCACGGTGTTTTAGAAGATGCGAATGGGAGAGAAGCTGTACTGTCCGGCGTCCGTTTTCAGGAACGTCTGGAGGAGCGGGCATGGAAACTTGGAAATGGAAAGATTCCACAGCAGTTGTTTGGTGATTACTGTAAAAATCGTCCTTCCGTTTCCTACGGTGCATTTGAGAGTACAACAAAGGGTGATTCCGTACTTTGTAATTTGAGAGGACTTCTGCCGGAAGAATTAGAGGAATCATTCATAGAAGGAATGCATCATTTTTCGCGTGCGATTCCAAAATTTGACCGTGAGGATGCGATCCTTTCCGGTGTCGAAAGCCGTACATCTTCCCCGGTGCGTATCGTGCGTGATGAATCATTCCAGTCGAATATCCGCGGTATTTACCCATGCGGGGAAGGCGCCGGATATGCAGGCGGTATCATGTCCGCGGCAATGGACGGCTTAAAGGTTGCCGAGGCGATCGGGAGATATGCCATAGAGAGTAAATGATAGATTACAATTATGAAAAATAATAGATAATCCGTCTGACGGACACTATTATAATGAACAGAAAAAGAACAGAGGTTAAAGACGTGGCAGAATATACACCTATGATGCAGCAATATTTAAAAACCAAAGAAGAATATAAAGATTGCATTTTGTTTTACAGACTCGGTGATTTTTACGAGATGTTTTTTGATGATGCGATCGTTGTCTCAAAAGAACTTGAACTGACGCTGACCGGCAAAAGCTGTGGTGCAGAGGAACGCGCGCCGATGTGTGGTGTCCCTTATCATGCAGTGGAAGGATACTTAAATAAACTGGTCGCAAACGGTCATAAAGTTGCGATCTGTGAGCAGGTGGAGGATCCAAAACTTGCAAAAGGTCTTGTAAAGCGTGAGGTGATCCGCATCGTCACACCGGGAACAAACACAGACATGCAGGCTCTCGACGAATCCAAAAATAATTACATTATGTGTATCGTATATCTTGCAGATAAATACGGTATTTCATTAGCGGACATCTCGACCGGAGACTACTTTGTTACAGAGGTCGATACGGAGCGGAAACTGATTGACGAAATCAACAAATTTGCACCATCCGAGATTATCTGCAATGAGAGCTTTTATATGAGCGGTGTCGATCTCTCTGATATGAAAAACCGCCTTGGTATTGCAGTGTACTCTTTAGAGGCATGGTATTTCAGTGACGAGACGGCAGAAAATACGTTAAAAGAACATTTTAAGGTGCAGAGTCTTGAGGGGCTTGGATTATCTGATTATGCGTGTGGCACGATCGCTGCGGGGGCATTGCTCCGCTATCTGTACGAAACACAGAAAAATGACCTTGGCAATCTTTCTGCGATTCATCCATACTCAACCGGGAAATATATGATCATAGACAGTTCGACCAGACGTAATTTAGAGCTGGTGGAGACACTGCGTGAAAAACAAAAACGCGGTTCCCTGCTATGGGTGTTAGATAAAACCAAAACAGCGATGGGAGCAAGGACACTTCGTGCTTATGTGGAACAGCCATTGATCGATAAAGCCGAGATTGAACTGCGCCAGGAAGCCATTGGTGAGTTAAACGATCATGTGATCACAAGGGAGGAATTGCGCGAGTATTTAAATCCGATTTATGACCTTGAGCGTCTGATCACCCGTGTGACTTACCGGACAGCCAATCCGCGTGATCTGATCGCATTTAAGAATTCTATCAGCATGCTGCCTCCGATCAAATCCCTGCTCAATGAGTTTGACGGTGCACTGCTAAAAAATATCCAGAACGACATTGATGCCATGGAAGAACTCTGCTCCCTGGTAGATCGTTCGATCATGGAAGAACCGCCGATCTCTGTGCGCGAGGGCGGACTGATCAAGGAAGGTTATAATGAGGATGTCGATAAATACCGCAATGCAAAAACGGAAGGAAAGACCTGGCTTGCAGAGTTAGAGGCAAAAGAACGGGAAAAAACCGGCATTAAAAATTTAAAGATCAAATACAACAAAGTGTTCGGTTATTATCTGGAAGTGACCAATTCCTACAAGGATCTGGTGCCGGATTATTTTACCAGAAAACAGACACTTGCCAATGCGGAGCGTTACATCACACCGGAATTAAAAGAATTAGAAGATATGATCTTAGGCGCGGAGGACAAACTCGTCAGCTTAGAGTATGATCTGTTCTGTGAAGTACGGAATAAAATTGCAGAAGAAGTTGTCCGTATCCAGCGGACAGCGAAAGCAATCGCAAACTTAGACGTTTTTGTATCACTTGCAGTCGTTGCAGACCAGAATAATTACTGCAGACCAAAGATGACCAACAGTGGAGTGATTGATATCAAGGGCGGCAGACATCCGGTCGTCGAAAAAATGATCACAAACGATATGTTCATCGATAACGATACATATTTAGATAACGGAAATAACCGTATTGCAATCATAACTGGACCGAACATGGCAGGCAAATCCACTTACATGAGACAGGCTGCATTGATCGTTCTGATGGCACAGATCGGAAGTTTTGTTCCAGCGACATCGGCAAAGATCAGCATCGTGGATCGTATTTTTACCCGTGTCGGGGCATCGGATGATCTTGCAAGCGGTCAGAGTACCTTTATGGTGGAGATGAACGAGGTCGCAAATATCCTGCGCAATGCCACATCCAATTCGCTTTTAGTACTCGATGAGATCGGACGCGGAACAAGTACCTTTGACGGTTTAAGTATCGCATGGGCGGTAGTTGAACATATCAGCAACCCGCGTCTGCTCGGTGCAAAGACACTGTTTGCGACACATTATCACGAGCTGACTGAGCTGGAAGGAAAGTTAAACAACGTCCACAATTACTGTATTGCGGTCAAAGAAAAAGGCGACGACATTGTATTTCTGCGCAAGATCGTGCAGGGCGGTGCGGATAAGAGCTACGGTATCCAGGTTGCAAAACTTGCCGGTGTTCCGGATTCCGTGATTGAACGCGCCAAAGAAATCGTGGAAGAGCTGAGCGCAAATGATATCACGTCTGTCACGAAAAACATCACGCCTGCAACGGCAGGAACGAAAAAGAAAAAAGAACATTTGGATGAAGTTGATTTGACACAGATGTCTTTATTTGATACCGTAAAGGACGATGATATTTTAGAAGAGTTAAAAACGATTGATGTCGGAAATCTGACACCGATCGAGGCATTAAACAAACTTTATGAATTACAGAATAAAATAAAAAACCGCTGGTAGAAATGGAGAATAAAATTTATGGGCACAATTACAATTTTGCCGGAGACAACTAAAAACCCGATCACGCTGATGGGACAGCGCGCCGGTGTCTGCTGGGGAGGAAATGTAGAAGATCCGGAGAAAAATTATAAACGGGGCATGGACTGTATCATTTCCGGACATGGAAGAGTCATGGAATATGTAAATGTAGAGATGATCATTGCCGGCTATTCCGCGAGAGTAGAGCGCGAGTGGTATACACATATTGGCGGCTCACCGACACGTTTACAGTCAAGTACACGCTATATCAATTATGCCGGACGCGGATTTGATTACATCATCCCGCCGTCGATCCAGAACAACAAAGAAGCATTGGAAAAATATCAGGCATTAATGGCGCATATCAATGAAGAATGCCGCGCTTTGCAGGAAGACTACGGGATTCCAAAGGAAGATGTTGCAAACGGACTGCCGCTTGGCATGACGGCGTCGATCGTGGATAAAAGAAATCTGCGCAGTTTAACGGAGATGAGCCATCAGAGAATGTGTAACCGCGCATATTGGGAATACCGCCAGTTATTTGGTGACATCCGAAAAGCACTTTCGGAATATTCGGAAGAATGGCGCTGGATCGCAGATAATCTGTTTATGCCAAAATGTGATTACTTCGGATACTGCTCCGAGACAAGACCTTGCGGGAAACCGGTGTCCGGCGTTCCTAAGATGCCAAGACCATAACAGAATAATGCTGCAGGAAATGCAGCAGAAACGATTGAAACAAAGAGGTGAATCTGTATGCCTGAAATTACACTGCTCAGTCAGGAGACAATTGACAAGATTGCAGCCGGGGAAGTTGTGGAACGCCCCTCTTCCGTGGTAAAAGAACTGGTGGAAAATGCCATCGATGCAAAGGCAACTGCCGTCACAGTTGAGATCAAAGAGGGCGGTATTTCATTTATCCGTATCACGGACAATGGCTGCGGCATCGAGCGGGCGCAGGTTCCGCTTGCTTTTTTGCGCCATTCGACCAGCAAGATCAAAAGCGTGGAAGATCTGATGAGCATTACCTCTTTGGGATTCCGCGGTGAGGCGCTCTCAAGTATCGCTGCAGTTTCACAGGTCGAGCTGATCACAAAAACATACGGGGAACTGACCGGTACCCGCTATGTTATTGAGGGTTCGAAAGAAAAGGAAAATGAGGAGATTGGTGCGCCGGAGGGAACCACTTTTATCGTCCGCAATCTTTTTTACAATACACCGGCGAGGCGCAAATTTTTAAAGACAGCACAGACGGAGGGCAATTATATCAATGACCTGATGGAGCGTCTTGCCCTGTCGCATCCGGGGGTTTCCTTTAAATTCATCAACAACGGTCAGACGAAAATGCATACCTCCGGCAATTCCAGGGAAAAAGATATGATCTATCATATCTACGGCAGGGATATCACCTCCGGGCTTTTAGAGATCGACCATAAAAATGAGTATTTTCATGTCAAGGGTTTTATCGGAAAACCGTTAATTTCCCGCGGAAACCGTAATTTTGAGAATTACTTTATCAACGGACGTTATATCAAGAGCGCGCTGCTCTCAAAGTCGATTGAGGAAGCGTACAAAGGCTTTCTGATGCAGCACCAGTATCCGTTCTGCGTTCTGTACTTTTCCATGGATACCGATCTTTTAGATGTCAACGTGCATCCGACGAAGATGGAACTTCGTTTTTCAAACAATGAGGCGATCTATAAGACATTGTTTGAAATTATCCGGGGCGCGCTGACGCACAAAGATTTTATCCCTGAAGTACCGGTGCAGGAAGAAAAGATACGGAAACGTGAAAACATCAAGGCACCGCTCCCGGAACCGTTTGAGCGCCGGGGTGTTGAAATGGTGCGGAGTGGAGGAAGGTTTCAGCCGCAGGACATACAGCAGGGAACAGGCGGACAGTCCGGTTTCGCTGCGTCAAAAGAAAATGAAGACGTGCAGACAACAATTCCGATGCAGAGCGCAGCACCGCAGAAGGAATCAGCACCGCCGGAAAACCTTTCTGTCTTTAACTCGCTTCTTCCAAAGAAAGAAACGGCTGTCACAGAACAGTCCGCGGACCGGGTATCGGAAAGCAATACATACACCGTTTCCAAACCCGTACCGCAGC
>OATX01001506.1_pt1 | contig 10666 bp, 9 predicted proteins | sample 1516741 | NCBI WGS metagenome assembly OATX01 (sample SAMEA2579984, study PRJEB22360) | human gut metagenome | biome: human gut; feature: human-associated habitat; material: faeces | place: Denmark | collected 2008/2010
AGTGACAGTCGCTATTGTTGTATATAAAGGTTTAAAACTTGTAGTTTATCGAATGCTTACAGCGATCAATGCAACAAACAGATAAAAATATATCCTTGATTTAATACTACTTGTTTGCAAGCGATAACAAACAAACGGTAATAAACAAACCAAGGATACAGAGAATCCAGCCGGATTGTCATAAGTGCCTGTCATAAATGTATATCCAGATATTTTTTGATAACATCCTACCAATGCAAGAAAAAAAGCTATAAAAGTATACAACTCATATATATAGCTCTCAGAAAAGTTATAACAGCTAAAATATGAATACAATATCCAAAAGGCTACAATACACCATCTTGCATAAGAAAGAGAAGAATCGCTAACTGTTTTTATCAGCAAACACAAAAGAAAAAAAGAAACTAATATGTAAAACTTATTAACAGACAATGTTAAATGTTTATCCGCAGCTAATATACATCCTAAAATAGAGGTTCCAAAGAAAAAAACCTCCCATTTAAGCCAAACGAGTCCATCAAAAAAAGAACTGGAACGGACAAATACGACAGAGAGTATTAATAACGTACTAATTATTAGTGAAATTTTGCAACTTTTTCTTTGCATCCTCCAGATTTCCCTTATATACCACACTCTTTTTTTCATCAAGAATTACTACTATCGGAACATATTTAATTTCCAAGGTCTTCAAAAGAGTATCATTTTGTTCTACTGCCCAAACAGGAAAATCATATCCTCCTTTCTGTATAATGGACTGAGCATCTTGTATGGTCTGATTCTTTTTCCTAATAATAAAGACAGAAGCTATCTGAACTTTTTCTTTATATTTATCATAGACCTTTTGAAAATGAGGAAATTCTTTACGGCATATTCCACAATCTGAATTCCAAAAATCCAGCATGATATATTTGGCATTTAAAGAACCAAGCGATAGGGAGTCATTGGATGTCTGTACTACAAACGAAGAAAAAGTTTCATCTGGTAAAGAGCCAAAGCTCACATAATTCAACCACTTACTGTGTCCGATAAAAACTCCATATCCCCACAATAACAAGGATAATACAACTATGTAAGCTCTTTTGACATAAAAAGACAAACCTGTTAATGCAATACTCGATACCGCCAGCAAAACAACCATCAATGTTTTTCGCGTTAAGTCATAATCTACAAATCTTATAGGTAACTCCAAAGCTATTCTTCCCAATATAATACACAAAACAATTTTGATTATATCCGCATTTGACTTCGAATATTTATGTAGCAAATAATAGGTAGTAATACTATATCCAATGGTTTCAATTATGGAAGCATATACAAGATGCCATGCTCTTAAGGGAGTAAAAATCCAAAACAGAACAAAAGAAACGCCAAAAGCTATAAATAATTTTTTCATTGTGTACAATAAATTTTAAAATACTGCATAACAAATCGTTCAAATTATGCAGCAACCTAAAAATTATTTTATCAAAATGTACTAAAATATTAAAAAGATAAAACCATAACCAGATTTTAACTCCCAATCAACATCTGGCTATGGTTATAAATAGAATTATCAGATTCCGCCACATCTACCGTCACAGTCATATGCAAATATAGTACCACATCCAAGAAAAGTATCCTCACACGATACATCTTCACACATACTAGTAGAGCACCAATCAGAAGAAGTACTACAATTACAATTGGATTCTGCATAAGACAATGTAGCTTCCTTATTTTTAGAAACTGAAAGAGTACCTTTCGTGTCAAGCAGTGTATTACCGGAGGCGACAATTGCATACAACTGTCTATCACTCCATTTAAATTCATTTTTTGAGATTTCAAACCATTCATAAAAGAACAAATCAAATTCATTCTTTTCTTGGTCGGATAATCCGTTATATCCATCTACAAAATTAGGATGTGACTCAAGCTCTTTAATCAATTTTGAGATATGTTTCTTTTCCGCATCAGACCAATCAAGAGATAACACTTCTTGAAATTTTCCAAGCCAGAAATCCAGTCTTTGTTGATGAGTGAATGCTCTATAAATAGGAATTTTCAACTTCTCATCCGACTTAGACCATTCAGTGCGTGACATTGTCCTAATGTCTGATAAATTTTCACAAACCCACTCGTTTATAATCTCATTACAGCTATATACTTTCTCCACATTGCTACAAGAAGAAAAAAAACTTAGTGCTATCGCAAAGACATAAAGTTTTTTCATAATTTCCTTGATTTAGATTAAAGCTATGCAAAATTAACAACTATAATAGAACAACCAAACAATCATTTCAAAATATTTGTAAGTAATAAATAAAAGTTTTTACTTTGCGTAAAAAATACAAAGACATGAAAAAACTAAAAAACATAGTATTTTTATCTATAATTTTAGTAATAGCCTCTTGTAATAGCAAAACATCTTCACCCAATAGCACCAAAGAGGCAAACAATGAAAGTTCGATTGATAAAACAGACAGTCTATCTTTGCCCTATTTATCAGCTCCTAAAGAAATATCATTTGGCATTGCGAAACATAACATTCCTAAAGAAATATCATTAGAAGTACAAAACTTAGGAAAGAAGCCTTTAATCATAGAAAAAATTGATGCTTCATGCGGATGCATGAAAATACAGCACACTTTACGCCCCATACTCAACGGAGAAAAAGGATTTATAAAGATTACAATAAATACAGAAAAACAAAAAGGATATTTCAATAAATCAATATTTGTAAATTCAAATGCCAAAAACAATCTGGAAATAATTCGAATAAAAGGAGAAGTCAACTAAATGCAGTAAAGTCATGTTTCAGAAACAACCTTTGAAGCTATCAGTTATAACAAAAACTCTAAGTAAACTAACCGCATTATGTAGTTTCTTCCTATTATTCAGTTGCCTGAACTCCCCAAATAAAGATATCATTTTACAAAATGCATTGGAACAAGCAGGAAATAACCGCTCTGAATTAGAAAAAGTTTTAGAATACTATAAAAATGATTCTTTAAAACTGGAAGCCGCAAGATTTCTCATTAGAAACATGCCTTATCACTATAGTTATTGCGATACAATTTCAATAAATTCATTCTACAATGAAGTCGAACATATCTTACAAAACAAAGACAGCCTCAGCTTAAAAGAAATAGAAACTTCAATAATAGAAGCTGAAAAAAAATATAAAATCAAAGATGCTGCTACCACACAAGACATAAAACTGCTAAGAGCTGATTTTATAATAAAAAACATAGAAGATGCTTTCAACTCCTGGGAAAAAGGGAATTGGTCAAAGCACTTAGATTTCAATCAATTCTGTGAGTATATCCTTCCTTATAAAGTAGAGGAATATCAAAATTTAGATGATTGGAGAACATACTTTTATCAGAAACATCACTCTATTTTACAATATTTCAAGTATTGTGATTCTTATAAAAACTCTTCACTACAAGCGGCTATCACGATTCAAGACCATATAATAGAAAATTTAACCCCTAAAATACTCTATTATCAACATACACCAATACATCAATTATCAATAAAGACTCGTATGCCATATGGAATTTGTGAGGATTATTCCAGTATTACTGTTTCTGCACTCAGAAGTATGGGAATACCCACGATGTGTGATTTTACTCCACAATGGGCTTTTAGGTCATCTAGACATATTTGGAATATAGTATTGGCAAACAATGGCAAAAATATATTTTTCAATAGCGCAGGAGTTTTTTCGTCTCAACCAATTATTCTAGATAAAAAAATGGCAAAAGTTTACAGAAAAACATTTGCCGTAAATAACAAAATTCTTAAATTAAAAAAAAATGAAAAATTTATACCTAAACTTTTCAGAGACCCCTTGTTTAAAGATGTAACCGAGGAATACATGAAATGTCAAAAATTAGAATTATGTGCAAATCAAACTGATACAAAATATGCTTATATTGCAGTTTTTGACGATAAGGAATGGACTCCTGTTGATTTTTCCAATATAAAAAAAGGAAAAATAAAATTTGACCGATTAGGAACCGATATAATATACCTACCAGTATATTATAACAAATTTGGGACAATGAAATCCATAACAGCTCCCATTCAATTAGGACACGATGGATCTTACAAGCTACTTTCTCCTGATACTTTACAAAAACAGACTCTTGTTCTAACCAGAAAATATCCTGTATTTCCAGATGTTCAATTAGCCACTTTAAAACTTATAGGCGGAGAAATTCAAGCATCTAACGATCCTCTATTTAATAATAGAAAGAATATATATAAAATAAACTTCCCAATATCCACTGCATATAAAATTATTATTCCTGATACCATAAATAAATACCGTTATTGGAGATACTATCAATCAGCTCCCGAATCTAATTGCAACATAGCCGAGATTTCATTTTATTCCAATAAAAAAGAAATCAGAGGAAAAATTATTGGGACTAATGGCTCTTTAAATAATTCAGGAGCTACTAAAGAAAAAGTCTTTGATAAAGATTTACTTACATTTTTCAATTCTCCCACTTCCGAAAAAGCATGGGTTGGAATCGACTTTGGAAAGCCTGTCAAGTTAGATAAAATCATATTCACAGGAAGAGGGGATGGAAATTCTATTGAAATAAGAGATATATACGAGTTATTTTATTGGGAGCAATATGGAGAATGGAAAAGTTTAGAAAAACAGATAGCCACAGACATCAACCTAGTGTACAAAAATGCTCCCACAAATGCTCTTTTTTTACTTAAAGATTTAACAAAAGGACAAGAACAACGGATATTCACTTATGAAAACGGAAATCAAGTATGAAAATATGATTTCTTCATAACCTTTAAAATAATCGATTCATGTTAATAGAACAACCTCCTCAAATCTTACGTATGCTATACCCCAGCGCTATGTGGCGCATGGACAAAAACGAAAAAGCTGTTTACCTGACATTCGATGACGGCCCCATCCCCGAAATAACCCCATGGGTACTCGATTTGCTGGATAAGTACGGCATAAAAGCTACTTTCTTTATGGTAGGTGACAATGTACGTAAGCATCCGGAAGAATTCCGCATGGTGGTAGAACGAGGCCACCGCATTGGAAATCATACCTTCAATCATATTCGCGGATTTGAATTCCTGAGTAAGAACTACCTGGCTAATACAGACAAGGCCAACGAATATCTTCACACGGACTTATTCCGCCCGCCACATGGACACATGCGCTGGTTACAGTATATGGTACTGAAGAGAAAGTATCGCATTGTCATGTGGGACTTGGTAACCCGCGATTATAGTAAGCGATTAAACGGGAAGCAAGTTTTTGAAAACGTAAAGCGCTACGCTCGCAACGGCTCCATCATTACGTTCCACGACTCTATCAAGTCGGAGGCACGTATGAAATATGCTCTACCCCGCTCTATAGAATGGCTGCTGGAACAAGGATATACCTTCAAAGTTTTCGACTAAACTACAATACCAATATTTAGGTATTGCCGTTTTACTTATATCCGAGATTTTTACCAACACAAATACCCAAATTTAGCGATTGATGCCTTTTCTCTGGCTATATAACTTTGCATTGTCAAAAATAATGATTTTGAAAAGTATATAGGTATCATAATTTAAGGGAAAAGAATCAATGATAAAAAACGGCATACTCACTTTAATTACACTATTTTTTTGTGTTTCTTTAGTAGCTCAGCCCCGTACGTTATTGTCGGGTAAAGTTGTATCGACTGATAAAACGATTGTTGACTTTGCAACTGTCTACTTGAAAGGTACACAGTATGGATGTACAACCGACGAACGAGGTATTTATCATCTACCGGCTCCGGCTGGAAAATATACGCTTGTCGTTTCGGCCGTTGGATTTGAAACATACGAAAAAGCAATCGAAATCGTGTCCGACGGACGTACGAAACAGACTGTTGTGCTAAAGCCTTCGGTAACCGAGCTGGATGAAGTGGTAGTTACATCCACCGGAGTAGGACGTGTCAAGAAATCTGCATTCAATGCAGTCGCTGTCGATACGAAGGAATTGCATAATTCTACCAAAAGTCTGAGTGAGGCATTAAACCAACTTCCGGGTATGAAACTTCGGGAATCGGGAGGTGTAGGATCAGACATGCAACTCATGCTCGATGGCTTCAGCGGGAAACATGTAAAAGTCTTTATCGACGGTGTACCTCAGGAAGGAGCAGGAACAGCTTTCGACTTGAACAATATACCAGTCAATTTTGCCGAACGCATTGAAGTGTACAAAGGAGTTGTACCGGTAGGCTTTGGAACCGATGCTTTGGGAGGAGTTATCAACATTGTAACCAATAAGAAGCGTCGCAACTGGTTTCTCGATGCGTCTTATTCGTATGGCTCGTTCAACACCCATAAATCGTATGTCAACTTCGGACAGACTTTCAAGAATGGTCTGATGTACGAAATCAATGCTTTTCAGAATTATTCAGACAACGACTATTATATCGATAACTATATCACCGAATTTGGCGACGACGGTATTACCGAAAGTACGGACAAGAAAAAAATCTACCACGTCAAGCGCTTCAACGATACGTTCCACAACGAAGCCGTTATCGGAAAAATAGGAATCATGGACAAGAGCTGGGCCGACCGACTGGTATTCAGCTTCAACTATTCCAACTTTTATAAGGAAATCCAGACGGGAGTTTATCAGTATGTAGTCTTCGGTCAAAAACACCGTAAAGGATATTCGTTCGTCCCGTCGGTAGAATACCGCAAGCGTAATCTCCTGATTGAAGGGCTGGATGTATCGGCAACGGCCAATTATAACCATAACATTACCCATAATATCGATACTGCATCCTACAAATACAACTGGCTGGGTGACAAGAAATATACCGGAACACCGGGAGAACAGTCGCACCAAAATAATGAATCGAAAAATACGAACTGGAACGGAACGTTTACAGCCAATTACCGTATAGGAGAAGTACATACCTTTACACTGAATCACGTAATCAGTACCTTCCACCGTACAACTCGTTCGTATATATCGGGCAGCTCCAAGCTTTCCGATTTTAGCATTCCAAAGAAGACACGGAAGAACATCACCGGACTGTCGTACCGATACATGCCTTCCGATAAATGGAATGTTTCCGCCTTCGCCAAATACTATAACCAGTATAATGAAGGTCCTGTATCACAAAATTCAGATGGAATCGGTAATTATATTTTGCTGAAAAAACATCTCAGTTCGCTGGGATACGGTGCCGCAGGCACTTATTTTATCGTGAAAGACCTACAGGCTAAACTTTCTTACGAAAAGGCTTACCGACTGCCTACCACCGATGAACTTTTTGGCGATGAGGATCTGGAAGCTGGAAAGGCGGACCTAAAACCGGAAAGAAGCGACAACTTCAATCTAAACCTGAGTTATTCCTACCATATCGGCAAGCATGCCATTTACGTAGAAGGAAGCCTGATTTATCGCGATACCAAGGACTATATCAAGCGAGGATTGTCGCAGGTAAGCAACATGAGTTTCGGATATTACGAGAACCACGGCAGGGTGAAGACTAAAGGATATAACATCTCACTGCGATATAATTACTCCCGCTGGTTCAACATAGGGGGTACATTCAATTCAATGAATGCCCGCGACGAGGAAAAATACCGTGCCGGAGGTACTCAGCAGGAAAGCCTGACGTACGGACAGCGTATCCCCAATCAGCCGTATCTGTATGCCAACTTCGATGCCTCGCTTACTTGGCACGATTTGTTTGCCAAAGGAAATGTACTGACATTGGGATACGACGGATATTATCAACATGATTTCCCGTTGTACTGGGAAAACTTAGGAGATCCGACCACCAAAATCCGTGTACCCGAACAGCTTTCACATAATCTCAGCATCGGATACAGCCTGAAAGGAGGACGTTACAATCTTTCTTTCGAATGCCGTAACCTGACCAATGCCAAACTGTACGATAACTTCAGTCTGCAAAAAGCAGGACGGGCTTTCTACGGAAAAATAAGAGTGAATTTTGGTAAATAACAAAAACTTAAACATAAAAAGAACATGCAAAAGAAGTATTTTACACATGCCCTGACAGTGGCCTTGTGCTCTGGCAGCTTATTTTGCTCATGCAGCGAAGAATATGTAGCTGGAAATCAGGAAGGAACAGTAACCGGAACCAATCAATATGTCATTGCGGCAAAGACAGGTGATGCTACTTATCTTATCACTTCCGAATCACTCGACGAAGGAACCATTACTTCGGTAGGAAACGGAACCGAAACCATCGGAGGTTCTTATTGGGTCTTTTATAACACAGACTATCTCTTCAGCCTGAAATACAACAACGGAGAAGCAGGAACAGGAGCTTCGTATATACTCGAACAGTCCACTGGAAAGCCTGCGGAACATAATTCGTATACGTTTAACCGCATCACAACGTATGGTATCTGGGGGAATAACGTTATTACTGCTTCTACTAACGACGGAAGCAAAGAAACAGACGGAGAACATTTTGCCAAATATCTTCAGTTCAACTACCTGAATGCTACCAACGGCAAAACAACGACAGGTACACAGATTGCCGAGAACTTTCTTGGGAACGGTGAATTTGTAAGTTTTGCAGGCTTCGTAGAAGCAAACAACAAGCTATATACCTCAGTAATCCCGATGGGAATGAGTCATTACGGTGTCAATACATTCCCCGACAAGATTACAGATGCCGACCTGGTTGCTAAATCGGATGGAGGCAGTGGTTCCGGATCGTATACAGCCGGACAAATACCTGCTACTCAGTATCCCGACAAGGCATTTATCGCCATCTACAACGGAAACAGCTTCAATGAAACGCCTACTATTGTAGAAACAGATAAAATCGGATTTGCCTGCGGAAGATTCCGTTCACAGTATTATCAGACCATCTGGGCTGCCGATAACGGCGACTTATATGTTTTCTCTCCGGGATATGGACGTACGGCAACTTCTTCCAGCGACCTGAAAAAAGTGACCGGTACACTTCCTTCGGGAGTTATGCGCATCAAGGCAGGCGAAACAAGTTTCGACTCGAACTATTATTATAACTTGGAAGAATTAGGCAACAAGAAACCGATGTTCCGCTGCTGGCACATCACGCAGGATTACTTCCTGATGCAAATGTACACAGACGGAGTAGCAGGCATGATGAATGGAAAGAATGCTGTTGTGACCGAACTGGCTATATTTAAAGCCGAAGACGGAAAACTCACCACTGTATCAAGCGGACTGCCGAACCAAAGCAACATCACATCATTAGGGGCTCCTTTCTGTACCGACGGAGTGGCTTATATTCCCGTTGTAACCAACGACGGTAACTATCCGGCTCTGTATAAGATAGATCCTGCCACTGCGACTGCTACAAAAGGAATCAGCATCGTAGCCGATGAAGTTGCTGCCGTAGGTTTATTATCTCCTAAATCATTCTGAGAGTAACAATGAAGAAAATATTCAAAAAAATACATCTATGGCTGTCCGTCCCCGTCGGACTGATTATCTCGGTAATCTGCCTGACAGGGGCAACCCTGGTTTTTGAGAAAGAAATAACCCGTGCTTGCAGCCCTCATTTATATATTGTAAAAAATGAAGAAGGCAGTAAGCCCTTAAAGCCATCAGAAATCATTACACGCGTCTGCCAGCAAACAGGAGATACGTTGGAAATCAGTACTCTGCAAATAGCCAGCAACCCCAAAGAAGCGTGGATGGTAAGTTTCACCAATGCCGGGCAACGTCAGTTAAGTGTCAACCCCTATTCAGGAGAAATAAACGGATGGGTAGAAGGAAACGCTTTCTTCCAGACCATTCGCAAACTGCATCGCTGGCTGCTCGATGCCCCTGCACAAAAGGGAGCTCCTTCTACCGGAAAGACAATTGTCGGCATCACTACCCTGCTGATGATAGTTATTCTAATCTCCGGCATCATACTCTGGTGCCCCCGAACTCGTAAGAGCCTGCACAACCGATTGAAGGTTTCATGCAGCAAAGGCTCTTTCCGGTTCTGGTACGACAGTCATGTTTCTTTGGGTTTTTATGCTACTCTGTTTTTGTTAGTTATGGCCCTTACCGGACCAACCTGGTCGTTCCGATGGTATCGCACCGGATTTTATGCGTTGTTTGGTGCTTCTACAGAACAGACACAACACACTGCACCTGCCAAAGAAAACAAAGACAAGAAAGAAAAGAAGAGCAAACCCGAAAAATTGGATTATCAAGTATGGGACACTGCACTTTCAGAACTGCAAAGCCGCTACAATCGTTACGGTAACATCCTGTTGAGTAGAAATAGTGTACAGATTATTCAGACCGGAAAACGGAAAGGAGATACAGCCTCTTTCGACATACATACCGGAAAGATTACTGCTATCGAAAGATACGATGCCGATAAGCAACCTATTTCTAGTAAGATGAAAGGACTTATTTATTCGCTTCATACGGGACAATGGGGAGGAGTGATTACCCGCATTCTGTACTTTCTGTCGGCTTTCATCGGAGGTATCTTGCCACTTACGGGATATTATTTCTGGATCAAGCGTATAAGTAAGAAACACCGTCGTAGTGCTTGACCAAAAATTTGTACAAAACATTTTATTTTTTGTACAAAAAACAAAAAGACCTGCAGACGTTTCTGAAGTGCACCCCAAAAGTTAGACACAAAACTTTTGGGGTGCACTATGTATAGAC
>OATX01001510.1_pt1 | contig 10659 bp, 8 predicted proteins | sample 1516741 | NCBI WGS metagenome assembly OATX01 (sample SAMEA2579984, study PRJEB22360) | human gut metagenome | biome: human gut; feature: human-associated habitat; material: faeces | place: Denmark | collected 2008/2010
TCGGCACGCAACAGGCCTGTTGGCTGATCGCGACTGCAGCCTACCGCATCATTGGCTATCATTCTTTAAGCCCGGCAACCAAGCCGGGCTTTTTGTTCGCCATCATCGTCTTTCCATCAATAGCAAATTCCACAAAGCGGTGGCAAAGCGCGTGAAAAGCGGTGGTAAAATCGTATTACGACGGCAAAGCGGCGGCAAAATGAGTGTAAATCGCGTGGTATGTAAGGTGATGATGGCGATGAACGGTAATGAACATGACGATGCCTGGTGGTCCCGAGAGGTTCCTCGGATGCGTGAAGGTAACCGTTTGGAAGCGAAGCGCGCCAAAGGTGGGTTGCCGCACAGTTTGTGGGAAACATATAGTTCTTTTGCCAACACCGAAGGTGGGTTGATTCTGCTTGGCGTGTCCGAGCATGAAGACCATTCGTTGTATATCACTGGAGTCGATGACGCTCGGAAAATGGTGCAGGATTTTTGGAATACGGTGCATGATTCTTCGAAGGTCAGTGCCGTCGTGCTGAGCGATAACGATGTGGTGATTCGCCATACTTCGCAGGGTGACGTCATTTCCATTGATATTCCGCGCGCGGCAAGGGAACATCTTCCCGTATACGTGGGGTCGAATCCGATGAAGGGTTCATATCGGCGCAATGGTGATGGCGATTATCTGTGTGATGAGGAAACGGTCCATGCCATGCTTCGGGATAGTGATTTGCTTCCTTTGGATAGGGCAATTGTCGAAGATATGGGCGTTGATGCGCTGAACGCCGATAGTGTTGCGTCGTATCGTCGGCAGTTTAAGAGCAGGCGTTCTGACCATCCATGGGTCGGGTTGTCTGATGAGGATTTTCTGCTTCGTATTGAGGCGTTGCGGCTTGATGGTTCGCAAGTCCGTCCCACTAGGGCTGGATTGTTGATGTTTGGTGAGGCGTGGCGGATCGCATCCGAATTCCCCTATTATTTCTTGGATTATCGTGAGATTATGGGCGATCGGGACCGGTGGGATGACCGTTTCACCTCGGAGGATGGCACTTGGTCGGGGAATTTGTATGATTTTTGGGGAAGGGTGGTCAACCGCCTGCGGTCCGCTGTCGCTCATCCATTTCGGCTTGGTGCCGATTTGCATAGAATCGATGACAATCCGATGGACAAAGCCGTTCGTGAGGCTGTTACCAATGCGCTTGTCCATGCTGATTATTTCGTTCGTCGGGGTACGGTGATCATTCAGTATTACGACAGGATCGTGCTGTCGAATCCTGGTGGATTGCGCCTTTCCGTTGACGAGGTGGTACAGGGTGGCATTTCGGATACGCGTAATCCTACGTTGATGAAGATGTTCAATCTGATTGGCATTGGCGAGAAGGCTGGCAGTGGCTTTGATGTGATGCGTGAAGGCAGTCTGTTCGCAGGAACTGCCGAGCCGAAATTGGAGGTGTTTGACAATCCGGATCGTGTGCAGCTTACGTTGTATCCACGTAAGTTTGTCGGAAGTGCGGAAGGTTGCATGGGTGGATATTCTGTTGACACAGCGCCTTCCGATACGGCGCTAAGTCCGGAAGACGGTTCCGGTGCGGCCCATAGGGGTGGTACCTATGAAAACGGACGGCTGGAAGATATGGTTGCTGCGTCTGATGAAGCTTTGACGTCGTGTAATGCCGATTTTGGCGATGTGATTAGACCGCAAAGCCAGTTGGAGAAAATCACTTATGCACTGACGGTTGGCGGGCCACAGCCCACATCGTATCTGGCCACAGTGCTGGGTCTTGGCCTTACCAGAACTCGGGAGATATTAGCTTCAATGGTGGATGACGGCGTCATCGAACCAATAGGTGTTGGCCGCGGACGCAAGTACCGCCTTACCGGGCGAGACGGTTCGCGGAAAGTCCTGATTCGTTGAGCTGGCTTGGTCTGAACAGTCCGAAACGATCTGTGGGAAGCTGTTTCGGTGAGACAGTCCGGGCGTTTGGGGATTATGACGCGTTACAGTGGATACAACATCCCGCGCGTTCACATCGCACATCCAACATGACACGAGAACAACTTCGGAGAACACTATGAGCCAAGGTTTCGCGCCGTTTTATGACGTCAATCGCACGTATGAAGACAACTATCTGCAGGGGCCGTTCGGCGCATTCGCTGAAGTATTGAAGAGCGATGCCGATGCCGATGCTTCCGAGCAGTCCGCTCAGTCCCAGCCGTTCGATCAGGCTGAGGAATTCCTTGGCTTCCGTGTGAACCTGCCGTTTGGCATTCCGGCAGGGCCCGCTGCTGAACGAGCGTTTCACCACGGCTGCCTTCCACATGGGCTTCGATTTGGCCGTGTATAAGACGGTTCGCTCCCGCGCATGGGGTTGCAATGCGTTCCCGAACGTGCTTGCCGTGCATCCGAGGAATGCTGACGGTTCGCTGGTTCCCGGCAGTGCCGAACTTGACGAGGGTGTGCTTGCCGACACCCGCTATGAGCTTCCGATTTCGATTTCCAACAGTTTTGGCGTTCCCTCCCGTGATCCGGACGAGTGGCAGCCGGATATGCGAAAGGCGATCGCGGCGGCCGGCGATGGCCAGCTGTTGGTGCCGAGCTTTCAGGGATCCCGCGTTGAAGGCATGGATCGCGAGGCGTACATTGCCGATCATGTCACCACCGCGCATTTGGTAGCCGAAACTGGCGCTGGTCTGATGGAAATGAACACCAGTTGCCCGAATGAGGGGCATAATCGTCTGCTGTGCCATGATCCGCATTTGGTCGGCGAGATTACGGAAGCGGTGAAGAACGAAATCGGCGATCGTCCGCTGATCGTGAAGCTCGCATACATTCCGAATGATACCGATTTGGAGATCATGGTGAAGGAAACCGTAGGCCATGGCGCGGTGCAGGGCTTCTCTACGATCAACACGATTTCCGCGAAACTGGTGGATGCGAACGGCAATCAGGCGTTGCCTGGCGCGGGCCGTGACTGTTCTGGCGTGTGCGGCAATGCGATTCGTGGCGCAGGTCTCGATATGGTCGGTCGTTTGAGTGCGATTCGTGAGAAGCTGGGGCTTGATTTTGCGATCGTCGGTGTAGGCGGTGTGATTCGTCCGGAAGATTACAAGGCGTACCGTGAGGCTGGTGCGAACGCGGTGATGAGTGCCACGGGTGCCATGTGGGACGCGAATCTCGCGCGCGAAATTAAGGAGACACTGCGCTGAATTCCGTTTTCCGCGAATATGCTACATGCCTTATGGCAAACTGAAAGGCAGTGTTTCTTTAAATTTGATCCAATATCGGGTCGAAAGAGGTTGAGCGTGTCTGACAATAACAACGACATTCTGCACGTCGAAGGTGGCAAGCCGCTGAACGGCACCATCAAGGTGCGTGGCGCGAAGAACTTCGTGAGCAAGGCCATGGTGGCGGCGCTGCTCGCCCCGGGCACGTCCGTGTTGAAGAATGTTCCGGAGATTCGCGACGTGCATGTGGTCTCCGACTTGCTGCGTCTGCATGGCGTGGACGTTACGGTGGACGGCGATCACGGCGTGGTCACGATCGACGCCACGAATGTGCAGCTTGCTGATGTGGCCGACGTGGATACGCTGTCCGGCTCGTCGCGCATTCCGATCCTGTTCTCCGGGCCGCTGCTGCATCGCTTGGGCGAGGCGTTCATTCCGGCTCTCGGCGGGTGCAATATCGGCGGTCGTCCGATCGATTTCCATCTGGAAACGTTGCGCAAGTTGGGCGCCAACGTCGATAAGGAACATAAGGACGGCATTCATATCACCGCGCCGAACGGCCTGCATGGCGCGAAGATCCATCTGCCGTACCCGTCCGTGGGCGCTACCGAGCAGACGCTGCTTGCCGCAGTGCTTGCGGAAGGCAAAACGGAGCTTTCCGGCGCTGCCACCGAACCGGAAATCATGGATTTGGTGTGCGTGCTGCAAAAGATGGGCGCGATTATTTCTGTGGATGTGGATCGTACGTTCCGCATCGAGGGTGTGAAGGAGCTGAAGGGCTACACACACACTTCGCTGACCGACCGCATCGAGGCTGCTTCCTGGGCTTCCGCGGCATTGGCCACGCATGGCGACATTTTCGTTAAAGGTGCCACGCAGCCTGAAATGATGACGTTCCTGAACGTGTTCCGCAAGATCGGTGGTGAGTTCGATATCACCGATAACGGCATTCGTTTCTGGCATCCGGGTGGCGATTTGAAGCCGGTTGCGATTGAAACTGACGTGCATCCGGGCTTCATGACCGACTGGCAGCAGCCGCTGGGGGGGGCGTTGACGCCGGGGGAGGGGCCCAGCGCCGCAATGTCGCCATGTATGAGAACCGTTTCGGTTTCACCAAGCCGCTGGTGCAGATGGGTGCCACGATTCAGCTGTATCGCGAATGCCTCGGATCGCTGCCATGCCGTTTCCAGCAGCGCAATTACAAGCATTCCGCGGTTATTTTCGGACCGACCCCGCTGACCGGCCGCGATATTGATGTGCCGGATCTGCGCGGTGGCTTCAGTCACCTGATTGCGGCGCTCGCCGCCAAGGGGCCATCCAATGTGCAGGGCATTTCCCTGATCGACCGTGGTTACGCCGACTTCCGAGGCAAGCTCGAAGCTCTCGGCGCAGATTTCGACTGATTCGTTGCCTGTTTTATCGCTGATATAGCTTGATTGGCTTGGTAAGGCCGGTGTTCACAACAGTGGACACCGGCCTTTTGCTTACATGTTGTCGTTGCTCGTTCTCAAAGAGCATAGTAATTCAGTGTACAAATTGTTGCGCTTAATTTAGGGGGAAGACATGGTGATCTTCTCTAAGCCGTCCACCTCCGTCATCGGTCCGACGGCCCGATTGCCTACCCTGCAGGCTCTAGTGACATGAACTTCGAGCCGGAAGCGGTTGTGGTCATCAGCCGCGTGGCGAAGAATGTCACCGTCGAAAACGCTATGTATTACATGTTCGGTTGCACCTGCGTCACCGATGTGACGTTGCGTGACCTGCAAGGCCTCGACCCATGTGGACGCGCGTCAAGGGCTTCGACACTTCCGGCTCGCTCGGCCCGTGGATTGTAACGTGCGACGGCCTCAACTGGCGAGGCACCAAGATTTCGTCCACTCTGAACGGTGAGTCCGTGCCGATGGCGTCCGGCACCAACCGCGAACATGATTCACGGCCTTCCGGAGCAGATCGTCGCGATTTCGTCGTTTGCCACGTTGCTGCCGGGCGACGTTATTCTGACCAACACGTCGAACGCGTCCGGGCACTTGGGACCGGGCGACGAAGCGGTGGTAGCCGTGGAAGGCAGCGGCGATCTGCGCAACGTTGTGGTGCGTGCGTGAGTTCGGCACCTGCATCATGTGGGATGTACCATCCGATCCGCGCTGCTGCCGTGCGCGATTTTGTGCGTACGAAAAGCCGCGCCCGCGATTAATCGAATCCGGGTTTCCCGGACCGGCGATCGGGGTGCGGCTTGTAGTCGTGGAACGCCTATGACATTGTCAAGCGTTGTCCTTGCTTCCGAGCTTGCACTCGAGGAGGTTGACGATTCGCGCATGCTCCTTTTCGTCAATCTTCACGGTGAATAGGAACACAAGCAGACTGATGACGATGAACGCGAGAGGTGTGTAGAAGGCGAACGTCTTGAAAGTCTGAATATCGTGCGCGGTCATGTCGGCCGCGGTGGCGGTGTTGAGCATGCCGGCGGACACTGCGACTAATCCGACGATGCCGTTGGAGAGGGCACCCGCGATTTTGTCAAGCATGGGCCTGACGGAGAGGATTACCGCCTCGTTGCGCTTGCCGGTTTTCAACTGACCATATTCCACAGTGTCAGTCATGGTGAGGATGGCCGTGGTCTGTATCAGAGTTGATGGCAGATAGAATAGTACGAGTGCGATGATGACGGCGGTCAGATTCGTGGAGGCGAGGATAAACACCAGATACGCCGCGATCATTAGGCCCATGCCGGTGATGAACAGGTAACGGCGCGGAATGAATTTGTTGATCACAGGGTACAGCGGGGTGATCAACAGACCAGTGATAACGGGGATGATTCCTGCAATGGAGAATGCCTCTGGCTTGTCGAGTACGAATTTGAACAGGTAGAACAGCACGCCTGCCGTCGCGACGTTTGCCACGGCATAGAACAAGTAGGACAGGGCGACCCACAGCAATTGATCGTTCATCCTCCGCCGCCGCCGGGAAGGCTGAAAGGGGGCTGCCGTTATTTTGAGCCTTGGTGCGCAGCGCACTCTGGCGTTCCCGGGTGCCGAACGCGCCGGACATGGCCGAAATGATGGCAAGCATGGCGACAATGAGCGCAAGGGCGGTCCAGCCGCTCTGGTTCTGTTCGTTTCTGCCGGTGAACAGCATGCTGAAATAGGTGACCACGGGTACCACGATGACCGTCAGCCCGTTAAAGCCGACGGAGCCGAGGGAAGTGTACAGTGCCCTCTCCTGCGAATCTTCGGACAGTGCGGGAATCATGCCCCAGAACGAGATGTCACGCAGGGAATAGAACACGTCAAGGATGATGAACACCGCAATGAACAGAACGATAAACCATGTCTGATTCACGTTGACGAAACCGAACAATCCGGTGAACACCATGAACAGAAGGATCGCGCTGACGAGGCCTCCAATAAATTGCCAAGGGCGAAACCTGCCGATTCGGGTGTTGGTGTTATCGATAAGGTTGCCGAGCAGTGGGTCGATGAAGATCTCTCCGATGCGGATGAGCACAATGGCTCCGGTGATAATGCCAACGAGCTTGGTCGCGATGTCTTTATTCACTCCGGCGAAAAGGGCGGAAGTGACGTATACCACGAAATAGGTGCTCATCATGTTGTAGAAGGCAGCTTGGCCAAAACCACTGAAGGTGTAGGCCATCTGCTGTCTAAGTGTGTGCTTTGGCTTCATGTCCGTTGAGGATGCTGAATGAGACATAGGTATCCCTTCGTAAGGTGAGGAGTATTCAACCGGTGCACCCGCGGTGCGACGTTGCAGATTGCAGGTGCGGAGGATCGGATGGGGTGTAATCGGATTGGCGTTATGCGCCAAGCAGTGCGGCGAAGCGGGGGGCCAGCAATGCGGCCATGCGGTTGTAGCCCTGCTGGTTGGGGTGGATGGAATTGCCAAAAAGTTCGCGCCTCTGATTAATATTGCGAGCATAATCGATGAAATGCCAGCCGTTCACCCGGCACATGCGGCGGTATGCTTTATTGAGCAGATCGATGCCGTGATTGATCTCCACAATGTCTTCCAACGTGAAGCGTTCGCGGAAAATTGGTTCCTCAACTGCGAATTGCAGCACCGAAAGCACCGCTACTGCCGGATGCTGCTCGGATAGGCCGAGTGCTTCGTCCATGAGGTCCTCGAAACGAGAGACCACGGGTTTCACCGTTTCCTCCGTGCGTGCATTCTCCAAGTCGACGTCGTTGGTGCCAAGCCCCACCACGATCAAATCCGCGTCAGGAAGATGCAGCTTCGCCATTTCCCACTCCGGGTATGTGCGGTAGTCCACGGTGCTTGCACCATCATGGCCAAACCCTTGAACGTCAATGTTCAGTATGGCCCCCACCGTTTCCGGCCATGGGTGCGACACGTGGTACCCCAGTCCGGTGTCCCCGTGGGTAATGCTGTCTCCGAGACATACGACGTGCGCCATGGAGGAGGGCATGTGGATGTCGTTGATTTTGGTTTCGTATGTGGAGGTCATGAGATCATTCTCCCTATTCCAGTTTCCCCCGACGCCGACGTCGGGCTTTTGTCTCGCGGTCCATGGTGGCCGCTGACGATATGGTATGCTCTCGCGCTTGTTGTTTTCGTGGCTTCCCGGTTTCAATATTTATGAAATCTTGGCTTTGCTGGGTTTTCAGGATTGGAACGGCTGGGATAGTTCTGCGCGATATTGCGATGGGGATTTGCCGTTTGCGCGTTTGAAGGCGGCGCAGAACATGCTTTGGCTGTGGAAGCCGCAGTCGGCGCTGATGGCGCCCACCGGCAGCGTCGTGGTGTGCAGCAGGAACTTGCCTCGTTCGAGCCTCGCATTGAGTATGTACTGATGTGGCGTGGTCCCGGTGCGTTCCTTGAAGCGTTTGGAGAAATAGTATTTGTCGATACAGAACACCGTCGCGAGGGAATCCAGTGAGAGGTCGTCATTCAGGTGTGCCGTGATATACGGCAGCGACCGGTCGATGACGTTCAGGGCGTCGCTGTGCGGGCCACTCGACTTGCCTGCGGACGCAAGCGAAGCCAACACGCCATCGATGTGATGCGATAGTTCGGCCTCCCTTGCCCCCCTTCCCGCTTTGAGCATGTCGAAAATGGCGTGCATCTCGTGGAGACCATGTCCGCTTCTCCCAGCGTCGATGATGTTACCGGAGCGTTCCACGATGTATTCGTACATGTTTCTCGCCGCCGGCCCGTCATAGTGGAGCCAGATATCCCGGCAGGATTCATCAGTGGAGAAGCGATGTGGCTCATAGCAGTCGACGATAAGGAATTGGCCTTCATGCGCAATGGCGTCGACGTCCGCGAAACGGATGCGGAATGATCCTTCGCTGATGTAGGCGATGAGGAAGTTGTTCATCGGGGTCCGGCTCAATCTGTACCCGGGCATAAAATCGCCAAGCCCAACGCGATGGGGATAGTACATGCAGTTGCGCATCTTCGGTGTGGCGGAGTAGAGGAAGTACTCCGAGCGGCACGAGATCATGTTTGCTTCAGTGAGGTGCATTTCCGCCTCCCGGTCTCGGATGCGAGGGGTTTGTGGGTCGAAGTGTGCGTAGATGCGACGAACGCGGCGCATGGGGATGGTTGGGCCGTTGATTGCCTGCCGGGCTCTCCGGGTTCATGATAGCGCGTGCCGTTAACGATCCAGGACTCCCGTAATCGTGCGGCTTTCGTCTGATATGACGGGCGGATTCTAGGGGTGGTTGCAACACCTGTTGTGTGCCGCTTGGTTGGTGCGTTGATGAGTTCGAGGATTTTCCCGCTGGGTTTCATGTATCCGAGGGTTTTGCGTGGCCGGATCGCAGCGCGTTGTTCAGTTCGCCCTTGCCTTGGATGTAGGTCGTTTGGTAGATGGTTTCCGTGCATGCGTGCATGTCTTCATTATCGGGGAAGTCCATGTCCAGTCGGTGGCTGATCTATTCAGGTCTCCAATGTTGTTTGACGCCGGCTTTAATCTCGTCTCATAGTCGCGTGCCTGGTCATGCCTTGCGTGTCTTGGGTCGTTTGAATCGGTCCGCTGACGTTTGTTGAGCACAGTGGGGCTCGTATTCGCCGGTGACGCGGTTATGGTTGGCGCGTATTTTACGGCTGACCGTGGATGGCTCCCGGTCCAGTAGGAGTGCGATGGCTCGTATCGAGTCACCGGCCTTGAGCCTGTCGGCGATCAGAATGCGTTTGGCCTGGTCGAGGTAGCATTATGTAGTTTGGTGGGTTTGTTCACGGGTGAACGGTACCAGTCCACGCTCGGCTTTTCATTGCGCCCAGTGGCGCGCGTGTGCTCGTTGCGCCATACCTTGCCGGTGCATTTGGACACGTCCACGGCGCGGTCGGCCTGTGTGAAGTTCAGTCTCGCGTTCAACGATGCCACGTACCGTTCGCGTCTCGTCCGACACATCTCGCCACGCGTTGGATACGACACGCCATCGAACACCCAGCGGCCATCGGCGGCCCGTCTCGTCTCGTCGCCCACTTGATTCTTCCGGACATCGACCAAGTGTTGCAATGATCACTAGAACCCATCCTCCCCTCACAGACACAGGCAGTTAGGGGGACTGAGCTGAAAGGTGGCGACGCAAATGAAGCAGTGTCGTCCAATCTCATAAAGACAGAAAACGGCGGAACAGATGGAAGGTGAAGCGGCCACCAGTTCCGCCTTTTTCGTATATTCGTATATTCCGCGTTTTTGTATTTCGTGTGTGCGTCGTGCATGAGCGCAATCGCCCCAACCAAGCGGAATGGGTGGTGGCAGAATGGAACGCATGGCATCTAAAGGAAAACCGTCGCCGCGCTCTGCAGTGAAGCCGCTGAGTGACGAGCAAGTCGCAAAACTCGCGCAGAAGCATCATCTTGTAGACCCGACCCACCCGACTGGCCCACGCAAAGCCAACACCGCGGAAATCGAAGCGCAGAATCCAAAAGCGACCCACCGTCTGCTCACCGGATGCGACATCGTATTCCGCAATCGCACCAAACTCAAGGCGTGGGGCATCGAACATGTGCCGGAAACCGGTCCGTTCATCACCGCGGCCACGCACGTCACCATGTTCGACGTGTTCGTGCCCATGATCTCCATATTCCACCAAGGCCGCCGCCCACGCTACATGGCCAAAGCCGAGATGGCCTCGTGGCCGCTGATCGGCAAATGGTTCCAGCTGGTTGGCATGCAGCCCGTGCAACGACGTGCGGGCAAGGCGAAAGCCATTGAGGAAACCTCCATCGAAATCCTCACCTCCGGTCGACCCTTAACCGTATGGCCGGAAGGCACGGTGACGCGCGACCCGCAGAAGTGGCCGATGAGCATGAAAAACGGCGTGGGTGTAATCGCCCTCGAATCCTCGCGCCGACTCGGCTACCAGATACCGTTGTACTGCGCGGTAACGTGGGGTGCGGCAAGCATCAACCATTGGTGGCCGTGGCCGCGCAAGAACGTGGGCATGTGCTACGACTCGATTACTG
>OATX01001520.1_pt1 | contig 10601 bp, 10 predicted proteins | sample 1516741 | NCBI WGS metagenome assembly OATX01 (sample SAMEA2579984, study PRJEB22360) | human gut metagenome | biome: human gut; feature: human-associated habitat; material: faeces | place: Denmark | collected 2008/2010
CCGCCGTAGATTGACTGTGCACCATAGCGGGACAGTGTATTATTCATAACAATCTGGACAATTGTCATAGCAATCTGGTTAAAGCAGGCACTTGCACCAAGTATTAAAATGTTCTTGCAGTAACACCATTTTATATTAAAGCTGTCCCCGCTAAGTTTAATATTCTTAAAATGGAACATATATCTTAAGCTTATGCAGAAAGATATAATCTGGCCTGTAATAGTTGCTAAAGCTGCACCTGTCATTCCCATATTAAATATAAAGATAAATATAGGATCTAATATTGTATTCACAATAGCACCAACAAGCATAGAAGTCATAGAGTAGCGTGGATTTCCGTCAGCAAGTATCAACTTACTCATACCTGTGTTGGCGATAAGAAATGGAAATCCAAACGCTGTTATTCTTGTATAAGCCTTAGCATATGGCAGAACGTCAGTAGTTGCACCAAAGAATTTAAGCATAGGCGTAAGGAATATTGTTGTAATTAAGAACAATGCAGTTCCGCATACAGCCATAAGAAATATTCCGTTGCCAGCATATTTTTCTGATAAATGCTTCTCGCCAGCCCCAAGATGAAGTGAGAAGTTCGTAGCACTTCCTATTCCTAACAGAAGTGAGATAGCAGTGCAGGTAGTTGATAGTGGGAATGCAATATTAGTTGCAGCATTGCCAAGCATACCAATACCCTGTCCGATAAATATCTGGTCTACTATATTATAAAGAGCAGTTACCAGCATTGAGATTATGCAGGGAATTGCAAAATTAATTAAAAGAGTGGACTCTTTTTTATAACCCAGAGGGTTGTCAGTTGTAGATGAATTCATAAAAAGTTCCTTTCATTATATTTAATATTTATATCTTGTTGACTACGCACAGTATAACATATTAAAAATAAAATTGTAATTGACGTAATTGATAAGTATGTCAGTAATTAACACATACAAGAGATAAATTGAAGTTAAATAATTATATTTTATTAAAGTGCTTTTGATAAGTATTGTTGACACACTTGTATTTGGGTGTAGAATATATAAGCTATTAAGTATTCAGATGATTAAATATATTAAACACACAGGAGGTATATATGAGTGTATCTAATAAAAAATCGATAGATATGACAAGTGGAGCTTTATGGAACAAAATACTTCTGTTTGCTCTTCCACTTGCGGCAAGCAGTATATTACAGCAGTTGTTTAACTCTGTTGATACGGCGGTAGTCGGGAGAATTGCAAGCAGTCCGGGTCAATAACATTATGATTAATCTTTTTATAGGAATATCATTAGGTTCAAATGTTGTTATTGCTCGTTATATAGGAGAGAAATCAGAAAAAAACATACACGCCGCAATACATACAGCAATACTTGTTGCCATTATAAGCGGATTTTTTGTTATGATTGCAGGTCAGTTCATAGCAAAACCTGTGCTTCTTCTTATGGGAACACCGGAGGATGTTATTGACCTTGCCGTGTTGTATCTTAGAATTTATCTTCTAGGTATGCCATTTATTATGCTGTATGACTTTGGCTCATCAATTCTTAGAAGTACGGGCGACAGCAGAAGACCTCTTTATTGTCTTATTGTTGCAGGAGTTATTAATACACTTCTTAATCTTGTGCTTGTTATAGTGTTCAGATTAGGTGTGTCAGGAGTTGCGATTGCAACAGTTATTTCTAATATAGTAAGTTCTTCAATGGTTATATATATTCTTACACACGAATCAGAGCCTATAAAGCTGGAATTAAGACAGCTTAAGATATCTGTTAAGGAATTAAAGAAAATATTGGTTATAGGTATTCCGGCAGGACTTCAGGGAATGATGTTCTCAATAGCCAATGTGTGTATACAGAGCACAATTAACAGCTTTGGTTCAAGTGCAGTTGCAGGTTCAGCGGCGGCACTTAATTATGAATTCTTTGCATATTTCCTTGTAAATGCGTTCGCTCAGGCGGCAGTAACATTTACAAGCCAGAATTATGGCGCAGGGGAATATAACAGATGTAAGAAAATATTCCGCATATCTTTAGTGTTTGCGCTTGTATCGTGTGGTATTCTTTCGGGTATATTTGTTATGGGAAGGGAATTCTTTCTTCGTATATATACGACCGATGCAGATGTTCTTGTATTTGCGAGGCAGAGAATTATCATTGCAACAACGCTGGAATTATTAACAGCAGTATATGAGATAAGCGCAGGAGCTATGCGAGGTCTGGGATATTCACTGCTTCCAGCGGTAATTACCTGTGTTGGTTCGTGTGTTATAAGACTTATATGGATATCAACAGTATGTAAGGTTGTACACGTATTCTGGGTGCTTATGATTATATATCCAATATCGTGGGTAATCACAGGAATTGCTATGATGACAGCTTATTATATTGTCAGAAGAAAATGTTTCACATTCACCCATTGACACGGTAGGCGAATGGGTATAATATCATACAAAAAGATGATAATAAGAAAGGAAGCAAGGAAATGATAATATCATCGAAAGGGCGTTATGCCCTAAGAGTAATGGTATATCTTGCAGTTCATCATAGTGATGAGTATATACCATTAAAGGAGATATCAGATAAAGAAGAATTGTCAAAGAAATATCTCGAGACAATTACAAGAATGTTATCAAAAGCAAATCTTATAGAAGCAGCAAGCGGACACGGCGGTGGCTACAGATTAACAAGAAAGCCAGAGGATTACAGCGTTGGTGAGATATTAAAGCTTACCGAAGGAACACTTGCTCCTGTAACCTGTCTTAATGAGGAGACTTTAATGTGTGAACATTCGTCTTCCTGCTATACGCTTCCTATATGGCAGGGACTTGCAGATGTAATTAATAACTATCTTGATAATATGACACTCGCAGATGTTGCGGCAACAGCAATTGATAAGGCGGGTAATAAGACGGCATATAATGCCTGATAATATATGCGGCATTGTGCTGGCACACTTGGCACAAAGCAGTCCTGCGTTTAAATGAGTGTGCAGAAATGAGGAGTATTATGTCAGATAAGAATTTATTAAATGTTAAAGATTTATATGTAGATGTAGAAGATAAGGAAATTCTTCATGGTGTTAATCTTTCAATAGGCAAGGGTGAAACACATGTACTTATGGGACCTAATGGAACAGGTAAGTCAACACTTGGCTATGCTTTAATGGGCAACCCAAGATATACAGTAAAGAGTGGTGAGATATGGTTTGACGGTAAGAATATTACTGATGAACCAGTTAATGAGAGAGCTAAAGCAGGAATGTTCTTATCATTCCAGAACCCACTTGAAGTTCCGGGTGTTACACTCAGTTCATTTATAAGAAATGCCCTTGAATTAAAGACCGGCAAGAGAACAAGATATATGGAATTCAAGAAAGAACTTGAAAAGACTATGGAGCTTTTATCTATGGACAAGTCTTATGCAGAGAGAGATCTTAATGTAGGCTTTTCAGGTGGTGAGAAGAAGAAGGCAGAGATATTACAGCTTCTTATGTTAAAGCCATCATTTGCAATTCTTGATGAAACAGATTCAGGACTTGATGTTGATGCTGTAAAGACTGTATCAGCAGGTATAGAAGAATACCAGAAGACATGCAAGGGAAGCCTTCTTATAATTACACACAGCACAAGAATACTTGAATCTTTATCAGTTGATTATACACACGTTATGATTGAGGGGAAGATTATAAGCACAGGTGATGCTTCACTTGTTGATAAGATTAATGAAAATGGTTTCGCAGAATACGAAGCAGAATAGTCAGCCATAATCATACGTTGATATATGAAAGGAGTTTACATCGAATTATGAAAGAAAAGACATATGTAGATGATATAGATAGAAACATATATGATTTCAAGAATGATGATAAGGACACATATAAGTTAAATGCTGGTCTTACTCCTGAGATAGTTGAGAAGCTCTCAAAGGAGAAGAATGACCCTGCTTGGATGCAGAATTTCAGGCTTGAGTCATTACAGATATATAATAATATGAAAGTACCTGACTGGGGACCATCTATAGAAGGTCTTAATATGGACAATATAGTAACTTATGTAAGACCTAATACTAATATGAAAGCTAAATGGTCAGAAGTACCAGAAGACATTAAGGATACATTTGAAAAGCTTGGTATTCCACAGGCAGAAAGAAAGTCACTTGCTGGTGTTGGAGCACAGTACGATTCAGAGCTTGTGTATCACAATGTAAGACAGGAAGTTGCTGAGATGGGTGTTGTATATACAGATATGGAGAGTGCGTTAAAGGGTGAATATGCAGATATGGTGCGTACACATTTTATGAAGCTTGTTAAGCCTACTGACCATAAGTTTGCGGCACTTCATGGTGCAGTATGGTCTGGTGGTTCTTTCGTATATGTTCCAAAGGGAGTATCAGTTGAGATACCATTACAGTCATATTTCAGGCTTAATGCACCGGGAGCCGGACAGTTCGAGCATACACTTATTATTGTAGATGAGGGAGCTGATTTGCATTTCATAGAGGGGTGTTCAGCACCTAAGTATAATGTAGCCAATCTTCACGCCGGTTGTGTTGAGCTATTTGTAGGAAAGAATGCTAAGCTTAGATATTCAACTATAGAGAACTGGTCTAAGAATATGTATAACCTTAATACTAAGAGAGCTATTGTTGAGGAAGGTGGTACAATTGAGTGGGTATCAGGCTCATTTGGCTCACACGTATCATATCTTTATCCTATGAGTATTCTTAAGGGTGATAATTCTAAAATGGAATTTACAGGAATTACATTTGCAGGAAAAGGACAAAATCTTGATACAGGTGCAAAGGTTGTCCATACAGGAAAGAACACAAGCTCATATATTAATACTAAGTCAATATCAAAGGATGGTGGAATTAGTACATTCAGGTCATCAGTTATAGTTAATTCCAAGGCAGAGAATTCCAAGGCTTCTGTATCGTGTCAGTCACTTATGCTTGACAGCATATCACGTTCAGATACAATCCCGGCAATGGATATTAAGACAAGCAAGGCGGATGTCGGACACGAAGCACAGATTGGAAGCATAAGCGATGAAGCAGTATTCTATCTTATGTCAAGAGGAATGACAGAGGAAGATGCAAGAGCCTGTATCGTAAGTGGATTTGCAGATAACGTATCTAAGGAGCTTCCACTTGAATATGCAATTGAAATGAATAATCTCATAAGACTTGAAATGAAAGGCAGTATAGGTTAATTGTGCTGATAAGATGAGCAGGAATGGAGAAATTTATGAATAATAATGAATATAGAATAAATGCACTTCCAGCAAAGACATGGTACCAGCTTAATATGAATGATACACGTCTTTTATGGGATGATAATTTAGTACCTTGTGATATGGATACAAAAGGCTGTGATAAGGTATGTTCAGATGTTAATGCTAAAGATTACAGTGATATAGAAAATGCAGTTCTTACAGGTGCAGGCAAAGAAGCAGATGTGTTATTTGAAGCAGGCGTAACTAATACATTACTTGTAAATGCAGATAAAGAAACTAACGGCCAGACATTATATATTAATGTCAATGGCAATGATAAGAGCCAGTCAGGAAAGATTATAGTTAATGTAGAGGATAATGTTACATTTACAATAATTGAGAACTTTAAAGGTGAGAGCAGTACAGAAGGCAGGGTAGCATTAAGAACACTTATAGATACAGGTCTTAACAGCAAGGTACGCCTTATTCAGGTATATATGCAGCCAGAAAGCATTGATGTATTAAGCGATACAGGATGCAGGCTTTCAGATAATGCCTCATTTGAGATTGTTCAGGTATTCGTAGGCAGGGGCAGCCTTTATGATGGAATAAGGACAGAGCTTATAGGCAATAATTCTGCATTTACAGCAGATATTGGATACCTTGGAGCTAAGAAGCAGAATATAGATATTAACCTTATATCTAATCATATTGGAAAGAAGACTAACAGCGGGATAAGAGTTGATGGTGCATTAAAGGACGAAGCTTCTAAGCTTTTCAGAGGTTCTATTGATTTTAAAAATGGTTCTTCTGGTTCAGTTGGTGCAGAGACAGAAAATGTACTTTTACTTGGCGAAGATGTCAGAAACAAGACAATACCTCTTATACTCTGTGCAGAGGAAGATGTTAATGGTTCACACGGAGCTACAATCGGTGAGCTCGATGAGGAAACATTGTTCTATTATGCTTCAAGAGGCATTGATAAGAAGAACGCTGAGGATATAATGACTAAAGGAAGAATTGAAGTTATTATAAGAAAGATTAATGACGAGGACACAGAAAAGCTTGCAGAGGAGCAGCTTGAAGAAGTGTTGCAGTAATGGAGGCAGTAATGGAGATTAAAGAGCAGAAAGATTATAGAAAAGATTTTCCACTTCTTAATAATAATTCTTCTATATATATTGATAATGCGGCAACAGCACAGAAGCCACAGTGCGTAATTGATGCTGAAAGCAGATTTTATGAGGTTAATAATGCCAATCCTCTCCGTGGCTTTTATCCATTAAGTCTTGCCGCTACTAAGGAATATGAGGATGCAAGGGAGGTTGTAAGACAGTTTCTTAATGCGGACTCTGATAAGGAGATAATCTTTACAAGAAATACAACAGAAAGCCTTAACCTTGTTGCATATAGCTATGGTATTAATAATCTTAAGGCTGGAGATGAAATAGCAGTTTCAATAATGGAACACCACAGCAATCTTCTGCCTTGGCAGATGGTTGCAAGAGTGACAGGTGCAACTTTAAGATATCTGGAATGTGAGAAGGACGGAACATTAAAAGATGATACTCTTAAAGATGGAATTAATGCTAATACTAAGATCGTTGCAGTTGCACAGGTTTCCAATGTATTAGGCTGTGTCAATCCAATTAAAAAGATAGCCAAAATAGCACACGATAATGGTGCTGTTATGGTTGTTGATGCGGCACAGAGTGCACCACATATGAAGATTGATGTAAAAGACTTAGATGCTGATTTTCTTGCATTTTCAGGACATAAGCTTATGGGACCTATGGGAATTGGTGTACTTTATGGTAAGGAAAGCATACTTAAGAATATGCAGCCATTTCTTACAGGTGGTGAGATGATTAATTCAGTTACTAGAGATGGTGCAACTTATGCAGAACTTCCACACAAGTTCGAGGCAGGAACGGTAAATGCGGCAGGAGCTGTTGGTCTTGCAGCAGCAATTAAATACATTAATGAGATAGGCTTTGACTATATACAGCAGAAAGAAGAAAAACTTACAAAGATTGCTATTAACGGACTTAAAGGTCATAAGTACATTCATATATTAGGCTCTGATGATTATAAGAACCATACAGGAATAGCAGCATTTACAATAGATGGGGTTCACCCACACGATGTAAGCGAGATATTATCTTCTGACGGAATAGATGTAAGGGCTGGACATCACTGTGCACAGCCACTGCTTACATTTCTTGGAGTTAATAATGCGACAAGAGCAAGCTTTATGTTCTATAATACAGAGAAGGAAGCAGAAGCATTTGTTGAGAGTGTGCTTAACATAAGAAGGAGAATGGGTTATGATGAATAGAGGCTTTTATAATGAAATACTTACAGAACATAATATAAGACCAGAATTTAAACACGACTTAGAAGATGCCAATATCGTCCTTGAGGGTGTAAATCCTAACTGTGGTGATGATATATGGCTTAAGCTTAAGGTTGAAGACGGTATTATTAAGGACGGAGCTTTTGTTGGAGATGGCTGTGCTATATCCCAGGCATCGGCTGATATTATGCTTGGGATGATAATTGGAAAGACTAAAGAAGAAGCTTTAAAGCTTGGAGATTTATTCTTTAAGATGATTAAGGGTGAAGCAACCGATGAGGAGATTGAAGAATTAGACGAGGCATCAGCACTTAAAATGTGCTGTACTTGGCTGGCATACATTAGATGAGGCATTAAATAAGGAGTAATATGGCAAAGTATATTATGGCACTTGATCAGGGAACGACAAGCTCAAGATGTATATTATTTGATAAGGCTGGCAATATCTGTTCAATGGCACAGAGGGAATTTGAACAGATATATCCTAAGCCGGGCTGGGTGGAACACAATCCAATGGAGATATGGTCAACACAGTATGCGGTTATGTCTGAGGCTATGGCACTTGTGGGTGCTAAGCCTAAGGATATAGCTGGCATTGGAATAACCAACCAGCGTGAAACTACAATTGTGTGGGATAAAGAAACAGGTGAGCCTGTATATAATGCTATTGTATGGCAGTGCAGACGTACAGCCAAGGATATTAATCTGCTTGTAAAAGATGGTTATGCAGATGTAATCAAGGCAAAGACAGGACTTGTGCCAGATGCGTATTTTAGTGCAACTAAGATTGCGTGGATACTTAGTAATGTAGCAGGAGCAAGGAAAAAGGCAGAAGAAGGCAGATTGTTATTCGGCACGGTTGATACCTGGCTTATATGGAAACTTACAGGCGGGGCAGTGCACGTCACAGATTATACTAATGCTTCAAGAACTATGCTTTTTGATATTCATAACAGGTGCTGGGATAAAGAACTTCTTGAAAAGTTCAACATACCAGAGGTTATGCTTCCTATTGTAAAACCTTCAAGTTGTATATATGGTTATACAGACCCTTCTGTTCTTGCTGGAAATATCGCAATAGCAGGTGCGGCAGGTGACCAGCAGGCGGCACTTTTTGGACAGTGCTGTTTTGAGCCGGGAGAAGTAAAGAATACATATGGAACAGGCTGTTTTCTTCTTATGAATACAGGGGATAAGCCTGTGGGGTCTAAGCATGGTCTTATAACTACGATTGCGGCAGGAAGTGATGACCAGCTTCATTATGCACTTGAGGGAAGTGTATTTACAGGCGGTGCAATTGTACAATGGCTTCGTGATGAGATGAGGCTTATAAGAAGCTCTTCACAATCAGAAGATTATGCAAGAATGGTAAATGACACCAATGGAGTATATATTGTTCCTGCATTTTCAGGAATGGGTGCACCTTACTGGAATCCTTATGCAAGAGGCTGCGTTGTAGGCTTATCAAGAGGTGCTAACAAGGAACATTTTATAAGGGCATCGCTTGAGTCAATAGCATATCAGACATATGATGTGTTAAAGGCAATGGAAAGTGACACAGGACATATAGTTAAAGAGTTAAAAGTAGATGGCGGGGCAAGTGCCAATGATTTCCTAATGGAATTTCAGGCAGACATTCTTGGAGCTAAGATAAGACGTCCTAAGTGTATAGAAACTACTGCACTTGGTGCAGCATATCTTGCTGGTCTGGCAGTTGGTTTCTTTAAGGATCTGAATGAGATAAGAGATAACTGGCAGTTGGCTTCCACATTTGAGAGCAGTATGGCACCATCAGACAGGGATAACCTTCTCGCAGGCTGGAGAAGAGCCGTAAAATGTGCCATCTCTTATACAGATGAATAAAACTGAATAAAAAATATATTGTTTTTGCTTTGTTATTGTATATAGTGTATAATTTTAAGCATATATATCAGGGAGGAAGAGGTTTTGGATAATAATGTACTAAAGGCACTTAATGTAATAGAGCAGGTTAACAATGTTATATTAGGAAAAGATAAACAAATAAGAGAGATTATGGCGGCATTTCTGGCTGGAGGCCATATACTTTTGGAGGATATTCCGGGTGTTGGTAAGACAACACTTGCGACAGCATTTTCTAAGGCAATGGCACTTGACTGCAAGAGGGTGCAGTTTACTCCGGATGTGATGCCGTCTGATCTTACAGGGTATTCAGTATACAGAAATGACTTAGGTCAATTCATATATCAGCCGGGAAGCGTGTTCTGTAATCTGCTGCTTGCTGATGAGATTAACAGAACATCACCTAAGACACAGTCAGCACTTTTAGAGGTTATGGAAGAAAGAAAGGTAAGCGTTGAGGGCGTTACCAGAGAAGTTCCAGAACCTTTTATTGTTATTGCAACACAAAATCCGCTTGGTAATGCAGGAACACAGAGCCTTCCAGAAGCACAGATGGATAGATTTATGATTACTTTATCAATCGGTTACCCTGATTATGAAAGCGAACTTGATATGGCTATGTCTGTAGGAAAGCAGAGCAGGACAAGTGATATGATACCTGTGGTAAGCATAGATGATTTTATAAGTATGCAGAATAAAATATATGATGTATATATGAATGAGAGCATATACAAATATATAGTTAATCTTGTTACAGCTACAAGAAAGTCACGTTATATAGAAAGAGGTGCAAGTCCAAGAGCGACTATAGCACTTGTAAAGATGTGTAAGGCGTGGAGCTGGCTTAACGGAAGGGATTATGTTGTTCCTGCGGACGTTATTGCACAGTTTGAGTATGTTATAACACACAGAATAATTCTTAATATGGCGGCGAGAATGGACGGTAAAGACAAGGCAGAAGTGATTAATGATATTTTGAAATCAGTTACTAAGCCAGCAGTAGGAAAGAAGGCATAATGACAGGTGTATTTTTGATTATTATACTTGCTGTTGTGTGGTATGTAGCAGGCATATTTCATTCATTTGCACTTATGCTTTATGTAGCTGTTAATCTTCTGCTAATAGCAGGTATGTATATATTAACTCGTATATATAAA
>OATX01001532.1_pt1 | contig 10525 bp, 8 predicted proteins | sample 1516741 | NCBI WGS metagenome assembly OATX01 (sample SAMEA2579984, study PRJEB22360) | human gut metagenome | biome: human gut; feature: human-associated habitat; material: faeces | place: Denmark | collected 2008/2010
ACTGTACTTCATAAAACACCCCAAAAGTTATGTCCAACTTTTGGGGTGCAGTTCAGAAAATCGTCCCCTCTTTTTTTGTCGCGCCGGCCTTTTCGGATCGTCCGGACGCTATTTTATGCGAACAAGGCTTCCGTTTTGGCGATCACCTCCTCCGGGTCGGGATCGATCGGGAAAACATGATCGGGCTTCAGGTACCACAGCGTTTTATCCTCCTTGAAATGGAGTTCGCCGCCGCCCGTAATATTCAACATCACCACGGCATCTTTGGCGATCTTGCCCTCTTCTACGGCCTTGATGAGCGATGCGGTGGCGATGCCGGCCGCCGAATAGATATCGACGCCTTCCAACTCGAGGAACAGACGCCGCGCTTTGCGGGCGTGGGCATTGGTCAGCGCGAACATCTCGCCGTCGGTGGCTTTCAGCGCATCGTAAAGACCGCCGGCAATACTATAAGGCGGTTTGCGGTTCGACAGCACCTTGGCGTCAATGATCTCCACATCGCGGCGGGCTTTGTCGTCGTCGTAATGGAGCATGTCGCGCGAATCCTCCCGCCAGGCGTTATACATCGGCACGAACGGCGCGTTCTGCGAAACCATCAGCTTCATCAGGTGATTGCCGAAACGGCCGTCCTCGATAAGGCGCATATTGGCTTCCCATGCGGCAATGGCACCCGTACCGCTGCCGACGGCCTGGAAATAGTAGTCGGGGATCCGACCGATAGTCGTCGCTGCCGACAGTACGGTAGTCGCCATACCGTCGCGGCGTGCCACGTTCTTCGCACCGCCCTCGGCATAAAACTTATCGCTCTTGAGTGCCAAGTTGCTCAAATGGATCGCATCGAAATAATCTCCGCCCTTCTCCGAACAGATCAGTTTCACGCAAGGATCCAGCGGTCCGTCGAACCACAGGGCATCGAGGTTGTCGGCAGGCACCGACAAGAGCAGCGGAATCCGGTTGTCGGAGCAGACCTTGGCGAAGGCGCGGGCCGTATTGCCGGCCGACGCCACGACAAGCACCCGCTTCTCGTTCTCGTCGATACGGGCACAGACGCTGTAAGCCTCCGTTTCCTTGAACGAACAGGTAGTCATGTGCGCCCCGATAGCCGGGTAATAGCCGTTGAAGGTAATGTAGAGATTTTCCAGCCCGAGGTGCGCAGCCAACCCTTTACTTTTGTAGGTCACCGGAGCCTTCGAGTTTTCCAGCATTCGCCGAACAGGCAGCCAGTCGGCGAACTTGTAAAACCCGTATTCATCGGATTTGAGTTCGAGCTGCTTTTTTGCATAACGAGTACGGATCAACGAAGGACACTTGCACTGGGCATCGTCCAGCGTCCACCCTTCGTCCGGAAACTCCCGGCCGGTAGCGACACACTCCAGCGTGTAGGAAGTAGGGGTAAAATCTTTCATCTATTGCGGTTTAATGATTACGACATACGGGACTTGAAATCCTCGTAGCCGAATTCTCTGATTATTTCTATTGCTCCGTCGCGGCGCACGATGGCGATCGCAGGATGCGCCACGCCGTTGAACATCGTGGTCTTGACCATCGTATAGTGAATCATATCCTCGAACACGATGCGATCGCCGACCCGCAGGTCGCGGTCGAAGATCCAATCCCCGTAGTAATCCCCGGCCAGACAACTGTTGCCGCCCATACGCCAGCCCTTCTCTCCCGGTTCCGGATCGCGGGCCCCCAGGATCGCCGGTTTATAGGGCATCTCCAGGCAGTCGGGCATGTGGCAGGCGAACGACACGTCGAGCATGACGGTATGCACGCCGAGGCAGCGGTTCGAAGTTAGCCGAGGGGATAATTGCACCCTTCAGGCCTTCGGCGTCAACAAAGTACTGCGCAACCTGCGTCGAGTCGTAGTCTTCCTTCGAGGCATTGAGAATCACGCCCGGGTTGTCATCCGACGAATTGATCTGGATATTCACCAAAGCGTCAAGTTCAGTCAGCGCACGCAAGGCCTCTGAATAGGTATAGACGGTCGTACGGAAGCTGAGCGGATCCTGAAGGTTTCGCGTCTTGTCGAAAGTCCAGAGATAGGAACCCTTCAACTCTTCGCGGAAATTCTTAGCGGCCTCCTGCAGACCGAGAAGCGGATGGGAATTGACTGTCTGAGCAAGGAATGGGGCGACATTACCGTTGAGGCCTTCGAGCGTGAGTCCAAAGACGGTCGGCGTCACTTTGACAGCCTGGCGCATCGTCTGCATGGCATTCATCAGCATGGCCACGCCTACCGAGTTGGTTGACAAAATGCCAAGGCCGTCCTTGCCTTGCGGAACGAGCGGCGTAATACCTTTAGCCTTAAGCGCATCAGCGGAGGAAATCACCTTGCCATTTACAGTGACTTTCCACTCACCCATCATCGTTGCGCCGACGTGCGAAGCCAGCGTGATATCGGCATCGCCAATGCTGCCTCGGCTTGGCACGACCGGCGTAATGCCTTCATTGAGGAAAGTACGGTAGAGCTCGGCAACGCGAGGCTGCACGCCGGCGCGGCCAGTCAAAAGCGTGTTGAGGCGGATCACCATTGACAGGCGCACGATCTTCGGATCGAGCGCCGGTCCATATCCAACAGAATGCGAGCGCAGAATGTTGCGGTTAAAGTCAATACTCGCCTTTTTAGCCACGTCGGTGAGTTCACCCTTGGCATCAAAGAGATGGTGGTCTTTATTAAGACCGACGCCTACGGTGAGGCCGTAAATTTCAACACCTTGACGGGCGGCAGTCATGACCAGATTGTAGGAATCCGTGAGGTGCTTCATTGCTTCAGGCGCAATGACGACCTCTTCGCCGTTAGCGGCGGCCCAGGCTTGTTCCTGAGTGAGGCTGCGGCCATCAAGCGTGACGGCGGAATAGGCAGAAGCAGACATGACGGCAAGTCCAACGGTGAAGGCAAGAGTATTAAGACGCATTTTGAGATTGTCCGAAAGATCCTAACAGTTACTCGAGGCGGTCAAATCAGTTCATAAAGAGCATCCGTCTCGCGTGGGATGAAATTTAATCCAAAATAAAACCAACCGGACGGTTTATTATTATCACGCATTTTAGATTAGCGATAACACCTATATACTATCTGTTAATTTGTTTTTTATGAATTTTTATTGGTAGTTATTTTGATTGATTAGGGATATCCATAACCACTAAAGCTCACAAGAACAAACCGTATGGTTTGTTTTGCATATAATGCCTCACAGACTTATTCCCTCAACCCTCCGTAGCAGGTAACAGGCTCTATTTCATCATGCAGTTCCAGAAAACCTTGATCACAATTGCTGCCGCCTTTGCTTTTGACGCCGCTTCGACCACTCTCTTTGCAGCCCCTATCACCACTGAAGGCGTCGGCGTCGGCAAACACGGCGACATCCGAGTTGCTGTGACTTTTGACAACGGCAAAATTCAGAAAATCGACATTCTGAAGAATGCCGAAAACCCTGTTCTGGCCAAGAAAGTTTTCACGGATTTGAAGGATCAGGTTGCTGCCGCCAACTCCGTGCAGGTCGACATCGTCTCGGGCGCAACTTTCACGTCGAAAGGTATGCTCGACGCTATTGAAGATGCCGCTAAAAAGGCCGGTGTAACACTCGGCAAGGCCGATAAAAAGGCGCTCAAAGCCGCGGTTAAGGATCTGCCCAAGAATGCTTCCTATGACGTCGTGGTGATTGGTGCGGGCGGTGCAGGGTTCTCTGCCGCTATTGAAGCCAAAAACGCCGGCGCCAATGTGGTACTCCTCGAAAAGATGCCGCAGGTGGGCGGCAACTCGCTCATTTCCGGCGCGGAAATGAATGTTGCCAAAAACTGGGTCCAGCCTAAGCTCGGCATTACAGACGACTCTCCCGAACTGCATGCTAAGGACACGTATCTAGGCGGCGACAAGAAGGGCGACATGAATGTCATCAACGTAATGACCCACAACGCCTTGGCCGGTGCAGAATGGTGCCGTGACTATCTGGGCATTCGCTTTGAACCGGACAATCTCTTCTTCTTCGGCGGTCACAGCCGCAAGCGCGCGCTGATTCCGGTGGGCCACACCGGCACGGAATTCATCACGAAGTTCCAGGCCAAGGCCGATGAACTCGGTATCCCCGTCATCACCAACATGAAGGCCGAGGAGCTCATCAAAGATAAGAGCGGCCGCGTTGTGGGCGTCAAGGCGACGATGAACGGCGCCGAATACACGTTCAACGCCAAGGGCGGCGTGGTGCTCGCTACGGGCGGCTTTGGCGCGAACCCCGCGATGGTGAAGAAGTACAACCCGAAGATTGACGAGCGCTTTAAGACCACGGACGCTCCGGGCACCACGGGCGAGGCCCTCTATATGGCTCAGCGTGCGGGCGCAGAACTCGTCAACATGCAGTACATCCAGACCTATCCGATCTGCGACCCGATCTCGGGCGTGATTGAACTGATCGCGGATGCCCGCTTTGACGGCGCCATCATGCTTAACCAGGAAGGCAAGCGCTTCGTTGAAGAGCTCGGCCGCCGCGACGTGCTCTCCGAAGCCATTCTCGATCAGACGGGCGGCTACTGCTGGGTGCTTTGGAACGATAAGATCGGCGCAGTATCGAATACTGTCAAAGAACACCCGACGGAATACGATGCCTTCACCAAGCAGGGCATCATGACGACCTGCCCGGATCTGAAGTGCATTGCCGACTTCACGAAGATCCCCTACGACAGTCTGAAGGGCACGGTTGACCGCGTCACTTCGATGGCCGGCAAGGGCAATGACAAAGACTTCCATCATCGTGCGGGTCTCGTCGACATGAGTCAAGGTCAGTACTACGTCATCAAGGCGGTGCCGAGCGTGCACCACACGATGGGCGGCGTGCGCATCAATGAAAAAGCGCAGGCGCTGACGGCTGACGGCAAGGTGATCCCGGGGCTCTGGGCTGCGGGTGAAGTGACGGGCGTCACGCACGGCACAAACCGTCTGGGCGGCAATGCCTATACGGACATCATCGTGTTCGGCCGTATTGCCGGCAAGGCTGCAGCTGAAGCTGCGAAGTAATGTCTTCACCCGTATCGAATTCTATCGATGCGGGTGAAAATCACTCCGTTCACGACGGCCTGTGACCTTTACTAAGTCGCAGGTCGTCCGCGTTATCCGAGACACTCGACAGCCCTACAATGGCTCCTACTATGGATTTTCCTCTGTGCATTTCTTCCCCAAATGGCCAGTGATAAAGCAATAAAAACCAGACAGTCCATCCTCGATGCGGCGAAAGCCATCATCATTGAGGAAGGTATTGGTGCGCTCACTATGGAGCGTGCGGCAACTAAAGCCGGCATCAGTAAAGGCGCCTGCATGTACCACTTCAAGAGCAAGCGGGCACTGCAAGCAGCACTGGTAGAGGAGTACGCCGCACACCTTTCCTCGGAACTCGCTCGGCACGAAGCGCTTTTTGACGGACCTCCCGAGGAAACGCTCGTTCCGGGCTTCATCGAATGGTTCCGCAGCTTTGATCATGACAACCACGGCTGGTCGACGGTTGGGCTCGCCATCCATTCCAATTTCGTGCACGACGAAGAACTCATGCGTCCTGTCAGACTCTGGTACGAGAGACTGCATGCTCGAATTGCGGCTTTACCCGAAGATGTTCGAACACCAGCACTTGTGGCCATCATGGCTATCGAGGGATTCTTTTATTCGCATAAATTCGAAGTTGACCTCGTCTCACCCAAGCTGAAAATTCAGGCCTGGCACTTCATTCTCGAAAATCTCGTTCACAACCACGCAGCTGCTCAAACCGAGCACTGATTGGAATCGGCATTTTTCAGCAAGCAGTATGAGCAGCACCGTTTTCCAACCTTATCGTCTCAGTGCAGCCGCTGCAGGAACGCCATTCCTCGACGGCTATTCAACGGGATCCGCTGCGTTCCTGATCCTGATGATCCCGGGGCTTACCGCCTGGGAGATGGGCGCATTTGCAAGCCTCTATCTCCTCACTTTTTCTGTTGGGGCGATAGTTTTCGGCTGGCTTGCTGATCATTTTGGCCGACGCAGGCTCTTTGCAGGCTCGATGCTTTGTTTTGCACTCGTCACACTTTTCTGCGCAGCCTTCTTGTCGTTGAAAAACGGGCCTGATGCAGCACTTGGATACGCACCAATTCTCGCTTTGCTGGCACTCAGAGGCGTAACGGGACTGTTGCTTGGAGGCGATTACCCGGTCGGTCAGGCGCTTGTCGCCGAACTCATACCCGCGAAAGATCGTGCACGTCACCTTTCGCTCCTGATGTTCGGTTGGTACGCAGGGGCACTCTTTGCTGTATTGATTTCCTGGCCTTTACGTGCCTTTGATCTTCCTTGGCTCTCATTTCTCTGGATTCAAGCACTGCTTGCGATCTTTTTTTGGTTTGGCCGCCGCAGCGTTCCTGAGTCTGCTGCCTGGAGCGAAGCCAGGTGCGCGGCCAACAGCTCCAACAGGAAGGCGGCTCATGGCATTTTTGCAGAAGAAGGAACACTCACAGCTTTTCTTTTTTGTACGGTTTTCTGGCTCTGCCAAACGATCCCCGCAACCGTCTTGATGTTTTACTCGACGAAGATTCTCTCGGGCTTTCTGGATACGGAGAGTACTTTTATTCAGGTACTGCTGCTCTATGGGTGCTTCTTTATCGGCGTACTCCCCTCAACGCACCCTGCCCTTGCCAAACGTCCCAAGGCCGTCCTTATCGGCACTTTCTTTCTGATGGCCTTTGCGCTCGGCATCATAGCGCTGGGGCAGGATATTCATTCGTCTGTTCTCATGGGCTCCGCCTTCATTCTCTTTGCGCTTGCGTACGGTCTTCAAACTCCGCTGGATTTTGTTTTCCCGAACATGCTCTTTCCTGCCGGCAGTCGCGCCCGTCTCGTAGGTCTGACGACAACGATCTCGCGAATTGGTTCCATGGGAGCAGCCTTTGCCTTCCCGCTGCTTTCGGAATCCTTCTCCGTTGAAAGCCTCTTCTGGGCTGGCTGTGCCTTTCTTCTTTTCGGTGCAGCTTTCTCCTGGAAAAACGCTCCGCAGGATGCCTACTAATCAAGATCAACTGCAACGCTCTAATCCGAGTCACAGAAGTCTTAAACACAGCGTATTCACGTTGGTACCGACAACTTCCGCCGTACCGTGCGGACCCGCTATACGACCTTTCATTTGTTCAAGAAGCCTGGCGAAATAGCGCCGCTACATGTCATTAAGGGATTCAACCGCATTAGTTGAGCTCTGATAGTTTCGTTAAGCGATTTCATTTGCACGCTCTGAACGGTTACGCCAAGCATTTCGTCGTCATGAGTGCAGACAAATTGCTCACTTACGGTCGGCTTGGGCTGGGCAGTTCTTTGACTTCTGCCTTGTATCTATAAATCACATAGAGAAACGATGGCGGAAGTCAAAAGTTATTCATTGAGAATCTCTCTCCGTTCGCGCCATAACAGACTCCATTTGACTCAGCGTCGTGAAACAACCAAAAGAATAAGGAAGTACCCTGCGCCGATAATCGACGCCAATGTACCCGCTGGGATCTGTGCGGGAGCAATCAGCACCTGACCGAGCCAATCAGCCCAGGAAACGAGTGCAGCCCCTAAAAGCGTTGCCGTGCAGAGTTCCGTTTTTACCGTTCGTGCACCAATCATGACGGCCATGTGCGGCGCCACAAGTCCCACAAAGGCTACAGGCCCCATGGCAGCAGTAGCTGAGGCGCAAAGGAGCGCACAAAGCGTGAGCAGCCCCAGCGCAGAACGCGTGAGCGACAGCCCGCGGGACTGCGCAAAGTCTCGGCTGATCGAGAGCAGCGTCATGCTTCTCGAAGCGGCAAAAGCAATGCTGATAAGTACGAGAACAACCCCCAAGAGCATTGCGGCGGCAAGAGGGGTGGTCCGGTAGGTTGAGCCTGAAAGCCACTGGAGAATAAAGTAGTTTTCCATGGTTCCGCGCGAAAGCGCGAGCGTGACGGCGGAATCCAGGAAAGCCGAGATCGCAATACCCATCAGGACGACGACATCAGGCGAAAAACGAGACGATTTTGAGAGGCCAAGCAGCACCAAGAGCACCACAAAGCTGCCCCCAGCAGCCGTCAGCGACCCCAGAGATCCCACGGCGCCGCCAAAATAAAGTGCACTCACGACCATCGCGAAAGCTGCGCCGGACGAAACGCCAAGAATGTCCGGACTGGCGAGCGGATTGCGGATCAGACGCTGCAAAATGACGCCCGCAGCCGCTAAGCCGGCACAGGCTGCGGCGGCAGTAATAAACCGAGGAATACGCAGGAGCAGTTCAAACTTATCTGCCAGTGCAAATGTCCATATGCCCTCTCGATTAATGAACGTAAAGTTGAGGACGATAAGGAGCAGCATTGCTGCGGCAAGCATGATGAGCCCAGGAATGGAGAGTTTCTTAAGCGACGACCGCACCATGCCGGATGCCTGACCGGGCTGCGCACCGCCGCGCGCAAGCGCAGAGAGGCTTTTCCGGGCAATCCAGATGAAAATCGGTGTTCCGATAATGGCTGACACGACGCCGGTGGGCACGATGTTGCCGGTAAGCGAGGTGAGTCCCTGAGCCGCTGCGTCGGTGGCGCAAAGGAGAGCCGCCCCAATCAGCATGCTTACACAGAGCTGAGTGCGCGGATTGACGAACCCAACTCTTCTCGCGATATTGGGTGCAATGAGTCCCGTGAAATTGATGACGCCGGCCGCAGCAATAAAGGCCGATGAAAGCCAGATGCCCAGAGCCGCCAACACACCGAAGACGGGCACGATAGGCAAGCCTCGAGCCCGAGCACCTTCGTCTCCGAGCGAAATGAGTGCGAGTGCGCGCGGCGCAAAAATCAATAAAAGAATCACCACCGGAACCGTCTGCGGCAAAAGCGCAGTGATGCCGCCCCAGCCGTTTTGCGCGAGGTCGCCGGCCCCCCAGAGGAAGACATTTTCAACAAACTGAGCACGCAGCAGCACAACCGCCGTCGCAATGGCCCCAAAAAGAAGGTTCACAACCATGCCGGCGATAATCAGCGCGACCCCCGTCATGCCGCGCGGACCGGCAATAAGCAGGATGAGTCCGAAGGCAGCGAGCGCCCCAGCAAAAGCCCCCAATGAAAGCCATGCGCCGGCCGCCGCGGGAAAGAAGGCGGAAATCAATACAACTGCAAGCCAGCCGCCCGATGACGTACCCAGCGTCAAGGGAGAAGTCATGGGATTTTGCGTGAGCTGCTGCAGGAGGCTCCCCACCAAACCGAGCAGTGCGCCGCCAATGGCCGCAGCGGCAAATCGCGGAAGCGTTCCAAAAGCAAAGTAGTATGCGTCAAAACTCTCTGCTGACGCCGGATCGAAGATGAGATTGACGCGGTCAGTCCAGGAAAGCGCATTGTCTAACGTAAAAGTGCAGAAAATGGAAAGACCCAGCGCAGCCGCCGCAGCAATGAGTGCACCTATGGAGAAAGTCTTCATTTTGAAGTTCCCTCCTGCTCCGTTCTGCCGGCATAAGAAGGAGCCAGCGTCAAAAGTGCTTCGGTAACGCGTTTTGCAGTGGTCAGAATCGAGGGCGCTCCGCCATGGCTCCAGTAGGGTTCCGCAGGTGCCACATGATGTTTGCGGGCAAATGGTGTGGCACACCATAGGATGGAATTCATCACCTTGGCTTCTTGAGCGAAAGGACGGATGTAGATGACATAGGCATCCGTTAAATTTTTGAGGTCGCGAATCCTCACCTGCGTGAGGCCATAGGCGCTTGCAGGCCGAGTGAGCGGCTGCGCCATTCCCATGCGCCGCACAACCCAGTCCGCAATAGAGTTAGGCGTATAAACAAAAAGCGTTGTGAGACTGGAAAAGCGGATAACTTGAATTTGAGGAGCAAAACCAAAAGCTTTGCGGATGGCGTCGCCATAAGCGTCAATTTGCGCAAACCATCGAGCAATTTCAGCTTCAGCAGCGGCTTCGCGCTGAAAGAGTTTTGCTAATTCCCGGAACTGCTTGAGAGCCGTCTCAGCTTCATTTTCAGGTGCATCGGCGCGGTAGTTGCTAAAGAGCAGTACCGGCGCAATGGTGGCAAGCACCGGCATCAGATCGAGCTGAGTGGGACCGATGAGAATAACGTCAGGTTTAAGTTTGGCAATGCGTTCAAGATTCGGTTCAGCTCGGGTACCGAGATCCTCAATGCCGGCAGGCAGCGCGGGCTCACGCACCCAGGTGTCCCAGCTGGAGATGTCGCAGGCGCCCGCGGGTTTGACGCCAAGACCAACCAAGTTTTCCAACAGATCCCATTGAAGCACGGCAGGGCGCTGCGGGATGGTTTGAAAGACGTGCTCACCCAAGTCATCGCGAATGGTGATGCCCGAGACTGCAGCCAACTTTTCATTCGAAGCAAAGTTCGGCAGCGATGCCGCGCCGAGCGAACCGGCCGCGAAGTGCTTCAGCACCTCTCGGCGGCTTAAGCGTATGGAGAATGGAGGAAGAAGGTTCATTCGCACACCACGGCAACATCAAGCGGGAGCTGCTTCTTGCCGCCGGTATAGGCTACCATGGGGGGCCGGGGGGGGTAATGATTCT
>OATX01001535.1_pt1 | contig 10520 bp, 9 predicted proteins | sample 1516741 | NCBI WGS metagenome assembly OATX01 (sample SAMEA2579984, study PRJEB22360) | human gut metagenome | biome: human gut; feature: human-associated habitat; material: faeces | place: Denmark | collected 2008/2010
AAGAAAAAACAAAAGATAGCTTATTAAAATTTATTAATAGTAAAGATTTTAAGTTCTTTTATGATAAAAATAAGATAATAAATGTGCTTAAATTATTTTATGATGATAATATAGTTAATAAAATAAGCTCCTTAAGAAAGGAAGAGTAATAAATATGGAATTAATTTTAGCTACAAGAAAAAGTGCTTTAGCTCAAACTCAAACTCAAAGGGTAATGAAGTTATTAAAAGAAAAAAGTGGTGTTGATAGCAAAAAGTTTTTAGTAGTAACTGAAGGAGATAAGAGGCTTGATGTATCATTAAATAAAATAGGTGGAAAGGGATTATTTACAAAGGAGATAGAAATTGCTTTATTAGAAAATAAAGCACATGCAGCAATTCATTCAATGAAGGATGTTCCATATGAAATGGGAAAACATTTTGAATTAATAGCAATGCCTGAAAGAGAAGATGTTAGAGATGTCTTAGTTTGTAGAAATGGATTAAGGCTTGAAGAGTTAAAAAAAGGAGCTATTATTGGTACAAGTAGCATAAGAAGAGCTGCACAGATAAAAAATATAAGAAATGATTTAAATATAGTTCCTATAAGAGGAAATGTTGGAACAAGATTAGAAAAAATGAAAAATGAAAATATGGATGGAATTATCTTAGCTGCCGCTGGATTAAAAAGATTAGGAATGGAAGATATAATCACAGAGTATTTAAATCCAGAAATATTTGTTCCAGCTGTTTCACAAGGAGCACTTGGAATTGAGTGCTTAAAAAATGGAGAATATAACGACTATTTTAAATCTTTAGACAATAAAGATGTAAGGGTTACAGTTGAAGCTGAAAGAAGCTTTATGAGGGAATTAAATGGAGGATGTCATAGTTTAATAGGTGCATATGCAACTATTGAAGGAAATGATTTATACATTATTGGAACATATGAAGTTAATGGTGTAATAGTTAAAAAAGATATTTTAGGAAATAAGGAAGATAATATTGAATTAGGAAAAAAATTAGCTCAAAAAATATTAATGGGATAATAAAAACAAAAGAAGGTAGGAATTAAATATGAATGGAAAAGCATATATTATAGGAACTGGACCAGGAGATGAAGAATTATTAACAGTAAAAGCTATAAAAGTATTAAATAGATGTACAGCAGTACTTTATGATAGATTAGTTTCTAATAATATTTTAAATTACTTAAATGATGATTGTTTAATATATTATTGTGGAAAAGAACCAGGTGCTCATTACAAAACACAAGAAGAAATAAATGAAATGATAGTTAAACTTGTTAAAGAAGGACATATAGTTGGTAGAGTTAAGGGAGGAGACCCTTATGTTTTTGGAAGAGGGGGAGAGGAAGTTATTGCCCTTGAAAAGGAAAAACTAAAGTTTGAGGTTATTCCAGGGATTACATCACCAATAGCAGTATTAAATTATGCTGGTATACCACTAACTCATAGAGGAATTGCACAAAGCTTTCATATTGTAACTGGAATGACTGGGACAAATGAAAAAATTAATTGGAAGGCTTTAGCTCAAGAAAAAGGAACATTAGTATTTATGATGGGCCTTGAAAATATAGAAAGAATAGTAGCAAATTTAATTGATAATAAAAAGCATGTAAAAACTCCTGCTGCTGTAGTAATGAGAGGAACATCTTCTAAGCAAAGAAAGGTAATAGGGAATTTGGAAAATATTATCCAAAAAGTAAGAGAAGCTAATTTAAAATCACCATGTATAATTGTTATAGGTGATGTTGTAAATTTAAATAAAGAATTATCATGGTATGAGGAAAAACCTTTGTTTGGTACTAATATTTGCATAACAAGGTCAAGAGAACAAAGTTCTGAATTGAAAAGTTCATTAAGAGATTTAGGGGCTGAAGTAACAGAAATTAATTCTATTAAAATTAAATCAACAAAGGAAAATTTAAAAGAATATTTAAATAAAATACCAGAATATGATCATATAATTTTAACATCAGTAAACGGTGTAAATAATTTCTTTGATTTTTTAATTGAAACAGGATATGATGTTAGAAATATAAAAGCTAAATTTTCAGTTGTAGGAAAGGCAACTAAAAATGCATTAATAAGCAAGGGAATTCAACCATTTATTATGGCAAGAGAATTTGTAGGCGAAGGATTATTTAAAGCATTATCACCATATTTATCATCAGGGGAAAAGGTACTTTTACCTTGTTCATCAAGTAGCAGAACTTATTTATATGATGAAATAAGCTCATTAGGATTACATGTAGATAGAGTTCATACTTATGATACTGTTTGTGGAAGTGTAAAAAATAAGAAAGTGTTTGACGAAGTAGATTATGTATTATTTACAAGTCCTAGTACTGTAAATAATATGATTGATATGTTAGGGATTGAAGCTATAAGAAAAAAGAAACTTATTGCAATAGGACCGCAAACAGCAAAAGCGATTAAGGATAGAAATATGGAGTGTTTTATATGTAAAAAGCATTCTCAACAAGGATTCCTTAGTGAAATAGTGGAGTTTAAGGAGAGATTAGAAAATGTTTAGAAGAGGAAGAAGATTAAGAACAAATTCTGTAATAAGAAGTTTAGTAAGAGAAAATTCTTTAAGTACAGAGGACTTTATTTACCCTGTATTTATAGTTGAAGGTAATAATATAAAAAGAGAAATAAGGTCTTTAAAAGGGAATTATCATTGGTCTGTTGATAAATTAGAAGAATTGGTTAAGGAATTAAATGAAGCTAAAGTTAAGTCAGTAATTTTATTTGGAATTCCAGAACATAAGGATTGTGTTGGAAGTGAAGCTTATAATAATGATGGAATAGTTCAAAAAGCAATTAGAAAATTAAAGGAACTAGATAGCAATTTATACATTATAACTGATGTTTGTATGTGTGAATATACTAATCATGGCCATTGTGGAATATTAAGTAATAACAATGTTGATAATGATAAAACATTAGTATATTTAGGTGAAATTGCTTTATCACATGTAAAAGCAGGAGCAGATATGGTGGCTCCTTCAGATATGATGGATGGAAGAATAGGATATATAAGAGAAGTCTTAGATAAAAATGGATTTGAAAATATACCTATAATGAGTTATGCAGCTAAATATTCATCAGCATTTTATGGGCCTTTTAGAGAAGCTGCAGGTTCTGCACCGAGTTTTGGAAATAGAAAGGGATATCAAATGGATCCAGCAAATTCTAGAGAAGCAATAGCTGAAATAGAGGCAGATTTAAATGAAGGTGCAGATATAATAATGGTTAAACCAGCAATGTCATACTTGGATATAGTAAAGGAAGCTAGAGAAAAAATTAATGCACCTATATGTGTTTATAATGTTAGTGGTGAATATGCAATGGTTAAAAATGCAGGAGAAGTAGGATTAATTAATGAAAAGTTAGTTGCATTAGAAATGCTTTTATCAATGAAGAGAGCTGGTGCAAAGATGATAATCACTTATTATGCTTTAGAGGCAGCTAAATGGCTTAAGGAGGATGAAATATAATGTCTAATAGAGAAATATTTGAAGAATCAAAAAAATATATGCCAGGGGGAGTTAATTCTCCAGTAAGAGCATATAGAGATATGGGAATAGATCCTCCAGTAATGAAGTCAGGAAAAGGTGTAATATTAACAGATGAAGATGGAAAAGAATATATAGATTTTGTTCTTGCGTGGGGACCTATGATTTTAGGTCATTCTAATGAAGAGGTAGTAACTGCAATTAAAGAAATATCTGAAAGTGCAATTGCTTTTGGTACACCAACAGATTTAGAACTTAAAATGAGTAAATTTATATGTGAAGAAATGGATAATGTTGATATGGTTAGGTTTGTAAACTCTGGTACAGAAGCTACTATGAGTGCTATAAAGCTAGCTAGGGGATATACAGGGAAAAATAAAATAATTAAATTTGCTGGATGTTATCATGGTCATTTTGATGGCTTTTTAGTTGAGGCTGGTTCAGGAGTATTAACAGAAGGAATAGCTGGATGTTTAGGTATACCAAATGATAGTATTAAAAATACATTAGTTGGTGTATATAATGATATGGAACAAGTTAGATCTTTATTTGAAGCATATGGAGATGATGTTGCAGCTGTAATTATTGAGCCTGTTGCAGGAAATATGGGAGTTGTTAAAGCTGAAAATGAGTTTATGGAAACATTAAGAGTATTATGTGATGAATATGGTTCATTATTAATATTTGATGAGGTTATGAGTGGATTTAGAGTTGCATATAAAGGAGCTCAAAGTTTATTTAACGTTAAACCAGATTTAATTACTTATGCAAAAATAATAGGGGGAGGACTTCCTTGTGGTCTTTATGGTGGAAGACGTGACATAATGGAAAAACTATCTCCTGTTGGTGGAGTATATCAAGCAGGAACAATGTCAGGTAATCCAGTAGTTATGGCAGCTGGAATGGCAACTTTAAATATATTAAAAGCAAATCAAGATATTTATGAGCATATAAATAAATTAGGTGGAAAACTTCAAAATGGAATTGAAGAAATTGCAAGAGAAAAAAATGTTAAATTAACAGTTAATAGAGTTGGAGGAATGATGACAGTATTCTTTACTGACAGAAATCCAGTAAGAAGTTATGATGATGCAAAAAGCTGTGATTTAGAAATGTTTAAAAAATATTTCTTACACATGAACAAAAATGGGTTTAATATTCCACAATCACAATTTGAATCAATGTTCCTAAGTGCAGTTCATACTGAAGAACATATAGATAAATTCTTAGAAATATTTAAAAGATTTCAACCATAATGTAAGTAAATAGTTAGTAGTCTTTAGATAGTTAAGAGTTAATAGTTGAGGAGGAAACTCCTTATGGAGTTTCAAAAAAATATTATAAATTCAGACTAAGCAGAATTTATTCATTAACTATAACTATTAAACTAAAAAAAGGTGGGGGATTTTATGAGTAAAGCAATAGTTTTAGTTGCATTTGGAAGTGCGAATTTAGATGGAATTAAACAAAGTATAGGATTATTAGAGCAGGATTTAAATGAATATTTTGCTGGAGAGTATACAGTACTTAAGGCATTTACATCAAATAAAATAATTGAGCTTTTAAAAGAAAGACATGATTATGTTATTCCTCATTTAAGTAAGGCATTATTTAACTTAGTTAACCAAGGGTATGAGGAAGTTATAATACAGCCATTACACATAATGAGTACTAGTGATATAAAACGTATCGAAGAAGTAGTTGATGAATATAAATATTCTATGAAGAGAATAGTGATTTGTAATACTTTATTTTCTGATGAAGAAGAAGTTCTAATAAAAGAAAGTAATGAAATAGCAAATATAATTTGGGATGATTCAGAGAAAAATGATATATTGTTAGTTGGACATGGATCTAAGAAAAACTCAAATAAAATATATGATGTTATTACAGAAGCTGTGAGAAATAAGTCTAATAAAAAAGTTTATTTAGCAACTTTAGAGGGTGAAAAAACTTTAGATTTGGCAATTGAAGAAATATTAAAAGATGACACTAAAAAATTAACTTTAAAGTCTTTATTTATAATTCCAGGAAAGCATGTAATTGATGACATATTAAATAGTAATGATTCGTGGAGCGAAAAAATAAAATCTAAGGGTATAGAAATAACTATTGGTAAAAGGTCATTGTTACAATATGAAAAAATAAGAGAAATGTATATTACAAAAATAAATAACGTTATTAGAAATATTAAATAAAAATAATGAGCTCTAGATAAAGTATGTTAATTTATCTAGAGCTTTTCTTATAAATAAAGTTAAAAATGTTGACAAATATAATGGGAATTTAGTAATATAACTAAAGAAAAAATTGAAAAAAAATATCAATTGAAATAAAAAATCAATTAAACCAAAAGAAGAGGAGCATACAAAATGAAGAAAAGTAAAATTATAAAAAAGCTAATTGTTATGGGACTTTTAGTTGGAACAATAGCATCTATTGGATGTGGGAATGTTACCACAAAAACAGAAGAGAATAATGGAAATGATGAAATTGTAATAAATCATGAATTAGGAACTACTATTTTAGAAGAAACACCAGAAAATATAGCAGTATTAGAATTGTCATTTTTAGATTCATTATATAACTTAGATATAGATCCAATAGCAATTGCGGATGATAATGATCCAAAAAAAGTAAGTGATGTTACTGAAGGTGAATTAGTAGATTATACTTCAGTAGGAAAGCGTATGGAACCTAGTTTAGAAGAACTAAGTATGATGGATTTAGATTTAATAATTGCAGATGTAAGCAGACATAGTGAAATATATGAAGATTTAAATAAAATAGCACCAACCATAGTATTAAAAAGTATAGACTCAAGTTATGAAGAGTATAAAGAAAATTTTAAAACTATAGCAAAGGCTGTTGGTAAAGAAAATGAGGCGACTGAAAAAGTAGAAGAAATAAAAGAGTTTTTATCAGAAGTAAGTAAATTGTCACAAGAAGTTGTTGAAGGAAAAACAGTATTAACAGTGTCACCTAAAAATGATGCCTATACAGCACATACTTCTAGTTCGTTTGTTGGTCAAGTTTTAGAAAAAGCAGGATTTGTAAATGCAGTACAATCAGAAGAATTTGAACAATCACTTTCATTAGAGCAATTAGTAGAAATTAATCCAGATATTATTATATATATGAGAGATGATAAAGATAAGACAATATATAGCCAATGGAAAGATACAGAATTATATAATTCATTAGATGCGGTTAAAAATGATCAAGTATTTACTACTGTGGCAAGAGGTCCTTGGACTCAATATAGAGGATTTATATCAGTTAAGACAATAGTAAATGAAGTTGAGGGTTGGGTATTAAACAAATAGATAATAGATAGTTAAGGAAGTGAGGCATGTGGAAAGACTAGAAAAAAATAAGCTTTCGATATTTATTGGAGTAGGTGTAACTTTATTAATAACCCTCCTTTTAATAGATATGTTGGTTGGAATGAGTGATGTGGGACTAAAAAATATACTGAAAACTTTTATAAGTTTTGATGGAAGTAAGGAAGCTTTAATAATTAAAACAATAAGATTTCCACGTGGATTACTTTGTATTTTAGTTGGTGCATCAATGGCTCTAGCAGGACTTTTTATACAAAATATAACAAGGAATCCAATTGCATCTCCTAAGGTATTGGGAGTAAATGCTGGAGCAACATTAGCAGTAGTAATTATTATGGTATTTTTCCCAGAGGATAAATATAATATAAGGATTTTAGTGGCATTTTTAGGGGCTGGAGTAATTAGTATAGCAGTACAGTTAATAGGTAGAGTAAGAAATTTATCGCCTCTTAAAATAACACTTGTTGGGATAACAATTCAAATGTTTTTAGCTTCAGTAACTAAAGCAATAATGTTGTTTAATGATAGTAAAACATCAGAGTTAGTATTTTGGATGGTAGGGGCAGTACATCAGGCTCAATTTACACATGTTATTGCCATATTACCTTGGTTTGTGATAGCAATAATTTTAGGGCTAATAATATCAAAGTCTATGGATGTATTAAAAATGGGGGATAGAATAGCAATTAGCCTGGGAGAGAATATTAATAGAACTAAGTTTATAGGTTTATTGGTTGTGATTATTTTAGCAGGATCATCTGTGGCTGTAGCAGGACCAATATCCTTTTTAGGATTAATTACACCACATATAGTAAGTAAAATGAAGGTAAATAATTTTAGAGGTAGTTTTATTTTATGTGGAATATATGGAGCAAATTTATTACTATTATCAGATATAGTTTCTAAGTTAATAAAATATCCGTATGAATCACCGGTTGGCATAGTTACTTCATTTTTAGGGGCTGTATTTTATATATTTATTGCAAGTAGAGAAATTAAGAGGGGTGGAGCTGTTGAAAAATAAAAATAATATTATAATGATAACAGCAACAACTTTGATTATTGCTATATCTATTATAAGTTTAGCGTTTGGAAGTAAAATATTAAATATTATTGAATTAAAAGAAGCATTATTTAATAGTGAAACTTCAAAATATGGATTTATAGTTTATGAGTATAGAATTCCAAGAATACTAATTTCAGTAATGGCAGTAGCTTTGTCAATTGCAGGGGCTATATTTCAAGGATTACTTAGAAATCCTTTGGCATCCACAGATATACTTGGTATTGGAAAAGGAGCTGGATTTTTTGCTTGCATTGTATTAACAATACCAATAGGTAAATATATATCGTTGCCTTTTGCTGCTATATTAGGTGGATTATTAGTAGGGGTAATATTGTATTTATTAACTAAAAGGGTTGCTTTTAAAGGTACAAATATAATAATAATGGGTGTTGCAATTAGTGCATTATTTGATGCTGGAATACAATACTTAAATATAAATAGTAAAGGCAATATTCAAACAGTTCTTTTATGGCTTACAGGAAGTGTATGGGGAAGAGGCTGGGATGAAGTTAAAATACTAATGCCATTTATAATAATATTTATACCATTAGCTATTTTTATGTCAGATAAAATAGATATTTTATCATTAGGAGATAATGTTGCAACTAATTTAGGAGAAAAAGTTAATGAGTTGAAATTATTTTTGTTATTTATAGCAATAGTACTTACTGCTAGCACTGTAAGCGTAGTAGGAACTATAGGTTTTGTAGGATTAATTTCTCCACATATTGCAAAGAATTTAGTTGGATATAAGCATAAGTTAGTAATACCTTTAAGTGGAATTATAGGTGGAATAATATTAGTTACTGCTGATTTAATAGGAAGAACAATGTTTGCACCTGTAGAAGTTCCTATAGGAATAGTTACATCAATAGTTGGAGCACCTTATTTTTTATATTTATTGATAAGAAGAAAAGCAATTAAGTAATTATATAAGACCTAGATAAAAGAAAGAATATATAAGTTGAAAGTTATTAATGATAATAAAAAGGAAGTGTAATCTTACTATGAGTTTAGATATTAAGAATCTAAAATTAGGATATGAAGAAAAGATAATTATAAATGATATTACTATATCTATACCAAAAGGTAAAATCACTATGCTTATTGGAGCTAATGGATGTGGTAAATCAACTTTATTACATGGAATGAGTAGGCTACTTAAGCCTATAAGTGGAGAGGTTAGTTTAAATGGTGTATCGGTACATGAATATAAACCTAAAGAATTTGCTAAAAAGTTAGCAATATTAGCACAAGGGCCTATTGCACCAGAAGGAATAACTGTAAGAGAGCTTTGTTATTTTGGAAGAAATCCCTATAAAACAATCTTTGGAAGTAGAACAGTTGAAGATGATGATATGGTGGATTGGGCAATAGAGGCTACTGGGATGAAGGAATTTGAAGGAAGAATGTTGGATTCTTTATCTGGAGGACAAAGACAACGTGCTTGGATTGCTATGGCACTTACACAAGGGACAGATATACTTTTGCTAGATGAACCAACTACTTATTTAGATTTATCACATCAAATTGAAGTTTTAGAATTGCTTAAAGAATTAAATAGAAAGTTTGGTAAAACTATAGTAATTGTACATCATGAATTAAATCAAGCAGCTAAGTATGGCGATAATTTAATATGTATGAAAAGTGGTAAGGTGTACTCTACTGGAACTGTAGATAATGTGTTTAATGAAAAAATGTTAAAAGAGGTTTTTGGAGTAAATGCAATAATTATTGATGATCCAATAAGTAATAGACCTATGTGCATACCAATGTAGTATTTAAAATTATATAAGAGTTACTAAGAGGTTTTTAGTGTTGCATTAAAGAAATAGATTACTATTGCTTTTAAAGTAAAAGTGAGTATTAACGAAATTTTTTCGATAATACTCACTTTTTATTCATATATTTTAAAAATGGAACACTTATTATTTATACAATATATAATAAATTAGTCTAACCTATTAACAATTTTAATAAGGGTTTCAAGTTTTTCTGTTGAAGTTATTCTTTCATTACATTCATCACTATTTAAACATATATAAAATCCTAAAGACTTATAATCATCTTGATTTTTAGGTTTACAAATTGGAGAAACAAAACCTACTTCAGCACTAGTTCCAATATGATTACAAAGAGTACATATGTTGCTACTATTAGGCTTTGATTCAGTAAGTCTGCAAGACATTCCTAATAGATTTCCATTCAAATTATAAGTAATAAGAAGTTTTTTTGTTGCTTCATCAATCCAACCTAAATATACAAGCTTTTTATCTTTAATATCTAAGTTAGGAATTTTAAGTTTCTTTTCCTTTTTGAATATTTTAACAAGTTGATTTTTTGTTATGTTTTCCATGCCAAAAACATATATGTTTAAATCATTTAAATATATATCTATATGGAGAGGAGTTGTTATTTTTGAAATATTAAGTATTTCTTTTTCAGCTTCAGATAATTTATCAAAGCAAGATAAGATTTTATCTTGAGCAATTGATTTACTAACATTTATTATATTAGGATCTGAGCAGTTTATAAAAGCATTATTTAAATCAAATAGGCATCTTTTTATATAATTAAATTGTTGTTTT
>OATX01001541.1_pt1 | contig 10484 bp, 8 predicted proteins | sample 1516741 | NCBI WGS metagenome assembly OATX01 (sample SAMEA2579984, study PRJEB22360) | human gut metagenome | biome: human gut; feature: human-associated habitat; material: faeces | place: Denmark | collected 2008/2010
GTATAAGATATGCTTACCATCAAACAAATTACAGAAAACACCGACGCGGTTCTCCGCGGACTGGAAAAGAAGCACTTCAAGAATGCAAAAGAAACCATTGCACAAGTGCTGGACTTCAATGACAAAAGAAAAGCCAATCAAACCATCCTAGATAAAAACCTGGCAGAAGCCAACTCACTCTCCAAATCCATCGGACAACTGATGAAGGAGGGCAAGAAAGAAGAAGCAGAAGCCGCCAAAAGCCGCGTGGCCGAGCTGAAAGAAGTCAACAAGGACTTGCAAGCCAATATGGACCAGGCTGCCAACGATTTGCAGACTTTGCTTTATACCATCCCCAACGTTCCCTACGACAGCGTGCCTGAAGGCGTAGGTGCCGACGACAATGTAGTAGAGAAAATAGGTGGTATGGAAACCGAGCTGCCCAAAGACGCCCTGCCCCACTGGGAACTGGCCAAGAAATATGACTTGATAGACTTTGACCTGGGTGTCAAGATTACCGGTGCCGGCTTCCCCGTATACAAAGGCAAAGGCGCACAACTGCAACGCGCACTCATCAACTTCTTCCTGGACGAAGCACGCAAATCCGGCTATACGGAAATAATGCCGCCCACAGTGGTGAACGCCGCTTCCGGCTACGGCACGGGACAGCTGCCTGACAAGGAAGGGCAAATGTATCATTGCGAAGTGGACGACCTCTACTTGATTCCTACCGCCGAAGTCCCCGTAACCAACATCTACCGTGATGTGATTCTGGACGAAAAGCAGTTGCCCATCAAGAACTGTGCATACACACAATGTTTCCGCCGTGAAGCCGGTTCATACGGGAAAGACGTACGTGGCTTGAACCGCCTGCACGAATTCTCCAAAGTGGAACTGGTACGCATCGACAAACCGGAACACAGCAAACAATCCCACCAGGAGATGTTGGACCACGTAGAAGGTTTGCTTCAAAAGCTGGAACTCCCCTACCGCATCCTGCGCCTTTGCGGTGGCGATATGAGCTTCACGGCTGCCCTCTGTTTTGACTTTGAGGTGTATTCCGAAGCACAGAAACGCTGGCTGGAAGTAAGTTCCGTCTCTAATTTTGACACTTATCAAGCCAACCGTCTGAAATGCCGCTACCGTACGGCAGAAAAGAAAACAGAGCTTTGCCATACGCTGAACGGTTCCGCACTCGCTCTGCCACGCATTGTTGCCGCCTTGCTGGAAAACAACCAGACTCCAGAAGGAATCCGCATACCAAAGGCATTGGTTCCGTATACGGGATTTGAAATAATAGACTAAGGCCATAATAGTCACGTGCAGCAATACGCCTTTGACACTTTCTTTCGGGCACGAATTACATGAATTTCACAGTTGCGGTTAGCAAAAAACGTGAAATCCATGTAATTCGTGCCCGGAGTTTTATCATGACAAGCTTCTCCTGCGCAACTACAAAGTATTCTTCAAAATACGTGCAAACACCTCCTCGCGGAAATTACGTGCCACCGGAACAGTATGCCTCCCAACTATAATCCGATTGCCATCTATCATCTCAATCTTTTCCAAATTTATCAGATATGATTTATGGACTTGCTGAAATACTCCACCAGGAAGAGCCTCTATCATACGCTTCATGGTAGAACGTACAAGCAGCTTTGTGCTTTCCGTATAAATACAGACGTAATTTTCCAGCCCCTCCACCACCAGAATATCCTTAAACAACACCTTATGCATCTGACGGTCTGAACGGACAAATATAAAATTATTAGCTTCATCCGGCCATTTCTCCTGCTGCAAAAGACCATGTACTTTATTCACCGCTTTCAGGAACCGGTCAAACGAAATCGGTTTCAACAGATAGTCCGTAACATCAAGTTCATAACCTTTCAATGCATACTGCTCATAAGCGGAAGTGATAATCACATGAGGCGGATGGGCAAGAGATGCCAAGAGTTCAAGCCCCGAAAGATAAGGCATTTCAATATCCAGAAACAACAAGTCCGGCTGCTCAGTCTGCAAAAGAGTGTTCAACTGCATAGTATCTTCACATACACCCATTAAAGAAAGGAAATCCACCTTTTCCACATAGCGTTGCAATCCTTCACATGCAGTAGGCTCGTCATCGGTTATTACACATTTTACCTGTTTCATCCTATAATTCTATCACAAGTTTTACTCTAAACAAAGTATCTCCTCTATTTATATCCAGCGTATGACGCTCCGGATATAGCAGCTCCAGCCTGCGCCTCAGATTTTCTATGCCGATTCCATGTTTTCCTTTCTGGTGCACTAATGGTTCCGGTATAGAATTTTCAATACTAAAACACAACTTGCCTTCTTTCAGACACATATCCATAGCTATAAAATAGTTCCCTCCCACATATTTGAAAGCATTCTCCACCAACGGTACAAACAACAATGGATAAATCTCAACCTGCGCCTCCATTTCATCGAAATGCACCTGCAACTGCAGCCGCTTCGTAGCACGAAGTTTACATAGGCTGATGTATTGTTTCAGATATTCCACTTCCACACGGACTTGCACTTTCTCCCCATCATTGTATAATTGGTAACGAAGCAAATCGGACAATTGCTCAAGAGTATGCCGCGGAGCCTCATTATTCTCATCTATCTGAAAATAAACCGTATTGAGTACATTAAAAAGAAAGTGTGGATGATATTGCGCTTTAAGGAATTTCAGTTCTGTCTGGAGCTGGTCATTTTTTATCTTCTCCAACTGCAGGCGTTGAGCTTCATTTTCCTTCTGTATCATCTGATTACGCAAGAATATATAAAAGAAGCCGCCAAGCAACATACTGACTATGGCCGGAACAGGCGCATCGTATAAATCAAGACTTACCCCCATCAAAAAGCGGATGACCCACATCGTCAGAAGACACCAGACGGGAACCGTCAGGACAACTACCCCGTATTCCTGCCACCATACCAACTTCCGCTTCCGGCACAAACGAAGCCAATACTTCAATAGAAAAAAGATAGGATAAGACATGAAGAGTACCACAAGCATATCCTTCAGCATGAAATTCCACTCATTACTTTCCCAATAGTATTCATGTTTCGGAATATCATTCGCCACACGAATACACAGAAAAAGAATCACGGCAAATAATGCCGGCACCAGCCACTTGTTCCACAGTCTGCCCATAACAGTTACAAATTTACTCTTTTTGTTTCATCTATTTCTTTTTTCCTTCTGCTTTCTTTTGTCTCGCTGCCTTTTTGAAAACGCCAGGCGAAAGCAATACCCAGCACACGTTTGTTGTGCCGTTCGTCAACAAACGCCTGCACACCGGGAGATTGAATATCTACTTTTTGATAATTGGTGTTGAATACATCCTTGGCAAACAAGGTAACGGTGCATCTGTTACGGAACATCTTCTTTTGGATGCCGACATTCACTTCCAGCGCCGGATGTACTGTGGCTTGTCCGTAGGCCATTCGTCCATTATAATTTGCCGAAAGTTCGGCCGACCATACGGAAGTGAAAGCAAACTGGTTCATGCAGCCGAATATCGGGGTAAACATACGGTTTTTCATTTTCTGCCCTTGCTCCGTCCAACCATAATTATTATAAATACCGATAGCGGTCAGATTCACCTTCCAAAAAGAAACAGGTGAGAGGTTGGCGGCATGTACACGCATACCCGTCTGTACATAGGAAGACAGATTCTGGGGCATTACATAGATACGCCGCCCCTCCTGTTCGCGATAGCTCTTCATGATAGCATCATCTGTATGCGAGAAAAAGAGCACTGTCTGAAACCAGTCACGATACACATACCCCAACTCTATATTATCAGAGAAAGAAGGATGCAGCTTCGTATTTCCCCCTTCATGGGTATAGTCATCAAATATATAGGTAAAAGGATTCAAATCACCATAATTGGGGCGGGTAATACGCCTGCCATACGAAAGCTGAAACAGATGTTCCGAAGTCAAACCGTATTGCAAAGCAATAGTAGGAAACAAATGGAAGTAATTCGTTGTAAACGAAGAGTCTTTCTGTTGTGTATTTCCTCCAAAATCCCCGTGTACATGGGTATGTTCCAACCTTAGACCCGCTGAGATTTTCAAGCGGTCTTTCTCATAGCCGACTTGTAGATAAGAGGCATTGATATTCTCATCATATACGAATCGGGAACCAAGTGCCCCGTCCGGCAGCCAGCCGGAAACCGACGGACGCATATAACCCTGCCGTATTGTCTATCGTAACAAATGAGGTTTTGACTCCGGCCTGTAACTTCCAAACCTCACTCAATGGATAAACCGCATCTATCTGTCCGACATATAAGTCGGTATTTCCCTTCATATCCCCTTTCAATGTATCGGGCTTAAAACTATCCATCAACTGGTTTCCAACACGGTAGTAATGGAAATAATCAAAAGAAGCGCTGAGTTCTCCCCCTTCTCTTTTCAGCTTGTGCACCATACTGGTTCCGGCAGAAACATTATTCCGGTTTTGCTCCGCATGGCTGTAAGTATTTCCCGCAACTCCGGTTTCTCGGATTTCCGTAAACATGCCTGCATTTTCCCTTTGCCGGGAAAAGTTTCCACCCAATGAGACTCCCCAAACTGTCCGCTCATTGAGATAATAATCACATCCGGTACGAAAATAGTGCGAATAATTCCTACGCTTCCGGTAAGAGTCCTGCATCATCCTTCCTCCATCCCGTTCGAACGCACGGTCGATAAACAAGTCTATGACATCCTTCCCCTGATAATACGAATAGTTCAAATAAAGATTGAACTTATTCTCCCGGATATTCATGGAGGCACCTCCATAACCGCTACCCGTCCGTCCAAGACTGCCATTGCCGTTCAAGGCCAGATTCACACCGCGCAGTCTGATTTTTCTTGTACGGATATCAATCAACCCGGAGCTTCCCGCCGCATCGTGGCGTGCGGAAGGCTGGGTTATCAAGTCTATCTTATCAGCATTAGTTGCAGGAGTAGATTTCAACAGACTCATCAATTCATCTCCCGAAAGATAAGTAGGCTTGCCATCCATCAGAATCGTCGCACCGCTTTGTCCGTTCAGCAAGATATTACCATTGGAATCTATCACGACTCCCGGCAGGGAAGCAAGAACATCATAAAGACTTCCCGTACTTTGAGTGACTGACGCATCCATCCGGTAACTTGTTTTACCGGCAGATATTTCTACCAACGGGAGTTTAGCAGTTACCATAATTTCTTCCAAACGCTGGTCGGCAATCGTATCCTGCTGCGACCAAACCACCAAAGGCATACTCAATAAAATTGCCCCTAAAAAAACATTTCGATACATACTCTTCCTCATTTTTTATTTCAAAAGTAGGCAGGCTGTAGAAAGTGAACAAATTATAGTGACAAAGGAATGTTATCCAGTGACAACATGCAGTTTTACCCTATTCTTCTTTTGATATTACCAAATAACCCCTATCTTTGCAAAATCTATCAATCTGACAGTAATTGCGTAATTACACCAACAAAATTATTAGATAATGAATAAAATCATTAGCAAAGAACACTTTTCTGAAAAGGTCTTTAAGTTAGTCATTGAAGCACCATTGATTGCCAAATCACGTAAGGCAGGGCACTTTGTCATTGTACGTGTGGGCGAAAAAGGCGAACGTATGCCGCTTACCATTGCGGAAGCCGACCCGGTAAAGGGAACCATCACACTGGTGGTTCAGGAAGTCGGGCTCTCCTCTACCCGTCTTTGCGAACTGAACGAAGGCGATTATATTACGGATGTTGTCGGCCCGTTGGGACAAGCTACGCACATTGACAACTTCGGTACTGTGGTCTGTGCCGGAGGTGGTGTAGGCGTAGCTCCCATGCTCCCTATCGTGCAAGCGCTGAAAGCTGCCGGCAACCGCGTCATCACCGTACTGGCAGGACGTACCAAAGAACTGATCATCCTTGAAAAGGAGATGCGCGAAAGCTCCGACGAAGTCATTATCATGACCGACGACGGTTCCTACGGACGAAAAGGTCTGGTGACGGAAGGCGTAGAAGAAGTCATCAAGCGCGAGAAGGTGAACAAGTGTTTCGCCATCGGCCCCGCCATCATGATGAAATTTGTTTGTTTGCTGACAAAGAAATACGAAATCCCCACGGATGTATCCCTGAATACGATTATGGTTGACGGTACCGGCATGTGTGGCGCCTGCCGAATCACCATCGGAGGAAAGACCAAATTTGTATGTGTGGACGGCCCTGAGTTCGACGGACATCAAGTGGACTTCGACGAGATGCTGAAGCGTATGGGCGCTTTTAAAAACATCGAACGCGAGGAGATGCACAAGCTGGAAGAACCTCAGACCTGCCAAGCTACCGGTGAAAACATGGAAGATGAGAAAAGCCGTAATGCTGCATGGCGCCAGGAGTTACGCAAATCCATGAAAGCCAAAGAACGGACTGCCATTCCACGCGTGGAGATGAACGAGCTCGATGCAGAATACCGCTCGTACAGCCGCAAGGAGGAAGTCAACCAAGGGTTAACGAAAGAACAAGCGCTGACAGAGGCCAAACGTTGCTTGGACTGCGCCAACCCCGGATGTACGGAAGGTTGTCCGGTAGGTATCGACATCCCCCGCTTCATCAAGAACATTGAGCGCGGAGAATTCCTCGAAGCAGCCAAGACACTGAAAGAAACCAGTGCACTGCCTGCCGTCTGCGGTCGCGTCTGCCCGCAGGAGAAACAGTGCGAATCCAAATGTATCCATCTGAAAATGAACGAAAAGCCGGTAGCCATCGGCTATCTGGAACGTTTTGCCGCTGACTACGAACGGGAGAGCGGACAAATCTCCATACCTGAAATCAAGGAAAAGAACGGTATCAAAGTAGCTGTCATCGGTTCGGGTCCCGCCGGTCTGTCATTTGCCGGAGATATGGCGAAGTATGGCTATGACGTGACTGTTTTCGAAGCACTGCACGAGATTGGTGGTGTATTGAAATATGGCATTCCTGAGTTCCGCCTGCCCAACAAAGTGGTGGATGTGGAAATTGACAACCTTGCCAAAATGGGAGTAGAATTCGTCAAGGACTGTATCATCGGCAAGACGCTCAGCGTGGAACAACTGGAAGAGGAAGGCTTCAAAGGCATATTCGTAGCTTCCGGTGCAGGACTGCCCAACTTTATGAACATCCCCGGCGAGAACTCCATCAATATCCTCTCGTCCAATGAATACCTGACCCGTGTCAATCTGATGGATGCCGCCAGTGAAGACTCCGATACTCCGGTTCCTTTCGGCAAATGCGTAGCCGTGATAGGTGGTGGAAATACAGCTATGGACTCCGTACGTACCGCACGCCGTCTCGGTGCAGAGCGTGCCATGATTATCTACCGTCGTTCGGAAGAAGAAATGCCGGCACGTATCGAGGAGGTGAAACATGCCAAGGAAGAAGGTGTAGAATTCCTGCCCCTCCACAACCCAATCGAATACATTGCCGACGAACAAGGAAAAGTGAAACAAGTGGTGCTTCAGAAAATGGAACTGGGTGAACCGGATGCCAGCGGACGCCGCAGTCCCGTACCCATCCCCGGAGCCACGGAAACCATCGACATCGACCTTGCCATCGTCAGCGTAGGTGTATCTCCCAACCCGATTGTCCCAAGCTCCATCAAGGGATTGGAATTGGGCCGGAAGGGAACGATTGCCGTCAATGATAACATGCAGTCGTCCATCCCGACCATCTTTGCCGGAGGCGACATTGTCCGCGGAGGTGCCACCGTAATCCTTGCCATGGGAGACGGACGAAAGGCAGCAGCAGCGATGAATGAGCAGCTAAAAAAATAAGAATCTGTCATGAAAGGTGGAGACATACGAACTCCACCTTTTTTATTCTACTACAACCTCTCCCTCTACTTTCCCCTTCTAGCATACAATTTAAATATTTCAAGAATATGAAACGTATTTATCTATCCCTCCTTCCCTGTCTGGCTTCCCTATTGGCAAGCGCCCAAGAGCCCCTAAACGGGGATTCCCTTGCCTCAGACTTTCGGTATCTGGTAAAAGAACTGGCAGCAACCCATCCCGACCCTTACAGCGGCTTCGGAGGAAAAGTATTCTTCTACGAACAAGCTTTCCATCTGGAGAACGAGTTACGCCGGACTCCCGGTACGAAACAGACCTTTTTTGACAAGGTAAGCATTTTCCTATCCAATCTGCAAGACGGACATACCTACCTTTTACCTCCCACAGCCAATCAACAAGCAAATCAGCGTTACCTGGCACTGGAAGTACGCACCATCCCCGACGGCATTATACTTCAAGGAATCCCTGAAACGTACAAAGACTTGTTAGGTAGCCGTATCACAACCATCAACGGAGATTCTTTAGAAGAGGTACTGGCCCGCACTGCCGCTATCCAAGCCAGTGAAAACCTATATGACCGTTATGCCAATCTATGCAGGTCCATGCCTACGGAACATTTCTTGAGACAGCTTTTCCCTGAAATGAAAGACAACCTTCACCTCTCACTTCTTACTCCCGACGGCAAATCAAGAGGATTAACCCTTCCCTTATTGTCAAGGCAGGAAGTGCAAAACACACCCATGCAACACAATAACAGTTGGAAAGCTTATACAGACAAACAACTGGCCTATCAGTTCATAGACAACGACAAGCAAATAATGCTCATCAATATCAACAGTATCATGGCACGGGATAATTTTGAGTATATGCAAAAACAAGGGCTGAAAGATTTATACCGGCAAATAGGATTCTATTATCGGGATATCCTGAAACAAGAGATGCCCGCCGATACCCTGCTAGCCATTCGGCAACTCCCGTCCCTTTCCGAAGTTTTCGCCCATATGCTGAAAGAGATGAAGAAGGAAGCCTCCTCCACCCTCATCATAGATTTGCGCAACAATAGCGGTGGCTGGACTCCAATTGTCCTACCCACACTTTACCAACTGTTCGGCGACCACTTCCTGCAAACGGATATGGATATAGAATTCTATCGTATCATCTCTCCCCTCTACATGCAAAAACTACAGACAAACTTACAGGATTTCAACCAAGCATACGGAACAGACTATGCCTACGGTGACTACACTTTTAGTACGGACGAAGCAGACACCACAAACATAGAACAGCGACGGACCGACTTCATCAAGAACTGTATATCCAGTGTGCCGGAAGAACTGAGAAAGCAACAAGGAAAGGCGCTCTATACTCCGGAACACATTTACGTCATTACCAACGAACGTACCTTCAGTGCAGCTTTCCACTACACTTTCTATCTGTGGAAAATGGGTGCTACCCTTGTAGGAATACCCAGCGGACAAGCCCCCAATACCTACATGGAACAAACCTTATTCCGGCTACCCTATACCGGTATGCAAGGCTCTATCTCCAACTCCATACAAATATGCTTTCCGGGCAAAGACCGGTGTGCCCACACACTTTATCCAGACTTGATGCCCACCTATCAGGATTACCAAAGATATAATTTCGATGTCCAAACTGAGATTCTGTATTTACTCGACAAGATTAAATCGGCTCCTCATTCTCATACGAACCCTGCGGAGAAGAATCAGAAGTAAAACAAAGCCCCGTTTACAAATAAATTGCAAACAGGGCTTTATTTCCATATTTCAATATGGAGACTACTTCACCACCTTGTTCGTTGCCGGGTCGGGGAAAATCACCGTCGGCTTGAACGACTTGGCTTCTTCAAAGTCCATCAGCGCGTAGGACATGATAATAACGATGTCATCAGGTTGCACCTTGCGGGCTGCCGCACCGTTCAGGCAAATTTTGCCAGAGCCACGCTCGCCTTTAATAATGTAGGTTTCAAAACGTTCACCGTTATTATTGTCGGCTATATACACCTTCTCGCCGGCAATCATGTTGGCGGCATCCATCAAATCTTCATCAATCGTAATGCTTCCCATATAGTTCAGGTTCGCTTCCGTGACGCGGGCACAATGGATTTTCGACTTCAACACTTCAATCATCATATCTTTATAAATTACGAATTACTAATTATAAATTACAAGGCAGCAGGCTCTTTGTACTTGATATTATCAATCAGACGAACTTCCCCACAGAATACTGTGATGCAACCCACAGCATAAGAAGTTTCCTCCCAATCGGTAATCTTCTGTAAGGTATTGCCATCCACCAGCTCAAAGTATTCCAAACGCAATCCGGGGGCGGCTGCGATGGTGTCTTCCACAAACTTCTGTGTCTCAGCTACCGTATGTGAAGCTCCAAAGGTACGACTTTCAAATAAAGTCTGCGAAATTTTCAGTGCATTTTTACGTTCTTCGGCAGATAAACGGGCATTGCGACTGCTCAGAGCCAACCCGTCTTCCTCACGCACAATCGGACACCCTACAATTTCCAAAGGATACTTCATCTGGCAGACCATCTCGCGAATAATTGCCAGCTGCTGGAAATCTTTCTCGCCGAAGTAGGCACGATCCGGCTGCACAGCATCAAACAGTTTGCTCACAATCTGGCAGACACCGTTAAAATGTTCCG
>OATX01001578.1_pt1 | contig 10282 bp, 3 predicted proteins | sample 1516741 | NCBI WGS metagenome assembly OATX01 (sample SAMEA2579984, study PRJEB22360) | human gut metagenome | biome: human gut; feature: human-associated habitat; material: faeces | place: Denmark | collected 2008/2010
CCCGCCACTATTGCGTGTCGTATAACCAACTATTTTATTTTCTTCGGGAATCACCTTCACATACGAACCACGATCGAAAGCATCTATTACCACATAGGCATCGGAGGTTTCAGGGAAAGTGAAACGAAAATGTGCACAACGTTCTGTCGGAGCTATTTCAGTTGTCATGTCATACTCTGACAAATAAACACTATAATAATAAGGAGTGGCTTTCTCTGCTTTGTGAGAGAACCAGGAAGCACGACTATCCTGATCAATCTTCAACTGTTTAGTCATCGGCATGATTGAAAACTGACCGTAGTCATTGATCCACGGACTGGGCTGATGGGTTTGCTTGAAACCTCTGATTTTGTCGGATGCATAAGTGTAAGCCCAACCGTCACCCATCTTTCCGGTTTGTGGCATCCAAAAATTCATTCCCCAAGGCAACGCAATGGCGGGATATGTATTTCCATTGGATAGTGATATTTTCGAATCAGTCCCCATTAAAGGATTCACATAGTCTACCGGTTGCTTTTGTGCAAAGGTAGAGGAAACTCCCAATAGCAGGGCTATTGCGAAAGATAGTAGTTTCTTTTTGTTCATGGTCTACGAATTAAACTATTAATACTAGATTATCAAGTCTTTTTTATTTATGTTACAAATTAAAGCATCTTTCAGCAATTATCAGTCCTCTGATACGCCAAAATAAGAAAAAATAGCAGTATAGTCAACCAAAGGAAACGAGTGTCAACGAGAGTACAAGTTAAACAACTGAGAATCAAAACATAATATTTATGTGTATACAATGAGAGTACAACCGAAAGACTAACCGTTTAAGCAATAGAGAGAGGATAATTAGCCTTTACCCTCTCTCCAATTCTATCAGAAACAAATATTTATTATTACCTAATTAATTCCATCCCGGGTTCTGATGTCCTTCCAACGCAGGATTAGCCTGAATTTCATCTAACGGGATAGGCCATAACAAAGCATATTCAGGAATGGCACCGGCTCTTGTGCTTCCATCTGGCTTGTTTTGGATTTGAGCCGATGCAAGAGCAGTCCATTTCAATTTTCCTGATTCTGTAGATGCTTCCGGATACAAACGAGTACGGCGAATGTCGTCCCAAATCTTAAATTCCAACGGTAACTCATGTAAACGTTCAGTCAAAATCGATTGTATTAAATCATTTCCTGTAGCCGTCTCATCTGCCAATCCAGCACGTTTACGCACTTGATTGAGATAATATTTAGCTCCACCGACAGCATTATCTTCATGATTTGTACGTGCCAGACCTTCGGCCGCAATCAGCAAGACTTCCGCAAAACGGAATACCGGCATATTATAATCACCGTCGTGACCGCTAATCAAAGCATTTTCATCAAACCACGCCCAGTTGCCTGCATTGTTCAAAGTATAAGTCTTTCCTGCAGCATCGGTATATTTCTTAAAGAAGAACTGTTTCTCATGTCCTCGAATATCATTAGAGGCATAGCTGTTAAGCAACATATCACAGGGAAGGTATGCATTATACAGCACGTCTCCTCCCGGATGGAACACTCCCCATTGGAAAGCATCTGTACCAATAGAACGACAAGCATAAGAGTTACCTACACTATAATCACTATAATTATATTCTTTAGCATAAATGATTTCTGCAGAACTTTTCGTAGTCTTGATTACATTATATGCCGAGCTCAAATCATCAGTCGTTCCATTTGGATGAATAAGTTCGTGAGGACTATCATTGATCACTTTCAAAGCCATCTGCGCTGCTTTTCCATAATAGTCTGTTCCACCGTTTAACGGTGCACCAGCCCATTGCAAATAAACTTGTGCCAGCAAAGTCTGCGCCATTGCCCTAGTGACATAACAGCCATTATCATAAAACGTTTTATTCGGCAATGCATCCCCGTTGACAATATCCAGCAAGTCGGCTTCAATTTTCTTATAAACCTCTTCAGCAGAAAGACGTTCTTTGTACATACCTTCTGTAGATGTGTAAGGTTCTGAAATATAAGGAACACCACCAAATTCTTTGACCAGCCAGAAATATCCATATGCACGGAAGAATTTACCTTGAGCCACATAATTATTAATAGTAGCTTCATCCAGCACACCGGTCATTGTCGGAATATTGGCAATAACAAAGTTGGCACGTGAAATACCTTTATAAAACTCATGCCAGTATTTCATTGCAATATCATCAAAAGATTCAATATTGAAATTACACCCTTCGGATGCCGTAGTAAATGTTCTATCCTTACGCTTATCAACGTATAATCCGGACACAATACCACCCCACATTGTCGCTTTAGGAGTCCAGCCACCGCCTACATCAGTGTTGTGTAAATAAGGTACACCACCGAAATACAATGCGTTCACACCCGACTCCGCATCAGCTTTCGTCTTCCAGAATTGGTCAGATGACTTCATATCCAATGGTTCTTCTTTCAGGAAATCGTCGCATGAATTCAGCAACACAGAAAGTGAACACATACAAAATGCAGATATATATACTTTTAATAGTTTCATAATTCTTATAGTTTTTATAACGGTGAATTAAAATGCTACATTAAGACCGAACGTAAACGTTCTCGGACGCGGATAGGTGAAGAATTGGCGGTTAGCCCCCCATTTGTTGTCACCTAAACGAGATGAGTTATCCGGATCATATCCGTTATAGTCCTTAGAAGTAATCAGGAATGCGTTATTCACATTCGCATACAAACGCAATGAAGACAGACCGATCTTCTTAATCAGTGTCGGATTGAAGGTATATCCGAGCTGAATCATGTTACAACGCAAATAAGAACCATTGCAAACCCAGTCATCATCTGCCTGGTTATTAGCTCCCTGACCAAAGTTATTCAGACGAATTGCCTGTTCTTTACCCGACGGATTGAGAGTTGGATGCCATGCTTCCTTATAAAGACGGTCTATACCGTTAGTTAGGAAACGGGCTACAGTAGAGTGATAATATTCTTGCATCACGTCCACCCCCCATGTAAACTGGAAGTCTAAAGTCAAATCAAATCCTTTATAATTGAAGGTATTGATGAATGAGCCCATCCAGTCAGGTAATCCGTTACCGATAATTTCGCGTTTCTTATAAGTTACCTTTTCACCAATAGTGGAAGGTATGTTCATTGTCTCCGGATCCCAGTTAGACGGAATACCATCGTAAATACCGGCACGCTTATAACCATAGAAAGAGGAAAGCTCTTCACCTTCACGAATCAACATATCGTAACCCACAAAACCGTCGGTCGTAATCTGACGCTTACCGGTGACAGGATCAACAGATGCACTTTCATCCAACTTCTCTACACGGTTTTTGTTGAAACCTAAATTAAGAGTGGAAGTCCACTGGAAATCATGTGTCTGAATAGGATATGCTGTAACCAGAATATCTACACCACGATTGGAAACGGCTCCAATATTATCCATAATGGAAGAGTAACCTGTTGATTCAGGAACCGGACGGTCGAGCAACAAATCCGAAGTATACTTATAATAATAGGAAATATCGAAATTCAGTCTGTTATTGAATAAACCCAACTCGAATCCTAAGTCCCACTGTCCTGTCTTTTCCCATTTCAGGTCCGGATTAGGCATATTGTCCAGATAAGACACTACATGCAGAGCATCACCAATGATCGTATTCGACTGGCTCACCGTAGCCAATGATTTATATGTACCAATTTCCGAATTACCTGTCAGACCGTAAGAAGTATGTAATTTCAGCTTGCTGATCAATGAGTTATCTTTCAAAAAGTCTTCATTAGAAATCATCCAACCCAAGCCGACTGACGGGAAAAATGCATATTTATTGTTCTGTCCGAATTTGGAAGAGCCATCATAACGACCGGTTACGGTAGCCATATACTTGTTGTCATAAGAATATGCCAGACGCAAGAAATAAGAGTTCATCGCCCACTTGTCGTAATCATTGCCTACAGAAGGACGGTTCGTTCCGGAACCTAAATTATAATATCCGTAGAAGTCATCAATATACTTACTGTCGGAAGCTTCGAATTTGGTATAATTATACTCTTGCCAAGACATACCCGCCATTGCATTAATGTCATGTTTGTTTATATCTTTCACATAAGTCAAATAGGTTTCTTCCTGCCAATACAAAGAGTTGGAGTTATTTGCAGAAGCTGCTCCCTCGGAACTTTGATTAATCATCGGACGCGGAGTGAACGGCGTATAGTTAGCATCACGATTATTGTGATAGTCGATACCGAACTGGGTCTTCAGATCCAATCCTTTCATGAGATGGAAAGTCAAAGCAGCATTACCAAAAATCTGCGTACGATATTGCATAGCCTGCATCCGTTCGAGCAACTCAACGGGATTACCTACACCTTCCGGGCTGAATCCTTGTTTTCCGCTATTAGGATCAGTCTGATTATTGAGAATAGAGCTTGTATTAATAATGTTCGTCTGCGTATATTCACCATCCAGCTTAACCGGTAAGAAAGGCAACTGTTCGATCATTGTACGCAATGCGCCTTGTCCGTAAGGGTTATCAGAAGTTCTATTACCCCAAGTATGATTTACTAATAAATTAACGGAAGTAGACAGCCAATCAGTCGGTTTGTCATCATATGCCAATTTTGCATTGATACGTTTGAAGTAAGAATTCAACAAAATACCCTGTTGATCGGTATAATTGATGAATGCTCCGATAGAAGATCCTTCTCCTGTACGTTGGATACTGATCTGATGGTTATGAGAGATGGCAGTGCGGGATGCTTCATCCTGCCAGTTGGTATTATATTTCGGAGAACCGTCTGCATTGAACAAACGTTCGTCTGTGAATATCTGTGACAGATCAGTTGTGAAGTTCTTGCCTTGAAATTCGTTGGCATTTTCCAATCCCTGCTTGAAGGTAGACATCCATTCGTTAGCATCCATTACGTCTATTTTTCTAGCCATCTTACCGATAGACAATGAACCATCATAGGAAACATGGACTCCTTTTCCTGCATTACCGCGCTTGGTAGTCACCATGATAACACCATTCGCACCACGGGCACCATAGATGGCAGCAGAGGAAGCATCTTTCAATACTTCGATAGATTCGATATCATTCGGATTAAGCAATTCGAAGTTTGACATCACCACTCCATCGACTACGTACAGCGGTGATGCCGATGCGTTGATAGTAGAAATACCACGAATGATGACACGTGATTCTCCACCCGGCTGACCGGTATTAGAGAAGATATTCACACCGGCCACTTTACCCTTCAATCCGTCAAGCGCATTGAATGATTGTGCTTTCAGCATGTCTTTACCTTTGGCTGTGGAAATGGAACCCGTCAAGTCTGATTTGCGCATGGTACCATAACCTACAACGACTACTTCGTCCAGTGCTTTCGTATCCGATTGCAGAACTACGTTCAGAACATTACTCTTTAATTCCGAGACTTTAAATTCTTGTGTGATATAACCAATATACGAAAACACCAAGGTGGCATTGGAAGGAACAGAGAGAGTGTATTTACCGTTAATGTCAGTGATTGTTCCTGTACTACCGTTTTTAACTTTCACCGTACCACTGATAACCGCCTCTCCCTGATCATCGGTTACCGTACCGGAGATTGATTTTACAGATTGAGCATTCATGCCCAAACTCAACATCATACCTATTACAAATAAGGTAAGATACTTTAGTTTTTCATTCATAATTCCTTTAAATTTGATTAGTAATAAGGTTAATTCCCTTTAAAAAGATTGTTGCAAATAAAGGCTATTCGAATAAAAGTCCAATGCTCTACCTTGCCAAAAAAACGGCAAAATAAAGACACATATCTAAAGCACAGAATGGTAAATTAGAGCACAGATTAACACACTAATAATCAATACAATAAAATCGACAAAAGGAATTTAGAGCACAAGGTTGTGACAAACAAATAAATAATAATGTTTCCCAACTAATCACCTATACGAAAGAATTTAACCTGACAATCAGCATACCTTTCGCTGTTCCCGATAATCTTTCGGTGTCATCCCGAACCGACGGGTAAACTCTTTATAAAAATAAGACCGGCTGGAAATACCGACCTCCATAATAACATCTTGAATAGAAAGTTCTTCATCAAGTAACAGGCGGGCTGCCTTTTCCATACGGTAACTCTTTATTAAATCACCGGGAGCAGTATTGGAAATTTCCTTGAATTTACGATAGAACTGACGGGAACTCATTGCCATACGATCAGCGATCAACGTTGAGCCCAGTTCTTCCTTGTCCAGGTTTTCTTCAATCACCTTTAACAATTTACGAATAAAATCAGCTTGTTCGGTAGTTGTACAGACAATCTGTCCCGCCAAATCTCCCAGTTCCTCCATATATATCTGCTTCGCTTCCCGCTTTCCATAAATAGCATTATGGACAACTTCCCGCAAGAATAATATATCATAAGGAAGTACAATATAAGAATCAGACCACAAGATCAGTTCCCGCTGAATGGCCGAACCAACTTTCCAGGTTAACAATGGAATAAAAGCTGTCTTTGAAAGCAGAGTACGATTCCGGCTAACATACTCCATAAAAGTACTTTCAGCATTGGCATACATTGTCATATCCACTAATAATAGAGCCGGAGCCGACCGACGAATTTCGTCAAAAGCAAGCTGCACACTCTTTACTTGATGAACCACGTATTCATCAGCCAGGAAATTACTAATCAACCAAGTCATTTCATCTCTGTCTTCCAACAAAAGCACAGTTTTTTTCCCTTGTTCACCTGCTACTGTCAAGACCGCCGGTTCAAAGATAATCGTCAACCGACTACCACTCTCATCATCATCATAACGAAGAACGGCATGAATACGTTCCAAAGCTGACCGTACAAAACCTAAAAGTAAATGCACAACAAACACATGATCGGAATCTTTCTCCGTCACTGAAGAAGCTTTATCTGAAAGATATTCATACAACGCTTTCGCAGTAGCATCTTTAGAAGAAAAATGTAGCTGCATCTTACCATCCTGTTCTGACATTTCTACTATTACGCCATGAGTACCCTTCATTTCAGTAATCCGGAGATAGCAGCAATAAAGAATACTGTATAACGCATTCTTGTAAACTGGAAATGTTAAGTGTTCCGGAATCATTGACGATATAGAAGAATGATCAATCCCTTGTTCTTCCAACGTACGCAACACCTCTTGAGAAACTCCCTGTATACTCATACGCGCAGAAACAATAAACCGATCCGGAAAGAATTGTTTAAGTTCTTCCAAAAACAGAGCGTCAGGATTAAGAAGTGCGCTCATCACAGTTTCGCGTATCAGTGACACTTTCTCAAGACATTGCTCATAAGAAAGATTCTCTGCACGCAATTGGTCACAATAATTATAAATAAGAGTAAAATCTTCAAGCATCCTACGGTTTGTATATACAGTCTCGGATTTCCGGCAACTTTCTGTCCCCATCAGTGTTTTCATCATCCGTTCCTGAAGGTAGTTTTTACGTAGCAAATATATCACGTACCCTAACAACAACAAAAAAATGATCAAATAAACAAAATAAGCCGCCACCGATCGATACCAGGGAGAAAGGATATATACCGGAATAGAAAAATGCCGATATTCTGTATCAAATACATCCCTCTTATAGCGTACCTTAAAGATATAATCACCTGCCGGCACTCCTGTATATGAGGCTTCATTAATACTACTAAAAGAGGTCCAATCCTTATCATATCCTTCCAACTGGTAAGAATATTCTATATCTTCTCCTGATAAAAAATCCGGAACAACAAAAGAAAGTGCAAATGAAACCTCCGTCCCCTTCAACTGTAATGCCTTACCATCGTCTGTATAGTAATCTCCATCCCCCTGAACCACTTGCGTATGTCCAACAGTCAACTTACGTAACAAAATATCCGGATAAAATTCCGGAGCAGCCTGCACCTCTTTATCCAAATAAAGCAACCCGTCAATCCCACCGAAAAAAAGCTCCTGTGTATATGGACACATGTAATAAGCATCATCACTAAACTCACCGATTTGAACACCTGCACTGTAAAAGTAGGCATGTGATGAGCCATTTATCGGATTATATTTAATCAGCCCCCGATTCGTACCAAGCCATAAGAGTCCGTTCTCATCTTCAAGTACACCATGAATCATATCATTGAGCAAACCTTGCTCCCGTCCGATATAGGTAGCTTTCATCTGTTTGCCATTAGAATTCAAACATACCAATCCTGATGTTGTCCCTACATATAACAACCCTTCTTTGGTCCGATACAGGCTGAGCACATCGTCTACCGACTTATGAAGCATTTCTTTCAAAGAAATCACTTTATATTCTTCAGTCCGCTTATCAAACCGTACGAGTCCTTTCTCCCGACTGCCAAGCCACAAAATAGAATCCCCTTCGGGCAACATTGGATAGAACATCGTAATTTCTCGCTGACCGTGAAAAAAATGATAACTTTTCTGCGACTTGAAACGAATGGTACCTGCCTGCTTCTCAAGTATTAATTTATGAAAACCGGAACCGGCTGTCACCACATAAAGTACACTATCATTTTCCTCATAAATGCCATGTATCTCGGTGGGTTGTGCCGGCAGATTCTCCACAGAATGCAAAGCTTTGTCTTCAAAAGAATAGTAAAATAGTCCCGGATCTCCAGATCCTATCCAAAAGCCATCCATATAACGGCTTTGAACCAATTTATAAACAGGAAATTCTTTATTCCATCGTATATAAGACACAACATTTTGCTTACCTTCAGGAGAGTAAACTGTAACGGCAGAAACCTCCTCATTCTCACGATAATCCGGTATATGCAGCAGTCCATCACCTTTCGTCCCGAACCATAGTCCACCACTATCGTCTGTCATAACAGAACGTACCTGCCTGCTTAAGTTAGATGACAGTTGATTGAGCATCAAATTGGTGGCAATAGAATATTTCTTAGCATACATAATCGTTCCTTGTCCGTCCGAAGCAACCCATAAGACATTCTGATGAGGATCTCGATAAATACTATATATACGTACATTCCGGTCGACCACTTCTTCTTTATATTTTTGTGAAGTACGGAGACGGACTAACCCATTCGTTCGAAAACCAATAATAATATCTTCATAGAAAAGGGCTATTCCTGCAATAGTTCCATTCTTCTGCACTAATGAAGAAAGGTTACGAATATAAATTTTAGATTGTCGGGAAATATCATAAACATAAAGATCATGCTCACTATCGATAAAACAAAGAACGCCATTCTGATAAAAGACATCTTCAATAGGTTTCGCATGAAAATTAGTAGATGAAACAGTTGAATGAATTGATAATGTGTCACAATCAAAAGCATCCTGCGAAACCTGTAACAGCTCCCCTGTTTGTTGGGTGAAAATCCACAAAACACCATCATCCGTTACGAACGCCCGTTTATCCATATCCTCTACGGGTACTTTCAGATTCTTAATCTGTACAAATCGTTTATAAGATGTATTATAGTAGAAAATTCCACCATGACTCACCACCCATGTGTTTCCTTTAGAATTGGAATGTAGATAATAATCATCTGTAAAGTCATAATATCCGACAACTTGCCGTGAATCCTGTGAAAGACGATTAATCCCCAAATGAGTAGAAATCCACAAACAATTATTATCCGCCTGCTGAATAGAATGGATTACGTTGTTACTCAAAGCCTTGGGAGCTGAAAAATCGGAACGGAAAACTTCCATGCTTCTGCCGTCATAACAATTGACGCCATCGTAAGTACCGAACCACATCAACCCTGTATTGTCTTGAAAAAGACAAAGCACAGCGCTATTGGATAATCCTTGCTGATAATCTACTTTCCGGAAGATATATGAATCTTTACCGCCATCTGCTTGACAGACCAATGAATAAATCAATAAAACAAAAGACAAAATCAAGCGTATTTTCATTGTGTTAATCATTAATATCATCTATTAAATATCAGGCAATCGCTTATATGTTCTGTTTCGTAGTGCGAAAGAAAATAGCCATTAATAATCGATGTCTTTAATTCTCTTTACACAAAGATACGTTTTTATACGGAAAATGCAACTCTATTTTATCAAGTACCTCTATTTTTCAGCAACTACTTCACTACTAATTCGCACAATCCAAGGATTCCGCCTCTTTCATTCTTGCCAATTCCCATCCGCGAAACAGCCAATCTTTGCCTCCGTCTCACCACCCCACACCGGAAAAAAATCCTGCCAATTAAAATTATCTGATACAAGAATCCATCGGCTCGGTGAACAACGAACACTGAACCATAATCTACTTTT
>OATX01001579.1_pt1 | contig 10281 bp, 8 predicted proteins | sample 1516741 | NCBI WGS metagenome assembly OATX01 (sample SAMEA2579984, study PRJEB22360) | human gut metagenome | biome: human gut; feature: human-associated habitat; material: faeces | place: Denmark | collected 2008/2010
ATAGCTCCCTCCTTTTAGGCGGTTATACGTCTAGAATAGGCGTACTATATTTCCCAGTTATCTGCAATGGAAAACCGCAGAAAACCGGGATTTTTTATGATTTTATTTCGTTCTTTTTTCTTTAGGTGGAAAAATTACTGGATGTTCACATGAATTAGGGGTAGTTTAACTCACCATCATTTATTTTTCATCTTCTGAAACTCCCATTATAATATTTCTTAAATCTTCTACTTTACCTATATGATACAATTGGAAAGAATCGCATTCAGAGCAGTTCTAATTCATCTCAGAACTGCTCTTTTTATCTGCTCTGAATCTGATACTTTCCTAATGAATTTTTAGCAGATCAAATAGCAAGCCAACAAGTCTACCTGCGTACTGCCACTATTTTTCGCCCCACCTCAAGCGCTGATACGCCTCCTGTATAAAGTCCACAAACTCCGGACTCATCGTCTCCACGACTTCCTTTCCCACGACATTCCGCAATGCTATCACGCCTACCTTAGACAGCCAACACTTCATAGTACATATCTTTAGCATTGGTACATATAAAATCATTATACATCTTTTTCGTACATCATTTCATTTTTTACAACAAAAGCAGGCGTAAATACTTATCCCTTGTTATTTTGGTATTCTCTCACGAAGCAACTGTTACACGCTATCCCCATCATCTCTTCTAGCTCATCTGGTCGGACAATATAATTTTTAAATCTATCGATTAGATTCTGTGCTAACATGGTCTCTCCTATAATAGCCGGTATCTCTGCTTCAACCGCCATAGCGATGGTGCTACAAGGTTCATAGTAATTTACGTTTTCTCTAACTTTTAACTGCACTTCAAAATTTGGAGATTGCAGTTTTACATGCTCTGCACTCTCAAGATAGGCAAGTATTACTTCCATATTTTCATTCTTAAAATGCGTTATTTCTTCCAACATTCTACTCACTGAAAAATGTGTGACATATATCTGATCAAACCGTTCTAAGAGATCTAACTTCTCTTCAACTGCAAGCAAATATAATCCCCACGTATCGATTGCGATTGATTTATGAATTTCATATTGTAATTTATTCGCAATGCTCTTTGGCGAAAGATGCCACTCTTCTTGTTCAAACAAGCTCTTCGCTGCATTTGCCCCTTGAATGTTGATTCCTCTCCATTCCCGTTCCATATGTGGAGGATACTTTTTCTGCCATACTAAAAATCGTGCCCCTTCATTCGTTAAAAAAACACCTTCATTTTCTGCTTTATCAAACTTACCGAATAATGGATTTTCTTTACTGAAATATTTCCATGCATTTTCACTATCAAGATTACACATATACGCAACCAAAGAAATTCGATGGAACTCATTTTCCGACATCAAGCCCTGCTCAACCAAAACGCTTCTCATTTCTACAAATTCATCCGGATTATTAAAACTATTTGTACACATCATCAGCTCTGATTCCCACAACTCTCTGACTATCTCATCTTTCATTTCATCCTTATGAATCATATAAAAATGCAACGCTTTTTTTAAGTCTCTCCGATAATCGAGAATATAACTGATATATGCTCTAAATGCATATTCCGGCTCGCTTTCTACATACTCTGTATGCTCTGTGAAAAGCGTTTCAAACATAGCATCCGCTTTATCCAACATACTATTTCTTTTATAAAACTGCAAAATTTCCTTCCATAACTCAAAACACGGATTCTTTTTCCAACTATTAATATACCTCTCTTCCGCTTCTTCTGGCTCATGGGAACACTCATAGATAAAGTTTTCAAAAGTTATCACCATTTCCTCTTTCCCATTCTTTCGTATATATTCCAGATGTCGTTCCATATTGAAAATTGTATTCCATCCAAAAAGATATTTTCCCCATCTATAAAGATTGAACAATAAAGCCCTCACCAAAAGCTGCTCTTTTTCATCGATCTTCGCCAGACTCCTTTCTGCCTTATTCAGAACAGCATATAGCTTTTGATCCAAATCCGAATTTCTTCTCAAAACTTCAGGATTTTTAAAATCAAGTATATGAAGCATAGCATGTTCTTCTTCCAATATAGAGAGCAAAATTTTATCCTCTTCTGTCAAATAATGGAACTGTGTCAAATTAATATATCCGGATTGACATACTATTTTTGCATACTTCATTTCAAAATCACGTTTTATCTTCACATCATTCGGTGAATTTTTAATCAAAGTCGGATATAGCGTCAAAATTCGATAATTGTCTTGTTCAAAGAAAAACGTGTCATATATAATGCCTCCCTCTCGTTTCATCATCGCCTGAAGATATAATTCATCTGCTTTATCTAATAAAATCAGGAAGCATTCTCTTGCTTTATAAAGTGAACTGCGATCCACTTTTTCTATCTCTATAGTATTGTCTGCTCTAAGTGCATCATGAATTGCCAAAAGATGATATGCACAGCCAAGCGATTCAAGCACTGCATGATCTTGTCCCAATCGATATGCACGATTTAAGCATCGGACAGATTTCACATATTGCTTATAATGCTCTCCATACACATAGCCCAACATTTGATAGACAAGTGCTTCCGTTTCCATATCTTCAATCTTTATCGTCAAACATTCTTTTTCATCGAGAAATTTTCCAATCGTTTCTTCAACCGGAGCATCTTCAACATAAGCTCGACTGATACTGGCATATACTTCTGCAATTATCTTTACTTTTTCATCCAAATTACCTTTTTGTAAAAGCGCTTCTGTAAACGCGATTATTTCTTTAAACTGTTTCTTTCCAAAATTAAACGTAATCCAACGCAACGGATCATGCCCATCCAAAAAACCTCTCTTCTGCATTTCCTGTTCCAAAGCTTCATACTCATCGTCCAAAAGACAAGCTTCATAACAATATAACAAGTGCTTTATATGCGTACATGCTATCTTCTTACTGCACTTTTCAAAGCGTTGATCCTTTATTGCCATTTTTGCTGTGTTAATCGCATTCTGAAATTTCACATCATCAATATATGCTCTCACCTTTTCGGTCTGCGCAACCAACCATTCGTCATAGAAATCCCTAATTTCTGGCTGTGCTTCGTTACTAATATACGTCGGATTATCCTTTTGGGGTGCAATCTCTTCATTTGGAATTCCAAGTATTCTCGATTCCATCCTTATCTGAAAAAATATTTTCATAATACTTCTTATGGCTTCCATCTTCAGAGCATGCACCTTTCCTCGATAAACGCTTCTTCCAACTCCACTTGTAAATAAGCCAACAATTGTTTTTTCATTTGCTTCCAGACTCCACACAGGTGAACCTGAAAAGCCATTTAGCTCATATACTCGATTGCCAGAGTCTACATGAGCATCTTCTATCTGCCACAATAACACCTCTTTATCATTCGCATTATGAAGTATCCTTCCATATGTACCTTCCACATAATTTAGAAGTTCCTCAATCTCTGTTTCACTTCCCGGAAAGCCCTGTGCCAGCACGCCATCTCCTTTACGTGCTTCACCAATCACATAATCCGTCGTTTCCAAACTTATCTCTTTTTTAATTTCCAAGCAAATGACTGCTGCATCGATGGAATGTTCTATTACTCCTCCTGCGCTCTCACTCACTTTATCGATTGGAGAATACTTTACTTGCTCCCGCATCGCTTCCAGCTTTTCTACCCGATATAGTTCCTGCTCCCGATTTAGCGGAAGTAAAGAATAAATCTGAAATGGTTCTTCCAAGTTATCTAGTACATGCGCACAGGTAAAGATATAAAGATTACTTCCGCTTCCCGGATAAAATAAAACTCCGCTTCCCGACGACGTTCTCTTTTCATCTGTGATGAAAACCGAATACTCTTGCGTTTCCAGTTCTAATTGAGCAATTATTCTTTCTTTGGAAGCTTCCATAAATATTCTCCTTCCTCAAAATGTATCTTTTCCAACTTTGCTTGCTCTTCAATATTCAACATACTCGTCCACCAGTCTGTCGAACCATAAATTGTAATTTCATCATTCCACTTCAAAAGCTTTGCAATTGTCTGCTTATCCGGATGAGTACTTCCATCCGCACAAATCATATAAGTTTGACATTTTATCTTTCCACTCCACTCTTCTGAAAGATTTCGCACGGAACCATGATGCGAAAGCTTTATAAAATCATAGCTACTATTTCCCACAACTTGCAAAATATCCTCCGCCCAAGCGTCTCCCGTAAATAAAAGCTTCTGCCCTTTATATGCGACCTCCATAATGACGCTTGCCCGATTGTTAGGACTGGTATCCTTTCCTTTAATTGGCATATTCATCAACTCTCCAAAAGAATATCCATAGTCAGATGGCTTTCCGAGCACTACATTACCAAGCGGTTGCGGAAACAACCGATATAATGTTTCTTCATCCGGCCATAAAACTCGAAAAACTGCTCCATCTAATTCATAGGTCGTTCCTGCTATCACCGGTTTAACTGGTATTCCTTGTTCTTTGAGTGCGGTATAGACTTCATCGTTTTGTTTCACAGATAACTCTGCATTTTTCCCCATTAAGCTGCCATGATTCATCCAGACTTCTTCGATACTCAGCTTTATTTTATTGCGTAGGTTGTACAGAAGCCCGCCCAGATGATCCATATCTACATGCGAAAGCACCATTACATCAATTTTTTCGTGATTTGCCACGATTTGTTTGCAAATCGCTTCAAATTCTAATCCAAAACGTATCTCACCGCTATCAATTAAAATATTATGCGATATACCAGATGCTCCTGTGTAGCGCAGGCGAAGGCAATCTCCTTTGCCTGCATTGTAATTGAATATTTGTAGCATGTTGCTCCTCCGTGAATCCATCATTGAACCTAATTCCTTCATAGATACAAAAAACATAGTATCTTATATTGCTATTCCAGCATCATCCCTTACCTTTTCTGATGCTAATATATCCATCATACTCGGATTACCCTCTCTAGTACAGCGAATATTAAGTAACTGCTATATTGACTTGTCTGATTTTTCATCTGCGGCGTTGTCGTCAATCGCCGTAGCCACCGCTACGCCTCATTCCTCCGCCTTGCAGCTGAAGAAATCATCCTGCGTCAATATAGCAGAAACTTAATTTTCGCTGTACTAGTATGCATAGAATACATTTTTTAGCATCTTCTTTTACTTGTTCATATGTTCGCAATGCTTCTTTTGCTTGATTAAGTACAGTTCCCATTTTCTCATACTCTTTACATTTTATTTTTTGTTGGCATCGGAACAAATTCCAGCTTTAATTGCATCCCTAATCCCTGTGCAAGTTTTTTCACCATACTCAGGCTGGGATTTCTTGTTCCATTCTCGATCCGGCTTATATCTGCCTGCGTAATTCCGGTTTTAGCTGATAAATCTTTCTGTGTCATATTCTGCTGCACTCTTGCATCAATCATCGCCTGGATAATATCATATTCCGGTTGCAATGCATCATATTCTGCCTTTACCTCCGGATTCTGCAATGCTCTTTTTTTATAATCTTTATAGCTACTCATTGCCATACCTCCGTTCATAATCTGCTTTATACTTCTTTGCCAGTTCTTTTTCTGCCTTTGGTGTCTTCTGCGATTTTTTTATAAATCCATTGGTCAGTACTGCCTTCTTGCCCGCCTCATAGCAAGCTCCATCTCATATATATTTGTTTCATTGTAGAGTTTTTCTTTTTGCCCGCCAAGCTTGATCGTCCGCAAATAAGATAACCGGGTATTTTGCGTATTTTTAATATAACTAGATTTTATATAGCAATTCTCGGGGTTCACAGTCGTATAAAGCAAAGAATCGTTTTCAAGGATCTCCAATGGGCGTAAGTTATGTGATGTAAAAATCAATTGTCCCTTAGCTTTATCCTGCATAACTTCCAGGCATTCTCCCAGTAAATACTCATAAATACCAGAATCCAGCTCGTCTATCACAAGGCAATAAGACTCCCTGTTATAGCAGGCAAGTGAATTACTGCAAATAGAAATCAGCTTTTTTATTCCTGCGGATTCATATAATAAACTTTAAAGAAAAAGGGAATATGGCAAAAACAGGATTGAGCAGAATAAACTCAATCCTGTTTTTGATGTTAAATATTATAATCCTATGATTTCCTAATATCTCAATATTTCTTATTTCTTTTGCAGAAAACAGAATCAGAACAATCTTTACAGTAGAAATATTTGTAAGAAACAGAAGCTATTTCTTTGTCTTGAATTTCTTCATTGTGGAGTATGGACTGTAAGCTCTGGATTTGTCTTTGGAGGTTTGGTTCCATGCCCGTATGGTCACATACCAGGTGCCTTTCTTTACGTTTGTAAAGGTTACAGTTACGGTGTTTTTGCCTTCTGTACGTTTCAGATATTTCTTAACCGGATATTTCTCACCTGCGGAGGTTTTGTATTTGTTTCCGAGCAGGATTTCATAACCTGTGGCATTTTTGCATTTTGTGTAAGTAACAGTCACAGTGTTTCCTTTTACAGTGATATTCTTGATCTTTGGCTGTTGTGGTGTAACAACAGTGATCTTGATCTTCTTGATCTTTGTCCAGGAACCATAGACCTTATTGCCCTGTTCATCCAGAACCCAGCTTCGGGCCGCTACATACCAGGTACCCTTTGCCAGATATCTGAAAGATGCCTGTGGCTTGCCAGTTGAGGAAACTTTTTTGCTGAACTTTCCTGTCTGGAGCATATTTGATTTCTTGCTGATCACGAAGTCATAACCCTGAGCACCTGCACATCCTTTGGAAAGTTTGACAGTAAGCTTGTTTCTGTCAATGGAATGGCTGGAAATCTTTGCGTCAGCAGGTCGCAGGTATGCACCGTTTTCATCTGTGATACTTCCGTCTGTGTGAATGACTCTGCCATTGAGAGATTCTGTACCAAATGCTATGAAATAATCCTGTCCTTTGGAAAGGGCAAAGTCAGCATATGGAATACTGCGCTCAAATGCACCGCCTACAGTTACAGTCTGGATGCACTGCAGAACCCCATTCTCAGCATCATACCAGAACAGATTTGCCATAAGTCCTGCACAGGAAGCATCTGCCTTTACAGAAAGCACAGCCGGGAAATCGAAAGCTCCGTTTCTTCCGAGATGGAAACCGAAATCATTCTGATTTGTGGATATCAGGCTGTATAATGCTGCCGGAATATATTCTTCTGTATTTGTAACAGAAAGATCTATATCCGCAGGTGTTTCTGCTGTAATGGAAGTACCGTTGATCTTCCAGATGAAACCATTCTCCATATCAAGATTCAGGGAAATATCTTTTCCTTTTATCCCGGATAAAACGGAAGCAGGAAGTGTCCTGGCACCATTCATGATAATGGAGATGGTATCTTTTTCTTTGGATGTCTTGATCAGATCATTAACAGTATCCCAGCTTTTCTTCTGGAAACTTCCCTCAATGTAAGGTTCCCCGTCACCAAGCTTTCCGAGATTTTTTGTATCCTGATGTTTGCATCGTTTACAGGTGTAAGTTATGATTCCATCAGTTTCTGTAGTTGGTTCTGTAGTGATAACGCCGTTGTCATAGTCATGGCCGTATGCAGAAATGGTATAACCATAGGAAAGTGTTTCATTACAGTCTGTGCAGTAGGTATCTCCGCTATATCCGCTGGAAGTACAGGATGGAGAGGAGTAGTAACGTTCTGCGGTATGTGGGTGTGTACATGCTTTTCTGGTGATTTTAAATACAACAGATGTATTTACATAATTGTCAGCATCTGTACCATTATAAACTGCTGTAGCGGAAACTTCTTCTCCTACAGGTAATTTTTTAGAAATATCGGAATCGCTCCATTTCCATTCATCATTAAAAAGGCCTTTAACATCTTCGACTTTCTTACATAACCATGAAACATATATTGTAGGATCGGTATCGGTTGGCTTGCTTGAAGGTGCTTGTGCTTTTGAAATGACAAATTCCCATTCTGGTGCAGATATACTATCGACTGAATTGTAGTAGTCACCTTCATTCACATCAATCTTAAAAGTATAAGTACCTGCATCTGTGGGGCTGTCTGCGAGTGGAGTTTTATCTCCTTTTTTAAAATACGTTACTTTAGTAATTTTACCATGACCGGTGACATCATCTTTCCATTTAATATATTTACTAATATCAACATGGGTATCTTTAGTATATGTAAAATTGGGCTGCGTATAATCAAATTGGTCAGCGGTAGGAGTTGTTTGGATACGTACAAATTGGTTTTTTGCCTGATCGAAAGAATACTGCCTTTTTTCGGTTCCAACAGTTACATCATAAGCGTCATTATTTTCTTTTTCAGTTAACCAGACGTACAGATTACCGTCTTTTGTAGAATCAGGAAAAATATGATAACTTGGCTTCCAGGATTCACTATCTATCGTTACTGGTAAAAAATATTCATTTTTAATAATACAACAATAAACATTTGTTGAGTTGCCATTATGGGGGGGGTACAATTAATGCCTGGCATACGATCAGAATATGCCTTTACGGATCCACCACTAATGCCAATGTTGCTGCAGGTGCCACCGGCAGAACCAATTCCGGCACCATTCGTAGAACTAGCAGTTACAGAACTACTATTAATGGTAATACCACTGACACTGCTAGCGCCGTAACCGCCGCCACCAATTCCGGCACCATCCGTAGAACTAGCAGTTACAGAACTACTATTAATGATAATATCACTGACACTGCCAGCGCGTTGCTTGCTGCCACCAATTCCAGCACCATACTTAGAACTAGCAATTACAGAACAACTATCAATAATAATATTACTGCAAGAGACGGAGCCGTAAAAGCCGCCACCAATTCCGGCGCTATCCCCATCGATACTACGAGCATTTAAGATTCCTGCAGTAGCATCTGAATTATTGGTTTTTATTATAAGCCGAGCTTTGTTATCTTTCTGTAAACCGGCATAATAGTTATTCTTTGTTATAAGACTATTTGTGCCTGTTAAATGGATAGTGACTGTAGCTTCAACATTAAGATTTATTCGCAGTGCCGGACCAGCAGATGTATTGATATTTACTTTATTAAGATAAATGTTGATGCTGTCTTTCGCTGAAATTTTCTTTCCATCAACCACAATTCTATTTCCTGTTTCCCGGCTACATGTGAATTTGTAATCTCCTGCCGAACTTATAGTATAAACTCCGTTCATAACCTTATCGTTATCAGCTAAATCAATTTCTCCAGCTTGTTCATTTTCCGCAGCAGCCATTGCCTCATCGGGGGCATCATTAAATTCAGGAACCTCTTCTGAACTGAATACAGACAGTTCCTCATCTGTCTCTCCTACAGCTTCCTGCTCTTCATTGGTAAAAATCTCCGGAGTTTCTTCCTCAGACACTACATCTGGATTTCCGGAAGTAAATTCCTCCGCAAATATGGTCTGAAGGGGCATATTTGTAGAACACAGTGCAAGTGCCAGCATCCCGGCTAATAATTTTTTCCTCATACTTTTCACCTTTTCCTTTCTTTATACATGATTTTCTGCATCCTGACTCTTTTGTCCTTTTTTTCTGAATTTGATACATAATGCGGTAATCACGACTGCCACCGTAAAGGAAATGACAGCCACCAACACATAACCGCCTGCGTCCTCATGAAGCAGGATTGTGCCGTACATTCCCGTAACGTTTATTGGCTTGTTTTGCATTATCCCCATTGCTCCCACAAGAGACAGGAATAACAGGGTACACAGAACAGACAGCCGACAGACTGTGCGCCGCTCCTGGCGGCGGTGGTATTCATGCATTCGCTTTTTTACCAATTCGATACGCTTTTCTGTATCGTACATGCCTTCCAACCTCCTTCCACAAAAACAGTCTTAAAAGTCCTTTCACTTATATAGGTACAAAAAAAGCGAAAAACTCTCACCTGAAAATCAAATTTTTTCAAAAAAATTTGAGAGCTGCCGAAACAGCTCCCAAAAGCGAAAAATCAGGTTATATTATTGTATCGAACTGCGGAAGATCAGTTTTCCCGCTGCCAGGATCAGTACAGGCAGCAGATAAGCAATATACTGTGCTGCACCGCCATAGGCGATCAGAAGATTATAAATTGCGTGAAAGGTGATTGCTGCTCCCAGCAGACCACAGGTTCCGGCAATCTCCAGCCATGTTCTCTGCCACACATATGCAAGGCCACCGCCGACAATGGCTCCACAGATCACATGCATGGCTCCAGTCCCAATACCACGGAAGAAAATAAAAGAAAAATGTCCGGCTCCGTTTTGGATCAGGTAGCAGACGTTCTCAAATGTGGCAAAGGAAAGGGCTATAACTACAGCTGTATTTTTTATCTGCTC
>OATX01001584.1_pt1 | contig 10255 bp, 8 predicted proteins | sample 1516741 | NCBI WGS metagenome assembly OATX01 (sample SAMEA2579984, study PRJEB22360) | human gut metagenome | biome: human gut; feature: human-associated habitat; material: faeces | place: Denmark | collected 2008/2010
GTCTATACATAGTGCACCCCAAAAGTTTTGTGTCTAACTTTTGGGGTGCACTTCACTCAAGACGAGAGGTTCTTATTTATCTAGAAAGGGGAAGATTACATCATACCGCCCATGCCGCCCATTCCCGGAGCACCCATCGGCATTTCAGCTTTCTCTTCTTTCTTTTCAACGATGACACATTCTGTAGTCAGGAACATACCTGCGATAGAAGCTGCATTCTCAAGAGCTACACGAGTAACCTTGGCAGGATCTACAACACCTGCTGCATGCAAGTGTTCGTAAACATCAGTACGTGCATTGTATCCGAAATCGCCTTTACCTTCACGAACTTTCTGAACAACTACTGCACCTTCCTTACCAGCGTTGGCAACAATCTGGCGAAGAGGTTCTTCGATAGCACGCTTGATGATTTCGATACCTGTAGTTTCATCTGCATTGTCACCCTTCAAGCCTTCCAGAGCATCGATTGCACGGATGTAAGCAACGCCACCACCCGGAACGATACCTTCTTCGATAGCTGCACGAGTTGCGCACAATGCATCGTCTACACGGTCTTTCTTTTCCTTCATTTCTACTTCGCTGGCAGCACCTACGTAAAGAACAGCTACACCACCCGACAACTTAGCCAGACGTTCCTGCAGTTTTTCTTTATCGTAATCAGAAGTAGAATTCTTCATTTCAGCCTTAATCTGGTTGATACGTTCCTGAATCAATTCCTTCTGACCACCACCGTTTACGATAGTAGTATTTTCTTTTGTAATAGTTACTTTATCGCAAGTACCCAACATTTCCAAAGTAGCCTGTTCCAGTTTCAAGCCCTTTTCTTCGCTGATAACGACACCACCTGTCAATACGGCGATATCTTCCAGCATGGCTTTACGACGATCGCCGAAGCCCGGAGCCTTCACAGCACAGATCTTCAACTGGCTACGCAGACGGTTTACAACCAATGTTGTCAATGCTTCGCTATCTACATCTTCTGCGATAACCAGCAACGGACGTCCGCTCTGAACAGCCGGTTCCAAGATAGGCAAGAAATCTTTCAAGTTAGAAATCTTCTTATCGTAGATCAAGATGTAAGGATGTTCCATTACACACTCCATCTTTTCTGTATCAGTTACGAAGTATGCTGACAAATAACCACGGTCGAACTGCATACCTTCTACTACACCGATAGTAGTATCTGTACCCTTAGCCTCTTCGATAGTGATGACACCATCCTTAGAAACCTTACGCATAGCATCAGCAATCAGCTTACCGATAACAGGATCGTTGTTTGCAGAAATGCTGGCAACCTGTTCAATCTTATCATAGTTGTCGCCTACGGTTTCAGCCTGTGACTTGATTGATTCTACAACCTTAGCAACTGCCTTGTCGATACCACGTTTCAAGTCCATCGGGTTTGCACCGGCTGTAACGTTTTTCAAGCCTACGCCTACGATAGCCTGAGCCAATACGGTAGCAGTTGTTGTACCATCGCCCGCATCGTCTCCAGTTTTCGAAGCCACCGACTTCACCAGCTGCGCACCTGTGTTCTGGAAAGGATCGCTCAGTTCTACTTCCTTAGCCACTGTTACACCATCCTTTGTAATATGAGGAGCACCGAATTTCTTTTCGATGATAACGTTACGTCCTTTCGGACCCAGTGTCACTTTCACGGCGTTAGCCAGTTCGTCTACACCTTTTTTCAACTGATCGCGAGCGTCAATGTTGAAGAGAATATCTTTTGCCATAATAATCTTAAATGTTTAAAAGTCCAACTAATGAATTATCCCAAAATCGCAAGAACGTCACTCTGACGCATCATCAGATATTTAACACCATCGTGTTCGATTTCCGTACCAGAATATTTTCCATACAATACGGTATCGCCTACCTTCAATATCATTTCTTCGTCTTTTGTGCCATTTCCTACTGCCACAATCTCACCCTGCAATGGTTTTTCTTTCGCTGTATCAGGAATAATAATACCGCCGATTGTCTTTTCTTCTGCAGGAGCCGGAAGAATCAGAACTCTGTCTGCTAATGGTTTAATGTTCATAGTCTTTATATTTTTATTTGTTATTATACATGTTATTTATTGTCCTTTAAAGGGACACTTGTCCTCTTACGAAAAGCGTGCCACGACTTATTTATGACATTCTGTCACTTTTTCTCTGCCAAAAACTTTTACTCCGACTGACACTTCTGCCAAAAGCAAGCCCCGTCTGCCAGTGAAAATATGAACACGAGTCTGCTTCGGGTTAAAAGTTTCGCCGTATCTTTACACGGAATTTATCATAGTACAACAAAAAACATGGAAATACTTTACCTTATTCTTACGTTTATAGTCGGAGGGGTGCTGGGATATCTGGCAGCTTCCCGCCAGTTGAATGCGCTGAAAGCACAACTACACTTGCAGGCAAGTCATCAGGAAGATCTGCTGCAGGCAGAGAAACGTCAGGCGGCAACAGCTCTGGAACAGCTCAAGGAAGAGAACCAGCGTATACAGCGTCAGGTGGAAAGCACAACCCAGCAATACGTGGAGACAAGTCGTCAGGTGGCTTCACTACAAGCCGAAAAACGGGCGCTCGAAGAGAAACTTGAACATCAGAAAGAGGGAATGGCAGAACTCCACAAACAGTTCAACCTGGAATTTGAAAATATCGCCAACAAGATATTCCAGCAGAAAACGGAAAGTTTCAACAAGTTGAGTGCCGAAAGCCTTTCCAGCCTGCTGAAGCCGTTCGGCGAAAACCTGAACGAGTTCAAGCATCAGGTGGCAGAAGTATACGACAAGGAATCGAAGCAACGTTTCTCGCTGGAAGACAAGATAAAAGAACTGGTACAACTGAACAAACAGATCAGCGACGAAGCCAATAACCTGACACGTGCGCTGAAGGGAGATTCCAAGACACAGGGTAACTGGGGAGAAATGATTCTAGAATCGATTCTTGAAAACTCCGGTCTGCGGGAGGGAGAAGAATATTTCCGTCAGGAGTTCCTGAAAGACGAACATGGAGAACCGCTGCGCAACGAGAACGGACAACGCCTGCAACCCGACGTGCTGGTCAAGTATCCCGACAACCGGCAGGTGATTATCGACTCGAAGGTGTCGCTCACGGCTTATGCCAACTACATCGGCAGTACCGACCGGAACGAGCAGGAACAATACCTGAAGGCTCACCTTTCGTCGGTCAGAGCGCATATCGATGAGCTTAGTCAGAAGGACTATTCCAAATACGACTTGTCGTCGCTGGATTTTGTCATGATGTTCATTCCCAACGAACCGGCTTATGTGCTTGCCCTCCAGACCGATCCGAACCTCTGGAATTATGCCTACAAGAAAAAGGTGGTTCTCATGAGCCCTACCAACCTGATAGCTGCCCTGCGTCTGGCTCTCGACTTGTGGAAACGGGAGTATCAGGAGAAGAACACGCGTGAAATCGTCAAGCGAGGAACGGCTCTCTACGAAAAGCTGGTCAGCTTTACCGAAACGTTCGAACGGATAGGCGAAACCTTACGAACGACTTCCAATGCCTATGATACGGCATTGAATCAGCTCTCTGCGGGAAAAGGAAATGTAATCCGTCAGGCAGAGATGCTTCGCCAGCTGGGTATTACTCCCAAGAGAAAAATCTCTTCACGGCTGTCGAGTCAGGAGGAAAATACGGAAGAAGTAGAATAGGTCCCTGTACAAAAACAAGAATGTTCACGGCAGGATCAATGCAAGAGATGCAAGAATAAATACAAGAAATACAAAAAAATGAGCTGTATCAAACTTTGTGCAAGTCATGATACAGCTCATGATTCTATTTACCAGTTGGTATTTTCACCTGTCAGCGTGACTGTCAAGATTTCAAGACAGCCATTTCAGGTTCGGCATCCTCTTACAATGTCCAGCCCTCAGTCCAGTCTTCACCGCTCTTTACGGCACCCTTGTAATCAGTCGAAGTGAAGAAGCTGTCGGCCGACAAATCCTTACCACCGTCGAGTGTACCTACATACTTATTGTTCCATGTAAAAGTCTGATTATCCAAGTTGCCTGTAGCCTGAACGAAATCAGCATTTGTATAAATGCCCTGTTTAGAAGAAAGTTCTCCGGCAATCGCTACATATTCCAGTTTCGAAGTACCGTTCTTCAAGGCATTTTCTGTTTCGTTTGTTTCTACAGTCAGGGCCTTACCCTTACCGGTTATAATCGTGTTATAAAGTTCCACTTCTGTTCCAGCACGCAAGCGTACGCCCTGAGCCTCTCCCCCGTTACCGATCAAGGTTGCATTGGCAATGACCGGATGAGCCACCGGAGTAGCCGCAAAGTTAGTACCGTTGTTGTCACATTCCATCAGACAGTCGCAGGCATAGCCTAGTGACGTTTCTCCTTCCTGATAAGCAACCAGGAATTGTGCCTTACCGTTCCAGCCTTCCGTCCAGTCGAAAGAGTCGTCGCTACAGCTGGTAGCAACCAGGTATTTCACATTGACAGAACCACCGAAAAATTCGAATCCGTCGTCGGAACCTTTGTATGCCTGCAAGTGCTCCACAATTGTTCCATTACCCACGCCGTAGAAAGAAACACCGTTGGCCTCATGTTCTTCGTCGAAGGCATATCCCGTATATTCCAGACGGATATATTTCAACGTTCCCGAGTTATCAGCATCATTATTGCCACCGTAAGGAGCGTTACCGATTTCGGAACTACCCGAACCGTTGTTCGTATGAGCGTATCCGCAGATATGCAAGCCACCCCATGCACCCGCTTCTTTCTTTTCGGAAGTCATGACGATAGGCTGTGAAGCAGTACCCTGAGCGTCGATCTTGGCACCCTGTTCCACCAAGATATAGTCTACCGTTCCGTCATGCTTGGCAGTAATGGTCACCCCCGGCTGAATGGTAAGCGTAGCTCCGGCCTTTACATGAATACCTCCGTTGAGCGTATAGTTCTTGCCGGTTTCCAGTGTCACGTTTTCCGTAATATCTTTATCGAGCACATAAGATTCTTCCGTACCGTTACCGTTTCCTGTATTAGCGGCAGGATCGTCATCGCTACTACAAGCTGTTGTAAAAAGAGCCATACCTGCAACCAATGTCATTGCCGCAAATTTCCAATTTTTTCTCATACTCAAAATGTTTTAAGTTAATGGTTTAAATTTATGTTGTTCTGTTTCTCTTTTTTATAAGGTATACGTAATGCCTATTTCGAAGTTGCTTCCGCGCTTGAAGCGTTCTACCTCCACTTTTTCTCCGGTAGAGGGAACCTCCTGCTTGAAGACCACCGGCTGATTCAGCAAGTCGTTCACCTGCAACTTGACAGCTACCTTTTCGCTGAACTTAAAGCTGCCTACAAAGTTCAGGGTATGTACAGGCTGCTGCTTCACGTCGCCCAGTCCGGAGATACCGACAGACTGAATACGCGGTCCCTGAAGGTTGTACACCAGTGCCGTACTCAACTGTTTGGTTTCGCCGAATGTCGGGCTGTACGTCAAGTCTGCATTCACCAGATAAGGAGAGGCTCCTTGCAGCGCACGCTGTGTATTGGTATACGCACCTCCTTCAGGAAGTTTTACGTCGGTATACATGAACGAAGCATTGGCACCCAAGCGCAGGTCGCGTACCAGCTCTTTGCGGAATTCCACTTCCACACCCGCAGCCATACCGTTGCTGGCATTCTGGAACGAATGGATCGTAGCTCCTCCCGACAACTGCTGTATCTGTTCAATAGGGTCTTCCAGATGCTTGTAATAAGCCGTAGCCGAGAACATATCGCCACCCTCACCAAAGAACTCGTAACGCAAATCCAGATTATAGTTGTAGCCGTTCTGCAAATCGGCATTACCTCGAATCTGAGCCGACCCGTAAGATTCCTGATAGAGGAAAGGAGCCATCTCGATAAACGAAGGACGGGTTACCGTACGGGAGAACGAAAGACGAAGGCTGTTCTTCCGGTCGAACTGGTAACGGAGATTCATGGCAGGGAACAAATCGTTGCAGTTCAGCTCCCGACGCTGCATCTTACCGCCGTCTTCGGCATAATTCACCCACTGACGACTGTTCTCGTAACGGATACCCACGTTCACCAGCAAGGCATCTACCGGATAGACATCGGCCAGAATATAGCCGGCATAAATCTTGTTTCCGGCGGTATAGCTGTCTTTGGGCTGTTGCGAACGCGTAATGGATACCTGTCCGCTGGCAATAGCTTCCTGATTCAGGAACTCGGAAGGCGTATACACCGCCTCTTCGCTCCCGATCACGGGATTCAGCTTGTTCAGGTTATAGTAGAAACGGGTAGAAGCATAGTCGCGGGTCTTATCCTTGTACGTAAAACCTGCCTGCAACTTATTCTGTGTTCCGAACTTATATTCACCCGACAGGCTGCCGACCCACTCCTTCTCGTCCAGCGTACCAAAGTAACGCATCGTTTCCTGACGGTTCAGCTTGAAAAGATCGATTTTGCTGCCTTCACGCACAAACATAATCTGCCGCCGGTCGGGTTCATCACTCGAAGTCTTGCTATACGAACCGCCCCAGTTCAGGCTCCAGCGCTCACCGAAGAAATGCTTGCCGTTCAACTGATGATTCTGAAGCGTATAGATATGTGTCACATTATTACTGCCTATCAGGTTATGGTCTTCGTAGTCGTAACCCTGACGGTACATATAGTCGTCTACCGCATTACGGGCATAAAAGAAGGTATAATTCACCTGATCCTGCTGACGGAAGCTGTAACCTAAGCTACCCAGTCCGGCTATTTTCAGTTCATTGGAATAACTATCGTATTGAAAGTCGTTCAGGGTACTGCCGGTCGCCTCCAAGGTACGCACACTGGCATCCAGCATGGTCTGCTGTTCGTTACTGATACCAGCCGAAGCCAGTACACTGAGGCAATTGCCCTGTATATCGAATGTTCTGCCTACCCCGATGTTCCCTCCAAACTCCGGCAACGCCTTGCTCTTGGAAACATCGAAGTTCGTATTAAACAGTTTATTGTTTACGGCATACTCTTCAAAATCGATCAGCTCCATATCGCGCAACTTGCTGTCCAGCGAAGGAGTCTTGAACAAAGTACCGTCGTAATCCATGCGGTACGTATCTTTTCCTAAGGTATTGAATTTTCCTCCGGTATTGAACGACAGGCTGAAAAAATCCTCACCGGTCTGTTCCTTGGTACCGATGTCGATGTGTGCTCCCGAATAGTCGGCAAACGTATTTGCCTCGTACACCTTGCTCACCGTAATATTCTTCACCGTAGAAGCCGGAAACAAATCGAGTGGTATCAGCTTATGGTCGGGATTGGGCGAAGCAATCGGCAGTCCGTTCAGGGTAGTCGTACTGTAACGGTCGCCCAGCCCGCGCACGATGATCTGTCCCGCCGAAGCTACCGACACACCGCTTATCTTCTTGACTCCCTCTTCCACGTTGGAGATACCCTTGGCACTCATTTCCCGGGCACCGATATTCTCGATGGCCACACTCGATTTCTGCCGTTCCATCATCAGCGCACGCTCGTTTTCCAGATTCTTTCGGGCTACCACCGTCACCTCATCGAGCTGCTGGTTGTCGGGCGACAGAGCAATGACCAGTTCCTCCTTCTGTCCCTGCTGTACGACCAGTTCCTGCGTCTTGTACGAAACATACTGTACGACAAGCGTGCACGATTTACCTTTTATATCTCTGATTTCGAAACGTCCGTCGATGTCGGTAATCACTCCCGTTGTCGTTCCTCCCACCTGAACGGTTGCCCCGATGAGCGGTTCTTTCGTCGAATGGTCTATCACGACTCCCTTTACCGTAAAAGCCTGAGCACTGATGCTCAAAACCATTGCCGAGGCTGCCAGCATAATCTTATTCGTATCAATCATCCTATCTTCTCATTTTTTTCTGATGCAAAAATAGGATGACTGTATTTCGCACACATTGCATCCGGTTGATGATTCACTTACGAGCCGGTTACGTTTGTGTTGCGCAATATCAGGATACAGCGGAAAGAAAAGCCATGAACGGGAAATTACCGTAAAAGAACAAGAAATCTATGCAGTAACCTCAGTAGAAAGCCCGAAATATTTGTACAAAATTTTTTTTCTTTTGTACAAATTCTAAAAAAGCCTCCCGATAAATTCCGACAGACACGGGCAGAACTTCCTATAAACAGTTCACCCGTACATACGATTGGATGCGATCTGTTCAGACAATTGACGGGCAAAACCTCTTATAAACAGTTCACCCCCTTCACATCGGCTAGATGCAAAGAGGGTGAATATAAAAAGAGAATAAAAATTTCGTTATCAGCGTACGGCTGCAATCAATTCTTCAGGAGCCAGCAGACTTTGTTCGCCCGTTGCCATGTTCTTCAAGGTTACTTTTCCCTCGTTCATTTCGTTTTCGCCTACGATAGCGACAAAAGGAATAGCCTTGGCATTGGCATAGCTCATCTGTTTCTTCATCTTCGTACTGTCCGGATAAATCTCGGCACGGATACCTGCCGCACGAACCTTTGCCAATATCGGGAGTACGTAAGCAGCCTCAGCCTCACCAAAGTTGACGAACAAAAGCTGAGTACCCAGTGCAGCATCCTTCGGATACAAATCCAGCTGGTTCAGCACATCGTAGATACGGTCGGCACCGAAAGAAATACCCACTCCCGACATACCATCCATACCAAATACACCTGTCAAGTTGTCATAACGTCCACCACCGCTGATGCTACCAATCTGAACATCGAGTGCCTTAACTTCGAAAATGGCACCGGTATAGTAGTTCAATCCACGTGCCAGCGTCAGATCCAGCTCCACTTCCGACTTGATACCCAGCGTAGCGATGGTCTTCAGGATGAATTCGCTTTCTTCCACACCCTTCAGTCCGGTTTCGCTGGCAGCCAGAACCGACTTCAGTGTTTCCAGTTTCTCTTCGTTCGAACCGCTCAGCAAGATAATCGGCTGCAATTTGTCGATGGCTTCCTGCGGAATACCTTTCGATGTCAGTTCGGCATTGACATTCTCCAGACCGATCTTGTCTAGCTTGTCGATGGCTACCGTAATGTCGACAATCTTATCTGCTTCTCCGATAATCTCGGCGATACCTGTCAGAATCTTACGGTTATTGATCTTGATAGATACGCGGATGCCGAACTTATTGAATACCGCATCAATCATCTGTACCAGTTCCACTTCGTTCAGCAGCGAGTTGCTTCCTACCACATCGGCATCGCACTGATAAAACTCACGGTAACGTCCTTTCTGCGGACGGTCGGCACGCCATACCGGCTGTATCTGGAAACGCTTGAACGGGAAGCTGATTTCGTCGCGGTGCATCACCACGTAACGGGCAAAAGGCACTGTCAGGTCGTAGCGCAAGCCTTTTTCGCAGAACTTGCTTGCCAGCTTCGCAGCATTACGGCTCAGCAGTTCTTCATCGGTCAGACCCGAAAAATAATCTCCCGAATTCTGTATCTTGAACAGCAGCTTATCGCCTTCCTCGCCGTATTTTCCCATCAGCGTAGACAGGTTCTCCATCGAAGGAGTTTCTATCTGCTGAAATCCGTACAGGTAAAATACTTCGCGGATGGTATCGAATATATAGTTACGTTTCGCCATTTCTACCGGCGAAAAATCTCTTGTTCCTTTGGGTATACTGGGTTTTGTAGCCATAATGAATCAAAATTTATAAATTCCGCTGCAAAAATACATGAAATATTTGAATTTGGAAGCTGGTACAGAAGAAGATATTTCTTGCAACAGCCAAATAAAAAAGCGCAAAAGCATCATACCTGTCCTTCGGACCCACTGCATGCCTTTGCGCTTCATCTATCTTTTTCCGATACAGATTACTCGCGACGGTTGGTAAATATCGTAATGTAATAAACCAGTGTAGCCAGCGAGCTTAAAGCTGCCACTACATATGTATAGGCGGCCGACTTCAGGGCATCTTGTGCCTGACGGTGGTTGGAAGCATTGGTCACCCCTGCCCCGCTCAACCATACCAGTGCCCGACGGCTTGCATCGATTTCTACCGGCAAGGTAATGAAGCTGAACAAGGTAGTCATGGCAAAAAGACAAATACCGATAAGCAACAGCTGCGGGAACGAATGAATCATAAACATACCTGCCAGCAAGACCCACTGTACGATGGAAGAAGAGAACTGTACCACTGGTACCAGTGCCGAACGCATCTGCAAAGGTGCATACGCCCGGGCATGCTGTACGGCATGTCCGCATTCGTGAGCCGCAACGGCAGGCGCCGCCACACTACAAGTATTTTAAGACACCCTGGATTTTAT
>OATX01001596.1_pt1 | contig 10217 bp, 7 predicted proteins | sample 1516741 | NCBI WGS metagenome assembly OATX01 (sample SAMEA2579984, study PRJEB22360) | human gut metagenome | biome: human gut; feature: human-associated habitat; material: faeces | place: Denmark | collected 2008/2010
TTTTATGTTGATTCTTTATCCAATCCCATTTTCTTTGTATCTTTGACCCCTGTGAGGGGGTGGGCGAATGTGAGTCGCGTCACACCTCCGTTTTAATTGTGAATCCTAAATTAAAAATAGAACTATGTTTTCCGGAATCGTAGAAGAGTATGCTACCGTTGTGGCACTGGTGAAAGACCAGGAGAATATACATTTCACACTGAAGTGTTCGTTTGTAAATGAATTGAAGATAGATCAGAGTATCTCTCACAATGGGGTCTGCCTGACCGTGGTCAGCATGACTGAAGATACCTACACTGTGACTGCCATGAAAGAGACACTGGACCGGTCGAACCTTCGTCTGCTGAAAGTGGGGGACAAGGTGAACGTGGAACGCAGCATGATGATGAACGGACGTCTGGACGGCCATATTGTGCAGGGACATGTGGATCAGACCGCCGAATGTATCGATATCAAAGATGCAGACGGAAGCTGGTATTTTACGTTTAAATATGCTTTCGACAAGGAGATGGCCAAGCGCGGCTATATTACGGTCGATAAGGGTTCGGTTACGGTCAACGGTGTCAGCCTGACGGTATGCAACCCGACTGACGATACTTTTCAGGTGGCGATTATCCCATATACCTACGAGCATACCAATTTCCATACTTTCGGGAAGGGCAGTGTTGTCAACCTGGAATTTGATATTATCGGCAAGTATATCAGCCGGATGATCCAGTACAAATAAGGTGAACCGGGGAGTAGAGGTGAAAAAAGTATGAACGACTTTCTGCAATTGGTAAATGCCCGGCAAAGTGACAGGGCTTACGATAAATCGCGTCTTGTGGAGGCGGATAAGCTGGAACGCATCCTTGAAGCGGGACGGCTGGCACCTTCTGCCTGCAATGCCCAGCCTTGGAGGTTCGTGGTAGTGACCGATCCGTCATTGGCGGAGAAGGTCGGTAAGGCTGCTGCGGGCTTGGGAATGAATAAATTTGCCAAGGATGCTCCGGTGCATATCCTCGTTGTAGAAGAGTCTGCCAACATTACTTCGCGGCTGGGCGGAAAACTGAAGGGAAAACATTTTCCGTTGATCGATATCGGTATTGTGGCTGCACATATGGTGCTGGCTGCCGAAAGCGAAGGGCTGGGATCATGTATACTCGGCTGGTTCGATGAAAAAGAGATAAAGAGCCTGACCGGTATTCCCTCTTCCAAACGTGTATTGCTGGATATCCTGATTGGATATCCGGTGAAAGAGAAACGAAAGAAGATCCGGAAAGAAAGCGGGAAAATTATTTCTTATAACAGCTATTAATGATCTGAGTGATACAGAATGGGTTCTGCGGGTAGGAGACATAAAGAAAACCCATATCGCTCTTATCGGAAACGGAATTTATTTCACCACAGATTACACCGATTTTCACGGATTATATCATCCGGTTCTCGGTGGAAGAAATTATTAATCTGTGTCAATCTGCGTAATCTGTGGTGAAAACCCTCCGTGAGACTCCGTGTCACTCTGTGGTGGAAAGAGTTTGGATACCGTTTCCCGTGCTGAACTACAAGTCCTTCAGCAATACTTTGCTTGCCTTTTTATAATATTCTTCCCTGGAGTCAAGCAAAACCTTCCATTGCTCGCTGAATTCCTCGTCTTTATCGACTTTAAAATCTTCTGAGCCGTATGTGTCCAGCCGGTCGAGCAATAGCGCTACATTCAGCTGATTGATGTCGATGGAAGGCTGGTATGCGATATCCTCGCTTTTTTGATCGGTGACTACTTCGTGAATCAGGTGTATCTCCTGCAGTTGGTAAAGTATCTGATTGGTCAGCCGAATCGGGATGCGATGTTCTTCGGATATCTCTTCGGCGGTGTAAGGCGTTTCGTTGTTTTCGAAACGTTTGGCTATAAGAGACATGATTAAGATAGATATGAAATCGCGGTAACGGCGACTGATGTTCTGCGTATCTCTGTCGAAACTGAAGTTGCGGATGTTCTGGCCGGCATACGTCAGCTCGGCACCGAACAGGCAGATGGTCCATGATATCTGCAACCATAACAAGAACATCGGGAGAGCGGCGAAACTACCGTAAATGGCATTGTATTTGGACACCCACAACTGACTGCTGATGTACAGGAACTGAAATGCCTGATAAGCCGAACCGGCCAGGATGCCGGAGATCAGTGCATGCTTGAATTTCACCTTGGTATTGGGCATGAAGATATAGAGTCCCGTAAACATCAGCCAGGTCAGCACGAACGGAATCAGACGGATCAGGAATTTCAGGATAGGGGCAAGTAAAACAAAATCCGCCATACTCTTCAGCATTGTGCCTACAAAGATGGAAAGACCGCCCGATACTACGATCAGGATCGGCATCAATAGGAACATTGAAAAGTAATCGGTGATTTTGCGGTACATGCTGCGCCCTTTCTTTACCTGCCAGATGCGGTTGAAGGTGATTTCAATGTTACTGACCAGGTTGAGTACGGTCCACAGCAACATGACCAGGCCGACTCCGATAAAAATACCGTTTTTGGTCTGTGACAGATATGAGTCTACGAATTGCAGGATAATATCCGTCGCCTCGGTGGATCCTCCGAAGCCATCACGAAACTGGCTTTCCATCAAAGTGGAGACCCCGAATCCGCGCGCGATGGCAAAGACGATGGCGAGTATGGGCACAATGGCGAGCAGGGTGCTGTAGGTCAGCGCTGAGGCTTTATTGACAATGCGGTCTTTGTTGAAGCGGTTGACGCAGAGATAGATCGTTTTGATGATATTGTATATCGAGAACTTGGTGCGGGTGACTTCGCTTTCCGTGATCCGCCAGATATCATAGGTAATGAATTTCCATATATCGGAGAGACGCTGATTCATAGGTCTGGTATTTGAAATTAAAAAAAAGAAAAGCAGTCAGCCTATAAGCCGAGTTCTGTACCCTGAATAAATCAAGGTGCCTGTCATTTATCTGAGTGGGGTGTCACCACACCACTTTAGCGGTCTACCCTCCGACATGGAGCGAGCAGCTCTCATAGCGCCGGTTTACATGACCTTACAACTCCTAAGACGTACAGCCCGATATGTCACCATACGGCTGGTGGGCTCTTACTCCACCTTCTCACCCTTACCTCTCCCCGGAGGGAGGGGCGGTTCTTTTCTTCTACGTTACTCTACCCTCACGGACAGCTTTCTGTTAGGAAGTAGGATGCTCTGTGTTGCCCGGACTTTCCTCCTGCACCGAAGTACACGCGACAGACCGGCCAACTGCTTTGGTCAGCAAAAGTACAAGAATTATTTTGTTTGAGCAAACGGAAGGGAGGATTAGTTCGGTTCACCACAGAGTAACACAGAGTCTCACAGAGTTTCACGAATGACATAAATTCACCACAGATTACGCAGATTATCACAGATTAATAATTTATTTTACTGAGAGTTAAATTAAAATATCTGTGTTAATCCGTGTAATCTGTGGTGAACTCAAAACTCTGTGTTACTCTGTGGTGAACATCGTATGACTCGATTTCAGTTCTTATTCTTAATGTTTCTGAAAATATATATCTAAAATGGAAAGAGTTTCTATCTTTGCTAAAAATGTAACCCCCAAATCTTTCTTTCATGAAGAATATGATTCCTTTTGTATCGCTGCTTTTGGCAGTGTCCGCCTGTACGGGTATTCCTGAAAACAAGAAAAATGCCCTCCCTCAAGATGTAGAACGATTGTCCGGTGAAGTCCGCGACCGCTTCATTCCCGATAAGCGTGTCATCCTTTGGGATGTGGATTACGATGTATCCGGAAAGACGATTACCGTAAAGGGGGCAACTACTTCGCCGGAAGCTAAGGCGGCTTTGTTATCGGGGCTGGAAGAGAAGGCTTATGAAGTAAAGGACAGCCTGCAACTGGTTCCGGACAGTGCGGCTCTGGAAGGAAAGATGTACGGCATTGTCAATCTCTCCGTATGTAATATGCGTGTAGAGGATGATTTTTCTTCGGAAATGACCACTCAGGCATTGATGGGAATGCCCGTTAAAGTGTTGCAACATCGCAACTGGTACCGCATCCAGACGCCCGATAATTATATCGCATGGGTACACCGGGTAGGAATCCATCCGGTCACCAAAGCCGGGCTGGATGTCTGGAACAAGGCAGATAAAATTGTAGTGACGTCGCATTACGGGTTCACTTATCAGCAGCCGGATGCAAAGTCTCAATCCGTGTCGGACGTGGTAGCCGGAAACCGTCTGAAGTACGAAGGTAAGCAAGGAGGATTCTATAAAGTCTCTTATCCGGACGGTCGGCAGGCTTATATCTCACAATCGATATCGATGCCCGAAAAGGAGTGGCGTGCCTCTTTGAAGCAAGACGCTTCAAGCATCATCCGAACCGCTTATACCATGATGGGGATTCCTTATCTCTGGGCGGGTACTTCTTCGAAGGGAGTCGATTGCAGCGGCTTTGTACGTACCGTCTTATTCATGCACGATATCATCATTCCCCGTGACGCCTCTCAACAGGCTTATGTGGGCGAGCATATCGACATTGCTCCGGACTTCGGCAATGTTCAGCCGGGAGATTTGATTTTCTTCGGGCGGAAGGCTACTGCCGAAAAGAGGGAGCGTGTGGTTCATGTAGCCATTTATCTGGGTGATAAGAAGTTCATCCATTCGCAAGGCGATGTGCATGTCAGCAGTTTCGATCCGGCAGATGCCGATTTTGATGAGTACAATCTGAACCGCCTGCTGTATGCGGTCCGTGTGTTGCCATCTATAGATAAGGAGGAAACTTTAAATACCACCGCTACGAATCCGTATTATAACTAAACTCAAAATAGGTATGCAAAACCGAAGAGATTTTCTCAAGACGGCTGCCTTTGCCGCTATCGGTTCGGGACTGTCATTGCAAGGAGCTTTTGCCGGAGAGAAAGCCCCTGTTTCGTTCGCGATCAATCAACTCGGCCTGGGGGCAAAGATGAAATTGCGTTTTTTCCCTTACGAACTGAAGTTGAAGCACGTATTTACCGTGGCCACTTATTCGCGCACCACCACTCCCGATGTGCAGGTAGAGATAGAGTATGACGGAGTCATCGGCTACGGTGAGGCTTCGATGCCTCCTTATCTGGGACAGACGGTAGACTCGGTGATGGGGTTTCTGAAGAAAGTCGATCTGGAACAGTTCGACGATCCGTTCCGGCTGGAAGATATACTGGCTTATGTAGACGGTCTCACTCCGGGAGATACGGCTGCCAAAGCTGCCATCGACATTGCATTGCACGACCTGGTGGGTAAACTTTTGGGAGCACCCTGGTACAGGATCTGGGGGCTGGATAAGGCGAAAGCACCTTCGACCACCTTCACGATAGGCATCGATACACCGGAAGTGGTACGTGAAAAGACGCTTGAAGTGGCCGGGCAGTTCAATATCCTCAAAGTGAAGCTGGGGCGTGAGAATGACAAACAGATGATTGAAACGATCCGTTCGGTGAGCGATCTGCCTATCGCGGTCGATGCCAATCAGGGATGGACGGATAAGAAATATGCATTGGACATGATTCAGTGGCTGAAGGAGAAAGGGATCGTGATGATTGAACAGCCCATGCCCAAAACACAGTTGGACGATATTGCGTGGGTGACCCAGCATAGTCCGTTGCCGGTTTTTGCCGATGAATCTTTGCAGCGGTTGAGCGATGTGGCCGGGCTGAAGGGAGCTTTTACCGGAATAAATATCAAACTGATGAAGTGCACCGGTATGCGGGAAGCTTGGAAGATGGTGACGTTGGCGCGTGCATTGGGAATGAAAGTGATGGTAGGCTGTATGACGGAAACTTCGTGTGCGGTCTCTGCCGCCGCACAATTCTCTCCGGCCGTCGACTTTGCCGATCTGGACGGAAACCTGCTGATAGCGAACGACCGCTTCAAAGGGATGGAAGTTGTAAAAGGTAAGATCACCCTCAACGACCTTCCGGGGATCGGGGTGGTTAAAATATGAACACAGGTAAACTTTTGAAACTTATTTGGATATGAGAAAATTGCTTTATATTGTGATGATATTCATCGGCGTCTCCGCCTGCACCTCCCGGCAGGAGTCCAAGCCTTACGACTGGGACGACGACCTGCATCAACGATTGCTGGCGGATTTCTGCCTGACCGAATCTCAGGTGAAAGACTATATCCGCAAATACATTCCCGACGTGACGGACGAACAGATGCGCCAATGGGAAGAGAGCAAGGCGCTTGAGTGCCGGGTGATCGACGGAGAGAAACGTTATTTCCGCAATGCCGGTCCCAACCTGTTCCGGATAGACTCTGCCTGCTGTGCCGTCAAAATGGAGAAAGAGGGTACTTCACTGAGCACGAGCGAACAGGTCAATAAAGAACATCTGCCCGAAGTGATGGCTGCTGTCAGGAAAGAAAAAACTCCTGTGGTGCAGCCCAAACGCATGCGGGTCACTTACACGCTGACGGTGGACAGCAATGCCGTACCTGCCGGAAAAATGATTCGTTGCTGGTTGCCTTATCCCCGGACAGACCAGCCCCGCCAGCAAAATGTAAAATTGCTCCATGTCAGCGAACCCCGTTACACATTGTCCCCGCCTTCATGCCGGCACAGCACCCTCTATATGGAGAAGCAAGCCATCCCCGGTGAGCCGACGGTCTTTTCGGAAACCTTTGAGTACACCTCGTGTGCCGAATGGCATCCGTTGAAGCCCGGGAATATTCTGCCTTATGACACTGCCGGTGCTCTTTATAAGGAATATACTGCCGAACGGGAAACCCATATCCGCTTCACACCCCGTATCAAGGAGCTGGCTGCCAATCTGACAGTCGGTGAAGCCAATCCTTTGTTGAAGGCACAGCGCATTTTCCGTTGGATAAACGATCATTTCCCTTGGGCTTCGGCCCGCGAATATTCCACTATTGAGAATATTCCGGAATATGTGCTCGACAATCGTCACGGCGATTGCGGTCAGGTGAGCCTGCTGTTTATCACCCTCTGCCGTTGCAGTGGCATTCCCGCCCGTTTCCAGAGCGGCTTTATGATGCATCCGCGTGCCTGGAACCTGCACGACTGGGCGGAAGTCTATTTCGAAGGCGCAGGCTGGGTGCCGGTAGACCAATCGTTCGGTATTCCCACATTTGCCGACAATCCCGAAGAAAAGATGTTCTTTATGGGAGGTATCGACTCCTGGCGCATGATAGTCAACAGCGATTATTCCATGCCGCTGGTGCCGGAGAAGAAATATCCGCGTAGTGAAACCGTTGATTTCCAGCGTGGCGAGGTGGAGTGGGAAGGGGGCAACCTGTACTTCCCGCAGTGGAGTTATCACATGGATATAGACTATCTGAATTATTAAGTTCGTTTTCCATAAAAGACTTAAGCGTTTTCCGGAAAGACTTAAGCGTTTTCCGGAAAGACTTAAGCGTTTCTCAAAAAGACTTTAGTCTTTCGAGGGAAACGTTTAAGTCTTTTTTCTGTCTTCTAAATCCTTGTGTGTCATGCAACGAATGCTAATTTGTCAGTCTCTGCCGTTAACCGCTGTTAAGCTCCGCAGACTCACTGTTAAAAGAGAACAAAAAAGAGTGACAAGGAGAATAACAGAATGATTTTTGTCGTTATTTTAACGTCGTAAATGTTAAATGAAAGTAGAATATTAACAATTAAATGAATAAAAAGAATAGTATGAAACAGACAACAAAAAACATTCTCGGGATAGGAGCAGTAGTTCTTCTCAGTGCAGGAGTTGCCGGAGTGACAACCTATACGATGTTGAAGCCGGAGAACAGAGACAGCCTGTCGTTTAATGAACAGTTCCGTCAGAATCCCGGTGCTCGCTTGGCTGCTTATGACGCCATTAATGCCCAGCCTGTAGATCTGACGCAGGCGGCGGAAAATTCGCTTCATGCTGTAGTACATATAAAATCGACTCAACAGGCTAAAGAACAAACTGTGACCGTACGCGACCCGTTTGCAGAGATATTCGGGGATATCTTCGGTAATGGCGGCAGACAGCAGCGCCGTGTACAGACCCAGCCGCGTGTCGGCTTCGGTTCCGGTGTCATCATTTCCAAAGACGGTTACATCGTCACCAATAATCACGTGATCGACGGTGCGGACGAAATTATCGTTAAGCTGAATGACAACCGCGAGTTCAAAGGTCGCATGATCGGTACCGACCCGAATTCGGATTTGGCTCTGGTCAAGATCGAGGGAGACGATTTCCCGACCATCCCCGTGGGCGATTCTGATGCCTTGAAAGTAGGAGAGTGGGTATTGGCGGTAGGTACCCCGTTCAATCTTCCCTCGACTGTAACTGCCGGTATCGTCAGTGCCAAGGCACGTACGCTCGGTGTGTACGGCATCGGGGGAGTAGAATCGTTCATCCAGACAGATGCCGCCATCAATCAGGGAAACAGCGGTGGAGCTTTGGTGAATGCAAAAGGTGAATTGGTAGGTATCAATGCCGTGCTTTCTTCGCCCACAGGCGCTTATGCCGGATACGGTTTTGCCATTCCGACCAGTGTGATGACCAAAGTGGTCAGCGACCTGAAACAATACGGAACCGTACAACGTGCGTTGCTGGGTATCAAGGGTACTTCGCTTGCGGGTGACGGTGATATGATGTCCGATCAGCCGATCGACAAATCGGGAGCCACACTGTCCGATAAGCGCAAAGAGTTCGGCGTAGTGGATGGCGTTTGGGTACGCGAAATCGTAGATGGAGGTTCTGCTGCCGGTTCCGATATCAAGGTAGATGATGTCATCATCGGTATCGATGGCAAGAAAGTGCAGAACTTTGCCGACCTGCAGGAAGCCATTGCACAGCATCGTCCGGGCGATAAAGTGACCGTGAAGGTGATGCGTGACAAGAAAGAAAAGAATATCAATATAACATTGAAAAACGAACAAGGTACAACAAAGATTGTGAAGGATGCGGGTATGGAGATTCTGGGCGCTGCCTTCAAGGAGTTGCCGGACGACTTGAAGAAACAACTCAATCTCGGATACGGCTTGCAGGTTACCGGAGTCACTTCGGGCAAGATGGCGGATGCCGGTGTGCGGAAGGGCTTCATCATCCTGAAAGCCAACGATCAGCCTATGCGCAAAGTCAGCGACCTTGAAGAAGTGATGAAAGCTGCTGTGAAGTCACCGAACCAGGTACTCTTCCTCACAGGAGTATTCCCTTCAGGAAAACGCGGCTATTACGCTGTAGACTTGACTCAGGAGTGATTTAGCTGAAAAGTGCTGTGCCAGAACTCACCACAGAGCAGCACAGAGCAGAGTATCACAGAGTTTTTTACTACGAATCAACAACTTAAAATCGTCTCTGTGTTACTCTGTGTGCTCTGTGGTGAGTATGGCCATACCAGCGAATCGCCTGCCGAAAAAGTATTCGGTAGCTTAATAATAGCTAAGGAAATCGAAAAGAGGGTACCGGCAATCAACCAGTCGGTACTCTTTTTGTTTATATTAGTAGATAATAATGGTGAAAAAGTTGTGAAAATTTATACGTTAACAAATAAATAGTCGTAACTTTGCACTCCAAATCTGTTTTATAAGAATGAGACAACTAAAGATTACCAAAAGTATCACTAACAGAGAGAGCGCTTCTCTTGACAAGTATTTGCAGGAAATCGGTCGCGAGGACCTCATTACTGTAGAGGAGGAAGTAGAACTCGCTCAACGCATTCGTAAGGGTGACCGTGTGGCATTAGAGAAACTGACACGCGCCAATCTTCGTTTCGTCGTATCCGTAGCTAAGCAGTACCAGAACCAAGGCTTGAGTTTGCCCGACTTGATTAATGAAGGCAATTTAGGACTGATCAAAGCTGCCGAGAAGTTTGATGAAACACGTGGCTTCAAGTTTATCAGTTATGCTGTATGGTGGATTCGCCAATCTATTTTGCAGGCATTGGCAGAGCAGTCCCGTATCGTTCGCCTTCCGTTGAACCAGGTCGGTTCGTTGAATAAGATCAGCAAAGCCTTCTCTAAGTTTGAACAGGAAAACGAGCGTCGTCCGTCGCCCGAAGAGTTGGCAGGTGAACTGGATATTCCGGTCGACAAGATCTCCGATACGCTGAAAGTATCCGGCCGCCATATCTCGGTGGACGCTCCTTTCGTTGAAGGAGAAGACAACAGCCTGCTCGATGTGTTGGTGAACGATGATTCGCCCATGGCAGACCGTTCTCTGGTTAATGAGTCTCTTGCGAGGGAAATTGATAGAGCTCTTTCTACGTTAA
>OATX01001643.1_pt1 | contig 9976 bp, 6 predicted proteins | sample 1516741 | NCBI WGS metagenome assembly OATX01 (sample SAMEA2579984, study PRJEB22360) | human gut metagenome | biome: human gut; feature: human-associated habitat; material: faeces | place: Denmark | collected 2008/2010
AATGACCTTATGTATCTTTACAGACAATTTTTAAAGCCACAGCTTATCAATAATGAAACAGCAGAATATGCGGTTAAGTTAAGATTTATGTATCGTGTAACTGCTGATTGCAGTAAAGTAAAAGCTGTTATAGTAAAATGCGGCTATATGAAAGAGCCTGCAATATATGAGATGACAGGCAATGATATATATATTCCGCTTTATATCTCTAACTGTTCTATGGCATTTATCTGTACGGACGGAGTTATAAGAAGAAACACTGTCAATTATGAGATAGAAAAGATATTAGAAGAACCACTGGATATAACATTGTTAGATGAATATGACATTGAAGAGCCATATATAGCTTTATTCAGAGCAGATTATTGCAGAAAGAAGCATATATATAATGCGGATACACCATCTATATATAAGAAAGCGGCGATGGTTAAAGGAGTTACATACGAATACCGACAACTTATTAATTCGTGGCTTATTGACTATTATAAAGAATATTATGAAGGTGAAACCTTTAATGATGAGTACAGTGACCTTATTAAAGATGGTCTTGATATCAATACGGCACAGGGGCTTATTGAAATACTTTTGGAGTACGGAATGTATTATGAGGCAAGGGAACTTATGGAACGCTACGGCTATACAATAGTTCCAGCAGGCAAGATGTTTAAGTTCATAGTACACGAGCTTACTGCTTCGGTTAATAAGGAAAGCTATAAAGATATATTGTGTGAATATGTGTTCAGGAATCATCTGTATAATGAGCTGGTACTTGAATATATGGTTGATAATTATAATGGTTCAGACAAGGATATGTACAGGTTGTGGAAGAGTGCATCTGATTTTGGCGTAAATATTAAAAATCTTTCTGAGAGGGTTATCTCACAGTATATGTTTACTCACGATAAAGATTATTATGATAAGCTTACACAGGTATTTACAGATTATTATAATAAAGGTGCATCACAGCTGATAGCCAAAGCATATATAGCTTATAATTCATTTTTATATTTTATTAAAGGAAAAAATGTAAGTGACATAACATTTACGGTTGTAAAAGAATGTTACAAAGATAAGATTGGTATTCCTGTAATATGCCTTGCTGCGTGGCTTAAAAAAGTATCAGAGAATATAAAAGAATTGAATAAACCAGATATTAAAGACACAGCACAGAAGATTCTTGATGAATTATGTGCAAAAGAGATAATCTATGATTATTATAAACGTTTTAATGGTGTTCTTAATATACCGTATAATGCATGTGGTGTTACAGTGATTGAGTATTATGGCAATCCTGATAATAAAGTTGTCATTAATTATAAAGTTAATGATGCTAAAGAATATGCAAGTGCAGTTATGAAATGTGATAACTGCGGAGTATTTACATACAGACTTTCATTGTTCTATAACGACAAGGTTATATATAATTATACAATTGGAACAGACACTAATACGAAGGAATATAACATATTGTACGATAACCTTAATGATGGAGATAATAAGGGCAGATTTGATGCAATTAATGAATGTCTTGCAAGCGAGGAGCTAAGGGATATGGTTACATTAAAGAAGCTTATGGAAAGCTATGCAGTAGAAGATTATGTGACAAAGCAGTTGTTTGTACCAGAGAATATGAGGCAGTAAGACTAAATTCCTGCTAAGAATGGAGATAGTTATGAACGATACAGATTTGATAATAGGAGTGGAGCTGCTTGAGGATAATATGCAGATGTGTGTGTATGACAGTGAGTTAAAAGCACCAGTGGCAGCAGATACCGAAAAAGACAAAACTTTATCAGAGAATATAAAAGCTGTTATTAATAAGAAAAATGCCAGCAGTGTAGCTTCTATATGTGTTGTTGTTCCTGATTTTACCAAAGATACACTGGAGATTGTAAAGGAGGAGCTGTACAATGCAGGTGTTGCAAATGAGCAGTACCAGATAATAAGCAGAATAGAAAGCTTTGCATATTATGCGTACAGCCAGAAGAAGGAACTTTATCAGAATGGTACAGTGCTTATGGATTACAATGCTTCGGGAATTGATGTATACAGATTGTACTGCAATAAGATTGGTGATATGCAGTACATATTACAGGAGCATACATTAAGCCAGCCTGAAGGAAGTACAATAGAAAAGGCTTCACATTCCGTTACCTTGTATATGACAGAATATTTTAAGAAGCACAGGGCTTCAAGTGTATATCTTACAGGTATGGGATTTGATGTGGACAGGCTTCCAGATGAATTCACCAAAGTATTAGTTGCAGGAAGAAAAGCATTTGTTGGGCAGAATTTATATGTAAGAGGTGCGTGCTTTGCAGCGTTGGAGTATATATCTCCACAGGTATTTGGTAATGTGTGCCTTCTTACAGATGGCAGGATAAAAGCTGATATTGAAACGGATATATCAGAACACGGACGTCCTATGAAGTTTAGAATTGTCAAAATGGGAACTAACTGGTATATGGCAGAAAGAACAATTGATTTTATTATTGAAGATGTGTCGGTTATAAATTTCCAGATTATATGGCCGGACGGAAAATATATAGAAAAGCAGGTTGATATAAGCTCTATTCCTTACAGGGAAGGAAAGACAACAAGAATATCAATGAATGTAAAGGCATCTTCACAGGATAAATGTATTGTTACAGTAAAAGACCTTGGTTTTGGTGAGATATATCAGGCATCGGATAGTGTTATAGTTGAAGAACTGGATTTAAGTGAGGCAGATGTATGAGTGCAATGATTTTGTGCAGGGGGAAGGTTGCAGACAATCCTTTATATATAATGCAGTCAGGTATCAGATTGTATACAGAAGAAGAACTGTGTTATTATATTTACAATAATATATATATACTTACTAATGATTTTATCAATGATGAGCTTATAACATTTCTTAGGGATGAAGTGGGAAATACAGCACTTGCCCAGAGATTAACCATAATGAAAAGTAATAATGAGCTGTTGGCAAGTATGCTTGTCACAATACTTAAATCAGTTGATTATTATTCTTTGGAACAGATTGAAAAGATAAGCGAAATACTGAATACGCTTGATAATCAGAATGCTTATGAAAGACTTGGATTAAGAGGGGACAGTTTTCTTTCTAATGAGTGCTTCTATAAGGCGGTTGACTGTTATAAGCAGATTATAGATGAATACAGCAATGCTGCCCCGGCAGCGTTCTTAGCAGGTGTGTACCATAATATGGGTGTTGCACTTGCAAGAATGTTCTTATATAATGAGGCTTCATACAGCTTTATGAAAGCATATGAGATAGGACAGCATAAGAATTCATACAAGTGTTACCTTGCGGCAAAGTGGTTTATGGATAAAGACGGAAGTGTTATTAATGAAGATGTGCCAGAGGAGGAGTATATCATAAGAAGAAAGATAGAACAGCTTATGGATAATGCAGCTTATCAGGACGAGATTAGAAAGCTTAATGACACAGAGAAGTATAAAAATGCAGGAGATGTGGCAGGGTATCATAAAGTATTAGATGATATTCTTACCAATTGGAAACAGGATTATTATAAATATACTGCGAGGTGATAAGACAAGTGGGATTATTCAAATTCTTAAAAAATAATTATGACAGTGATGAGGATTTAAAAGACCTTGAGGAGCTTGTGTATGAAGATGAGAATGGATTTAGAAATAAACGTTCTATTAATGATATGATACACAGCTATCAGGTGGGTTCGTATACTGGCAGTAATCATAATGATGATCTGGAAGAAGAATTATATAAGACGGCTGGCAGTGATGCATCTGCTGATGAATCCAGAGGGCTGACAGAAAAGACTAAGAAACAGCAGGCAGATGTGTTAAAGGAAGAAGAAAAATATGACCACCTGCTTAACAGTATACAGGCACAGACGCTTATAAGAACAGTTGATAAGGTTAATCTTGGCGGAGCGGTCAATAATACGCAGGATAATCTTGAAGAGGTTGACACGGCAGGATTTACAGGCTCAGAGGTTGGGAGCTTTGTTAAAAGCCAGTGTGATATTATGGAGGAAGCTTCAAGATATATAGAGAATGCCAAGGTAGAATATGACAGTGTAACTGATTATTATGAGGATATACAAAGAATCGAGAATGCACCGGAAGATATAAAGCTTAAGCTTATGTATGCGGCAGACCGTGTTGATAATCTGTCGGTTGACAGGCGTATTTTTAAATCACCGGAGAACAAGCTTTCCAACAAAGTGTACCGTATGATGGAATCTTATGAGGAAGATTTTCCAGAGGCACTTGTAAAGCTGAGGCACGATGAAGAAGATTACAATACAGTATTAAAGAATGTAAGAATGATTAAGGGTGAGAGGTCAATGTATCGTATAGAGGCAAATGACCTTGTGAAAAAACAGCTTAGAATTAAGAAGTATTCAGTACTTATGCTGGCACTTCTTGTAGGGGTGTTTGTTATATTTCTTCTTATATCAGCGGCTTCACCAGATGATGAACACATTGGAATGTTCATAACAGTTGTAATACTTGCACTTACGCTTTCGCTTGGTCTGTTTGCTTATCTTAAATCAACAGAACGAAAAGTGTATGTGACAGAGGTAAAGCTTAATAAAGCAACAGCACTTCTTAATAAGTACAAGATAAAGTATGTAAATGCTGTAAATGTGCTTGAATATGAATATAGCAAATATGCGGTAAAGAGTGCATTTGAGCTTGAGCAGAAGTTTCAGGCATATGTTGAGATGAAAGATGAACAGCGTAAAATACTTGAGATAACAAGTAATCTTAATGAGGCAGAAGCGGAGCTTACAGATATATTAAGACAGCTTGGTGTAATTGATACACATATATGGATAGGACAAGTTAAGGCGATACTTAATCCTAAAGAAATGGTAGAGGTAAGACATAATCTTTCCATAAGACGCCAGAAGTTAAGAGAACAGATAGAATATAATGAATCAAGAATAGAAGATGCAAGAAATAATATTAAAAATGTGACTAAAAAGAATAAGGTGCATGCCAAGGAAGCTATGCAGGTTCTTGAGATTTATGAGAAAAGACATAAGAATAATTAAAATAATACTTGCGAAATATGAGCATTGTGTTACAATTGAGAGTGGTTTTTTGCGAAATGATTAACAATGTGTAAATAGCGCAAGAAGGAGGATAAGATGAAAGAAAGACTTGATGCAATCAAAGAAAATGCGTTGTCACAGATAAAGGCAACAGATTCTCTTGATAAGTTAAATGATATCAGAGTTGCTTTTCTTGGTAAAAAAGGCGAGCTTACTGAAGTTTTAAAGGGTATGAAGGAGGTAGCTCCTGAGGACAGACCTAAGGTTGGACAGATTGTCAACGAAACAAGACAGGCAATTGAAGAAGTATTAGAGGCTGCCAAGAAAGAGCTTGCTGCCAAGAAGAGAGAGCTTCAGATGAAGGCAGAGGTAATTGATGTAACACTTCCAGCCAAGAAAGCTGAACTTGGACATAAACATCCTAATATGCTTGCGCGTGAAGAAATAGAAAAGATATTTATAGGAATGGGATACGAAGTTGTAGAAGGTCCAGAGGTAGAATATGATTATTACAACTTTGAGGCACTTAATATTCCAGCTAACCATCCAGCAAAAGATGAACAGGATACATTCTATATCAATGATAAAGTTGTTCTTAGAACACAGACATCACCTGTTCAGGCAAGAGTTATGGAAAAAGGCAGACTTCCAATAAGAATGATTTCACCTGGACGTGTATACAGAGCAGATGAAGTTGATGCAACCCATTCACCTTGCTTCCATCAGGTTGAAGGTCTTGTAATTGATGAGAACATAACATTTGCTGACCTTAAGGGAACACTTGCAGAATTCGCTAAGGAGTTATTCGGTGAAGATACTAAGGTTAAGTTCAGACCACATCATTTCCCATTCACAGAGCCTAGTGCCGAGATGGATGTAAGCTGCTTTAAATGTGGCGGCAAGGGATGCCGTTTTTGTAAGGGTGAGGGCTGGATTGAAATACTTGGCTGCGGAATGGTTCACCCACATGTATTTGAAATGTGCGGAATTGATAAAGATAAATATACAGGTTTTGCGTTTGGCGTAGGTCTTGAAAGAGTTGCCCTTCTTAAATACGAAATCGATGATATGAGATTGTTATACGAGAATGATACAAGATTCTTAAAGCAGTTCTAATTAATAATAAGTGGAGGATAAGTATGGATACATCTATTAAATGGATAAAGGACCTTGTTCCAGGTTTAGAGTGTACAAATCAGGAATTCAGAGATGCTATGACTCTTTCAGGTACTAAGGTAGAATGTTTTAATGAGCTTGATAAAAATCTGGATAAAATTGTTGTAGGACAGATTGTTTCAGTAGAAAGACATCCAGATGCAGACAAGCTTGTAGTATGTCAGGTGAATGTAGGAAATGAAACTGTTCAGATAGTTACAGGTGCTCCTAATATTGAACCAGGAACAAGTGGACAGAAAGTTCCAGTTGTTCTTGACGGCGGACGTGTGGCTGGCGGACACGATGGAAGTCCACTTCCAGAAGATGGAATTAAGATTAAAAAAGGCAAGTTAAGAGGCGTTGAGTCTTATGGAATGATGTGTTCAATTGAAGAACTTGGTTCATCAAGAGAATTCTATCCAGATGCAGCAGAAAATGGTATTTATATATTTGGTGATGATGCCAAAGTAGGAGAGAGTGCTGTAGAATATCTTGGACTTGATGATACAGTATTTGAATATGAGATTACTAACAACCGTGTAGACTGCTATAGAATCCTTGGTATCGCAAGAGAGGCAGCAGCTACATTCAGAAAGCCATTCAATCCTCCAGTTGTTAATGCTACAGGCAATAGCGAAGATGTTAATGACTATATTAAGATTGAAGTAGCAGCTAAGCAGCTTTGCAAGAGATATACAGCAAGAGTTGTTAAGAATATAAAGCTTGCTCCATCACCAAAGTGGATGCAGCACAGACTTATGACAGCAGGCATCAGACCTATTAATAACATAGTAGATATTACTAACTATGTTATGATAGAATATGGTCAGCCAATGCACGCTTATGATTATGATACAATCGCTGATAAGAAGATTATTGTAAGAACTGCTGCTGAGAATGAGAAGTTCGTTACACTTGATGGACAGGAAAGAACACTTGATTCAGAAGCACTTCTTATATGTGATGGAGAAAAGGCTATTGGTCTTGCTGGTATTATGGGTGGTGAGAACTCAATGATAACAGATGATGTTAAGACAATGCTTTTTGAAGCTGCAACATTTGATGGAACTAATATAAGAAAGTCAACTAAGAAGATTGGTTTAAGAACAGATGCTTCTGGTAAGTTTGAGAAGGGCTTAGATCCAGAGCTTGCACTTGAAGCTATGAACAGGGCCTGTGACCTTATAGAACAGTTAGGTGCAGGTGAAGTAGTTGGCGGTGTTGTTGATATATATGATGAGCCGGTATCTAAGAAGAGAATATCATTTGAACCAGATAAGTATAATGCACTTCTTGGAACAAATGTATCAAAGGAAGATATGCTTTCATATTTCAAGAGACTTGAAGTAGAATATGATGAAGCTTCTAATGAGCTTATTATTCCTACATTTAGACAGGATCTTAACAGAGATGCAGATATTGCAGAGGAAGTAGCAAGATTCTTCGGATATGATAATATTCCTACAACACTTCCAAAGGGTTCTACAACAATGGGTAAGATACCATTTGAGAGAAGTATTGAAGATGTAGCAGGTGAAGTTGCACAGTTCTGTGGATTCTCACAGGCTATGACATATTCATTTGAAAGCCCTAAGGTATTTGATAAGCTTAAGCTTGCGGCCGACTCAGAATACAGAAAGACAGTGGTTATCTCTAATCCATTAGGAGAAGATTTCTCAATAATGAGAACACTTCCTGTTAATGGTATGCTTACATCATTATCAACTAACTATAACAGACGTAATAAGAATGTTAAGTTATATGAGCTTGCAAAGGTATATCTTGCAGCAGATGATATTAACGAGCTTCCAGATGAGAGAGTTATGTTCACGCTTGGAGCATTTGGAGATGTTGATTTCTTCCAGATGAAGGGTGTAGTTGAAGAATTCCTTGAAAGAATTGGAATGAGAGTTAAGCCGGAATACAATCCAGAGGCAGGAATTACATTCCTTCACCCAGGACGTCAGGCAGAGATTATCTATGATGGAACAAAGATTGGCTATATGGGTGAATTACATCCAGATGTAGCAGATACTTATTCATTAGGCGACAGAACATATATTGTTGTTATTGACCTTTCAATTGTAACTAAGATGGCAAGCTTTGACAGAAAGTTTGAGGGTATTGCCAAGTTCCCAGCAGTTACAAGGGATATAAGTATGGTTATGCCTAAGTCAGTTCTTGTAGGAAAGATTGAGAAGATAATCGAGAAACGCGGCGGAAGCATACTTGAGAGTTACAAGTTATTTGATATATATGAAGGTGCCCAGATTAAAGAGGGCTACAAGTCAGTAGCATATTCAATATCTTTTAGAGCTAAGGACAGAACACTTGAGGATAAGGATATCACACCAGTAATGGAGAAGATATATAAAGACTTAAGTGATAATGGAATCGAACTTCGTATGTAGTGAGCGAAAGAAAAAGCAAGCGACTGCGTAGCAGGCATTTGCTTTTTCTGAGCCACTAACGAACGAATAGTTATGCGAAGCAGAACGATGGAGCACATAAGTGCGAATTCGTGAGTATAGTGTGCAATAGAGTGCACAATCTGAATAGAGGATTATTATGGATTTACATGATTTTTATTATGATCTGCCAGAGGAACTTATAGCACAAGACCCTCTGTCAGACCGTTCAAGCTCCAGATTGATGGTTCTTGATAAGAACACAGGAGCTATAGAACACAAGATATTTAGGGATATAACAGAATATCTTAAGCCGGGTGACTGCCTTGTAATTAATGATACTAAGGTTATACCTGCAAGACTTATCGGTGAGAAAGAAGGAACAGGTGCTGCCATTGAAGTGCTTTTGTTAAAAAGACTTGAAGACAGACAGGATACGTGGGAAGTCCTTGTTAAGCCAGGAAAGAAATGCAAGGTTGGTGCAAGGATAGTATTTGGTGGCGGAAAGCTTACAGGTGAGATTATTGATATAGTTGAGGAAGGTAACAGACTTATACAGTTTAGTTATGATGGCATATTTGAGGAAATTCTTGATGAACTAGGACAGATGCCGCTTCCACCATATATCACACATAAGCTTGAAGATAAGAACCGCTATCAGACAGTATATGCCAAGCACGAGGGTTCAGCAGCAGCACCTACGGCAGGACTACATTTTACAAAAGAACTGCTTAAACAGATAGAAGATATGGGAGTGAAGATTGCAAGAGTTACTCTTCACGTAGGTCTTGGAACATTCAGACCAGTTAAGGTTGAGAATATACTTGATCATCATATGCACTCAGAATTCTATCAGGTTGATAAAGAAGCAGCAGATATAATTAATAATACCAAGGCTAATGGTGGAAGAGTTATTGCTGTAGGAACTACAAGCACAAGAACTCTTGAATCAGTAGCTGATGAAAATGGACATATACCAGTTAAGAGTGGCTGGACAGAAATATTTATATATCCAGGTTATAAGTTTAAGGCAATAGATTGTCTTATAACTAATTTCCATCTCCCAGAATCAACTCTTGTAATGCTTGTGTCAGCACTTGCAGGAAGAGAAAATGTTCTTAATGCTTATGAAGTTGCAGTAAAAGAACGTTACAGATTCTTTAGTTTTGGGGATGCTATGTTCATTAAGTAGGCGTTAGATGTTTACAAAGTTACAATTAACTTAATAATATTAATAAATGTGAGTAGTACAGATGATCGCGGCTGCAAGTGTCGAAAGACCGCAGGTGAGGAAAGTCCGGGCTTCGCAGGGCAGGATGCCGGATAACGTCCGGTGGAGGTGACTCCCAGACCAGTGCAACA
>OATX01001645.1_pt1 | contig 9972 bp, 9 predicted proteins | sample 1516741 | NCBI WGS metagenome assembly OATX01 (sample SAMEA2579984, study PRJEB22360) | human gut metagenome | biome: human gut; feature: human-associated habitat; material: faeces | place: Denmark | collected 2008/2010
AATTTTCTATTTAAAGAAAGTTCCGTCATATCCTGACATATTATTTTCCCTTTAATACGCTCACTCTTAAGTTTATCAAAAGCTTCTCTTAACATATCTTCTGATAAATCAACTCCATAGATATCCTTAAAATGTTTAGCTAATCTCACTGTTATATTACCAGTTCCACAAGCTATATCAAGGTAATCATTAAATTTTATATTATTTTCATTACAAACCTTTAATATAAAATCAACCATTTCATTATAATTTATATCTTCATTAATTAACTCATCATATATCTTTGCAAATTCGCCATAAGCCATAATATCCCCCCCTCACTTATTTAATATTGTGAGAAAAATTCTTATTTTTAGAATTTTAATTTCTATGTTTTATATTACTATGATAACAAATGCTAAGTCAATCCATTATTTTCTTCCTAATATTTGATCATTAGTTGGAAGCTTTAATTCTTTTTTTCTCTTTGTCATGATTCCTCCAATTCTACCAGTTTCCTCAGATGTAAGTCCTCCCCATCCACATTCATCAACTTTTTGACTTAACCCCAATTCTTCTGCTATTTCATATTTTATTTTTTCTCTCATTTTTTCTTGTGGTGTTAACTCCTTATTAGTTCTAATTTTTGACTTAATAATCTTCTTTAGTGGTGTTTTACTCATAAAAATTCCCCCTATATAAATTTCTAAAAATATTTTCTCCCATATCTTTTATATTTATACAAGATACTTAGTTGCAATTTTCTTGTTCTATTCATAAAATAAAATTAAGCATAAAAATCAAGCATATCATTAATTAGTAAATATTCCTTGAAACTTTCCTATATAAAAGGTATAATCTATGTAATATAAGTTTATAAATAGATAGAGGTGCGGTACTTAAAAGTATTATTATGGATTTAAGCATGTTAAAATAATAAGAAAGGATTTATCGCCGAAGTATATAGCCTAAGCTTTACAGCTATATAACTGGGGGTATGTATAATATGCATATTTCTGTCACATTTTTATGTGGTGAGCTATCATTTAAGGATTTTATGTATTAATATATACAATATACCTTGAGTGATACTCAAGGTTTTTTTAATAAAAGTTTATTGAATAAATTTACACATATTAAAACTTAAATTTGGACAGAAAATTTTCTATTATTGAATTTATATATATTTTATAAGAAATTAAGAATAAAAAAGGGGGAACCAAAATGTACAATGTTGCAATAGTAGGTAGTACTGGTAATGTAGGTAGAAAATTTCTAGAAATATTAGAAGAAAGAAATTTTCCAATTAAAAACTTATATCTTTTTGCTTCTCAAAGATCTGCTGGATCATATTTAGAATTTAAAGGTCAAAAATATCTAGTTGAAAATACTTGTGAAGAAAATATTAAAAATAAAAAAATAGATATTGCTTTATTTTCAGCAGGTGGAGATATAAGCTTAAAGTTTGCTCCTATTTTTTCAGCTTATGGATCAGTTGTTATAGATAATTCAAGTGCTTGGAGAATGGATAAAACTGTTCCTTTAGTGGTTCCTGAAGTAAATCCTGAGGATTTAAAAAATCATAATGGAATTATTGCTAATCCAAATTGTTCTACTATTCAAGCAATGGTGCCATTAAAAGCTTTAGCAGATAAGTATGGAATAAAAAGAATTATTTATTCAACTTACCAAGCTGTTTCAGGTGCTGGAATGCAAGGTATTGCAGATTTAGAAGATGGCCTAAAAGGAATTGCTCCAAAAAAATTTCCTTATCCAATAGCAGGTAACTGTCTTCCTCACATAGACGTATTTTTAGATAATGGATATACTAAGGAAGAAGAAAAAATGATTAATGAAACAAGAAAAATTTTACATGATGAAAATTTAAGAATAACTGCTACAACTGTAAGAGTACCTGTTTTAAATAGTCATAGTGAAAGTATAAATGTTGAATTAAACAATCCATTTGAATTAAAAGATATATTTACACTTTTTGAAAATACACCTGGCTTAACATTATATGATAATGTTAATGAATTAAAATATCCAACCCCATTAGGAATTTCTGGTAAAGATGATGTTTATATTGGAAGAATAAGACGTGATTTTAGTGTAGACAATGGTTTAAATTTATGGGTTGTTGCTGATAACATAAGAAAAGGAGCAGCATTAAATGCTGTACAAATTGCCGAAGTATTAATTAATAATAACTGGCTTTAGGAGGAATATAATGTCAATTTTTAAAGGCTCTGGTGTAGCTATAATTACACCATTTAATGAAAATGGTATAGATTTTGAAAAGTTCAAATATTTGATTGAATGGCATATAAAGGAATCTACTGATGCTATCATCGTTTGTGGTACAACTGGTGAAGCTACTACAATGACAGAACAAGAAAAAAAGGAAGCTATTAAATTTACAGTTGATACTGTAAATAAAAGAATTCCTGTTATTGCTGGTACTGGTGGGAATAATACCAAAACTTCTATAGAAATGAGTCTTTATGCAGAAAGTGTTGGTGTTGATGGTTTACTAGTTATTACACCTTACTATAATAAAACAAATTCTGAAGGGTTATTTATGCATTTTAAAGCAATTAATGATGCTGTAAAAACACCAATAATATTATATAATGTACCAAGTAGAACAAATATGAATATAACTCCGACTACATTATTAAGATTAACACAACTTAATAATGTAGTAGCTATTAAAGAAGCAAGTGGTGATTTAAGTCAAGTTGCTAAGATGAAAGCTTTATGTGGAGATAAAATAGATATTTATTCTGGAAATGATGATCAAATAGTTCCAATAATGTCTCTGGGGGGTATTGGAGTAATATCTGTTGCTGCAAATATCATTCCAAAAACTATGCATGATATGTGTCAATTTTATTTAGATGGTAATTGTTCCGATGCAACTACTTTACAATTAAAGTATTTAAATTTAATAAATGATTTATTCATTGAAACAAATCCTATTCCAGTAAAAACAGCAATGAATATAATGGGAATGAATGTTGGAAAACTAAGATTACCACTTTATAAAATGGATACTAAAAATGAAGAAACTTTAGTTAATACACTAAAAAAATATAATTTAGTATAAAGGGAGTTTATTTTATGGTTAAAATACTATTAAGCGGTTGTTGTGGAAAAATGGGTACTGTTATATCTAATTCGGTAAACGAATTTCCAAATTTAGAAATAATTGGAGGTATAGATAAATTTCCACAAGAATTAAGTTATCCTATATTTAAAACACCTGAAGAGGTTAATATAGAATATGATGTACTTTTAGATTTTTCTAATGTAAGTACATTACATGGTTTATTAAAATTAACAGAAAAAACAAAAAAACCTTTAGTAATTTGTTCAACTGGATATAATCAAGCAGATTTAGATTTAATAAATGAAAAAAGTAAAACTTTACCTTTATTTAAATCTGCTAATATGTCTTTAGGAATTAATTTAATTAATTCTTTATTAAGAAAAGTAACTCCTTTATTATATGGAAATTACGATATTGAAATTATAGAAAAACATCATAACCAAAAATTAGATTCACCTAGTGGTACAGCTTTACTTTTAGCTGATACAATCAAGGATTCAATAAGTGAAGAAACTCATTATGTTCATGGTAGAGATGGTCATAAAAAAAGAGAAAAAAATGAAATTGGAATTCACGCAGTAAGAGGTGGTTCTATTGTTGGAGATCATGATGTAATATTTGCTGGTACAGGTGAAGTTATTGAATTATCTCATAAAGCTATTTCAAGAGATGTTTTTGCAATAGGTGCATTAAAAGCATGTGAATATATGGGGACTATAAATAAACCTGGATTATACAATATGGATGATGTTTTAGGTCTATAGAAATTTATATTAAGATAAATTTGTAAAATGAGGATTCTGATTTGAATCCTCATTTTATTATTAATGATTTTTATACTGCTAAAATTTAGATATATAATATATCTTTATTATGCACATACTATGTTTGTAAATTATTTATTAAAATATAGGAGGAATATTTTATTATGCCAAAGGATAGCCAACCTGATAATAAAACTTCACGAATGGAAAAATGTAATTATCAAACACCTTTAACTGAAGAAGGTCATAATCATAATCCTAACTTAAAACATAAATCGGTTAAAAGAGAAGGAGTATCTAGTCAGCATTATAATCCCGCTGGAAACTAAAAAAGAGAGCCAAATTGACTCTCTTTAATATTATTCCTTATAGGCATATTTAAATGATATTTTACCTAATGTAGAAATATTAACTCCCTTTACATTATCATTCCAAGCCATTACTGTAGTATAATAGTAAATTGGTAATACTGGCATTTCATCCATTAAAATATCTTCTGCTTGTCTTAACATTTCAAGTCTCTTAACAGAATCTGTTTCAACTTTAGCAGCAGCAATTAATTCATCATACTTAGCATTGCTAAATCCACAGTCATTATTTCCACCATTAGTTACCCATAAATCTAAAAATGTCATTGGATCTACATAATCTCCAATCCAACCATGTCTAGCAATTTGATAATCACCTTGTTGTCTGCTATTTAAGAATACAGCCCATTCTTGGTTAGTTAATTCAACATTAATACCAATTTCTTCCCAATTTTGTTGGATAATTTGACAAGTATCTTTATGGGGACCTTCAGAGTTATACATTAACTCAATTGTTGGAATCCCTTGTCCATTTTCGTATCCAGCTTCTTTTAATAATTCTTTAGCTTTTTCTTTATTACCTTCCATATCTGATGGATCATAATATTCTTTTGAAGCAAATTCATTGCCATTTTCATCAATAATACCTTTTGGAACAAAACTGTATGCAGGAACTTGTTCTGCCTTACCAACATTATCAATTATTTCTTGTCTGTCAATAGCAAGATTTAATGCTTGTCTAACTAACTTATTACTTAATGCTTTCTTAACATCTTCATTTAATGTATCTTGTTTTCCAACATTGATTGCAAAGTAATATGTTCCTAATTTAGGATTAACATGAACTAATCCTTCTTCTATACCTGGCTCAATTTCATTTGTTGGTACAGAATTAACTATATCAAAGTTTCCTGCTTTTAATTCTGAATATGCAGTAGTCTCATCTGAAACTAATTTAAAAGTTAAAGTATCTAATTTAACGCTATCCTTATCCCAGTAGTTTTCATTTTTTTCGAAAACTAATTGATCTTTCATATCCCATTTAACTAATTTGAATGCACCATTAGAAATATAAGTTTCTGGCTTAGTAGCCCATCCTTCTGGATTAGCAGATACTATATCTTCTCTTAAAGGAACATAAGTTGTAAATGCACATAATTGTAAGAAATATGATGTTGGAGTTTCTAAAGTTACTTCTAATGTATAATCATCAAGTACTTTAATTCCAACTTCTTCAGCTGAAGCTTCACCATTATAGAACTTTTCTGCATTTTTAATGTAAAATAACTGATAAGCATATTCAGCTGCAGTTTCTTTATTTAATGCTCTTAACCAAGAATACTTAAAGTTATCAGCTACTACAGCTTCTCCATCAGACCATTTACCATCTTGTCTTAATTTGAAAGTATAAACTAATCCATCTTCTGAAACTTCATAGCTTTCAGCCGCACCTTCTACTGGCTGGTCATTTTCATTAAGTACCATTAAACCTTCAAAGGCATTTAAAATCATTGTTCCTGCGCCTGAAGAATTGTTTAATGTTGGATCCATAGTTTCTGGATCCTCCCCTAAATTAAATACTAGTTGTTGATTAGAAGAACTACTTCCACCCTTAGCAGAGCTATCACCACAGCCAATAAATAGAGAAGTAGCTACTGTTGCAGCTAAAACAACTGCACATAACTTCTTTAACTTTGAACTTTTCATTTCAATTTTCCCCCTTGTTTTTTTATTTATATAAATTGCTTAATGCAATTGACAACTTAACTTCTAAATCTTAATTAAAATAACAAATTTTTAAAGATTTATGTTTTTATTTTTTTTTTTTATAAGTAACTAAAACATATTACTTAACCTGACTATTATTAGTCAGATTAAGTTAACTATTTATATAAGTGACATGCAACAAAATGTCCTGTCTCTACTTCCTTAAGCTCTGGATTTACTTCTGAACATATTTTCATTGCCTCTTTACATCTACCTTTAAATCTACATCCTGGTGGAGGGTCTATTGGTGATGGTATATCTCCTTCAAGAACTATTCTCTTATTAGCTTTAGCAACCTTTGGATCTGGTATAGGAACTGCTGATAAAAGTGCCTTAGTATATGGATGTTTTGGTTTCATATACACATTATCTGCTGGTCCCTTTTCTACCATTTGTCCTAAATACATAACCCCTATATGAGTTGATATATGTTTAACCATTGAAAGGTCATGTGCAATAAATAAATATGTTAATCCAAATTCTTCTTGTAATTCTTCAAGCATATTTATTACTTGTGCTTGAATAGAAACATCTAGTGCAGAAATTGGTTCATCACATACTATAAAATCTGGTTGAACAGCTAATGCTCTTGCTATACCTATTCTTTGTCTTTGTCCACCTGAAAATTCATGTGCATATCTATTAATATGGCTTCCATTTAATCCAACTTTATTTAATAAATATCTAATTCTTTCTTCTCTTTCCTTACCTTTAAAAAGTCCATGAATATCTATTGCTTCTCCAATGATGTCCCCCACTGTCATTCTAGGATTTAATGATGCATATGGATCTTGGAAAATCATTTGCATATTTTTTCTTAAAGATACCATCTGCTTTTCACTTAATTTTGTTATATCTTGTCCATTAAAAATTATTTGACCTGAAGTTGGTTCATATAATTTTAATATAGTTCTTCCTGTAGTAGTTTTACCACATCCTGATTCTCCTACTAATCCTAAAGTTTCCCCTTTTTTAATTGAAAAAGAAACATTATCTACTGCTTTAACAAAGCTCTTTTTTGAAAATAATCCTTTGTTTGCAGGGAAGTATTTACAAAGGTTTTTAACCTCTAAAATAACGTCATTTTTATTTTCCATTACTCTTCCCTCCCTATTGGTGATTCAACCTTTGGTGCATTTTTATGACATAGCCAACAAGCTGCTCTATGCCCATTACTTATTTCAAATAAAGGTGGTTGTTTTTCCTTACAAATTTTCATAGCATAATCACATCTTGCTGTAAATGGACATCCAATAGGTGGTTTTAATAAATCTGGTGGTTGTCCTTCAATTGGAACTAATTTTTCTTTTAATTCACTCTTTGGATTAGGAACACTTCTTAAAAGTCCCCATGTATAAGGATGCCTTCCTCTATAAAATATATCTTCTGTAGTTCCTTCTTCAACAATTAACCCACCATACATAACATTAATTCTTGAACAAAGGTCAGCAACTACCCCTAAATCATGAGTTATTAATATTATTGACGTATCTAATTTACTTTTTAAGTCCTTCATCAAATCTAATATTTGTGCTTGAATAGTTACATCAAGTGCTGTTGTTGGTTCATCTGCAATTATAAGCTTAGGTTCACATATTAAGCTCATTGCAATCATAACTCTTTGTCTCATACCTCCTGAAAATTCATGAGGATATTGTTTTAATCTCTTTTCCGGGCTAGGTATTCCAACCATATCAATCATTTTAATTGCTTTTTCATTTGCTTCCTTTTTAGATATCTTTTTATGTTTTATTAAATGCTCTGTTAATTGATCTCCTACAGTAAATAATGGATTTAATGATGTCATTGGATCTTGGAAAATCATTGACATATCATTTCCTCTTATAGTTTGCATTAATTTTTCTGTAGGTTTAGTTATATCCTTATCATCAAATATAATTTTTTCAACATTAATTTTTGCATTTTCACCTAAAAGTCTCATTATAGTCATCATTGTTACAGATTTACCGCATCCTGATTCACCAACAACTCCAAGAGCTTCTCCTTTTTCTAAATGAAAAGATACTCCTCTTACAGATTGTACATCTCCAATATGAGTCTTAAATGATGTTTTTAAATCTTTAACTTCTAATAATTTACTCATATATTTCTCCTCCTATTTTTGATGCTTTGGATCTAAAGCTTCAGTTAATCCATCACCAAATAAGTTAAATGCTAAAATGATTAAACAAATCATTGCAGCTGGGAATAATAATTGGTAAGGCTGTGTCGTTAATAAACCTTTAGCATCATTTGCTAATGTTCCTAACGATGCTAATGGTGCATTTAAGCCTAAACCAATATAACTTAAGAATGCTTCAGTAAATATAGCAGAAGGAACAAATAAAGTCATCGTTACTATAATTGAGCCTAAGCAGTTAGGAATTAAATGCCTTAATAAAATCCTTGTTTTTGATGCACCTAATGTTTTAGCGGCTAAAACGAATTCTTGTTGTTTTAATTGAAGTATATCCCCTCTAACTATTCTAGCCATACCAACCCAAGAAGAAATTGCCATTGCAACTATAATAGCAAACATTCCACTTGAACCTTCCTTTTTTAATACACTCATTAATAAAACTACATATATTAATGTAGGAATTGAATATAAAATATCTACAATTCTCATCATTATATTATCAACTTTCCCACCTAAAAAGCCTGCAATACCACCATATAAAACTCCAATTACAAGATTTAAAACTGATGCTGCAAAAGCAATTATTAATGAATATCTTGCACCATACATAACTCTTACAAATAAATCTCTACCTAAGTTATCAGTACCAAACCAATGTTGAGCATTTGGCCATAAATTAGAAGCTGTTTTATCTGTTGACTTGTAAGTAAATCCATATAACTTTTCTATAAGGATTGGTCCAAATATTGCAAATAAAATAATTATAACAATCATAACTAATGAAAATAATGCTACTTTATTTTCATTTAATCTTCTCCACGCATTAGCCCAATAACCAACACTTGGTCTTATTACATCTTCAGATTTTTTTTCTTCCATACTTAAAGGAGAAAATAAACTGCTATTAATGTTTATATCTAGATTTTCTTCAATTAAGTTCTCCATTATTTCTCCTCCTTTTATGCTTCAAGTTTAATTCTTGGATCTACTAAAACGTATAGTAAATCAACAACTAAATTACAAATTACTATAAATGTACAATAAAAAGCTAAAACACCTAATAAAGCTGTATAGTCTCTATTTGTTATTGTTAATGTAAATTCATTACCTAATCCTGGAATAGCAAATATTTTTTCAACTACAAACGAACCAGTAAGTACACCTGCTGTTAATGGTCCTAAATATGTTACTACTGGAATTAATGAATTTCTTAATGCATGTTTAAATATTACTTTTCTACCACTTAGCCCTTTAGCTTTTGCAGTTCTAATATAATCTGATTTTAATACATCAATTAACTTATTTCTTGTTAATCTAGTTATAAAAGCCATAGAACTTCCTGATAATGCAATTACTGGCATTATGTAATTTTCTGGCTTGTTAATACCTGTAGCCCCTAATAATTTTAATTTTACTGTAAATATAAATATCAATAATGATCCAATAACAAAACTTGGTATTGTAATTCCTAAAGTAGCTATTATCATACATATTCTATCTGGCCATTTATTTGCATTTAATGCCGCAATAACACCAAGTAATATACCAACAACTACAGATGCTACTATTGCAATTGCCCCTATTTTAGCTGATTTTGGAAAACCATTTTCTATAGTATCAATAACTTCTCTACCTTTATATTTCATTGATTGTCCAAAATCACCTTTTAATAAACCTTTCATATAGATAATATATTGTTCACCTATAGGTTTATCTAATCCATATTTTTCATTTAATACCTGTTTCATTTCTGCAGTAATTTTTTCACCTTCAAAAGGTCCTCCTGGCATAATTCTTACAAGAAAGAACACAATTGTTATTACTGCCCAAATTGTAACTATACTAGTTAAAATTCTTTTTCCAATATACTTTAGCATTTGTGTACAACCCCCCATCCATTTT